>Ga0180009_10000653_pt1 | contig 46166 bp, 51 predicted proteins | sample OS_PC_MetaG_FD_123537 | JGI IMG/M metagenome (GOLD analysis project Ga0180009, IMG submission 123537) | Groundwater microbial communities from the Aspo Hard Rock Laboratory (HRL) deep subsurface site, Sweden - OS_PC_MetaG | ecosystem: Environmental > Aquatic > Deep subsurface > Groundwater...
CTTTGGTTTCTTTACAGAAACCTTAGAGATTTTTTATTTAAAAATTATAGGGTTGCACCAGAGCTCTTAATAGAAAAGTTTAAATAATATCTTTTACACAAATTAAAATATGAAAAAACTATTATTGCCTTCTATAATTATTGTTTTAATAATACTTATTTTTCTAGGCTTTACTGGATTTACAGGAAAAACAATTTCAGATTCTGGGCCTGGCCAAATTGGTCCAAACCAAGAAGAACAAAATTGTATGTTTGCTTGTGTTTCAGTTGGTTGTAATGAAGGTGACACAGCCTGTATGGAAAGTCATGGGGATGAATGCATGACAGAATGCGGGGTAGTAATGCCAGACCAAACTGAAGATGAAAAATGTGTAGAAACCTGCATCCAAGAAGGTTGTGATAAATATGATTTTAATTGTCAAACTAAAAACCAAGAAAAATGTGATGAAGAATGTGGAATGATAACTGATCCCGGAGCCCAATCTAAAGAAGAACAATGTATCAGAGATTGTGTAGCAAAAGTAGATCCAACTCTCATGTGTGGAAACTCACAAGAAGGAGAAACCGGGAACGATGTATGTCAAAAATGTGCACAAGAATGTGTATATTTATACGCTGGCCCTTGTTTAAACGATGAAGAAATAACAGAAAAAGAGTCTGCTTGTGAAACTTGTGAACACTGTTATGGAGAACCCGCAATGGGAGATTCTGGAGAGGGTTATCAATGTATTATTGACATAAACTGTGAAGATGCTTCCGATGAATTTGGAGATGAACCCGGAATTGGACCAGGAATAGAAAAACTAACAAATAATGTAGTAAACTTCTTTAAAAATCTTTTTGGTATAAACGACGAATCAAAAGAAAGCAGTAGATCCTCTGAAGAACCACCGGAAGTTGAAGAAAGAATTACTGAACCGGAAGCAACTTAAGAAGAAGTTTAACCGAAAACTATAAAAACACAAAATTCTAAAATTAAAATATGCCAAAAAAGAGGGAGCAAAAAAATAGTTTCTTAGGTTTACTTTTATTTAGAATCATCCCAATAATTTTAGTTTTAATAATTTTAGTCTTAATTGTAAAATTACCACACAAAACTAATTGTGGAAATGATCTTAATTGTTTTAATCAATTAGCTTCTGAATGTAGACCCTCTAAAGTAAATGTAATTCAAGAAGAAAATACATTTGAATATGCAATAGAAGGTTTAGAAAATGATAACTGTATTCTAACCATTTCAGTAGTAGAAGTAAGTGAAGAAGCTTCTCCTGAAACAACTATTCTATTAGAAGGTAAAAGCATGGAATGTTCTGTTCCAATAGAAAACGATTTAGTTAACATACAACAAAATGGAGATATTTTATCTTATTGTACAGGCCCATTAAAAGAATCCATGTATGAATTAATTATCCAAAAAATGTATGGTGTTATAGCTCAAAATCTTGGAAGTGTTATTTCTGAAGAAAAAAATGTTTTATAAAAAAGTGTAGGCCGCCTAAGTTCGATATAAAAACCAACTACAAGCTAACCTTAACTCCTCCTCCGCTCCGCTACCCCATAAGCGCCAGCATTAAAAGTTAGTGCTGCTCCATTCCTGGCCTGACACAATTCCTGAAAACACCGACCCTACAGGACAAAGCCTCAACGTTAGAGCTAAGACCTGTAATCAGCATTATGCCTCATTTAGACTTCAGTCCACCATAAAGCCCGTTTGTGGTTCAACAGAGGGCTAACCTGCCACCTAGCCTACAGAATTTTGATAGAATTATGGTTTATAAAGCTTGCTTTTTGGCCTTTCTATAATGAAAAACAAACAAAATTCCACCAATCAAAGTTATAACAGACAAGAAAATAAACATAGGATCCATCAAAGAAATTCCATTCCCAATATAAGCTAAAGATAAACTTCCGCTAGCATGTCCCAAAATCATAAGAGGAATAAAAATTCTTGCTTTCATTGATGAAAAACCAGCAAAGTAAGACAATTCATCATCAGGAAATAAAGGCAAAAAGTACATTAAAAATAAAACAAATTTTCCTTTGTCTACAAAAGAGTCATATTTTCTTAATTTCTCTTGTTTAACTAAATGTTTTATTATTTTTCTACCAAATTTTCTACCTAACCAAAATGCAATCAAAGTTCCAATAACTCTTCCAATCCAATTATAAAGGAATCCTAACCAAGTTCCAAATAAAAATCCACCAACAATACCAACAACATAATGACTAAATGGAGTTATGACAACTTGTAATATATTAATCACAATAAAAACTAAAGGAGCCCAAACCCCAAAAGGTTCAATAAAACTTCTTATTTGTTCTTGACTAGAAAAAAATGAACTTGGAAAAACATAACCAAGAATCAATAAAATAATGGGGATTATAGCTAACAAATACCAAATTATCTTTAGTCTTTTCATAAAAGTAATCTAAAAATAGTTTACTTTAAATTAAGTTGTCACATAAAATGACAACATTTATAAAGAAAAAAATTCCAAAATATCTATGCTAAAAGAGCTACAAGACTTAGGTTTATCAAATAAGGAATCAGAAATCTACTATGAATTAGCAAAAGAAAATAAATCAACAGCCAACAGATTAGCAAAATTAACAAATACTAATAGAACTGTTACTTACAATATATTACAAAATTTAGTTAAAAAAGGTTTAATCTCTTTTTCTGTAAAGGATAAAAAAAGAACCTACAATATCTCTTCTTATGACAATTTACTAACAAAAATCAAAGAAAAAGAATTTTTAGCCAAAGAAGTTATAAAAAATCTAAAAAGGACAAAACCGATAACAAACGAAAAAAATGAGGCAGAAATCTTTGAGGGAATAGAAGGCCTAAAAACAATACACAAAGACATGTTAAAAGTTAAAGAAATAAGGATAGTAAACGCTACAGGGCTAATAGAAGAAAAGTTGAACTATAGCAAGGGTTGGTTAAAAGAACTAGCTAAAAACAAAATAAAAATAATAGCCAATAAAGGTTTTAAATTTCCGGGAAAATATAAAAAAGTAAAAGTAAAATATTTAAAATCTAACAAGCTAAACTATGCTACCACTTTCATATTCAACGATACAATAATAATACAAATTATTAAAAAAGAACCATTAATTGTAAAAATTAAAAGTAAAGATTTAGCTGAAGGATATAAAATGAATTTTGATTTTTTGTGGGATAATCTATAAAGGTTACTAAATCATCCCATACTTCCCATAACCAACCTTTGAACATCAATAGTCCATTTTAAGCAAGACAAATCTCCCTGATGAATTTTCTTATTCTTCAATCCAATAAGCTTGTAAAATCTCTCAAACATCCTACAATTATCCCTTGCCAGCATAGGCAGAATAAGATCCTTTTCTTTCTTTGTAAGTGGATTGACTTTATCGTATTCTTTTATGATAAAATTAACTCTCTTGATAAAACCAGATTTATCTTTTTTGTAAGTACATTTAATCAAATGGGCGATATCTAAAATTCTTGGAGCATACAACAATCTTTCAAAATCTAAGATTCCCACAACTTGTTTCTTATCAAATAATAAATTTTCTTTATGAAAATCGTAATGTAGTGGAACCTGTTTTGTATTGAATTTTATTTTTTCCACTTTATTTAACGATTCTTCAAAAAATCTGAGATTCTCAAGCATAAGTTTATTGGCAGAGTTATTGGATTTTTGTTTTCGCATTTCTTTATATTTTTTAGAAGTTTCCTTCAAAGAGTCTACCTTTCGATTGTTTGTTATTTTAATATTTTCAACATATTTATGATAAGTTGCTAATGCCCTTGCAATACTCTTGATTATTGCATTGTCGTAATCTTTAATTAGAGAACCTTCCATATATGGATAAACCCACAAAGATGTTTTTTTTATATTTATCAAATAACCTCCTTTTTTATTTTTTAAAGGATAAGGAATTGGGTAAGGGAATTTAATTTTATGTAAATGTGATAAAACATTAAACTCTGTAAATAATCTATTTTTAGTATCTTTTTTCCTCTTAGCCCCAAAAAGTCTTACAACAAATTTTCCTTTATCCGTTTTTAATTCGTAATTATAATTCACCCAACCGCCCGCAATAGGTTTTAAGGATTTAACTTTTCCAAGATTATATTCGCTTGAAATTAATTCTGCCTGTTTTTTTGTGAGTTCCATCCTATAACCCCCTAAATAAATCTTATTCTTTTCATAAACATAAAATTAACATTAAAAACTTATAAAGCTTACTAAATCCAGCGTCTAACTCTTTTTTTATAATCAAGATATTCTTTTCCAAACTTTTTTTCGAGATTTTTCTCTTCAATCGGAATTGTAAAAATATTAGTTAAAACAATAAACAAAACTGGAAAAACAAAAGTTATTACTGAACCAAGCAAAATTGATATACCCAAAAGCATTAAACCCATGCCTAAGTAGGTTGGATTCCTTGTAACCCCAAAAGCGCCATAGGTAACTAATTTATTTGGAGTTGTGTAAGGCCTAACAGTAGTCTTTTCCTTTTTAAAGGTAAGATATACCCAAATAAAATTCAAATAAACTCCAAAGAGTATTAAAGGAATTCCTAAATAAATATAAGGAGAATAAACAAGCCTATTAATTGGAAAAAAATAATGGAAAGTCATTTCTAAAACAACAAAAACTAAAATATAATCTGGTGGTGTAAATCTTATTGATCCTTTCATAAGCATAAAATTAAAGAAAGCATTTAAAAGCTTTATGGTTGCCTCAAATATCAGAAAATATTATTGGATGTTCAGGCAATACAAAATCGGAAAGTTCCTCCATTAAAGACCTTACGAATTCTTGCCTTAAATCCTCTGTAGATAAGAAATGGTCATAAACTATGATAGGGCCAACTATTTTGCCATGATAAGCAATAATTTTTCCAGCCTCATCCAAGATTGGAGTCCAATAATCCCCGTCCAAATCAAACATTTCAAAAAAAGTAAATTCACAATAATTTATAAATCTTATGGAACTCTAGAATTCTTATGCAAACCAAAGAATTTTGTCAAATACTTGGAAAAGAAATAATAAAGAGAAAGCTAAAATCCCAAGAAGAAATTATTAAACTTAGAAACGAATTATGCAAAGTTCATAAACCAAGCAAATTTCCAAGTTTCATTCAAATTCTATTATCCTTAAATAAAACAGACAGAGAAAAACTATATCCCTTACTTTCAACAAAACCAACCAGAAGTATTTCGGGTGTTTCAGTTGTAGCAGTTATGACAAAGCCAATCAAATGCCCCCATGCAAAAAAAGGCAAGGGACCTTGCATTATGTGTCCTGGCGGGCCAGATTCAAGCTTTGGAAACGTACCTCAAAGCTATACTGGAAACGAACCAGCATCAAAAAGAGCAAAAAGAAACCTTTACAATCCTTATTTTCAAATATTCAACAGACTTCAACAATACATCCTACTAGGACATTTTCCAAGTAAAATAGAACTAATAATAATGGGTGGAACTTTTCCTAGCTTTCCGACAGCATATCAAAATAATTTCATAAAAGATTGTTTTAAAGCACTAAATGATTTTTCAAACCTTTTCTTAAAAGATAATAAAATAAATTGGAAGAAATTCATTAGCTTTTTCGAACTAAACTTTGAAAACAGAATGGATAAACAAAAAGAGATTCATAAAAAAATAAAAGAAATTTACAATAAAAGAAAAACAACTTTAGAAAAAGAACAAAAAATAAATGAAAAAACAATCTCGAGATGCATAGCATTAGCAATAGAAACAAGACCAGATTATTGCACTCAAAGACATATTAACTTAATGCTAAAACAAGGTTGTACTAGAATAGAACTTGGAGTACAATCTATTTACGATCCAGTTCTTAAAAAAATAGAACGTGGACACTCAGTAAAAGAAACAATCGAAGCAACAAAACTTCTAAAAGATTCTTGTTTGAAAGTTGGATATCATTTACTTTTGGGAGCACCAGGAAGTTCAACAAAAACAGATCTAAAAATGCTAAAAGAAATCTTCTTTAATGAAAACTTTAAACCAGATGCATTAAAATTATATCCTTGCATGGTTTTTAAAGGAACTAAACTTTACGATTTATACAAAAATAAAAAGTACAACCCATTAACAACTGAAAAAGCAGCTAAATTAATTGCAGAAGCAAAAAAATATGTTCCACCTTACTGCAGGATAATGCGTGTTCAAAGAGATATAAGCAGCTCTGTTGTAATAGCAGGAGTAAAAAGAACAAATTTAAGACAATACATTCATGAGGAACTTAAAAGGCAAGGAACAATTTGTCAGTGTATCAGATGTAAGCAAATAACTTCAAAAGACAAACTCGGAAAAATACAATTAAAAAGATTTAATTATCTAGCTTCAGAAGGAAAAGAAATCTTCCTGTACTTAACAACAAATCACAAACTAGTTGGATTCTGTAGATTAAGAGTAAATGAAAAAGATTCATTATTGTTAAGAGAACTCCATGTTTATTCAGAAAGTCTTCCATTACAAACCAAAGCTAAAGCGGGCCAATTCCAACATAGAGGCTTTGGAAAGCTATTAATGCAAGAAGCTGAAAAAATAGCAAAGGAATTCAAAAAAGATAAAATAACAGTTATTTCTGGTATTGGAGTAAAAGAATACTACAAAAACCTTGGATATAAAAAACAAGGTCCATATATGACTAAATCTAAAATCTAGAACTAATGTCCATAACCCTTTTAAAAGGAATTAAATATACATATATAGTAAAAAAATACCTCTTTCACACACCTCCCTTTTTTCTTTTTTTATTTTAACAAAACCTTTATAAATAGCTAAATTTCTTAAAAATTAATTAGGGGGACGTAAAATGCAAAGAATTGGTGGATTTAGACGAAAGACTAGAAGTAAACTTAGAAAGAACTTCAGAAACAAAGGTAAATTTAGCATAAGAATATACTTCCAAAGTTTTGAAAAAGGCGATATTGTCTACCTAGTTGCGGAGCCAGCAGTTCAAGGCGGAATGTATTATCCAAGATTTCATGGAAAAGCAGGAAAAATAAAAGGAAAGCAAGGAAACTGTTATTTCGTTGAAATCAAAGATCAAAATAAAACAAAATCATTGTTAGTACATCCCGTACATTTAAAAAAATCTTGAAAATGGAAATAATAGAACAAAAACCAATAAATATCTCTGAATTAAAAGAGAAATTAGAAGAAATTAAGAAAAGGGACAAAGAACTAACATTCAGAGGACAAAAAGTAGATGAATATTTAAAAAAAGTTTCAAAATTCACAAAACACAAAGAACTGAAAGAAGAATTATCAAAACTTGATATTCCAAGATTAAAAGAACGTCACATAACAAAAATAATTGACATTTTACCAAAAGACATTGACAGTTTAAGAGCAATTTTGGTAGGAGAAAACTTAACATTGAAGCAAGAAGACTTAACAAAAATAGTGGACGTAGTGAAAAAATATGCTTAGAGAGATAGGAGTTAAAAATGAGAACTGCAAAAGAAGAAATCGCAATAGTACTGGACTTTTTGCCAAATGGATATCCATTCGACAAGAGACCAATGCATCAGAAGACCCCTATAGTCCAAGGAATGGGCAAAGACCATTTTATTCTATTAGAATTAGTTCCTAAAAAAGGGGAATTCTTACAACCAAACCAAGAAGTTTACATTGGAGATGGTAAAAGAGAACAAATCCACCACATAATTGGAAGAATACCAAGCTCAAGGTTAACTCAAACGGCAAAAATGAGTTTAAACGAAATTGTAAAAGAACTTGTTTTAAAGAATGAAACTCGCTTTGTAGATTTCTTTAACAAAGCAAATCCAATAAACACAAGAAGACACCAGATAGAATTACTTCCAGGAATTGGTAAAAAACACATGATTGAAATTCTAGAAGAAGGAAAAGACAAACCCTTTGAATCATTTGATGATATCAAAAATAGAATCAGATTACTTCCAGATCCAGAAAAAGTAATAATCAAACGTATTTTAATGGAGTTAGACGAAGAAGATAAACACAAAATCTTCGTTGGTAGTTAGCCAAAAGCTTTTTAAATGGCATCTTAACACAAAAATGACATAACAAAATGCAAAATAGTGACAAAACCACCAAACATATTATCAGAGTAGCCACAACTGACTTAGATGGTAGTAAGGGAATCTATATTGCTCTAAAAAAAATAAAGGGTATCAGTTTCAATTTCTCAAATGCCATATGCAATGTCTTAAAGTTAGACAAAAGTAAAAAAGCAGGAGATCTAAATCCTGAAGAAGTTAAAAAAATAGAAGATGTTATTCATAATCCTCAAAAGTACAAAATTCCAGCTTGGTTATTAAACAGAAGGAAAGATTTCGAAACAAGTGAAGATAAACACTTAGTCGTCTCAGATTTAAAATTACAAAAAGAATTTGATATTAAAAGAATGCAAAAAACTAAGTCCTACAGGGGGATAAGATTATCTCAAGGATTAACTGTAAGGGGTCAAAGAACAAGATCTCACTTCAAGAGAGGAAAAGGAAAACTAGGGGTTACCAAAAAAGCAAAGGGGGGAAAGAAGTAAAAATGGGACATCCAAAAAAAGCTAAGAAAAAGTATCAAACACCTAGCCACCCATGGCAAAAAGATAGACTTGAAGAAGAAAAAGTTTTAACAAAAGAATATGGTTTAAAAAATAAAAAAGAACTTTGGAAAACAGATTCAAATTTAAGAAAAGTAAAAAGACAAGCTAAAAAGCTTATTGCGGCTACAACAGAACAAGCACAAAAAGAAAAACAGCAATTGTTATCAAGATTATTCAAATATGGCTTAGCAAAAAAAGATTCTAAAGTCGAAGATTTATTGGAATTAACACCAAAAGATTTCTTTGGAAGAAGATTGCAAACCCTTGTCTTCAAAAAAAATCTTGCTAGAAGTACAACGCAGGCTAGACAATTTATAACCCACGGTCACATTTTTATTAACAATAAAAAGATAACTGTTCCTTCTTATTTTGTTTCTATTGATGAAGAAAATAAAATTTCTTACAATCCAACCTCATCATTATCAAAGGAAGGTCACCCTGAACATGTAACAAAAAAAGAACTTAAAAAAGAAGAAAAAGAAGTTTTAGACAAGAAGAAAAAGAAAGAAGTTAAAAAAGAAAAAAGGAAAGAAGTTAAGAAGGAAGTTAAAAAATGATACGACCTGATAGAAAATTAAGATGGGGGGTTGCACATATCTATTCTAGTTATAATAATACAATAATTCATATCACTGATATAACCGGTACAGAAACCATTGAAAAAGCATCGGGTGGAATGACCACAAAGTCTCACCGTTTAGAAAGTTCACCCACTGCAGCAATGACTGCAGCTAAAATGGCTTCACAAACTGCTAAAGAAAAAGGAATTAATGCTATCCACATAAGAATCAGAGCTCCAGGTGGGCACAATGGTCCAAACAGCACAGGCCCAGGCGCACAAGCAGCAGTTAGAGCATTAACCAGGGCCGGAATGAAGATTGGAGCAATTGAAGAAGTCACAGCCACTCCTCACGATGGTTGTAGAAAAAAAGGTGGTAAAAGAGGAAGACGTATGTAAAAATGAAAATAGAAAAAATATCAAAAAAAGACAATGAACTTGTTTTTGTTATTAAAGACATAAATCCCGTAATTGCAAATACTCTAAGAAGATCTATGATTTCAGAAGTACCCATTTTAACAATTGATGAAGTTACATTCATAAAAAATGATTCAGCACTTTTTGATGAAATACTTGCACATAGACTTGGGCTAGTTCCATTTACTACTGATCTTTCAAGTTATGATGAAAAAGACAAATGTTCTTGCAAAGATGGAGCCTGTGCTAAATGTCAATTACATGCAACATTAAAAGCAAAGGGCCCTTGCACAGTTTACGCGGGCGAGATCCAAACTCAAGATCCGAAAATCAAACCAGTATATGAAAAAATGCCTTTAGTAAAATTGCTAAAAGGACAAAATCTAGAAATTGACACAATTTTAACCTTGGGAAGGGGGAAACAGCATGCGAAATATTGTCCGGGAATAATTTATTATAGAGTTTATCCAACTATAGAAATTAAAAATGGAAAAGAAGCAGTAAAATGCATGAAAGTATACCCAAAAGATGTTTTCACACTTGAAAAAGATGAATTAAAAGTTAAAAATCTTTTAAATTGTGACTTATGCCAAGCATGCTCAGATTGTAGTGACAAAATAAAAGTATCCGGTTCAGAAACAGATTTTATATTTAACATTGAATCTTTTGGCCAATTACCTCCAGAAGAAATCTTATCAACAGCTATTGATAAATTTGATGAAAAGCTAGATGAATTCGCATTAAAATTAAAGGATGTTGCATCTGGAAAAATAAAAAAAGCGGTAACTACAACTACAAAAAAAGTAACAAAAAAACTTAAGAAAAAATGAAAACAAATACAAACTTAATCGAACTGATAAAAGAATTGAAAACTTTATCAATAAAAAACAAAGTTGGAATTTGGAAAGCAATAGCTAAAGAACTTGAAAAATCAACTAGAAGAAAAAGGGCAGTAAATCTTTCAAAAATAGACAAAGTTGCAAATGATAAAGAAATAATTGTTGTTCCTGGAAAAGTCCTAGGAAATGGTGAATTAAAAAAAGATATAACAATTGCTGCTTATGAATTTTCAGAAACAGCAAATCAAAAAATAAAAAACAAACTTACAATCAAGGAATTAATGTCAAAAGATCCAAAAAAAATAAGGATAATTGGTTAAAATGATCATAAATGCAGAACACGAAGTAGTAGGAAGGATTGCAACTAGGGCAGCGAAAGCAGCTCTAGAAGGCGAAAAAGTAGATATCGTGAATTGTGAAAAAGCAGTCATAACTGGAAACAAAAAAGCCATTATTCAATTCTACAAAGATAAAGTAGAAAAGGGAGACCCATTACAAGGACCTTACTGGCAAAAAAGACCAGACAAATTTACAAGATGGATAATTAGGGGTATGCTCCCATGGAAAAAATCAAGAGGTCAAGAAGCATTTAGAAAAGTAATGTGTTACATCGGAATCCCAGAAGAATTCAAAGATAAAAAAATCATATCAATTGATGCTGCAGATGTATCAAAAACCCATAATCTTAAATTTATAACTATTGGAGATTTATGTAAACAACTTAGAGGAAAATGGTAAAAACAATTAAAGGTTCAGGAAAAAGAAAAGAGGCAATAGCTAAAGCTACAATTTCAAAGGGAACTGGAAAAGTAAAAATTAATAATCAGTTGTTAGATAATTTTGGAAATGAAATAGCCGTAATGAAAATAAAAGAACCAATTATTTTAGCTAATAATCCAAAAGATATCGATATTAAAGTAAGGGTATCCGGGGGAGGATGGTCAGCTCAAGCAGATGCCGTTAGACTTGCAATAGCTCGTTGTTTAGTAGACAGCAACAAAAATTTAAAGAAAACATTTTTAGAATATGACCGAAATTTACTAGTTGCAGACACAAGATGGAAAGAAACTTGCAAACCAAACGATTCTAAAGCACGTGCGAAGCGACAGAAATCGTATCGATAAAGCGGTATCAAAAAAGATTCTTTATATATTACCCGTATAGCATATATTAAAAACAATAGACACTTGACAACCGCATACAAAGAACTTTTAAGTATTAATTACTTCTAAGATTAATGGAAAATAAGATATCGGTTCTAAATTTTATCCCAAAAGAAATCTTATGTGGGAAAAATAATAATTCATATCGGTTGGATATAAAAAACAAAACAGGTTATGTTTTATTGTCTTACATTATTAATGGATATAACAAAAGTAAAAGAAAACACAGTTTAATTCTACCAAAATATATCAATAAAAATAATGAAACTTTCGAAGTTTTGGGATTATTACAAGCAGAAATGGGAAAAACTAATAACGGTTCCTTAGCTTTTTGCAATAATGAACCAAAAATAATCAATAAAGTCCTAAAATGGTTTGAAAAAGAATTAGAATTGTCAAAAGATGATTGGAAATGGTCCATAGCAGTTAATATTAAAGAGCCAAAAGATAAAGACTATAAAAAAGAAGTAGAAAATAAATTGATTAATTATTGGTTAAATAAATCTTCACTCAAATTAGAAAAGTCCTTCCAAAAAAAAGTTTTATATAGAAATACTAAAAATATTAGATTAAAAAAGTGTTATTATGGGTGTTTAAGAATAGAATTTAAAAATAATTTATTTAGTCAAATAATAAAAAACTTTGTTAAAAAAACAGTTAACGGTATAATAAATCTCGAAGAAAAATATATCAGAAACTTTATGGTCGGAATTTTGGCAGGAGAATCTTGTGTAGAGATTAATAAAAAACATAAAACGTATAGAATTCACATAACTGCAAATGACATTAATGAAAGAAACATATATCAATCTTGTTTAAACCAATTAGGAATCAAATCTAAACAATATAATAATCACAAAGACTTAATAATTTCAAGAAGAGAAAATCTTGTAAAACTTCTAAAACAAAGACTAATGACTTTACATCTGAGGAAATATGCAAAATTTCTAAATATGATGAAACAGTATCCAAACATTAAGGAAGAAACAGGATATTTCAAGCCAAAAGGCAAAAATAGTTGGAATAGAATACCTAAAGAAAAAATAAATGATATCATTAGCTTAAAGAAAACTTATCCTAATCACACTTGTAGAAAAATAGCTCAATTAGTCAAAGTGAGTCCAATAAAAGTTAGCAGAGTTTTAAGAAATCAATAATTACAACAAAATAACAAAAATCAATAGATCACAAAGTAACTTAGTCTAAACTATTCTTTTTTAAAATAATCCTTAAATGATCTAAAAAAGCAAATAAAGCTAATAAGGTTAAAATGATTATTAAAGTAAAAAATCCTCTCCAATCAAAAAAATGTACCAAAGATAACAATTCATTGGGGGATTCTCTAAGTATGGCTGGACAACACTTGATTATTAGAAGTTCATTTAAAGATTTACCTAATGCAAAATAAAAAAAGATAACTCCCAAAAAAACAAGGGCCATATTCCTTAAAAATTTAATAAAAGTAAATAAAAGATATTTAAATATAGATTTAACTCCCTTAAGTTCTTTAATTATAATTAAACTAATGAATATAGCCAATATTGGTAGCATAAATCTAATTTTTATTCCCGAAGGGGTATAATAGCTATTAGTTACAGAAAAAATAATGTAATTTAAGAGAATTAAGTATCCTAAATAAAGAAAACTAATCGTTCCTACGAAATAATCTATAAACTTTTTCATATTCTTGTTAACCAATTTGAATTTGATAGTCAAATAACTATAAAAATTTAGTGATTTGTAGGAAATCGAAAGGTTTAAAATATGTTAATGTTTCAAATAGAATATGAAAAAAGGGGCAAATAAGCATAAAAACAATAATCCTTGGATTGTAATTGCTGTTATCGTAATAATTGCTATTATTTTTATTTTATATGCAATTAAAGATTCTCAAAAAGAAAGTCTAACCTCAGACGATTTTAAAATAGTTTCTGCTTCATGGAAAGAATCACTGGATTGGGAAAAAATGTGTTCAAAAGCTGGAACCCCAGATTGTAGCGAAGTAAATTATATTCCCCCTTGCATAGAAGATAAAAAAACACTTTCCGGAGGATATCTCTTAGATATTCAAATGAATGAAGATTATTTAAGCTGCTCAATTATTATCAATGGTTTAGATCGTGGTTGGAGGGGAATAGAAAAGAAGAACATATTGGAATTGGCAATTAATGCCGATTATACAAAAGACAACCAAATTACTTTATGTTGTAAGTCTGACACTAAAAAAGGAAAAGTTTGTAGTACTATTACTCTTAAAGCAAACTGTTAATTCGAAAATTAAACTGTATAAATAGATAAATTTTAATATTAATTTATAACTAACATATTTAATAAAGAACACACTATTTAACTTACAAACCTAAAAAATATCGAAACCTTTAAAAATAGCCAACTTTCCCAATATCCCATAGGAACTAATTAAAATGATAATACCAATAAGATGTTTCAGTTGTGGAAAACCAGTTGGACATTTATACGAAGAATATTTACAAAGAGTGGAAAACGGAGAGGACCCTAAAATAATAATGGATGAACTAGGATTAAAAAGATACTGTTGCAGAGCCCTATTTTTAGGTCACGTTGACTTACTTGAGAAAGTAGCAAGATTTAAAAAATCTTAATTCTTTTCTTTTTTAATGAGAGATAACTATTTTTTACAAAAGAGGCTAGTACAAATATGGACTGAGTTCTTTCCAGATGTACCTAAATTAAATGAAGTTTCTATAATTTTTAAAGGAAAAGCTAAATGGAAGTTTGGACACATTGAAAGTCAAGGCAAAAACACAAGAATTGTACTCAATAGACTATTCAGAAGTCAAATAGTCCCACAATACATAATAGATTTAACCATAGCACATGAACTAGTTCATTATGCACATGGATTTCATAGTCCTTTGCCAAAAAAATACAAATATCCACACCAGGGCGGAATTGTAAAAAAAGAACTTAATAAACGTGGCTTCAAAGAACTTCAAAAACTAGAACATAAATGGTTTAAAACAGAATGGACACATTTGTATGATGTTCTAAGATAATGGAATCCTAGTATACTTTTTACATTCAAAACAATAATAAATTAATTTTCCATCCCTTGTTCTAACTCTATAATTTTTACTCTTAAAATAATTATAACAATGTTTACAAAGCTTTCTTTTAAATTTCTTAGGCATTCTAAGATTAAGCTTCATGGCAATCTTTCTAGCCAATTCTACATATCTATTTGCTAACTTCTGACTTTTTGTTTTTTCAGCTTCTTCAAACAACTTTTCAATTCTTTTCTTAGCAATTTCTTTCTGTTCTTCTTTATTTTTCATACTGAAATTATGGTTTCCATTATTTATAATTGTTTGTAGGAGTATTTTTCAGTAGTAACATACCGAAAGATTTATAAAGGGTTGATTTATAAAAAAGATAAAATGAGATTAAAAAGCTTAGTCGGAGCTAGCTTAGCATTATTATTAGCTACAGCCCCAATACCTATAGAACAAATTACTCCTTCCCTTAATGATTCTAAATTAGAATATGCAAAAGTTGAGGAACAAATAAATTTAGCAAAAAGATTAGCAGAAGAAGAAATAAAATTAGCACAAAGAGAAGCAAAAATCTGTTGGTTTCATTTCGGATTAAGAAGTAGTGAAACCGGTTACCTTGAAGCAAAATATGGAAAACCATTCTATGGAAGAAATATTACCAATAAAAGAGATTCTAAAGGAAATCCTATTGGGTCTAGGTGTTGGGGCCCAGATCAAATACATCCTATCACTGTAAAACAACTAAAAAATGAAGATCGTATTTCTCAAGAAGATTTTGACTTAGCAATGGAAGAAGTTTATAATAAAATGAAAAAAAGCCATCCAGAATATATAGTTCCCGGAAATGTAATAGAAAACCCTTCTCAAGAACTTATAGATGCTTTCAACAGAATAGGATTTGCTACTTGTGGATATGTATTAGATAGAACTGGAAACGAAGATTTTAGACTTGCAGCAAATATATACCGTTGGGGGGAACAAAGAGTAAAAAATCGTGACGCAGCTTTAAAACGAGGAGAATCTGTTAAAATGGATCATCGGTATTTTAACAAACTTGAAGAATCATTAGGTGAACATTTCTTTCAAACTTAGAATTATAAAGGTGGACAACTTTCCAAGGTTCCCGCAACAGAGTGCAGTACAACTCAGAACGTAGGCCTGCTTAACTTCCGTGTTCGGGATGAGAACGGGTGGAACCAAGCCACTATGGTCGTCCAAAATTTAGAGAAAATTAGGTGTTTATAAAGATTACTATTTGGCTTGTATAACAATATCAGCACATCTTGTAATTTGTCTGTTTAGTATCATAAAATCACAAAGATTATGCTTCCCAAGGCCTTCTGCTAATTTATCTCTTCTAAACCTTACTTTATCAAAATCATAATCCATTAATCTAGGCTGTGGTTCTTCCTTACCAATTAATTCTTCTCCATTACTCCTTGAATAAGAATAATAACAATATCTCTTTTCATCAGGATCAAATGTTACAATAACTCTATGTGGTTTTTCTCTAGAAATTACTTTTAACACATCTTCTAAAACCTTTTCATCATTGGGTCTTAAGTAATGATCCGGTTCTTTTTTTCCAGATTTCATAATATTAAACTAATTTTACCCCTTATAAATCTTTCCGTTTACACTACTTAAAAGTCATAACAACTTCAAATCCCCTGTAACTTTATCAAGGATTTCATCTTCATCAGGACCAATCCCAATACAAGTAATACTTCCTTTCTCAATCTGGGTTCTACCTGCATCTTTAATCAAAGCAAACTTCAACTTATTTTTTTTAGCAATTTCTTTTATATCAAATAATTCTTGTAAACTATTAACTTTCAAAACAACTTTCTTCATTCCTTCTTCACGCCATTTATCGGCTTTTTTCTTATCAGATAATGCAAAAGCTTCCACACTAGCATGACTAACCTGCGCAGAAATCTTGCCCTTGCCCATTTTCAAATCAGTCCTAACAATTATCACTTGTTTCATTTCTTGAATTTATGTTTCATTTCTTTTAATAATTTCTTCATAGCTTTATGAATTACTACTTTAAAATCCCAACCCATAACTTCAGTTTCAAACATCAGCTTAGGAACTTTAATTTTAGAAATCAAACAATATCTTTTTCTTTTCCCTTCTCTGTCATATTCTTTTATATGAACCTCAAGGATATATTTTTTCAAAAAAAGATCAATTTTATCACAATATTCTCCAAGAAGCCTAGTCAAAATTTCTTTCTCTTCATCTGTTAACAAATTTCCCTTAATTATTTTATAGTTTACCATAATCTTTTCTTAATCAATGGACTTTTAAAGTTTATCTTTTCCAAGTATATATTAACTTTCTTATGTTACCTTAAATCTATAATAAATTCCTTGATTGATATCTGTTGACAAAAATATAAAAACTTGCCGATTTGCAGGAAGCGAAAGGTTTAAAAGATTTTCCGGCTTCCCCTTTCTTAATTTTATGGGGGTATTAAAATGGCTGAAACTAAAAGATTATCATTAAGTGGTTTTTTTGGATTATTATCTGCGGGTGCGGGGGGAGGTGGATTAACAGCAATAATAGAGAATTTGGGAGAGAGAGCAGTTGTAATGAATACTTATTTAGCAAACGTACAAGAAATAAATCATGAAACCATTCAAGCTGGATTAGAATTAGCAAATAGTGTGGGTTATACCGGTGCAGCCATAGGAATAGTGGTCTGTGGTATTGCTGGAGTAGCTGCGGCTTACTCTAATTATTTGGCAAACAATGAAAATATTTTCAATTAATTTCTTTTTTATTTCTTTATAAAAAAACAACTTTTTTAATCAAATTTTTTCTTTTCCAAGTATATATATTTCACTACTTCTTTTCTTAGTAGCCTTTGGCCTATAAATCTTAACACTCCTAAACTCCTTTTTAACTCGTCCTAAAACCTCTTCTGTTTCTTCACTTTCAAACATTTTAACTAAGAAATTACCGCCTTTCTTCAAAAGTTTCTCTGCTATATCTAAAGCTCTCATAACCAATCTAAAACTTCCCCCTTCATCTAATTCCTTTATTCCAGAAGTCATAGGAGCCATATCACTTACAATAACATCAAATTTCCCTTTAACTTTATCAAATATCTCATCTTTAAAAACATCACAAACAATTGGCTTTCCAAAATTTAATTTTTTCTTATCAACACTAACAACTTCACTTGCTTTCTCTAAACAGTATTGTGTCCAGCTGCCTGGCCAAGCACCTAAATCAAGAACCCTATCCCCTTTTTCAATCAATTTAAACCTATTATTGATTTCTTTTAATTTGTAAACAGATCTTGCTTTATAACCTTCTCTTTCAGCCCTAAGTGTAAATTTATCTTTCATTTCATATGAAACTCAACAACATCATCTTCTTGCAATTTATGCGCTAAACCCACTTCCTGACCCCCAAACTTAGCACTCGGGCCCCAAATTCTTGCGAACTTAAATCTCTTAAGAAAATCTTTATGTACTTTAAGTGTTAAATCTTTAACAGTATCTCCTTTATCTAATGCAACAGGCGGAAACTCTTTCTTCTTGCCTGGTTGTTTTGTATAAACATAAATTAAACCTAGCATTGACCACATTTTTTTCTTAATATCTTCTAAATCAGAATGCATAAAATCCAAAGTATAATAATTTTTAACTGGCTCTGAAGAATTAAAAACAATTAATCCCTTAAAATAAATATCTGCTTCTTGTAATTCCCTCTTCAGAAATTCCAAATCTTCTTCCCCTTTAACAATAAGTACTATCAAATCTGCCATCCTAACAACTCCAAAAAAGCAGGTCCTTTCTCACTATCAATAAAATCTTCAGTGACTGCAGGAATCTCTATCAACTGAACTTTAATTCCATGATAATCCATTACTCCAAATTCTGGCTTCTTAGTTGTAAATTCATAAGCTTCTTCTTTCAAATGAGCATTTGTTAATTGATTAATAAACAAACTTTTTCCAGAATTTGTTTTCCCAATCAAAACAATCTGAGCAGCCCCTTCTCTTTTAACAGTTACTCCTGCTCTTCCCCTCGCATTTTTTATTTCCTTGTCTTGAGTATATTTCAATCTAGCTAAACGTTTCTTAATATTAGACCTCATATTCTCAGCTCCCTTATGAGAAGGAGCAGTAGCTAACATTTTTTTCAAAGCTTTAATTTTCTGTTCTTTAGTTTTAGATTCGTAATATTCCCGTTCAGCTTTCTGATATGCTGGTGTTACGTTAGTTGGCATGTAATTAATAGAAAAACAACAATATAAAAACCTTTTTAAACAAATTAAAAACCTCAATTTATTATGCAGGGGTGCCGGAGTGGTCAAACGGGATGGGCTCAAAACCCATTGGCTTAGTGCCTACGCAGGTTCGAACCCTGTCCTCTGCACTTAAAAAAATGATAAAAAAACCAAATGTAAATGTAGACATCCTTATAGTTAAAGATAAAAAAATATTACTTGGGTTGTTAACAGAAAAGTGGAAATATGAAGGAAAACAAGTATGGGGCGTTCCAGGTAGAGACATTAGATTCGGAGAAAAAATCTCGGAAACAGTTAAAAGAAACATAAAAGAGGAATTTGGATGTGAAATTAGCAGATTAGAAATAATAAGTATTAACGCTAACTATGCCCTAGGAAACCATTATATTGGAATCGGAGTAATCGTAGAAATAACTGGAGAACTAAAAACACTTATCCCAGAAGATTGGGAAAAATGGGAGTGGTTTTCAGAAGAACAAATTCCTAAAAATTTATTTCCTCCTGCAAAAAACGTTATAGATTGTTACCTAAATAAAAAAATCAATATATCGGACTAAAATGATAAAAAAAATATTACTTTGGAGAGATAAGAAATTTTACTGGAAAGAAAAAGATTTACATACTTCTTACGGTTTATTTAAAGAAAAAGATTTAGAAGATGCAAAACCTGGCTCAACCGTAAAATCAAATACTGATTATGAACTTAAAATCCTTCCAGCAACATTTTTAGATAAAATTGAAAAGTTAAAAAAAGGTCCACAATCAATTCCATTAAAGGATATTGGAACAATAATCACATATTCTGGATTAACAAAAGATTCAACAGTAGTTGATGCAGGAACTGGCTCTGGGATTTTAGCTTGCTTATTAGCCAATTTTGCAAAACAAGTAACAACTTATGAAATAAGGGAAGATTTTGTAAAAATTGCAAATAAAAATATAGAAGCATTAAATCTAAAAAACATAGAAGTAAAAAATAAAAATATAACTACAGGAATAGATGAAAAAGATGTAGATCTAATCACCTTAGATATGGGTTCTCCTTGGGAAGCAATTCCAGAAGTAGAAAAAGCATTAAAACCAGGAGCAATATTAGTTTCCTACTCCCCTTCAACCCCTCAAGTCACTGACCTGATAACTGCATTAGACCCAAAAAAATTTAAGGTATTAAAAGTAATTGAAGTAATTGAAAGAGAATGGGAATTTAATGAAAGAAGAATTCATCCAAAATATCAAATGTTAGGTCACTCTGGTTTCTTAGTTTTTATAAGAAAAATATAAAAACCTTTTTAAACAAGAAGCAATAAATCAAAACCATGAAAAAATACCTAATAGATACTTCTGCTATAATCGAAAAAGTACCTTCTAAATTAATAAAAGAAAAGAAACTATCTGGAGAAATAATAATCACAAATGCCTCTATGTCTGAATTAGAAAATCAAGCAAATAGAAGACAAGAAATAGGTTTTATTGGTTTAGAAGAAATACAAAACCTTCAAAAAATAAAATCTAAAACAATACAATTAAGATTTGTAGGTGAAAGACCAACTCCAAATCAAATTAAATTTGCAAAAGCAGGAGAAATAGATGCTATAATAAGAGAACATGCAGTAAAAGAAGAAGCAACTTTAATTACTGCAGATAGAGTACAAGCAGAATCTGCTAAAGCATTTAATTTAAATGTTATTTTCATAGAACCAAAACCATTCAAAGAAAAACTAAAGATTGAAAAATTCTTCGATACAAAAACCATGTCTGTCCATTTAAAAGAAAATTGCCATCCCATGGCTAAAAAAGGTTCACCAGGAAACTGGAACCTAACAACAATATCAAAAAAGAAATTAAATTATAAAATTCTAAGAGAATATGCAAAAGAAATAGTAGAAAAAGCAAACATTGACTCAAAATCTTTTGTAGAAATATCAAGATCCGGTTCAACAATAATTCAATACAGAAATTACAGAATTGTCATTGTAAGACCTCCAGTATCTGATGGTATAGAAATAACAGCAGTAAGACCAATTAAGAAATTAGATGTAAATCAATATAAAATTCCAGAAGAAATTCTTGAAAGAATAAAAACAAAGGCTCGAGGAATGATTATCTCTGGAGAAACTGGTTCAGGAAAATCAACATTCGCCCAAGCATTAGGGGAATTCTATTCAAAAGATAAAAAGATAGTCAAAACAGTAGAATCCCCAAGAGATTTACAATTGTCCCCTGAAATAACTCAATACTCCAAATCTTTCACATCTAGCGAAGAAATGCATGACATCTTATTCCTTTCAAGGCCAGATAACATAATTTTCGACGAAATAAGAGACACTCCAGATTTTAAACTCTACACCGACTTAAGATTAGCAGGTTCAAACTGTATTGGGGTTTTACACTCAGCATCTGCAATTGATGCCATACAAAGATTCATACCAAGGATGGAAACTGGAATGATCCCTTCTGTTTTAGACACAATTATTTTCATAGATTCAGGAAATATAGGAAATGTTTTAACTCTAAAAATGACAGTAAAAGTTCCTTCTGGAATGATAGAAGCAGATTTAGCTAGGCCCGTAATAGAAGTTACTGATTTTGAAACAAAAAAATTAGAATATGAAATTTATAGTTATGGTGAAGAAACAGTAATAGTTCCTGTTGAACAACAAACAAAATCAAAACCATCTAATGCCTTAGCAGAAAAACACCTAGAAAATGAAATGTTGAATTATGTTTCAGAAATAAAAGCAGAAATAATTTCTCCAACCAAGGCTATTGTATATATTCCAGAAAACGAAATATCTAGGATTATTGGTACTGGGGGAAAAGAATAGAATCTATAGAGAAAAAAATAGGAATAAAACTAGATGTTCGCCCATTGGTAAGAGAAAAAGAAACTATTCATTATAACACTTCAGAATCTAAAAAACATTTAATATTTCAAGTAGATAAAAACTATAACAAAACTTCAATTGGATTATATTTAGAAGATAAATTCATTTGTTATGCAATTGCTGGAATAAAGGGAGAAATCAGATTTAACAAAAAATCTGAATTAGGTAGAATTCTTTTAGATGGGATAAATACTAATAAAAAATTAGAATTAAAGGTTTAGAATTTTTTTAATCTCCTGTGTATCTACTCTTACTTTAGGTTCTACATTTAACTAAACATCAAAAATATCTTTAAATTCTTCTTTACTCATAATTTTGTTATAAACAATATCATTAACAACAACTCCAAAAATCCCTACATCATATTTCTTCTTCAAACTTTGAATAGCTTCATTATCAGAATGATAATCAAAAGCATAAACATAAATATCTCCATATTTATCTTTAAAATACTTCAATAAAAACCCCTGATCTTGACACAAATCACACTCCTCATAAAAATACAAAACCAAATCATAATCTCTACCACATTCTTCTTTAATAGATTTCATAAACAAATAATGTTTTATCTGCAATAAAGAATAATATTCACGAAGACGTTTAACTTCTTCATTTCCACGACCACGTTGGGTTTCCATAAAGCTTAACTTCCTACCTAAATCAGAAATCTCTTCATTAATTTCATTACCAATCTCAACATCACAAGGATCTTCTAAAAGCAATAAATATCCCAAATTATTAGCATTAACATCAGTTATAAGGTCATATTGCATTTCATCAATATCATAAACTTTTAAGACAGATAAAAAACTACCAAAGCTAATTGCTATAATAAACAAAAAAGTACTAATTATAAATGCTAACAAAAGTCTGTTCATAGTTTTTTTACACCCCATCTTATTTTTATATTAAACAGTTTATAAAACAAAGACAAAATCCACCAAAATGCAAATAAATAAGAGTAAAACACAATAAACAATGGATAAGAAATAACAGATTTCTCTTCATGATCTGAATATTTATTTCCAATATACAACATACCAAAAAATATTATCGTACTACAAATTGACAAAAAGAATACTGGACCTAAATAAAGGTAAAACAAATCAAATCTAAAAGATTTAAAAAGTGGAACCAAATCAAACCCAATAATAAAATAATTTCTAATAACATCTACAAGAAACTCTATTATCTTAAAAATAGAGTAAAAAAAGAAAAACAAAGTCAATCCTACTGATAAAAAAGAACTAGGTAAAACCAACAAACCCAAAATCTTATACTTTAAACTAAACAATTTTTTATATTTTATACAATTTTTCATAAAACCAACATACCATCTTATTCTTTGTGATAATAATGGTCCAAACTTCTTAGGACATTTTGTATAAACTTTTGCATCAATAGCATTTTCTATTCTATAATGGTTTAACTGAATCCGCATAGCCATCTCTGTATCTTCAGTTAGGTTATTTGTATCAAATTCACCATGCTTATCAAAAAACCATTTTCTATAGATTGAGAATGGTCCAGGAACAACATGAATACTATCTAAAAAAGCAAAAACTTTTCTTAAGAAAACACCAAAAATATATTCTACATATTGGATTTTTTGTAAAAAAGTACCTGGCTCTTCGATTTTCATTCCAGGAGTTACAGCTATTACTTTTTCATCATCAAAATAAGTTAAACTTTTCTTTAAAGCGCCTTTATCCACAATTGAATCTGCATCTAAAACTCCAAAAAATTCTGTTTTACATTTAGCAATTGCTAGATTTACAGACTCTGCCTTACCAGGGTTTTTTGTTTTATTAATAAGTTCTACTTTATCTTTATATTTCTGAATTACTTCCCAAGTTTTATCTGTACTACAATCATTAACAACAATTATTTTTAGTTTATTTTTTGGATAATCTAAATTCAATAAAGAATCTATTGTTCTTTCGATAGTACTTTCTTCATTATGAGCAGGAACACAAATTGTAACACTGGATATTCTTTTAATTCCAAAGATTTCTTCTTAATTGGTCGTTTCTTCTCAAAAAATGTTAATAAAAAATATGCTGCAAAAAATAGCCCTATATATGTCAAAATATACACGACTATTAAATGAAAAGTTAGTATCATTTTCCCCAAAAACAGGAATTTAAATTAGTTTAAAACGTTTCCTATTATAGAAAACTATTTGTCTCAGAATCTGGTGGTGTTGTTAGAGTTTTCAAAAGTGGAAGAATTGTTATGAGGGTTTGAATATTACAAAAATAATCTTACTGTTCATTAGTAATGCATAATTCTGTTCATTGACAATAGAAACATTTATATATTAGTAATATACACTAAATTTATATGATTTTAAAAAATACATTAAAAAAAATAGTTAAATCTCAAAAAACTGAACTTTCTTTAGATTATGGTATAAAAAGAGAACTACTTAACAAAATAGACACAAAAATACCTCATGCTATAATATTAGCGGGTATAAGAAGATGTGGAAAAAGTACGTTACTTAAACAATTAATGAAAAAAACTAATAAATGTTATTATTTCAATTTTGAAGATCCCAGAGCGTTAAAATTTGAAGTTAATGATTTTGAAAAACTTGATGAAGTTTTTAAAGAAGAAAATAAGGGTTGTAATCATTACTTTTTTGATGAAATTCAAAATATTAGCAACTGGGAAATTTTTGTAAGGCATATGCTCGATAAAAAAAGGAAATTCGTGATTACTGGATCAAACGCCTCATTATTAAGCAGAGAACTTGGGACTAAATTAACAGGGAGGCATCTTAGATATGAATTGTTCCCATTTTCTTATAAAGAAATGTTAAAATTAGTAAAAAAAGAACCCGGAATAAAATCTTTTGAAACATATCTTAATGAAGGTGGCTTTCCAGAATATTTAAGATACAAAAAAATAGAAATTCTCCAAGAATTATTTAATAATATAATTGAAAGGGACATTGTTGTTAGATATAATTTAAGAGATTCTAAACTAGTAAAAGAAATAGCAATATTTTTATTGACTAATATTGGAAAAGAATTTTCTTACAATAGTCTAAAAAAAATGTTTGATTTAGGCTCAACAAATAGTATAACTTCTTATGTTTCATATTTTGAGAATAGTTATTTATTATTTACAGTTCCAAAATTTGATTATTCGTTAAAAAAACAATTAGTTAATCCAAAAAAAGTTTATTCTATTGATACAGGATTTTCTAATGCAAATTCCGCTTCTTTTTCATTAGATAAAGGAAGAGTTCTTGAAAATATTGTTTTTTTACAATTAAGGAGAAAAAATAAACAAATATATTATTTTAGGGAAGAGAAAGAATGCGATTTTGTAGTTAAAGAACGAGAAAAGATTATTGAAGCAGTTCAGGTGTGTTATAAATTAGATGAAAGCAATAAAGAAAGAGAACTTGCTGGTCTATTTGAAGCGATGAATAAATTTCATTTAAAAGAAGGACTAATTTTAACTTATGATCAAATAGATGAATTTAAGATAAAAGGCAAAAAAATAATTGTTATGCCAACTTGGAAATGGTTATTAGAATAATTCTTTTTTTGTTTCAGAATCTGGTGGAATAGTTCGTGTTTTCAAAAGTGGAAGAATTGTTATGAAAGTTTAATACAAAAAGTCATAAATCAATTACAAAATTATTGAGTAAAATAATTATCTGGCAAAAAAGTTGTAACTCTATATTCTAACATATTGCTACCATAAGGAAGAGTAGAAGGAACAGTTTGCCCCAGAGGAGATCCTGTAACAGGTCTACCCAATGCATTCGCAGTAGCTCTCAAACTTTGTGAAGTTGCACGACAACTTGTATGAAAAAATGGTCTGCTTGCATCAGGAAACCTGCTTTTATAAAAGCCCATTACAGTATCAAAAGATATATCTGCTTCTACCGGGGGCAAACCTGTTCTTGAATCATAATCGTACATAAATTTAAGTCCTCCCCCTCCTTTCTGCGCGTGGGTTACCCCATAATCATAAGTCCTATCGGGTGCAGCTGCATTCTGAAGAGAAGGTTCATCTCTAAAAGCAGTAGCACTTCTAATTTTTCGGGCAGGTCTTGAACTTAAAATCTTTGCTTTGGGCTGTTGAGCTTCTGTAGCCACGGTAGAGCCATCTCCAACAGAAGTACTTTCACCTGCCGCAGCAGAAGGACCATAAACAGCCGCCTGAGTTTTCAATACATAAAATTGGGCTGCAGTAGCCCCAACAGAATTAAGAATATCGGCCCTATCTTCAGGAGAAGGTACATGATTCTCTGGTAAAAAACTTGTAAAAAATGCAAAAACATGATCTGGGGAAGATAATGCAGCTAAACCTCCATTCAAAACAGATCCAACAATGTTTATTCCGCTAGCAAAAAAATGTTCGGGATGAAAGGAATTAGATTGATCAGAACTTGCCCAAGAAAATTGGGGTGTAGCTCCTTCCCCCCTATCATAAGGAATCCCAACCAAATTTCCTCCCGTTATTCTTGTACCAGTAGGATCAACATATTTCATAGGATTATTAGCAGTGTAAACATACCAATTTAATCCATCTTTAACAGGATCAACTTGTGGAAACCTTCCAACATCTTGATCATAATAACGAGCACCTGAATATTGGAGTTTACTTTTCCCATCTAACTCCTTACCTGTGTATGTAAACCTAGACCCCCTATCTTGTAAAGGCTCTCCAAAAGGGAAATACTTACTTTCTTCTAAAACTTCTCCATTTTCATCCGTTACTATTCTATTACTTCCCAAATGATCAGAATGAACATACCTTACAGTTCCATTATCAATTGCCACCAAACCATTCATACCATAGACATAATGTTCTACATCACCAGCAAGTCTTTCTTTAACTTGTGTTTCTGTTAAATTTATTTCTTCTGTTTTCTGTCCAGAAATAGGATGTATCACAGCAGAATAAACTATTGGAATAAGTAATAATAAGATAACTACAAAAATCACACTCTTTTTCATATTAAATATTAAACATTAAGAATATAAAAACTTAACTATAGAAAACTATTTTAACTAAGCTCCCTCAAAAAAACACATGGATAAAATAGAAGAATCTATCGGACAGGCAGCAACGAAGATTGCAAAAGATGTAAATGCTAATTGCATAGTCTCTTTAGAACAAAAAGAAAAAGAAGAATATACTGATTCTGGGCATTTAGAAGTAAAAGTCACTATTTTTAAACGAATTAAAGAAGGAGTCTATAAAAAAATAGAATATGAAACAAAAATAAGAAAACTTGAATCTGGTTCTATCATCCCCGTTAAAGAAGTTTTAATGGAAGCTATTAACAAAAAGTACATAGAAAAAGGAGAAAGAGTAGTTTGTGTAGAAGATGAATCAATGGGAACCGGCTATAAAAGTGTTTTATTCATATTTGATGTTGACAAAATATTCTTCGACATAAGTAAAAACAAATTAGCAGAAAATATCAGTTCAAATGTAATTGAAACTGTAATAAACATAGCCTCAGAGATAGCATTAGAAGGTAGAGAAGGAAGAAAAATAGGAACTGCCTTCATAATCGGAGAACCACAAGAAATATCAAAATATTTAAGGCAATTAATAATAAACCCTTTCTCTGGTTTGTCTGAAAAAGTAAAAATAACAGACACAGATATAAAAGAAACTATAAAAGAATTCTCACAATTAGACGGCGTTTTTGTTATTCATACAGATGGAACAATAATTTCTACAGGAGCATACATAAATATTGACGAGGGTGAAATAGATTTACCTCCTGGATTTGGAACACGTCATAGAGCATGTGCAGCATTAACAAAACAGACCAATGCTCTTGCAGTAGTTGTTTCAGAATCTGGTGGTGTTGTTCTTGTTTTTAAAAGTGGAAGAATTGTTATGAAAATTTAGAACATTAAATAAGAATTAAAATAATCATCTTGGGAAAAAAGTGGCCACATGAGCATTAGTCAGAGTTGCAGCATTACCAGAAACAGTTGCATAAGAGAATCTTCCGGTAACTCCAATCGCTAGTTTTAATCCAGAAACTTCTCCCATAACTGGGCTATTTATGGCACTAGCCATTCCAGAAAGTTTTTCAGGGCTGCCATAACAACTAGCTAAAGCAACTGGGCCTTCGCCAGAAGGAGTAACTCCTGCAGCCCACCCCTCAATTCTTGCAGCCGGAATGTTGTCATAAACAACCCCTGAAGAAGTTATAATTTTATAATTCCCAGGATTATTAGGATCTCCATGAACCCCCAAAGTGAACCTTGTTCTTTGAGCTTTATTAATTCTTGAAGCTTTATTCAAAATTCCCTGTATGTCTGTATCTGATCCTAAAAAGGCTCCATCACTAGTAATTTTTGTTTCTGCAAGAATAACATCATCTAAATAATCAGTAGACTGAATACGACTATACCAACTAACTGCAGGATATCTAGCGTTTATAACTGCATCAGAAATGCCCATGCCCAAATCTACAAGACCAATAAAAGCCATAGCAACAGTATAAATATTATGCCCAGTTTCCCTTAAGCTTGTTTTGCCCCCAAAAACTTTCATGGCCATATCATGTTCTGCAGGAGTTATTGGTCCATCATGTTGTTCAACAAAGTCATTGTAATCTTTATACCTAGTTGCAGTCACTTCTACTTCTGGCATTACATAAACAGTAGGAGTAGAAGTAGCATCAGCCCCTGCAGATTCGAATTCAGCTTCATCATCTTCATCAGCTAAACCAAGAGGATCAATCCTATTTATGGGATTACTTGCAGCATATTCATACCAATTAATTCCATCTCCAATTGGATCAACAGTAACAAAAACCCCCAAAGAAGGATCATAATACCTAGCTCCAAAATAAGTCAATCCAGATGTATCCCTTTCTTTCCCAGTAAAACCAAAAGTCTCTTCACTTTGTTCTAAATTCTCCCCATAAGGAAGAAAAGTATTTTCTTCTAACTTAGAACCAGTTTCATTAGTAACTACTCTCATACTTCCCAAATTATCTTTATGATAATAACTAAACTCATCATCCTCTTCTCTAGCAATCAATCCAGTTCCATAATAATAAGTTTTAGTTCCAGTAGAAGAAATTCTTTGTTGCTGTTCTCCTATTGTAGTTGTTTCTATACCTCTTACTGTTTCTCTAGAAGTAGGATGTAAAGTTTCAGCTTTAACAACTGGAAGAAATAATACTAAAAGAACTACAAACAACACACCTACTTTTTTTACCATTTTTCATTATACTGGATAAGCTGTTCTAAGTCCTTTAGTAGGATCTGGATCATCTTCCCAAGGAGCTAAACAACAAGCAGTAGCGCTACTACATCCCCCAACAACTTCATAAAATCCTGGTTCAATAGTGCCCCCCCCCAAAGTTTGTGTTACTCTATTACACTCATAAACATTTCCAAGATTACATGTTCCCCCAGAAGGCCAATTCATACAAGTGCCTTCAACACATTCACAACAATTTTGTTCTCCTGGATCACAACTTTGTCGGAAAACACCATCCTTATTATTTATACATACTCCACCCTTAGCATGACAAGATGCAGCTTGTGAACAATCACAACCACCAGTTCCTTGATCTCCCCCAGGCTCATTCCAAACTGAACAACTATTACAAGTAGTATAAATATTAGACTCATCAGGAATACAATATTCAGATACCTCCCCACAAAAAATACTCTCAAAAGGAATACACTCTTCTCCTGATTCTAAATTATAATCAGTAGGATCATTACACGCACTATAATCTATTGTAGTACAACCAGAACAACTAACAGTTCCACTAACAAAATTTCCAGGACAAGAAATTCCATCATTTGAATAAGGGAAATCACTACACTGACTTGTAAATCCGCCAGCACGATATATATAATAATCACAAGGCTCTGGCGATTCAATAATCATATTACCACAAACAGCACTATAAATTTCTGGTTCACAACTATCTCCAGAATAAGTTTCTGTTTCTTCTAAAATAACATTTCCACCTACATCATAAATGTAATAAGTAGCTAAACCAATTTTAGTAGAAACTTTCTTAACTCTCATTCCATTTGGATTATAAACATAGCCCTCACAATCTCCATTAGAATAATCAACCTTAGTCAACATATTAGCATAATTATAAACATAATCAACATTACTTGGTTTAACAGTAAATTCATCAACTTCATGATCCCCATTATAAAATAATAAACCAGGGGGGAATTGTGAATATGATTCCTCAGAATTATAATTATTTGAATTTATTAAAATTATTTTACCAGAATTATCTTGCTCAACAACAGAATACCAAACAAAACAATCAACAGCAGGGCAACCAACACCACTATAACTAACTCTAACTGGGTCTCCTACATCAGCATCCACTTCAAGAAGAGCATAATTATCACCCTGGTGCTGATTAGAAGATAAAAATTCAACTTCAATACCAATTTTCCCTTGCTTAGTAATCATATTTCCAGTATCAGAATAACCATAATCAAACAAACCAGCCGAAGTTAATTGATTATTAATGTTAAAATCAATATTATCCCCCCCCGTATTATAGGCGGTTGTTTTACCTCCAACAGTTTTACTTAATCTATTCCCCACTTTATCATAAACATAACCTAAATCAAACCCATACTTGCCAGAACCAGTACCAGGATCTGTAACTCCAGTCAACCTATAAATATCGTCATAATTATAAGTAGCAATTTTATTAATATCACTTTGAGTAAGAGAATTAAATTCTTCTTTTAAATTACCAACAGCATCATACTTATAAGATACTTCAAAAATATTTTCAGTGTCTTTATCAACATCAATACTTTGTAACCAATCTCGCGCTGTATAACCATACTGAGTTACAACACTGTTTCCATAAATTAAACTAGCAATAGTTCCCTCAACATTATATGCTTGAATATCTTCTATTAATTGTCCTTCAACAGATACTGTTTTTAATCTTCCAATATCATCATAAGTATACTCAACTATTTTATTATCTGGATAAGTTATCTTCTTCAAACTTCCACCATCATAATATTCATAATAAGTTTTGTATAGTTTACCATCAACACTTTGAACAAACTCAATAACATTTCCGTTTTCATCATATTCATAAGACATTGTAGTATAACCACTTATTCCATCTTCACTATTACTAGTAACAGCACAAAGTTTACCTTTCCCATTACTACAATAATCATAGAAATATTCCTTAACAAGTTCAGACCCAGAACCACTATCAACAGCAATTTTAATTAATCTATTTATATCATCATAATGATACGTTACAACATTCAAACCATCATTACTGGTTTTAATATTTCCATTTAAATCATAAGTAAGAGTAACATTCCCAGCATCCGGATGAGAACTACTTTGAACTTGACCAAGAGAATTATAAACACTAGTGCTCTCATGACCATTAGCGTCTATTGTTTTCTTTAAATTTCCTAATTTATCATACTCAAAATTAGTATCTTCTAAAACATCATCTATAATTTGTTCTACTCTAATTGTTCTACCATAAGCATCAGTATAACTAGTAACATATTTATTATTTTCATCAAAAACTCTGCTCCAGTCAGGGCCGTATTCTGTTCTAACAGTTTCTGTTGCTCCTGCTGCCTGAACTTCTCTTAATCTCTTTAACTCATCATACACTTTGTATTCAGTATAACTAACTCCTGTCCTTTGGGTAGGAATTTCTCTAAATTCAACAACGCCAAAAAGATTTTTAATGCGATCCCTAATCCTCCCCATTGCCCCGCCATTTTCTTCATGGAAAGGCTTACTTGTCTTATTAACTAAACCCTCTGCATTATACAAAGTTTCAATAACTATATCCATATCAGTATTTTCTGGATCCATCTGTTTAGTTTGATAGTTTCTTCCTAAATTATCATAATAATTTGTAATTGGATTTAACTCAATTCCTCCATCATCCTTAACAAAAACTTTTGCCCAAACTTCTTCATTAGGATCATTTGAAGTAGGATCATGATAAACTATCCTAGAAGAAGGATTAGAACCGTCACCTGGCAAATAAACTTCAATTAATCTACCAAGAGTATCATATTCATAAGTATAAACGTTTTCATTCTCATCAATTTGGCTTGTTAGTTTACAATTTCCATTTTCACATGTATAAACATATTCTTTCTTTAATCTTTCTCCATCAATCCAAACCCATTCTGATTTTAAAAGACTAGTACTAGTATAAGCCATACTATATTCTTTTTCATCAACTGTATCAAGATTTGTTGTAACTTTTATAACATCTCCCTTACCATTATATTGGAGATTAGTTGTCAACCATCTTTCGTTTCCAGGAGTATTATCCCAAACACTAGTACTTAATAATTGAGCTTTATTATCATATTCATCAAAAGTTGTTTGAGCTAAAATTTCTCCACCATCACTACAATCCCCACCAACAACATCACAATCTCTAACTACAGTTTGCGTAGGCAACCTAAGGAAATAATCCCACCCATTATTAATATGCATATATTCTGATTCTGTCATGACTGCATCATCAGGATTATCATCGTCATTTATAGTAAATTCTATAAGTCTACTATCATCTACATTAAAACTATTTATTTCCCCAAAATTAATAGATTTTTCAAGACCATATTAAAATCCATACTCCATCTTTTGGGCATATGTTTTTTGTTGTCCATTTTCATTAATTTCTACTATCTTTCCAGAAGGAGCAGTATTATAATAAACAAAATCAAAAAGATTTTCTCCATCAGGATAATATCCACTAAATACTCCATCTTCATTCAAACAATACTGATAATAACAAAGGGAATCTAAACACTGCGAAGAGTCTCCATATGCACACGGCTCTGACATATGTGGCCCCCAAGAAGGATCATTAATTATGACGCCCACAGATACTTTATTGGAATCATGGGTGTCCTCCTTATGTGTATAACCAGTAAGCTCTTTTTTTCTTGGATCTGACTCACATCCGCCAGTAGTTGTACAAGCATAAACTTCACTAGAAACTATTTTTCCAGAAAAAGAATTCCAAGAAGCTTCACCACTATTATGGTCTCTTAAAATATCTCCTCCATCAAAATATTCTGTAACTTGTTCAGAATATTTTTCATCTAAATGAGTAGTACCACTTTCATCAAAAGGACCAGTCATGGTAGTTCTGCTTTTAGAAAGTGGCAAATTTGGATCATAAGAACAATATCCATTAGGACCAAGATAATCATAATCATAATCATATCTTAAAACTAATGCAGAAGAATCTAATGGATTTTCTTTAACAGTATAGGAATCAACATACATTTTTTTATGCCCTTCAGAATTATCACAAGTATTAGCACCAGCCCAATCATACTTATACTCTGTTTCAACACCAAAAGGAGAAGTAATTTTTTTCAAAGCAAAGAAAGATTCTAAATCTTCCGGACCAGTAACTGGGTTAGGATAATATTCATACTGCACAGGGGGGAATAACAACCCATCTCCGCCAGGCGGATCTTTATAACAAGTAATATGATCTATCCACCCTACTTTTTCTTCATCTGGAGCCAATTCACAAGAAGAAAAAGGATCTTCCTCATTGCTAGCAGTACACCCAAAATTATATCCAGTTGTAGGATCATCACCATAACAATGTTTGGACACTGCATAATCATATCCTTTAACATTTCTGCAATAATTATCAGCTGCCTCATCTGTACATAAATAACCACATAAACCATAACAACCAGTATCAGGACAAATCATTCCATGTTCATGTTCATAATCATCAAGTGGATAAAATTCTCCTTCTTCAGCATTACTATCATCCCCAAGATTATAAAGTCCAACTTCAATCAATAAATCATCATCATCACAAGTAATACCCTCAAAAGTAGTACATTGTCCATGATAAGGATTATTCCCATCAAGCAAGTCCCCGCTATAAGTATAATCTATCTTATGTGTATTACCATCAAAGTTTTTATATGTAATATAATCTAATTTTCCATCAATAGTTTCTGAATCAGTAAATGTAAAATCAATTTTTCCAGTTAACACACCTGCAGCATTTTTAGCACTTATACTCTTAATAAAGGGGGAACCGTAAGTCCTCTGCCTAACTAAAAGGGAAGCATCATCAATACTACATACATCATCGCCATCATAGCCATAACCTCTCATATTGTAATAATCAACTATTATTTCATTTCCGTTTGGATCTTTTATTCTACTCAAATAAACACCAGGATACATAAATTGTCTATAAACTTTATTAACACTATCTAATAAACATTCTTTATTAATTGTATCACAATAATAACCATCACCCCCATTACAATCAGAAGTACTATCACAATAAGAACCTTCCATATAATCACTCCATGCACTATCATATCTCACCCAGTGGGTATAATAATAAATATTACCTGCAGTATCAACTCTAACAAAAGCATCTCCTGCATTTTCTAAACAATAGCCAACTGGAGCATCAATCGCATGATACCAATAAACTTTGCTTAAATCAGGCAATGTAAAAATATATTTCTTTCCGCCAGGATCATTCATATTCATCCTATAAAGAGTTTGTACATATAAATCATCACCAGTATAACTTCCATCAAAATCTTTACCATTATTACTCAACATAATTTGTTTACTGCCATCTGCACCTTCCAAATAAAACTTACCATCTGTATACAAACAAGCACCATAACCAGGTACACCACAACTTCCATCTGCCCCGGGATAAAGAGGATAAAATGCTGGTTCATTAATGCCTGGCTTCCAAAAAGGAACATCAATCTTACCCATATGCCATCCAGACCAACCATGACCTAATGGACCAGGTTTCAAAAGATTTTCTGCATCAGGCTCACCAGAATCAAAAGGCCTAGTAGCATGAACATTACTATTATATATCCTTGTAAAACCAGCACCCAATCCATTCGCGCCAGCAATACTTGCATCAGTAGCACTTAAAACTAAATTCCCAGAATAAGCATTTACACTCGCACCAGAACCTGCACCATAATAAGGTTGACCTGATTGAAAACCTAAGGCTTCAACACCAACACCATATTGGTAATCATCAGCAAAAACAAAACTAGAAAAAAGTAGTATTACCAAAACCCCTAAACAAAGTTCTTTTCCCATCAAGTTTATCAAACCCCAAAATATTTAAACGTTCCTATTCATAACTAACTGGTATTACTTCTGCAGTCATTTCTTCTCCTGCAACAGAATCGAAATTTACATCAATAAATTTTGAAACGTAAGGGGCAAATGGTTCTGTTTCAGCTATTTGAACTTCACCCCCCATAATAGTTCTAACAACATAACTTATTTCTTCATCCATTTGATTTTCTATTAAAAGGGTATAACAATTTTCAGTTCCATCCCCTATTTGCTCATGTTCTTCTAAGTTACAATCTCCCTTACTCTCAACTTTAAAATCAATTAGTCTAGAACTACTCTGCCATTCACCAACCGTATCTAATGTTCCTTTTGTAGATCCACTAATGCTAGAAAACATAAAAGCAGCTAATGCAATCACACAGCCAATTAAAATTACAGATACTATTAAAGGACTAATACCTTTTTTCATAATACATTCTTAAGAATTTTTTATTTATATAGTTTTCTATCAAAAATTATTTCTGTAAATAGTCAAAAAATAAGAGTTTTTAAAAGTGGGAGAATTGTTATGAAAGTTTAGATTATATTAAATTGGTTAATAACATTAAAACTTTATTAAAAAAAGGAGCATAAAGTTTTATTGTAGCCTATTCCATCCTACGGGAAATCCTGCAGAAAAAAATTCTAAATAACTTGATCTTACTAAAAAATTTGGTGTATTCTCATTTAACTGAATCTTTTCAGTAGATCCATAAAATATAGGCAAAGCGGAATTTACTTCCCCTTCATGTTGTTTAAAACATTGATAACCATGACAAGATGCTAAAACAATCACCCCCTCATCCAAATGAGATGCCACCTCTTGAACATGGCCAACAAATTCTTTAGAAGATACAATCTCCCAAGAATTTTCTGGTCCAGAAAAAATGTCATCAAAATTTACATCGCCCACCCCAGCATAATCCCCAGAACTAATACCAATCCTTCCATTTTCACCACCGTGTGCAACAAAAATAATTCCCTCAAGTACATATTTCTCGGAATACTCCTTCACAATTTCCGAGAACTCATCAGGAGCAGCTATGGCGCGGATATAATTTTTGGCATTAAGGGTTGGTGGTTTAATAGCTGGAGGCAAACTCCAACTCGGAAAAACAGCTTGGACCGGAGAATTATAAACTTCCGATTGCACTCTCGATCCTCTTTCAGGTTTACCCATAGCAAATATGACCATAACTGCTGTTTCTTTAGGCTCTTCACTATTTTCAATAACTTGGGTTACATCCCCGGGAGCATTTAAAAATTCCACCTCCCCATCATCCAAACCAACTGGGTCAATACTATTAACAGGATTACTGGAAGTATATTGATACCAGTTTATTCCATCTCCAATTGGATCTACAGAAATAAAAACCCCTAAAAAAGGATCATAGTATCTCGCATTAAAATATTGTAAACCAGAATCATCTTGCTCTTTTCCAGTAAATCCAAAAGTCTCATCACTACTTTCTAGATTCTCACCATAAGGGAGATAAGTGGAAGAATCTATTTCATTTCCTACTGAATCAGTTACTCTCACTGTACTTCCAAGATTATCCTTATGGTAATAACTAAGTTCATCATTTTCTTCCTTAGCAACTAATCCAGTTCCATAGTAATAAGTCTTAGTTGCAGTAGAAACAATTCTCTCAGTTGGTTCAAAATCAACTTGTTGTATATTAGTTGGTTTAACTTCAACCTTACTAATCGGATGTAAAGTCTCAGCAGAAACTACAGAAACAAACAATGATAAAAGTATTACAAATAACACGCTCTTTTTCATAACTAAAATTAGAATTTCATAATATAAAAAGGTTTTTAAACAAAACAAGAACCTAAAATCTTTAAGAGCCTGTAGCCTAGTTTGGATAAGGCGTGAAAAAAGCCTAAAAACTTTTTCGCTAGAGCCTCCTAATAAAAAGGAGAAAGCTGGAAATCGTGGGTTCAAATCCCATCAGGCTCATTTAACTTTTATTTCATAAGTTTCAAGTTCCCCCAATAGAAAGATTTAAATATTATAGAGTCCTTACAACAATATGAACCCAAATGTCACATTCCAAGAATATAGAAAAAAAGCATTAACTATTAATAAAATCAATTATTGGGATTTACCAATAAACACCCGCATTACTTTATCTCAATCAATAAAAGAAGCCAAACTAAATGGAAAATCAATTACACTAAAACGATTAAATAATTTAGTTAAAAAAAATTCAAAAATAAACAATAAAATTTCTTCAATTCTATTTTTTAGGGATTCGAGAGAACTATCTTTAAATCTTCCTTTATCCCTTAATAATCTAAATTTCGTTGAATTGTATTCTTTAATGGTATCAGAAGGATCATACAAAACAGAATTTAGATTACATGTGCCTGAACCTTTTTTTCATGACATATTCGCCAAAAGTTTAAAAAATCTATTCAATAAAAAAATCGAAAAGCACATAAGAGTAAAAGAAAACAAAGGAGTATTAAGAAGCACAGCCCCGACCATAATAAGACATTTAATTCCGATTCCCAAACATATCCCAAAAATAATTTTAGATAATAAAAAATATTGCAAACGATATTTACAAATTGCATTTGAAGCAGAAGGAAGCCCAATTTTTGTCGGTTCTAAAAGATACTTAAGTTTAAAGAGAAATGTTGATGTAACGCCCATCCTAAAGAATAAAATAAATTATCCCAAAGAAAAAAGAATATATTTTGGACAATTAAAAAAAGATTATCCGAAGCTTGCTAAAAAAATAAACAATATGGCCCCAAAAACATTAGTTGGAGAACGCTTAATATTAAAAAAATATTTCAACATTGAAAGCATTCTAAAACCAGAAGCAATAAGAATCAACAAAACAAGTTACCGTGTAGGAGAAATTTCAGCTAGGTGGGCCCTTTATATTTATGCTGATTCAGTTAATAGATTCATCAATGAAATTGATTTTATCGGGAAAAGAAAAAAAAGTATTACAAAAAAATGTCCAAAATAAAAGGATATAAAAGCCAGTATTCAACCTTAAAAATGATGAAAAAAATGGCAAAAAATGGTATTTTTAAGGTTTCTGATTTTGTTAAAGAAATGAAAAAAGAAGGCTACATTTCTCCAAGAACCTACCTTTGGAGATATGAGAAAAAAGGAAGAATCAAAAGAATTAATCGCGGGATATACAAAATTATTTCTTAACTAACTTAACTTCTTTTATTAAATATATCCCATTATTAACTTCCCATTTTTTAACTGCTTTAATAATTTTTATTTTCTTTTTAAAAAGAGGACAATCAACTACAAAAGTTTCTGCCTCACCACCTTCAAAACCCAAATGAAATTTAAATTTTTCTTTTAATTTTTTTAGTTCAAAAAATGCTTCTTCATCAATTTTCCTACCAAGCCATTTTTCAGTTAATCCATCACAAGCTACACCAACCACTATTATCTCAAAATTATTTTCGAAAAGTTCTCCCCAATACTCTTCTTCCTCTTTTTGCCATAAAGGATTAAAACATTCTAAACCTAAATCATCACAAATTTTTTTAATTCTAGAACTTTGATAAACAGATAAAATTGCCCCAGTAACAATACCTTCAATTCCAAATTTCTCTTTAGCCTCTTTAATTGCATTCTTTAAATCTTTTAATTCTTCTTCTTTAACACCTTCTGTTTCAAAAACAAGTAATGGTAACTCCATCGCATCAGCCTGAACTTTAGCTAAATGAATATTCGGTGTATGAAACATATAACTTTCTTTATTTTTAGAATCAATAGTAATTAGACAAACTACTTCTCCTTCTGCCTTATAACAAGCAAAACAAGAATCCTTTCCTCCTGAAAATAAAATGCCTAATTTCATATAAAAGTGCGCCGGCCGGGATTCGAACCCGGATCACAAGCTTTCTTCGTTTTTGATTAAACTTTTCTTAAAAGTTTACTTGGAAGGCTTGAATGTTAGCCATTGCACCACCAGCGCATAAGAAACAAGGAAAATTAGTTCTTTTTAAAACTTTTTCTTTTGTAATATATACCTATAAAAAAGATTGTCAAGATTAAACTAAATAATCCATAAAAAGGAACTTCTTTATCTAAGAAACATTGTTTAGATGATTCAGTCCATTGATTTCCAATAAAATCTGGGGGGGTAGCAGAAGTATTAAAATATTGCAAGGTAATATTATATGTTCCTATATTATCCCCATCACCATCATCAATACAGTCTGTAGCACTCCTAATCCTAATTATAATATCTGCCCCATAAGGGCTAGATCCTCCACAGATGTATCCACTCATAGCACATTCACAAAAAGGAGCTACCGTCGGAGTACTTTTATCACACCAAATGTTTGTATAACATGAATCAGGTGGACAATCTGAATTATCCCAACAAGTACTTAATGGAGCACAAATTGGATTGACTAATAATAATTGAGAAAAATTAAAACCCCCAGAAATTGTTTCATTCACTTTAAATTGATATTGCAATTGACTTCCAGAAACATCATTGCCAGGTATATAAGGAACAATCCATTCAAGATAAACCAAATTAGAAAGAGTAGTATTTATCCCAACACTTTCTATAAAATCATCTGGCCCACCATCATTTTCATAAACATTAAATTCTGCATCTAAACCATCACAATTCAATCCAGAAGCTCTCAAATAAACCAAATCAGATTCATTAACAGTTAATCCCAAGGGATTACAACCACTAGGAAAAGTTGAATTGCACCATTGGGGATCAAATAATTCACAAGGTAAACCTCCACCAGCTACATTACAATAAACCTTTATTGGATAAGATCCAACACCTGTACAATTTCCAACATGCGCATTAATTAAAGAAGAAATAGAAGCAACACAATATTCTCCAACTTGTCCATCAAAAGTTGTATCACAATTAACAACCTCATTTGTTTGATCATGTAAATAAGCAAAATCTGACTGATCTGGCCCAGCAGGACCATAAACATGTGCATTTTCCCAGTCAGTAAAACTTAAAATAACTGCTCTATTTGTATCATCAATACGATCCAGTCCCGTATGTGGACAACAAACTTCGTAGCTATAGGAAATTCCATTTGGGGGGGAAGCATGAGCATTTCCTCCATTATTTGAAACAAAAAAAACAGAAAGTTCTCCTGGTAAACAATTTAATTTTATAGAACAATCACTAGTTAAAGCTCCAGCTTGAACTAAAGAAAACATTACAAAAAAACAAATAATAAATAAAAATATTTTTTTCATTGTTCTAACTAAATGTGGAAATCACATATTCCCTCTGGGTCAGTAGTTGTCATATAAGAACACAAATAACCGCCCTTAACAAAATCTACCCAATCAGAAACTGAAACATCTCCAGCCGAAGTATGTATCTCACAATCATCAACTATCCCATCTCCATCAATATCTAATCCTAAAGTTTCATTCATAGTATGTCCAAAAACAGCAGGATTATTTGTTCCATAAGCCTTTACTAAAACAAAACCACTAACTAATAAAACCGTTGCAAGAATAATGTAAAAATGCTTCTTATCAATATTTATAACAAGTTTCATTGTTCACCTCCTTTTTATGGATTAATATGCTACATTACTAATTCTAAACTCATCTATAATACCATTAACAGCTTGGCCCCCAGTCTGACCAGTACCAATAGTCATGTATCCCGATAAACCTTCTGGCCAATTTGCCCATTCACAGTCTGGTCAATTCCAATCATCTATTTCAGATACAAGTTCACCATCAACATAAAACTTAAGGAATTCCTCTTCCTTGCTCCATGTAACCTTTACATGATATGGGACATTGGGTGTCCAATTTACAACAACTGTGTTTGTTCCATAAACTATATCATTAAAAAAAGTATTTGCTTCCCAAAAAGCATATTCTCCCCCACCATGCTGTAATTTAAAATACAAGTAATCTTTATCTACTGGAATAGGTACAGAACCAAAAAACTTTCCTAGTCTTAAACCAATATCTCCTGAATAATCTTGGAAGAAAGTACGATGAATTCCATCATCTCCATTCCAACTAGGCACAAAAATGAACTCTAAAGTTCCCTCCTCAATATCTAAGTTATTATTATGGTCATAGGATAATAAATCTCCATCATTTATCCTAACCCCTACTCCTCCCCCACTATATGCTGCAAAATCAGTAATGCCATATCCAGCCCTTGGAGTTTCACCACCAGCCCCATTAAGATTATTATCAAATCTTAAAAGTAGTAACGTATCTGGAGTTTCAAATTCTGAAAATTGGCAAGCTACATTTGAACAAGCTGGATTTATCTGACTCAGTTCACAAAAATTAATTCCCACATTTCCATTTGCAGTTGAATCACAATCAATAGCAGATTGTCCCCCAAATCCAAGTAGATTATTTCTTTCTATTACATTTTCTTGAGCATCTCTTAAAAACAAACCTAAATCATTTCCCATAATATAATTATCATAAATGTGATTGTTTCTAACCTTATCAACATCCCCCCCCAATAACCCAATTGCAATAGCATTATTAATAAAATTATTATGGTATATTGAATTTATTACCCCTGGTACATTTGTTTTATATTCCTCTATATACAAACCATAAATCTCATTATCAACAAAATCATTGTTATAAATATCTGCTAAAGGAGTATTATAATTGTATTGTCCAAACATCTCAATTCCAATTTTATTTTTTTCAAATTTATTATTCTCAATAACCCACTCTATTCCTCCAGAGTTTACAATTGCTGCATCAAAACCAACAAAATGACAATTCTTAACGGTTACTCTTCTGTTTGAACCAGTTATGGCTGCCGTATCTTGTCTAAGTAAATCTTCAGATAGTTCAGGACCAATTATTTTCGAGCCCTGGCAATCTATAGTAACCCTAGGAAAACCAGGTAAATAACCTATACTTATACCATAACTTTCATACATCTCACTCCAATCAAAAATTTCATTGGGACATAAAGTTATATCCTCTATAGTGAAAACCCCCCCAGCTGTAAGTTCTTCAGGATCTACACAATCATTATGGTCTACCCCATAATCATCTATCCAAGTCCCATTTCCTTCAAATTGATCAAAAGGAGATTGACAATCTTGATCTCCAATATTTATTCCTTCATCATCTAAAACATAATCTATTTTACCATCTGCATCGTGATTATCCTTACCATCATCACAAGGATAAATATCAGATTTTTCTCTAACTTTAGGCATAAAATCTATTATGTGATTATAATATTCTATTTGACAACCAGGATCTCCTCTTTTCAAATATAAACATTCATTTTCTTCATCAGGAGGAGTAGTTGTAATTATTTCAGTAGTATCACAATAACCATCATTATCATTATCTTTCCAATCACCACATGCTGTTCCTTCACTGCCTATATCTTCATTCCATTCTCCATGTCTATCCATGCAAGATTCATCTCCTGGAATAGAACCATCAATACATTCTCCATCAATTGTGTCACAATAACCATCCAAATCATCATCTAAACCATTACCGCAATCTACAGTTTCAGAAGTATCATCTAAATCAAAACATCCACTATCTCCTGGAGTAAAAGGACCATCACAAGTAGAATCTGGAAGATCACAATCTCCATCTCCATCATTATCTAATCCATCATTACAAACAGTAGGCATACAACATATATTCACAGTATTTCCACCAGGACCAAATCTTGGGGGGGGGAGTTCAGAAACAGCTTCAATAGGACCTTTTTTTGAATAGCAAGATTTTCTATAATGATAATAATAACCATCCGGACAATATTGATCAAAATTATCAGATCCTATTGGAGCACCAACACATAATGCATCAGTACCTTCATAGGTTTTACACGTTATTGGAGAAAGCAAAGGTTCTCTTTCACTACCAATATAAGTTTCACAACCAGAAGTTAAAATTATTAAAATAATAAACAAACTAAAAAACAATATATTTAATTTTACACCCATCTTTTATCAAAAAGAATTAGAACTTAACTCTATTTAAATCTTTTTCTTTTTATATAAGTAAAATCCAATTAAAATTGATAAAACAAATATTATTCCTAAACTATCAAAGAAAGGAATATCTTGATCTAAGAAACAAGGTAAGTTTTCTTCAGTCCGTGTACTTATAACTAATTCCGTTGTTAAATTAATTGTTTCATAAACTATGTCATAAGTTCCAATATTATCCTCATCACCATCATCAATACAATTTGTTTGTATTTTTCTAGTCCCAGTTCCATCTCCGTTATCAACATATCCATCATCATCGTCATCATCGTCTTCCCCTTCATCTACAGTTGTTTGATTAACAATAATATTAAAAGATTTATCTGAAATTGTTCCAACTTCAACTTTAAAATAATATTCTGGATCTGTTCCCCCATCTGAAGTCCATATTGCTCTCCAAGACTTTTGAGCAACATTATTTGAAAAAACAGTAACCTTTTCTGTAATATGATCATCTCCAATTAAATCATCTTCATAAATGTTTAAAGTAGCTTCTTCGCCATTGCAACCATCCGAACCTTCAACAAACATATAAACTAAAGTATTATTTGCAACTTCATCTCTTCTTTCATAACAATTTGTACCTTCTTCATCTTTACACCATTCTACCCTTGTTAATTGACAAAGTTCTTCTCCAATTCCCCCACAAGCAGTTGTACAACAAACTTCTCCACTTGGACAAGTATAAGAAGTTAATTCAGAACCAAAACAATTCCCATCAACACAACAATGACCGCCATTAGCAGTACATGAATTAGATAAACAAGTTGTACTATCCTGACAAATATTTATCCCAGTACCATCAACATATAAACATTGAATCCCAACACATTCTTTATGTTCTGCATCTGCACCACAATTAATATCTTCTGAACAAGTATCTATTCCACTTCCTTCTACTTCCAAACATTGTTCTCCGACACATGCCGCATGCGTATCTGGACTACTACATTCAGAATTTCCTTCACAAACATTAGTACAACCTAGTCCTGCACAAGAAACATATAAGCATTGTAAACCAACACATTCTTTTCTTTCTCCACCACAATTTCTATCATCATCACACAAATCTGCTCCAGCACCATCTACATATAAACAATCACCAGCAGTTAAACATTCTTTATGTTGTGCAACATTCTCATTTGTAACAGTCATTATATTTGAATTTTCATTATCTAAGCCAACCACCACTTTAAATTTATAGTCTGGATTCCCATCAAGATCTGCTCCAGGGGGATCAAACCATAAAGCATTCCAAACAAATTCATATCTCCCACTAGAAGGAATAACCCCGTTATGGGGTAACATAGTTAGTATATTAGAAGGAATTTGGTCATGATTTCCTGCACGATCTTCCCAATGAGTAAATTGTATTGAATTTCCCTCGCAATTTTCAGTTTTAACAACTAAATAAACTAATGAATTATTATGTACTTCAATCAACCCCTCGGGATTATACCAATCCACAGACCAATAAGCATCTGTTATCCTACAATAATTAGAAGAAGACCTATAGATACATTCACATTTTGAATCACAATCAGCAAGACCCAATCCCCCTTGCTCAACGGGACAACTATAAGTTAATGGATTATTTACATTAAAAATAGTATATTCACATTCTTCTCCAGAATCTAATATTCCATTCCCGCAAGGAGGAAGTTGAACATTTTCTTTACAATTTCCATTTATATCAACTGTATCTGTTGGATTATTACAACATCTAAAATAACCATTTCCGCTGACATAATATTCATTAGGATCATCACCACAACATTCAGTACAATCCCCTAAAAAAGGATTACAAGTTCCAGCACTTCCCAACCCATTTCCAAATTCTCCAAAAATAAGGTGTTCCCCTTCTTGTACAAACTTATATCCACAATCATTTTTACAAACACTTTCTGAAATATCACAATCAACCCAAGCCAAATAATAATTAGGTATAGCACCCGGAACTCCATTTCCTTCAATATCTACTGGTCCCAAAAAATCATCGTGGTTAGAATGAAAATAACCTTCCCCATTAAAAACAGCTTTTTGATGATCAATCAAACAGGCTTTATCATTTATATTATCTCCAGTACATCCTCCAACCCAATCGCAAGTATCATCACTCCATATTGTAAAATAATCAAAAAATTCAGATGAATCATCCTTACAACACATTCTCTTATAAACACCTTCTTGTTCAGGTAAATCAGGGAACCTATTGCCTAAGAAACAGCTTAACCCTCCGCAAGAAGTTGCACCAACACATAAATCACAATCTCCACCAAAAAGATCTGCCCTACTTAAATCACAATCGGGAGATATAGCATTCCAAGTAATTTTTATGTAAGGCGCACCAGTACCAATATAAGAAGAACTATAAAATTCATTTGTGGGCCCTTCATCAGCCTTAATGAAACATTCTGCTACATTTCCAGGCATACAACCAGTTCTCCATGAAGAAGCTTTTGTTAACGAAAATCTAAATTGAGTAGTGGCTGCACCTTGTGTAGGACCAAATACCAAACCATTTAAAGCATCAGAAATATCAATTGGGGCTCCAGAAAAATCATACGGAAAACCAGAATATTTTTCAAGTTCATAGGAAGCACCATTTCCACTAATAGTTACTTTTTCAACATCCGGGTAACAAGAACCATAAGGAATTGAAATTCCATCATCACAATCAAAAGGAAAATACAATAAAGCTCTATCAATTCTAGATGAAAACGTTGTAGTTGTAGTACTGCTTCCCCTAGTAGCATAATGCCTATCAAATTCTAAATTAGCCCACCAAGAAACTGTGTCTTGACCATTCTCGCAAGTATAACCTCCAGGATTATTACAAGTTAAAGAAGGAATCAAACAACTGCTCCCTGTTCCGCCAGGATTCAGCCTACAATATTGGCCGCCTTCTGAAGGAACTCCATTTGGACGTGTCAAATAACTAGTATCATGAAAATAAACATAACTAACTCCAGATCCTTCTGGAACGCAATAACATATACACCCGCTAGCTCCACCATGCAATTCAGGAACATATCCTTCATGGCAATTGTTATAATCTAAAATGGGCAAATAAAGTGGAGCTGGTCCACTATGACAACCACAAGTACCTTGAGCACTAATTAAAAAACTAGAAAGAATAATTACTAAAACACTAAAAAACAATAAACTTATCCTCTTTTTTATCTTATTCACCTCAACAAAAGATATATTGTATATTATTTAAATCTTTCTTTAAATA
>Ga0180009_10000654_pt1:0-45000 | contig 46074 bp, 32 predicted proteins | sample OS_PC_MetaG_FD_123537 | JGI IMG/M metagenome (GOLD analysis project Ga0180009, IMG submission 123537) | Groundwater microbial communities from the Aspo Hard Rock Laboratory (HRL) deep subsurface site, Sweden - OS_PC_MetaG | ecosystem: Environmental > Aquatic > Deep subsurface >...
AGCCCAGGGTCGTGAACTCTGCAAGCCAGTAAGATCTCAAAAATCAGGCTGTCATCCCGACCGAGCGCAGCGAGCGGAGGGATCTCGATGCCATGAATCTGGTACGGTGATTGGGCTGACAGCCGAGCAAACAGATATCACCACTGCGCAGCTCTGTGAGTTGCTCAGGTCGACATGACAGCCTATTGGTGATGAAGGGCGTAAAATTGAGCGTCCCGTGAGTCGGTGCTGATCGCGTCGGCTGCGAGCCGCACATGGTGCGAGCGGCAAGCACGCCACAAGACCAATGACAGCGCCCGCCCTCATCCAATCCTTGCATCAATGCTAAAATAGTAGGGCTAAGGAACCTCTGAATAGCTCTGCACGGGCGCGACGGCGTCCCCGTATGGGTTTCGCCGGAAAAGACGCAGCTCATGCACGGCATCACGAGGCCGTAGTTACGGCTACTGTCACTCGTGCCACCGCACACAATCTGCGGCTTTTCCGCGCAAAACGCGCTCCGCGCAGCGTTATTCAGAAGTTACCTGACACTCATGATCAGTCAACCCGTTGCAAGGAACAACATGGACTTACAGCTCACCGAAGAACAACAGATGATTCAACAGGCCGCGCGCGATTTTGCCGTCAGCGAAATCGTGCCGGTGGCGGCCAAATACGACATCAGCGGTGAGTTTCCGCTGGACAACATCAAGGCCATGGGCGAGTTGGGCCTGATGGGTATCGAAGTGCCGGAAGCCTACGGTGGTGCCGGCATGGACGCGGTGGCCTACGTGCTGGCGATGATCGAGATCGCCGCCGCCGATGCCGCTCATTCCACCATCATGTCGGTGAACAACACGCTGTACTGCAACGGCATCATGAAATATGGCAGCGAAGAGCAGAAACAGCAATTTGTGCGGCCGGTGGCCTCAGGCGAATCCATCGGGGCCTATGCGCTGACCGAATCACAGTCCGGTTCAGACGCCAGCAACATGCGCTCGACGGCGAAAAAGACCGCCGACGGCAAGCACTACGTCATCAATGCGAAGAAGTCCTGGATTACCTCGGGACCGGAAGCGCATTATCTGGTGCTGTTTGCCAAAACCGACGCTGATGCCGGTGCCAAGGGCATCAGTGCGTTCATCATCGACACCGGCATCGACGGATTCGCCTGCGGCAAGACCGAACCCAAGCTGGGCATTCGTGCCTCGGCCACCTGTGAAATCGAACTCAACGATTACCACTGCCCGGCAGAGTGTCTGCTGGGTGCTGAAGGGGAAGGCTTCAAGATCGCCATGAGTGTGCTGGATGCCGGTCGCATCGGCATCGCGGCGCAGGCGGTCGGCATTGCCCGGGCCGCCTACGAGGCCAGCCTGGCCTACGTGCGCGAGCGGCAGGCGTTCGGACGTGAGATTGGCAGCTTCCAGATGATCCAGGCCAAGATCGCCGACATGAAAACCCGGCTGGAAGCGGCGCGGCTGTTGACCATGAACGCGGCGCTGAAAAAGATCGAGAGCCAGACCAGCGGTGCCCGCTTCACGGTGGAAGGCAGCATGGCCAAGCTGTATGCCTCGGAAGCGGCGATGTGGATCACCCACCAGGCCGTGCAGATTCATGGCGGCATGGGTTACAGCAAGGAAATGCCGGTGGAGCGTTATTTCCGCGATGCCAAGATCACCGAAATCTATGAAGGCACCAGCGAGATCCAGCGGCTGGTGATCGCCCGCATGGAAACCGGTTTGCGCTGATCAGACCCAGTCCAACGCACTCATCCGGCCGCGCTGCCGGATGTTGCCGACAGCAGCCGGCAATGACCCTGACAATTGCCGTGAAGGTGGCGTAAAATCATCATTTTGTCAGCGGTTTTGTCATGACCACCTCCAGCACTGCCAGCCGGCAGGAAATGATCCAGAACATCACAGCAGCTTGTGACCAGCTGTTCCCGCGCGCCGACGGTGCCGAACATTTTGCCGAGCAGTTTCTGCGCCGCACCTCGGCCGAGGATCTGGCCCGTTTTTCGCAGCAGGAAATGGTCGGCATCATCAGCAACATGGCTGATTTTGCCCGCCAGTACAAGTCACAGCGGCACGCTCTGCGCGTGTACAATCCGCAGGCTGAGCAACACGGCTATGCCAGCAATGCCACGGTGGTGGAAATGGTGGCGGTGGATTCGCCATTTCTGGTTGATACCCTGAGTATGCGCCTGAGTGAGTTGGGCCAGTCGATCGAGCTGATCATTCATCCGGTGATGTGGTTTGAAGTGGATGAGCAGCAGCGTCCGCAGCAGCTCATGCGTCACAGCTCAGGTGAGGGTCGGGCTTATTCGCTGATCCACGTGCAGATCGAAAAGCAGGTCGACAGCAAGCTGCTGAACAAAATCAAGCGCAATATCCAGCTGGCGTTGACGCAGGTGAAAATGGCCGTGGACGACTGGCAGCCGATGCTGCAGCGGGTGCGTGACATCATCAGCAACATCGACGATTATCTGCCCGCAGACAGCAGTGATCGGGACGAGTCTCTGGCCTTCATGCAGTGGTTGCTGGACGACAACTTCACCTTCCTCGGCTATCGCGAATACGTCATTGCCGAAGCCTCCGGCGAGCGCGAGCTGCAGGTCAAGGAGGATTCCGGTCTCGGCATCATGAGCCATCACAAGAGCGCGCAGGCGCAGCGTAAACTGCGCTCCCTGTCGGAAGGGGCGCAGGATGTGGAAAAGGCCCACGATGTCATCATCATCACCAAGACCAATGCGCGCTCGCCGATGCACCGCAGTGGCTATATGGATTACATCGGCGTGCTGCGCTACGATCGCAGCGGCAAGGTGGTGGGCGAACACCGCCTGCTTGGTATGTTCACCTCTCGCGCCTACAACCAGCCCACCGCCAGCATACCGATGCTGCGGCACAAGATCACCAACGTCGTAAGCCAGTCCGGACTGCGCACCGGCAGCCACGAATGCAAGGCGCTGCAGCACATCCTGGAAACGCTGCCACGCGATGAGCTGTTGCAGGCCAATGCCGATGAGCTGTTTCATCTGGCCATGGGCGTGCTGGATCTGCAGGAGCGTCCGCAAACCCGCCTGTTTATCCGCCGCGAACGCTATGGTCGGTTTTATTCCTGCCTGGTGTACATTCCGCGCGATCGCTACAACACCGAAAACCGGGTCAAGATCCAGCACATCCTCAAGCGCGGACTGCGTGGCGAACATGTCGATTTTTCCGTGCAGGTGTCCGAGTCCAATCTCGCCCTGCTGCATGTCATCGTGCGCCCGCGCGACGAGAGCGGTCAGGTCGCCGCCGCACACATATTGCAGCAACGCATCTGGACCGCGCTGACACTGTGGCGCGACGAGCTGAAGAAAACCCTGATCAACCGCTTCGGCGAAACCCGTGGTCTGGCGCTGACCCATCGCTTCGAAGACGCCTTTCCAGCCGCCTACCGCGAAGACGTGTCCGCCTGGGTGGCCTCGTTCGACATCGACAACCTGGATCAGCTCAGCAGTGAGCAGTATCTGCGCACCAGCCTGTACGCACCGCGCCAGGCGCGCATCAAGAACCTGCTGCGGTTCAAGCTGTTTCGGATGCATGAAGCTTTGCCATTGAGCTCCATTCTGCCGACGCTGGAAAACCTCGGCGTGCGCGTCATCAGCGAGCGGCCGTACCGCATCGAGTTGAGCGACAACCAGGAGGCCTGGATCCAGGATTTCGACATCGTGCCGGACACTCGCATGTCGTTTGATCTGCATGTGGTGCAGGAAAGTTTTCGCCACACGTTCTGCGAGGTGCAGTTCGGCCGCGCCGAAGACGATGGCTTCAACCGGCTGGTGGTGGCGTCCAACCTCAACGTGCGCCAGATCGCCATGCTGCGCGCCTACTGCCGCTACCTGCTGCAAACCGGCATTCCGTTTTCGCAAAGCTACATGGAAGACATCCTCGCTGCGCACCCCATCCTCACGCTGCTGCTGGTGGGTCTGTTCGAGGCACGCTTTGCGCTGGAGTCAGGGCTGTCCGGGCGTTTCCGCACGCTGGCACGGGTGTTTACCCGCCTGCGCAAGCGGCGTGACGACGATCCCATCGAATCGGCACTGGATGCGGCCATCGGTGCCATCGTCGACAATGGCCATGCCGGTCGCGCCGAGCAGATCAAACTGCTGGAAACCGCCATTCTGGCCGATCTGGAAACCATCTCCAGCCTGGATGAGGATCGCGTCATGCGCGATCTGTTCGAAGTCATCAGCGCCACGTTGCGCAGCAATTATTATCAGCTCACGGCCAGCGGCGAGCCACCGGCCTACATCAGCTTCAAGCTGGATTCCGCCCGCGTTCCGGAGTTGCCTAAGCCGCGTCCGTTCCGCGAAATCTGGGTGCACTCACCGCGCATGGAAGGCATCCATCTGCGAGGCGGCCTGGTGGCGCGCGGTGGTCTGCGCTGGTCCGACCGGCGCGAGGATTTCCGCACCGAAGTGCTCGGGCTGATGAAAGCGCAAAACGTCAAGAACACCATGATCGTGCCGGTGGGCGCCAAGGGTGGTTTTGTTGTCAAGCACCTGCCGCAGGGCAGTCGCGAGGAGGTCATGCGCGAGGTGGTGCACTGCTACCAGACCTTGATCCACGGCCTGCTCGACATCACCGACAACCTGATCGAGGGCGAGGTGGTGGCACCGCAACGGTTGATCCGCCACGACGGCGACGACAACTACCTGGTGGTGGCTGCCGACAAGGGCACGGCAACCTTTTCCGACACCGCCAACGCCATTGCCGAACAGGAAAATTTCTGGCTCGGTGACGCGTTTGCCTCCGGTGGTTCCAACGGCTACGACCACAAGGCCATGGGCATCACCGCCAAAGGTGCCTGGGAATCGGTCAAGCGCCACTTCAGCGAGCTTGGCCTGGACACCCAGACGGAGCCGTTTTCGGTGGTCGGCATCGGTGACATGGGCGGCGACGTGTTTGGCAACGGCATGCTGCTGTCGCCGTGCATCCGGCTGCAGGCGGCGTTCAACCACCTGCACATTTTTCTCGACCCGGAGCCGGACATCGAAGCGGCGTACGCCGAACGCCAGCGGCTGTTCACCGCCGGGGCCTCGGGCTGGGACCAGTACAACGAAAAGCTCATCTCCCGGGGCGGCGGGGTGTTTCTGCGCTCGGCCAAATCCATCCCCATCAGCCAGCAGGTGCGCGACTGGCTGGGCATCGAGGCCACCGAACTGCCGCCACAGGCACTGATCCGCGAGCTGCTGATGGCACCCTGTGATCTGCTCTGGAACGGCGGTATCGGCACCTATGTCAAGGCCAGCAGCGAATCCGACGAGGACGTCGGCGACCGCATCAACAACGCCCTGCGGGTGAACGCCAAAGCGCTGCGCTGTCGCGTCATCGGCGAGGGCGGCAATCTGGGTCTGACCCAGCTGGGACGCGTGGAATACGCCCTCAATGGCGGTCGCATCAACACCGATTTCATCGACAACTCGGCCGGTGTGGACTGCTCCGACCACGAGGTCAACATCAAGATCCTGCTGGCCCAGGCAGTGGCCCAGGGGCGTTTGGATCAGGCCAGCCGCAACCAGTTGCTGAAAGACATGACCGACGATGTCGAGCGACTGGTGCTGCGCAGCAACTATCTGCAGTCGCAGGCGATCAGCATCATGGAGAGCTACACCATCAGCCGACTGGGTGCCATCATGCATGCCACCTCGGTGCTGGAGGCTTCCGGCCTGCTCGATCGTGAACTGGAGTTTCTGCCCGACAACGAAACCCTCACCGAGCGCGTCAGCAATGGCCATGGCCTGACCCGGCCCGAGCTGGCGGTGCTGCTGTCCTACAGCAAGATCTCGCTGTACCAGCAGCTGCTCGATTCGGATGTGCCCGAAGACCCCTATCTGGCCACCGAGCTGGTGGAGTATTTTCCGCCGGCGCTGCAGCAAAAGCCGTTTCTGGATCTGTTGCAGCAGCATCCGCTGAAGCGCGAGATCATCGCCACCCAGGTGACCAACAACATCATCAACCGCATGGGCGTGGCCTTTGTCGCCCGCATGCGTGAGGACACCGGTGCCGATGTCACCAGCATCGCCAAGGCCTATGCCATTGTCCGCGAAGTGTTTTCGGCGCAGCAGTTCTGGGACGATGTGGAGGCGCTGGATCGCAAGATTCGCGGCGACCAGCAGGTGCGTGCATTCATGCAGATGTGGGACGTGCTGCGTCAGGGCTCGCGCTGGCTGCTGCATCATCCCGATGCCCACAACCTGGATGTGCGCGCCAAGGTCAGCCATTTTCACGACGGCGTGCAGGTGGTGGAACAGCATCTGCTGGAAGCGCTGCCGGAAGACGGCCAGGCCGATTTTGAACAATTGCTGGAACGGCTGCTGGAAGGTGGCTACGAGCAAAGCTTTGCCGAGCGCATCGCCCGGCTGCAGTTCATGAACCAGGCGCTGGACATTGTCGACGAGGCCAGTCAGCAGAACCTGCCGGTGGAACACGTCATGGGCGTGCACTTCGGCATCGGTCGAGTGCTGCACGTGGACTGGCTGCGCCGCCAGATCGAGACGCTGTCCACCAGCGGCAGCTGGGAGGCGCACGCGCGCGGTCACCTGCGCAACGACCTGATCACCCAGCATCGTCACATCACGCGCAAGTTCCTCAGCTGGCAGCAGCAGCAGCCGGAGCTGACCATCGAGTCGTGGCAGCAGCATCATGCCGAGCGCATCGGCCGCATCCAGAGCATGTTTGCCGACATGCGCAAGCAGGACAGCATGGACATTGCCTCCATGACTGTCGCCGTGCGCAGTCTGGAGCAACTGGTGCACAGTGCCTGAATCCGCTCAGCAGACGACCCGGCTGGCGTTTCTCGCCAGCAGCCTGCCGGAAGCGCAGGCGGCCAGACAGCGTCTGCAGGCACACTACGGCGAACATGCGCCGGAGCAGGCCGATGTCATCGTCGTGCTGGGCGGTGACGGCTACATGCTGCGCGCGCTGCACGCCAACACCCACCTGCACAAGCCGCTATATGGCATGAAACAGGGCACGGTGGGTTTCCTGCTCAATCAATACGATGAAAACGACTTGCTGCAGCGCATCAATGCCGCCGAGCCGGTGATGCTGCACCCGCTGGCCATGACCGCGATCGATCTGGCCGGCAACACACATCAGTCCCAGGCCATCAATGAGGTGGCGCTGTGGCGGCAGAGCAACCAGGCGGCGCATCTGCGCATCAAGGTCAACGACGTGGTGCGCGTACCGGAACTGGTGGCCGATGGTGTGCTGCTGGCCACCGCCGCCGGCAGCACCGCCTACAACCTGTCCGTACGCGGACCAATTCTGCCGCTGGGCACCGACGCGCTGGCGCTGACGCCGATCAGTCCGTTTCGGCCGCGGCGCTGGAACGGCGCCATCCTGCCGGGGCAGGCGCGGGTTGAGGTGGAAGTGCTCAATCCGCACAAGCGTCCGGTCAGCGCCACCGCCGATGCCTTCGAGGTGCGCGACGTGCAGTGCGTCAGCATGCATCTGGCCATCGACACCGAATACACGCTGTTGTTTGATCCCGATCATTCGCTGGAAGAACGCATTCTGCAGGAGCAGTTTCTGTGAGTAGCGCGGCGCAAAAATCACCTCATCAGCCGCTGGTCATCGCCATCTCGTCACGCGCCCTGTTTGACCTGGACGAAAGCCACCGGGTGTTCGAGCAACAGGGACTGGAAGCCTTCGAGCGCTACCAGCGCGAACACGAAAACGAACTGCTGCAACCGGGCATGGCGTTTGACCTGGTGCACAAGCTGCTGGCGCTCAACGATGCCGAGTCCGGCTACACGCCCATCGCCGAGCATCCCGGCGTGGAAGTGGTGCTGATGTCGCGCAACAGCGCCGACACCGGGCTGCGCGTGTTCAACGCCATCGAGCATTACGGGCTGGGCGTGATCCGCGCCGCCTTTACCAACGGTGCCAGCCCGCACGTGTACATGGAACCGTTTGGCGCGCAGCTGTTTCTGTCCGCCCACGAGGAGGACGTGCGCGCGGCACTGGATGCCGGCCATGCCGCCGCCACGCTGATCGCCGCACCGCCGGGACGCCGCGCCAGCCAGCAACTGCGCCTGGCGTTTGACGGCGATGCCGTGCTGTTCAGCGACGATTCCGAACAGATCTACCAGCGCGACGGCCTCGACGCCTTTGTCGAAGCCGAACGTGCCGCCGCCGAACAGCCCATGCTGGCCGGCCCGTTCAAGCCGGTGCTACAGGCCATCCACCAGATCCAGTCCGCCTATCCCATGGACCACAACCCGATCCGCACCGCACTGGTCACCGCGCGCTCGGCCCCGGCGCACAAACGCGTCATCCTCACCCTGCGAGATTGGGGCATTCGCATCGACGAATCAATGTTTCTGGGTGGCCGTAAAAAAGGCCAGTTCCTGCGTGCGTTCGGTGCCGACATTTATTTCGACGACCAGATGGTGCACGTCGAATCCACCGGCGAACACGTCGCCACCGGGCATGTCCCGCATGGAGTCACCAATACTCGCAGCAAGACGGAATAAGCGGGCATTGATGTTAGAGAGACCAAGCTGGCTCTTCAACTGACAGCTTGAACGTGAACAACACCCAGCCAGAACCAGAACAAAGCCCACAGTAGGAGCCTGCTTGCAGGCGAACAGATCACAAGCAAAACGTTGCGACTGGCGTGCAGAACCGCAATACCGCCGCAACCAACCATACAACCACATCGACAGGCACGGAACCCATGCCTTGCCAAAAAGGCGCTTTGCAATTATCCTCAGGATGTTCAATCAACAGGGGCAGACCATTGCAGAGACTCAACGACAATCCAGACAAGCCACAACGGCGCAGTGCTCGTCGCATATCTGGCTTGAGCCCAATCCGTCAACGCAGATCCGTAGCAATCGCGAGACACATGCACAAGCTGGCTCTACAGCCTCGGCTTGAACTGCAAGCACGCGCGTCCATTAATTAGTGTCGCGAACAATCTGCCGCCAGATTGCTTATTGAATAGGGAAACCCTCCTACATCACCGTCACACCACTGGACCAGGAGATTTTGGCTCTGGTTTTGCATGTGTCTGGTAATGCGACCTTGGGCACCTTTGAGCTTAATGCTGCATGGGATAAATTGGTCTGCTAAGATTTTGCAATTGTGCCGAAAGCGATTGTCGATGATTTTGACATGGAAGCTGCAGGCGAAACGAAACAACATGTGCATGTGAACGAATGAATCAAACCAGTCACAACAAGCTTGTCTCCTTCATCTGGTCCATCGCAGACGACTGTCTACGCGATGTCTACGTTCGGGGGAAATATCGTGACGTCATCCTCCCGATGGTTGTGCTTCGACGGCTCGATACACTTTTGGAACCCACTAAATCTGATGTGCTGAAAGAAGTCCGCTACCAAAAAGACGAAATGATGGAGACGGAATTAGACGATGCACCATTGAAAGAAGCCTCCGGCTATGTGTTTTTCAATACCAGCCAGTGGACACTTAAGAAACTGCACGGCACGGCGACGAACAACCAGCAGATCCTGCTGGCCAATATCGAGGACTACCTCGATGGCTTTAGCGACAACGTCAAGGAAATCGTCACTCGATTTAAACTGCTCGAACAGATGCGCCACATGGCGGACAAGCAGGTTCTGCTTGACGTCACCGAGAAATTCGTCTCTCCATACATAAACTTGACGCCGCACGACGCCGAGGACCCCGAGGGGAACACTCTGCCGGGCCTGTCGAACCTGGGCATGGGCTATGTATTCGAGGAACTGATCCGCAAGTTTAACGAGGAGAACAACGAAGAGGCTGGGGAGCACTTCACCCCGCGCGAGGTGATCCACCTCATGACGCACCTCATGTTCGACCCGATCAAAGACCAGTTGCCCCCGGTCATGACGATCTACGACCCCGCCTGCGGGTCAGGCGGCATGCTGACAGAGGCGCAGAACTACATCAAGGAACCCGATGGCCCGATCCAGGCGCGCGGCGACGTCTATCTCTACGGCAAGGAGATCAACGACGAGACCTACGCGATCTGCAAATCGGACATGATGATCAAAGGCAACAACCCAGAAAACATCCGCGTCGGCTCGACCCTTTCCACCGATGAATTCTCGGCCAACCGCTTCGACTTCATGTTGTCCAACCCGCCCTACGGCAAAAGCTGGAACAGCGAGGTCAAGTATATCAAGGACGGCAAGGACGTTATCGACCCCCGCTTCCAGGTCGAGCTTGCAGACTACTGGGGCAAATCCGACACCATGGACGCCACCCCGCGCTCATCCGATGGGCAGCTTCTGTTCCTCATGGAGATGGTGAACAAGATGAAACCCGCAGCGGCCAGCCCGCTCGGCTCTCGCATCGCGTCTGTGCATAACGGCTCAAGCCTCTTCACCGGTGATGCGGGCAGCGGAGAGTCCAATATCCGCCGCTTCATCATCGAAAATGACATGCTGGACACGATTATCCAGCTGCCAAACAACCTCTTCTACAACACCGGCATCACCACTTACATCTGGCTTCTGACCAACGCGAAGCCTGAGGCGCGCAAGGGCCGTGTGCAGTTGATCGACGCGAACCTGCTTTACCGCAAGCTCCGCAAGAACCTCGGCGACAAGAACTGCGAATTCTCGGATGACCATATTCAGCAGATCACCGATGCCTACCTGAACTTCGCGCCCATCGAGCGCGAGATCGACGCGAACAACGATCCAACCGGCATCGCAGTGCAGATCTTCGACAACGAGGATTTCGGCTATCACAAGGTCACCATCGAGCGCCCTGATCGCCGCCGTGCGGGTTTCAGCGCCGGCCGCATTGCGCCTCTGCGCTTTGACAAATCCCTGCGCGAGCCGATGGAATGGCTCTGGGCCGAGCATGGCGAAAAGGTTTACGCGCCCGGATTCCTGAAGGGCGAGGTAAAGGCCATCACCGCTTGGTGCGAAGAACAGGGGATCGCCCTGAACGCCAAGGCGCGGGCTAAACTGATTGATACGAAATACTGGATCAAGCTGCGCGACCTGTTGAACACCGCGATCCTGCTTATGGGGGACATCGGCACCGAGGAAACCGCCGACTTCAACGCCTTCCGTGACGGCGTGACCAAGGCGATCAAGGCCCGCAAGATCAAGCTGTCCGCGACCGAAAAGAACGCGATCCTGAATGCTGTCAGTTGGTATGACGAGACGGCGGAAAAGGTCATCGCCAAGCGCCACAAGCTGTCCAAGGGCGAGTTGGAAGACCTGACCACTCATCTGGGTTGCGCCACCGGCGATCTGGCGGATTTCGGCTGGTTCCGCCAGCCTGACGGCAGCTATCTGACCTATGAGACCGCGACCGACCTGCGCGACGCGGAAAGCGTGCCGCTGAAGGACAGCATACACCGCTATTTCCTGGCAGAGGTGAAGCCGCATGTGGAGGAAGCCTGGATCAACCTCGACTCTGTCAAAATCGGCTACGAGATCAGCTTCAACAAGCATTTCTACCGCCACAAACCGCTGCGCAGCCTCGAGGACGTGACCCAAGACATCCTGTCGTTGGAGGAAAAGGCCGACGGGTTGATCGCGGATATTCTGGGCGTTGAAGTTGCGACGAAACTGGAGTCGGCCGAATGAGCATTGCAGCGTATCCAACGTATGAGAGCTACAGGGATAGCGGTGAGGGCTGGCTTGAAGACGTTCCGAGCCACTGGGAAGGCCGCAAGCTAAAGCAACTCTTTCAGGAGAAAAAGCACAGGGCCAACATGGACCTGAACTGTGGGTCGATCAGCTTTGGCGAGGTAGTCGAGAATGATGACGAACGCGTCCCTCTTGCAACCAAGGCGTCTTATCAGGAAGTTTTATCGGGCGAATTTCTCGTCAACCCGCTGAACCTCAATTACGATCTGAAAAGTCTTCGTATCGGCCTTTCGAACATAAATGTTGTCGTCAGCGCGGGATATATCGTCCTTCAGGCCAAGACCAAAATGGACAAGCGGTATTTCAACTACCTGCTTCACCGCTACGACGTTTCAAATATGAAGCTCCTCGGTTCCGGCGTCCGTCAGACGATCAGTTTCAATCACATCGCCAATAGCCAATTGGTTGCCCCGCCACTCCCCGAACAACGTGCCATCGCGGCGTTTCTGGATGGGAAATGTGCGACGATTGATGAGGCGGTGCGGATCAAGGAGGCGCAGATCAAGCTTTTGGCGGAGCGCAGGCAGATCCTGATCCAAGAGGCCGTCACCCGCGGCCTGAACCCCGACGCCCCCATGAAAGACAGCGGTATAGACTGGATCGGCCAAATCCCCGTGCATTGGGAGGTAGAACGCTTCAAGTATCTTTTCGAGCAAAGCCGATTGCCTGTCAGACCTGATGATGGTGTCGTTACCTCTTTCCGTGATGGTCAGGTAACACTTCGATCAAATCGACGTCTTGAAGGCTTTACTGAAGCCATTATCGAAGGTGGTTACCAAGGTATCCGCAAGGGGCAGCTTGTCCTAAATTCTATGGATGCCTTCGAGGGAGCCATCGGGGTTTCAGAATCCGATGGAAAATGCACGCCGGAATACGTCATCTGTGACCCAATCGAACACGGGCTTTCTCAGCATTATTTTGCATATCTATTGCGGGAAATGGCGCTTGCTCGATACATTCAGGTTATTTGTAACGCTGTTCGACAGCGCGCAGTACGGATTAGGTACAATAACCTGGCTCACCGCTTTATGATCGTTCCGCCACATTCGGAGCAATTGGCAATTGTGGCACTCATTGAGAACACGAAGACAAGAATTGGAAATGCCATTTCCATCAAGGAGGACCAGATCGCCGCGCTCAAGGAATACAAAACGAGCCTGATCAACGCGGCGGTCACAGGCAAGATCAAGGTCATTTGAGGGGGCGGTCATGAATTACACAGTCAGCAACACCAAGGAAATCGCACTGGAACAGGCCATTGAACGGCACTTGACCGGCACCACGACAGAAGACCTGAAAAAGGGTGGCGTGGAAACCGGCCCGTATCGCATCGGCCGCTCCACCGACTTCGATGCTGCACTCGCGCTCGACACAGCCCTGTTCTGGGAGTTCCTTGAGGCCACCCAAGGTAAGGCGCTCGAAAAACTGAAAACTCGCAGTCCCGCCGACTGGCAGGCAAAGATCCTTGGCCAGTTAGACAAACTGGTAAAGCGCAAGGGCGTGCTGCACCTGCTGAAAAAGGGCCTGCCAGTCGATGACGCGCATCTGACGCTCATGTATCCCGCACCGCTGGCCAGTTCGGCGCAAAAGGTCCACGACAACTTCGCCGCCAATATCTGGAGCGTCACACGCCAGGTTCACCACTCCCTTTCGAACCCCAATGAATCCGTCGACATTGTGCTGTTCGTGAACGGGCTGCCCATCGTCACGCTGGAGCTGAAGAACGCCTGGACCGGCCAGACCGCCCGCTATCACGGGCAAAAGCAATACCGGGATCGCGATGCTTCACAGACGCTGATGCACTTCGGGCGCGCGCTGGTCCACATGACCGCCGATACCGACGAGGTCTGGATGGCAACCAAGCTGGCGGGCGTCGCTACATGGTTTCTGCCATTTAATAAGGGTCACAACGAGGGCGCAGGCAATCCGCCGAACCCGAACGGTCATAAGACCGCTTATCTGTGGGAAGAGGTCCTCCAGCCCGCCAGTATGGCTGGGATCATCCAGCATTTCGTATTGTTGGAAGGGGGCAAGACCGATCCTCTGGCCAAGAAGTCCCTGATCTTTCCACGCTATCAACAGCTTGATGTCGTTCGGAAGGTGCTGGATCACACCGCCGGGCATGGCGTGGGCCACAGCTACCTGGTCCAGCACTCGGCCGGGTCGGGCAAGTCGAACAGCATTACATGGGCCGCCTATCAGCTGATCGAGAGCTATCCAGCAAGTCTGGACCTGCCAGGCGCGCGGGCGCTGGATGCGCCGCTGTTTGACAGCGTGATCGTGGTGACGGACCGCCGCCTGCTGGACAAGCAGTTGCGCGACAACATCAGCGATTTCTCGGAAGTGAAAAACATCGTTGCGCCCGCGATGCGATCCGCTGATCTGAAAGCCGCGCTGGAGAACGGCAAGAAGATCATCATCACAACGATCCAGAAATTCCCCTTCATCATCGACGGCATCGCGGACATGAGCGATAACCGCTTTGCCGTGATCATCGACGAGGCCCACAGTGGTCAGAGCGGCCTTGCCCACGACAAGATGAACCAGGCCATGGGCGGAGGCGAGGACCAGGGGAGTATATAGTTTTGTACTGAGGGGTTGCGCGAGTTTTGGGCTAAAAAACGCACGGGTGGTGGATTTGGGGGTGATTGGGTAGAAATGACAATTACAGTAGATTTTGTATTATATTCTACTGTTTTGGGGTCAATTCGACATGTGTAGGGCGAATATTTCGAGTATTTCTGACACGTCTTCCGAGCTTATTCCGAGCATTCTGCGGGCAGGTATGTCACCAAACGGGATCGGGCGGCCATTCTCAGTTTGGCCGTACTCTCCCTGCGCAGCTCCAAATTGATGGGTGCCAGCTCGAATGTCATTGGTTGCTACGAGCGCGTAATCGCTGCCCCACTCAGGCCGGAATGATTGAGCCAATATGCCGGTGACCTGAAGGATCGGCGTCTCACCCCGGCGCTTCCCATTGACGATTCGATCTGCTGTATGCGGGCTGAGTGGTGCCCAAGGGGCATCGCTCTCAGGGTCTTGCTGGTTGATGAATGCTCGGTCAGTGGCATCGGCCAAGACGCCGGAAATAATTTCCATTGCTGGCGCGAGGTCCTGGCTGCGTTTCAGATAGCCATCTAACGCATCGAGAACCCTCTCGTCATTGATTTGGATGTCAAATTGCATCTATAATCTCAGCTAATCGGCAGGGCGATCATCAGCGGACGGCGCATATGATGTGAGCAAGGTTGCATGAGACCGATCTCTCAGCGAGCAGCCACAACCTGCCGATGCTTCTAGCCAATGAGAACACCAACTCTTTCCCTGTTTAGTTTCTGCAGTCTGGATCGATAGAATGTCCAAAATATCGAGCCGTCAGCATTAAACCGCGTAACGATCATGGTGGCCCGCTTTGAGCCAGGCTCTCTGAACAGGCTAATATAACGCTGACGCGGCACACCATCCTGATACTCCACTTGCCAGATCTCCGCAGGCTGTTGCAACGCTGGCAGCAAGTAGTTCGCAAACCGCGCCCTTTCCAGACGGTCAGGCAACGCCAGATGCGCCAATCTTTCGCGATCAAACTGAACAACACCGGCCGGTGTAGTCACGCTGACAACTGGAGTCTTGTCAGTTATGCCCAGTGCCATAGCAAACAGATCCAGGGCTTGCTGAGAGTTGTCTGGTGTCTCAAGATTGTCCGGGGCATCAATAAACACGTTGTCTGGAAGGTCTCTCAAATCGGGCAGATCATGATCCTGCCAGGTACGCTGAGCAGGCACCGCCTTGAGGAATTTTCCTGTATTCTTTCTGTCGAGCGAATCAGACACCACATCATCCAGACCGCCCAGCTTGTCCCACAGCACTGTCGCGCCCGGATTGTAGTCCCAGCCAGGGTCTGGCTGAAAGGTGATGTCTCGGCCGATAATGTCCTGACCGCGAAACACCACCGCGTCCTGATAGACAACCTCACCGGTCTGCGCATCCACACCGATCTCGGTCGTGATTCTGTGCAGTTTTCCAGCGCTGCTGTCGACGCTCAACCCCTCACGTTCCAGGCGGAATTGCGATAGCGCCCGAACCCGGCAGCGGCATCCGAATCCGTTCGGCGGATAGATATACTCCCACACCGGATCATCCCAGCGAAACACCTTCCCATGCAGCGCCGCATGACTGGCGCGCACCCGCTCATCCTGAATGGTGACGTACTGCCAGTAGGGTCGATGCTCGGCCATTCTGACCTGCTGCTTATACCGGCCAGAGTTCAAGGCCGTGCGCATGTTTGTTCTGAATATGGTTTTCAGGCGATGCGGCGATCCGAGTTGAACATCGATGATAGCGCCAACCTCATTCACCACCTCCTGACGACCCCACCAGCCCAGTGCCTTCAGCTTGGGCGTCATTCGCCGAATAAACTCGCGTTCGGTAATGCCCTCTTGCAGTGCGTCCCGAACCTCGCCATAAATCGTCTGTAGAACCTGTGCCTGCGTTGCTTTTGCTACGGTGAATGCCCGAGTATGTTGGTCTTTAAGCACATCAAACCAGTTCCAGCTTACCTCAAAACCTTTCGATTTGAAGTACTCAATCACCTCCTCCGGAGGCAACCGCAACGCATAGCCCAGATTGACCGGCTCTGGCATCAGTCGGCCTGGTCACGCTGCTGCTCGACCAACCGGCCCCATGTGTCAGCAACAAACATCACCTGCGCCAGCAGCCTCTGCAACCGCACCACACTCATCTGCGGATAGGCCTGACCCAGTGATTCCAGCGCCAGCTCCGGGCCGTCACGACGTATCACATCCAGCAGGGGATTGACCACGTCATCGCCAATCGCCTGTAGCTGCTCATTGGTCACCGCGTCTAGCAGATCCTCCAGCGCATCCTCTTCAGGCAATGGTTGGCGGCGCGCGAATTCGACCGGCTGTCTGCTGGGCGACACATTATCGCCAGGTAATAAGTCCTCACCATCTTTAGGCATGGGGATCTGCAATCGCGCGTGCGCAAACGACGCCGGTACCTGGATAAACTTTCGTGCAACATCCAGCACATCTACCCACTCTTGGCGAGCCTTGGCCTCCTCGTAAAACTCAAATGTCGGCGGATTCGCGCCAGGAACGTTCAACTCGGTAATCGAGCGAAACAGTGCGTTCATGGTATCCACTGGAATTCTGCGGTCGCACTCAGCCACACCCTCACCGCGAGCTGCATGGGTCTCGCTGGCAGCCCGGCTGCCTTCTCCTTGAATCTCCGTTGCCAGCGTCTGGCTGCTCAGCGCCTTGCTTATCTCACTGTTGCACAGGTCGATCAGACGTTCTTGAGGGCCTTCGCCTTTAGCGTTAGCGCCAATCAATTCCACAGCGCCACTGTCGGGTACGGCAGCCACCGCGTTTTCGACCAGCTCAGCCAGAGCATCGGCCAACTCGTCCTGTTGTTCCTTGCCAGTACCCGAAGGGTATCGACCGATCGTCCAAGGAATACCAAAGCGCTCAGCGAACTTTACAAAGTAGCGGAACCCCTGATGTTTGAAGGTCCACGGCCAGAATATGGCGCTGAACAACGCCACCCCATAGGGGTTCGCAGCACTCGGCATGTGTCGGCTCAGCAGCCACTTGTGCGGTTGGTCTAGTAGCACCGGCCGGTGCCCTGCGGTGCGCAGCATTAGCTCGTTGTCGGGGTTAAACTCAAACCGACGCTGCTCTCGATCCAGAATCCGATCCGGCAACAGGTAACTTCCATCCCGCGCCCAGATCATTTCATGCACACTGAAACCCATCAGCGCCGCCTTCTGCATTTGCCACAGGGCATCGCCCCAGCTCATGCCCGGTGCGGGCGGGCGCCGCATCACCTCATCGCACAGCGCCTGCGCCTGCATATCCGGGCTGCGGTCGCTGGCTGGATTGATGCGGTGCTCATACTTCAGCAACGCCGCCCGCATCGGGCGGATCTCGCTGATCACGTGCGCGTCATAGCCGATCGCCTCATAAACCTCCTGTCCTCGTCCAAGACGGCGCAGAATTGGATCAGGATTGGGCAGTATTCCAAACGCGCCCAACGTCAGTAAATCAATGCGCCGGCTGGCAATCTCATTCGTCAGGCTGTTCAGTTTCGGCATGGTGCTCTCACGCTAAGTAGCCGGGTGCCACTGCCCGGCGTTTGATTCGTTGTGGTATGCGGATGCCGCCGCGGCTGGCCAGCCGGGTTGACACCACATGCCACAGCATTTGCAGCGCGTCGGGGCCATCGTCATGATCGGCCTTCGGCCAGTGGCGCATCTGCGATAACAGTGTCGTTTGACTGGAGTGCAGCCGGATTTTACCGTCACGCACATACGGCTCCAGCGACTCAATCCGCAGTAACTTGTCCGTGTTGGGTATCAATGGTGCGGTCGGTACGGGCACCCCTGCCTTGATGGATTCGTCCACCAATTGCTGGCGTAGAAATTCCTGAAACTGCACTGTTTCAAATCCCCAGATGTGGCAGCCGAACTGCCGCTGTAGATCAATCACTTCTGCGATCAACAGGCTCGGCAGGCGCTTCTTGATGCGCGCCTCAATCACATCCAGCACACCCGTCTGGCGATCAAAGCCTCCGACCAGTATCGCGCTCGGATCACGCCCTTTACCAGACTTGCCCAAGCTGGGATCTACCGCGCCGGCAAACACCCAGCGCGCACAGTCCTCTACCCAGAAACGGATGTTCGAAAACGTCGCCTCTTCACTGTTGATCGGGTCGTTCTGATGTTCTGAATCAAACGCCGCATGCCCGTCCCGAGCGCGAATGGTCATAAGCTTGACCAGCGGCCTGGCTGCTGGCCAGCTCACCACCGCGCCTTTGTTCATAGCGTTGCGATTGGCACGGTAGAACAGGTCAGCCGCCTTGATGCCCTCGTTCAGCAGTATCTCTTCCCACCGATCCCACAGCGCCATGTCCGATGGCATCTGTATGATCGACTTGTGGCGTTGGTGACGCCACAGCGGGTTCTTCAGCTTTCTGGCCAGCACACCGTCATAGTGTAAGATCGTACCGGACAGAATCACATCCAGGCTGCCATCGGCAGAGCCCAATTGCATCACCGCCTTGTCCACCCAGTTTTCCAGTTTGTCACGCTGCTCTGGACTGCGCACGTTCTCGTCGTTTTCGATATCGTCCAGAATCACCAGGTCAGGTCGATACGGGCCGTGACGTCGCCCGCGCACCTTCATGCCGCTGCCCAGCGCCTCAATTTTGGTGTTGCTGGGCGTGATGATCGCATCCTCGCGCCACACCCGGCCACGTGCGCAGGCATCGCCATAGTCCATGCGCAGCCGCGGGTTGTGCTCGTATTCCACCTTCACAGCCGCCAGCTGCAGCGCTGCCTGGTCGTATGTGTCCATCGACTATATGTTGGACACCCAAACTCCAACCAGTGACGACTATCATTACCCAGCAAACTTGATGTCAATTAATTTCAGAGATAGATTACGCTGGTGCCTGCCTGAACGGGCCAATATGGCTGCAATTCACAAAACCCAGGCACGCCAAACCTCGGCCAAGGCCGATAACATCGAATGATGCAGATTCAGCTAGATTCGCTGCGGAAACAATCGATCAGCCGCAGCAATGCCCTGCAGAAACGTTCTGCCAAGCTTTGCCGCAGCCTCCCGGATTGAGCTTTTGCTGCCAATGACATGATGAAAGCTGTCCTCCTGTCGGCTCAGATAGCTCAGCAGCGCCGATGGCTCTATCTGCAGCCGCTGCAGTATCTTCGGCTGATGTTCGGCAATCTTACCCCGCTTGTGCGGATGAATCGCGCGTCCAGACCAGTCCACCAGTTCCAGGTAGTCCTTCAGATCAAAAGGCAAGCTGTGATCGTCGTCCAGCCTGCCGGAAAGGCCCATCAGCCTGGGGATTACCTCTGACAGATCTTCAGTTTCGGTGTTGATTACGGTGCTAGTCTTGTCAGAGCGCTCAACAGCAGCAATCCGTTGCTGAATCGACGTGAAAAGAGAACTCTCCGGCGTATCGGCCATACCTGCTCTGATCGGGTTCAGATCCACATACGACATGCAGGCTATCAATGCCGCTTCATCAAGCAAAGCCTGGGACTTGAATCTTCCTTCCCAAAATCTACCGGTACAGTTGTCTTCTTCATTCGCCATTCTGGCAATGGCCTCGTTCAGACAGCGCATAAACCAGGACAAATCCACCAGTCTGCTGCGATACAGCTCAACAAACTCATTGACCTTGGCCAGTTCAGCGGCATCCATTGCTGGGTTGGCGAGATACCGCTGCACAATGGGATTGCCGGCAAACAAAGCACACCAGCGACGAAGCACTTCATCCACAGACCAGGATGAAGCCAGATCAGCATTGATCCTCAGCACCACATGGTAATGATTGTTCATCACCGCATAGGCAGCCACATCGATGGCAAATACCGAAGACAACAGCGCCAGACGCTCAACAATCCAGCCACGCCGATGCTCAAAGCTGCGCCCGGTGTAAGCATCTTCCCCACAGAGAAAGGCCCGGCGCACACAGCGCCCGATACAGTGATAGTAAGGCGTGACTTGAACGGAAACCAGGGCTGAACGGGGCAGAGTCATGGCTAAACCTGATGGAACCAGACTCCAGCATGCACCAGCCGATGGCACGAAAGCTATAGCAAATTTCTGAAAATGTTGTAGGATAATCGCTATGGGTGTGGGTGTCCTAAGCCACTCAAACTAACTACCGGAAGCCCGTAAGAGCATGCTGGCAGCCGAACGATTCAAAAAGACAAGAAAATCAGTGCCATGCAGAATCCTGCTTGCAGGCAAACCATACACCAAACCCTGCATAGCACCACGCGGGTCGGAGAAGCGCAGCGCATCTGACAAAACACCAATCTCCGCAGCTACAAACACCAAACCCTTGCCACCAGTCTGATTTGCATCTATGATCGAATCAGGATTAGACAGGGGTATACCGTTGCAGGGATACAACGCCAATTCAATCTATTCTGTCGAGCGGGCTACACGCACCCAACGCACCGCGCTCGACAACATGCGTATAGATCATCGTCGTGCGCACATCAGCATGTCCCAGAAGTTTCTGAATGGTGCGGATATCCGAACCGGATTCAAGCAGATGCGTGGCAAAGCTGTGCCTGAACACATGGCAAGTCACAGGTTTGCGAATGCCTGCACGAACGGCTGCGGCTTTCACCGCCCGTTGCACGGAACTGTTGAAGATATGATGGCGTGCAAGTTCACCGGTACGTGGTTCTTTGCTCAGATTACGCGCAGGAAAAATGTATTGCCAGCCTTCCTCAAAGCGCGCGTTCGGATACTTTCGGGCCAGAGCGTAAGGCAGCAAAACACCTCCCCGCCTGGTACGCCTGTCTTCAGCAGCGATGACAAGGGAGCGCTCAATCTGATCCCGCATCGCTGGAATGCACACATCAGCCAGAACTGTCACCCGGTCCTTCGCCCCCTTGCCATCGCGGACAAGCAGCGATCGCCGATTAAAATCAACGTCCTTGACACGCAAGCGGGCAGCCTCGCTGATGCGCAAACCCGATCCATACAACAACTTCACAATCAGCACATATTGAGCAGGCAGATGACTGATAACTGTCTGTACTTCACTCACACTCAGAATGACGGGTATTTTGGCCGAACGCTTCGCGCGAATGACCTCATCAAGCCAAGGCAAATCAATCTCCAGCACATTCCGATACAAGAACAAAATGGCGTTCAAAGCCTGGTTTTGTGTCGCCGGCGCACAGTACCGATCAATCGCCAGACTGCTCAGGAACGAAGTGACCTCAGTGGCGCCCATGATCTCGGGATGCCTTTTGCCATGATAAAGAATGTATCGCTTCACCCAGTGCAGATAAGCTTTCTCAGTACGCAGACTGTAATGCTTCAGGCGAATAATCCTGCGCATTCGATCAAGCAGCTTCTCAGGCATCATTCAATCTCCAGTAATATCATGCATATAAGACCATCAAAGCAACTTGATATGAACAGGAAAAGTGCTCGATTTCTTGTAGGAAATCGCGGTGATATGCGGCAGATATGCTGTGTATCTACAATTCCAATACAGAATAATATTAGGTTAATCAGACAGTTAAGGTCAGATAAAACATCGTATAGTGTAATATCGAGGCAAAATGCGTTTTTATTCGCTAAAATGTCAATTTGCTGTATATTTATTAGTTGGGCCTCAGAATAGGCAGATTGACAGGGCGTAGCCGCCAGGCTACACTATGCTGGTGGTAGAGGTAAGAAAAACCAAGGTATTTGCCGATTGGTTGGATGGCTTGCGGGATGCTCGGGCCAAGGCCCGGATTCTCATCCGGCTTCGTCGACTGTCACTTGGGAATTTTGGTGATTGGAAGTCTATCGGTAGCGGCGTTTCCGAGCTTAGAGTCGATTATGGCCCCGGGTATCGGATATACCTGACCCGCCAGGAAAACTCGGTGGTGATTCTTCTGGCCGGAGGAACCAAGAAGTCCCAAAATCGTGATATCAAGCGGGCCATTTCATTGGCTCAGGAGTTGTAACCAGCCATGAGCAAAACACGAACCTCTGAATTTGACGTAGCCGAGCATCTTCGCACTGACGAAGAAATCGAAGCGTATCTGGAAGCATGTTTTGAAGATCCAGAGACAGACGCCGCATTCATTGCAAAAGCCTTGGGTGACATAGCTCGAGCCAAAGGCATGAGCAGGGTCGCCCGGGATGCGGGCCTGTCACGGGAAAGTTTATATAAAGCGCTATCCGGCGAGCGCTCGCCCGAGTTCGAAACTATTCTAAAGGTCACTCGAGCTTTGGGTCTTCAACTCCATGCCGGCATCGCGGCCCAACAAAATGCTCAAGCGGACGCGGGGTAACTTTCGGGCTGGCATAGCCGGGCAAGTTTTGTGCCCGCGCCGCTTAGCATAGACGTTAGATTTCAAAATGACCATTGCCGCCGAGGGAATCCATGTCATCAATGGCCTGTCAGCCGCTGGTACTTGGAATCAAGCGCACCACATGACCAACCGGTTATTGGTCAATCAAGACATATTTTCCTGCGGGCCTACACCATATTGCTCCGACCTGCATATCTGGGAGCAAACGCGCATCGAATTCATTAGGAAACTGTATCCAGATTGGCCGGAGATGGATTTCCAAGGTTTCGATAACGATCTTCTTCGAAATATAGCGCGGCTGTCCGAAGCACCGAGGATCTATCTTTGGATGAGCACTGGGCTCGAGGATCAGCTTCTGCTCTTGTTCTTGGTTCATGTCGCAGCGCTCGTCGGCACCGACGTCTCACGGATCAACTTGGTGCAATACGAAAGCGCTTCTACGCGAAAGTTTCCGATCCGTTTGACCGGCGAATTAAGTCCTCAACAGATGCTAGACCACCCACAACCAAAACCACTTACGGTCCATTCACTTGATTACTGCCGGGACGCTTGGCGAGCTGTCACGAACAAATCTCCAGAAATGCTATCTGCACTCGCTACCGCCGAAGCAGCGCCTTTACCACATGTGCAGGCGGGTCTCCGGACAATGTGTCGGCGGTACCCTGATGCTCAATCGGGACTGACATTCTGGGATCGTCAATTACTACCCAATATACTCGAAAAGGGGCCGTCCGCAGCCCGAGTCATCGGTTATACGATGTGCGGCGATCTCGCCGATCCAGATTGCGTAGGGGACGGATATTTGTTTTACCGCATGCGCTGTTTAGGAAATGAGAATCTCCCAGTTCCGTTAGTTGATCTAGGCGGAACCAAACTACGGATTCGAGAGACTACAGCATCGCTCACTGATGCGGGGCGAGAAGTATGCAGCGGCGAAAGGTCTTCGTACCCGGCTAATCCTATCGACGAATGGATCGGAGGTTGTCATCTGTCGTCAGCAGAAAGCAGATTGTGGTTCTATGAGTCCGGAAACTTGGTGAACGCCGCTTGAAATCTAAAGTATATGTTGGACACCCAAACTCCAACCAGTGACGACTATCAGTACCCAGCAAACTCAATGTCAATTAATTTCAGGTGTCGATTACGCTGGTGCCTGTCTGAACGGGTCATTTTGGCTGCAATTCACAAAATCCAGGCACGCCAAACCTCGGCCAAGGCCGATATCATCGAATAATGCAGATTCAGCTAGATTCGCTGCGGAAACAATCGCTCAGCCGCAGCAATGCCCTGCAGAAACGTTCTGCCAAGCTTGGCCGCTGCCTCCCTGATAGAGCTCTTGCTGCCAATGACATGATGAAAACTGTCTTCCTTGCGACTGAGATAACTCAGCAGCGCCGATGGCTCTATCTGCAGCCGCTGCAGAATCTTCGGCTGCTGGTCTGCAATCCTGCCCCGCTTGTGCGGGTGAATCGCACGTCCAGACCAGTCCACCAGTTCCAGGTAGTCTTTCAGGTCGCAGGGCAAGCCATGATCGTCGTCCAGCCTTCCGGAAAAGCCCATCAGCCTGGGGATTACCTCTGACAGGTCTTCAGTTTCGGTGTTGATTACGGTGCTGGTCTTGTCAGAGCGCTCAACAGCAGCAATCCGTTGCTGAATCGACGTGAAATGAGAACTCTCCGGCGTATCGGCCATACCTGCTCTGATCGGGTTTAGATCCACATACGCCATGCAGGCTATCAATGCCGCTTCATCAAGCAAAGCCTGTGATTTGAATCTTCCTTCCCAAAATCTACCGGTACAGTTGTCTTCTTCATTCGCCATTCTGGCAATAGATTCGTTCAGACAGCGCATAAACCAGGACAGATCCACCAGTCTGCTGCGATACAGCTCAACAAACTCATTGACCTTGGCCAGTTCAGCGGCATGCATGGCTGGGTTGGCCAGATACCGCTGCACAATGGGATTGCCGGCAAACAAAGCACACCAGCGACGAAGCACTTCATCCACAGACCAGTATGCAGCCAGATCAACATTGATCCTCAGCACCACATGGTAATGATTGCTCATCACAGCATAAGCAGCCACATCAATGGCAAACACCGAAGACAACAGCGCCAGACGTTCAACAATCCAGCCACGCCGATGAGCAAAGCTGCGACCGGTGTAGGTATCCTCACCACATAGAAAGGCCCGGCGCACACAGCGCCCGATACAGTGGTAGTACGGCGTGGATTGTACGGAAACCAGGGCAGAACGGGGCAGAGTCATGGCATAACCTGATGGAACCAGACCCCAGAATGCCGCAATCAAGTCGACGAAAGCTATGGCAAATGTCTGAAAATATTGTAGGATAATCGCTATGGATGATGGGTGTCCTGAGCTTCCAATCGCTATGGATGATGGGTGTCCTGAGCTACCTTCTTGACACCGCGGTTGTGCAGGTCGGTGAGTACGGCAAGCCAATGGTGGGCACCTTCCTGATCAGACAGATACAAGCCCAGCAACTCCTTCTTGCCTTCAATGTTCAGGCCAAGAATGGTGTAGATGGCCTTGCTGATGTAGCGTCCATTTTCCTTGATCTTGTAATGGATAGCATCTAGCCAGACAATCGGGTAGATGGCTTCCAGGTCACGCTCACGCCAGGCCTGCAACTCCGGCAACAGCTTGTCCGTTACCGCATTCAGCGTACCATTGGATAAAGCAATACCGTACAAATCCTGGATATGGCCACGGATGTCCTGATAACTGCTGACGCTGCTGCTGTCATGTTTATCTGCCCATGCAAGATGCCACAGCTCTGAACGCTTGATTCAGTTCCAGGAAACCAACCGCAGCATCAGCTACAGTCTCAACGGCAATGCCAACCGCATCACCGAGCTTGTAACCGACAACAATCAAACCACCCTCAACGACAAAACCTACAGCTACAACAGCCGAGACCAACTCGAAAGCGTGCAGGATGCCATCACTGCAGAACTGATCACATATCAATACGACAATAACGGGAATCAGACCCAAAAAACCGATAGCACCGGTACCACCAACATGAGCTACGGCCCGAGAGACCGGCTGCTCATCATCACCCTGCCGGGTGCCCCGCCCATAGCCTACAGCTACAACGACCAGGGCCTAAGAGACAGCCAAAGCCAGAACGGCACCCAACTCGAGCAAGGGATAGAACATTCACGCTCCAATCGACTCGCGTCAACGATACACATGTGCTCCCATCAGGGCCAGTACTCCACTGAGAAGCCCTGACCCTAAGTCCATCATCCGCTTGCTGGTGATCTGTTTCACTTCAAAGAAGCCATGGATTCATTGAAGCTCTCGCCCAAACCAGTCCAATAAGCAATGAGATTAATACTCGATGACATCAACTTGATTTCATCCTCAGCCAGCATGATGCTTGCCTAAGGAGATACCATGCTTACAGACCTGAATCACCAGCGATTTGGCGCGATCCCCAGAGTTATGGCGTTTATACCATCATCAGCCATACACGGAGAGAGTCCCAATGTTGCGTCAATCACACCCACAGCGGTACGTCAGTAATACTGCAAACTGCTGTAATCCTGTTCTGGCAGCTTGCATGCTGGCATTGCTCTGCATCTCGTTTTCTGTTCGTTCAGCAGTGCTTACGGTGGGGGCTGGCGGTGCGTTTGCCACTGTGCAATCAGCGCTTGATGCCGCCGAGATGATGCCGGGAGACGATGAGATTCGTGTTCGCAGTGGCAGCTATGCTGAGAACATCCAGTTCTTCAGCAGTGGTGGCGGTGACAGCATCCTGCTCAGTGGTGGCTGGAATGCAGCGTTCAGCAGCAGCAGCGACTTGCGCGATTCCATTCTGGACGGCACGGCCAGCGGCAGGGTGTTGGATCTGGAGCTGACGGGGGCTGATGAGTTGACCATACGCGGTTTCAGCATCGTCAATGGGCTTGCCGATTCGCGTGTTGGCATCAATCTGTCCAGCATGGATTCGAGCCGCTTTGTGCTGGAAAACAGTGCAGTTTGTGACCACGTCGCGCTCGATGACCGCACCGACTCTGCCGGCATTTTCATGTCGCTGGTGGGCAGCAGTTCAGCACTGATCACTGGCAGCGACATCTGCAACAACCTGGCCGAATCCACCGGTACGGTTGACGTGCGCGGTGGCGGCATGAGCGCTCAGGTCGAGGGCAGTGCAGAATTGGTGATTACAGGTAACGTGATCACAGACAATGTGGTGACGGTGGCGGGGGCCGGTTCCGGACTTGGTGCGGGTTTGTCCATCAGCGGGTTTGATCCGGGTGTGTCGATTGTCATCACCGACAACCTCATCAGCAACAACCGTATCACGGCAGAGTCGGCCACCGGCACTGGCATCATTCTTGGCGGGCCGAACTGGGAGTTCAGGCGCAATGTGGTGAGCGGCAACATTGATGACGACGAGGTGGCATTCGGAGCGCAGTTGGCCGCATCGGTGTTTTCCGGTCAGGGTTTTTGCAGCGACAATCTGATTGTCAATGGCAATTCTCGCGGCGTGCAGTTGAACAGCAATGCCGACAGCGAACTGCGGGTGACCAACCTCACGGTTGTTGATCACGGCGAGCGTGGCATTCTGGCTACTGTCAACGGCAACGGCATGCTCTCGGTGTTCAACAGCATATCGGTCAATGCCGATACCAACGCGCAGCTGAACACTGGCGTGACATCCGGTAACAATCTGTTTGCCGATGATCCGGGGCTGTTTGTGGATGCTGTGCTGGGCGACTACCGGCTTGCAGATGGCTCTGCGGCCATTGACGCCGGCAACAATTCACCGCCCGGTGGGCTTGGCACGGCCGATGTTGAGGGCAACCAGCGGGTGGTGGGCGCCGCGGTGGACATTGGTGCCTACGAGCGTGCTGATATCCAGTTTGAGGATGGTTTTGAGGACTGAAATAGTGCCGGTTGATGTGTCAAATAGCTTGTCCAGAGCTGTGGTTGATCCAGTTACCCGATGATTATGATGTGGCTGTATATACGTGGAACGATGCAGGATATATAAATCGTGGCGTCCGGCATTGTCTGAATTGAAAAGCGTATACGGCAAGAAATTGTCAGCTTCCAACAAGCCATGTCTCGCTCGCTGTTCATATGTTGCTGTGTATAATTTATCAGCATGACCGATTGACATCTGTGTGCAACTGTTAGAGCCCGTTCAGAAATGTAAATCAGGCCAGCAGGTGTCCCGCTGGCCTGCATTGATGGTTATTGCGTAGTTTGACAGAATACAACAACCATGGCTCGATGCTTACTGGCAGATCACCGTTTGGCCTGAACCTGTACCTTGATCACCATTGCTGTCGGTGACGGTAACGCGCACTGATACCGGTGTTGGCCCGTAGCAGAAGCGGCTGAAAAATGCGAAGTTTGCAAAGCCGCCATTGAAATCCGGTGATTGCCATGAGTAACTGAGTGGGGGCACGCCGCCGGCTACGGTTGCGGAGCATTCGTAGAGTCTTTCATGGCTGATGCCGTCGCCAAGTTGTGTGTCGGCACAGGCTGCCGCAACACTGAGTTCAGCTGCGGTGCCATCAATGCTGAACAGGGCTGCAAGGATGCCAATGGTGATGAATTTTTGCTTGATCATTAGAAATTCTCCTGAGTTGCTGGTCACTAATCCATGTGAAAACGATCATTGTTTAATGATTTTCTCTTCAATATGCGTCGATAAGGGCTATGCTCACGCCAATGCATGGTGAAATTCTGATTTAACCAAAAATTCTCTGGCCAATGGCAATGATATATATTTATACAAATGTGATGATTGTTTTATATAAAGTGCCCTGAAACGCAAGCAAACTGTAACATGCAGGATTGTCCTTATGTTCACGTTTCGTGATGTATGTCAACGTGTTCACCCACAGATGTGGTGCCATCGTCATCTACATCTGGTTGTTGTATCATGTGATCATGCGCAACAGTGTCAAAGCCTTTTTGAACCTTGCCGCATATCGCCTATTCGAAGTTGTCGCTCACACCGATAAACAGGCTTATTACATGAGGACAAGCACACCATCTCGTCGAGCGCATCAGACTTTGCCATGTCTGTGGCTGCTGGTGTACTGTCTGCTGCTGCATGGCTGTGCCCAGCCTGATATCGGTGCCGAGATTCGCGACAATTACGAATCCAGTCTGTCCGAACTGCCTTTGAGTGAACGCCAGCATTTCTCCTTGCGCATGTATCGCATCACTGGGGATGCCCGCTACCTGCCGGCGATCCGTGCCGATGCCCGCCGTGATGCCAAGGCGCTGTCGCGTGATATAGCCCAGCTTGCAGATCCCGGTTACCGGCTGGCACGGGCGACCGACATCGTGCGGCGATATCCGGACGACACTGAAAAGAGTCGTCTGCGCAAGGCCCTGCTGGCTCGCTCGGGTGAGATCGCCTTTGCAAAAAGCCTGTTGTATGACGTGTACCAGGCCGATGATCTGGGTGTGGTTGGGCAGCCGCCGGTGTCCGACATCAGCATGGCCATGGATTATCTGCGCCAGGTCGACTGGGCCGGTTTCTGGCTGGCGCCCGGGACTTTGCGCATTTACGCGGCGCAGTCGGCAAATCAGATTTATTACCTTTATCATCTGGGGCTGGTTGATCTGCGCCGGCAACTCAAGCGGGCCTTCCGCGATGCTTTCCCGGATGCCATCGATGCGCAGCTCAGTGAACTGGAGTACGAAAACAAGATTTACGGCCTGACCCATTTCATCATCGCTCACACTGATTATTACCAGCATTTTGTGCAGCGCCGTCAATTTGACTGGATTTATGCCTATTTCGAAACCAACCTGGAGCAGATACTACGGCGTACCAAGGCCGACATTTATGCCGAGGTTGCGTTGTGCTTTCTGCTCGCCGGCGAGCGCAAGCACCCGGTGGTGACGCGGATCAAGCGCGAACTGGAAGCGCGGTATGACGCCCAGGCTGAAATGATTCCTGCCGACGATAACGGTACCGACCTGGAGCACGGTGAACACCGCAACACCATGGTGATCATGCTGTACGACTGGCCAAAAAGATTGCACAAAGGGCCGGCGATTGAGTGGCAATGATCCGAGCTAACGCTTTGGAAGCAAGCAACAGCGTGCATGAGTGTCTCTGCGCTGGATGTCAGGGTGAGGCTGAAGATGCGGTAAGATGGGCGCAATGAATTGTGTCTGTCCGATGAATTTCTCATCCTCAGATTGTTCCGAAGGGGTTACTAGGAGATCGCCATGAAGCGTTCGATTCTGCTGATATCACTTGCTGCGGTGCTGCTTGCCACGGTTTTTATAACGTATCTTTATGATCCTCATGCGGGTCCATCGGAGTCTGTCACCGCCACTTCGCTGTTGCCCCCCATTGCACCCGTTGGAGCGACCCTGCTTGATGGGCTTGGCGATTACAGTCGATCGATTTCGACCGACAGTGAAACAGCGCAACGATGGTTTGACCAGGGCCTGATGCTGACCTGGGGCTTCAATCATCAAGCTGCAGAGCGGTCTTTTCTGAAGGCAATCGAGCTTGATCCCGAATGTGCGATGTGCTGGTGGGGTGCGGCATTGGTGCTTGGGCCTCACGTCAACGCCGCCATGGACCCGGCCAACAATGCGGCGGCCTGGGAACGGCTTCAGGCGGCACGCAGCCTGGCCGCTTCAGCTGAGCCATGGGAGCAGGCCTGGATTGAAGCGCTGGCCACGCGCTATGCGGAACATCCTGACACCGATCGATCGCTGCTGGATCAGGCGTATGCCGAGGCCATGTCCAAAGTGACCATCGCGTTTCCAGACGATCTGGATGCCGCCGCATTCTACGCTGAGGCGCTGATGGACATCCAGCCCTGGAACTACTGGGACGAAGATGGTGATCCCATCGGCAACACGTCGCGCATAGTGGCTGTGCTGGAAGGAATCATCGACCGACACCCGGATCATGCCGGAGCGCTGCACTTGTACATTCACGCTGTGGAGGCTTCCGAGACACCTGAGCGCGGCGCAGCTGCGGCCGATCGTCTGCGCACCCTGATCCCCGGCTCTGGACATCTGGTGCACATGCCAGCACATATCTATTCACGCGTGGGCCGATGGCATGACGCTGTGGTTGCCAATGGTCTGGCGATTGAGGCCGACAACGCCTATTTGTCTGCGTGTCGCCCGGGCCCCGGCATCTACCCATTGGGTTACGTCCCGCACAATCACCACTTTATGTTGTTCGCAGCCACCATGGCCGGCGAGCGCAAGGTCGCGCTGGACGCGGCAGACGCCACGCATGCGCGCACCGATGATCCCGCTTTGATGCGCACGCCGGGCTTCGAGCCGTTGCAGAACTTCGCCCTGACGCCGCTGTTCGCCAGCATTCGGTTTGGGCTCTGGGACAAAGTGCACGCCATGCCTGCCCCAGCCGGTGATTTGCCCTACATGGTCGCGATGTGGGAATACGGCCAAGGTCTGGCGGATCTTCGCACAGGTGATGTGGACGCGGCGCGCGCGCACCATGTCAAAGTGGCTGAGTATGCCAAAAACCCGAAAATCGAGGCCATGACGGTGTGGAATCGCTACTCGCTGATCCACGGTGTCCGCATTGCCGAGCGCACGCTGGCAGCGGAGTTGGCATGGCAGGATCGTGACATCGGCGTCGCCGAGACCGCAATGCGCACTGCCATCAGTATTGAAGATGATTTGCCTTACGATGAACCGCCGGCTTGGCATTATCCTGGGCGCATGGTGCTTGGTGCGATGCTGCTGGAAGCAGATCGCGCCGCGGATGCCGAGACCGAATATCTGGCTGAGCTTCGCCGCAATCCAGACAATGGCTGGTCACTGCTGGGGCTGACACTGGCGCTGCAGGCGCAGGGGCGATTGGAAGAAGCCGCTGAGGCCACTGCGCGATTCGATGCGGCATGGAGCAACGCTGACTTCGACTTGAAATCGACGCGTCTATAGCGTCTTCGCTGGAGTATCAGGGGGCGGGTAGGCGGGCCAGGTCTTCTGCGATCTTGTCGGCGGAGAGCGGGGCGGTCCAATAGGCCGTCATGCGTCCGCTTGGGTCGATCAGTACCACGGCTGTGGCATGATCCATGGTGTAGTTACCGTTGCCCGTTGGCACTCTGACATGAGCCATCTGCAGCGAAGTCAGCAATCGGTCAAGTTCGGTGCGCGCTCCAGTCAGGCCGATCCAGTCGGCATTGAAAGCAGCCAGGTACTCTGCTTGAGCTTCTGGTGAGTCTCGGTCCGGGTCGACGGTGACGAACACGGTTTGGATATGATCGCTATTCGCCAGTTGTGACTCAGCAGCGCGCAGCACGCCAAGGGTCGTTGGGCATACGTCCGGGCAATGAGTAAACCCAGAAAAAATCAGCGTCCAGCGGCCGATCAGGTGGCTGTGGGTAAAGCTGTCACGTGTCTGATCAAGCAAGTTGAATTCCGCCACGGCTACAGGGGCGGTGAGCAACTGGGCGTGCTCTAGAAAAGGTTCTGTGTCCGCTTGTTGACAGCCGCCGAGCAGCAGGAGCAATACCGATGTCATTGTGCTGCGATGCATGATTTTGCTCCTATTGATGTGAGCGCACATCTGTACGAATTTCTGATCGTACTCGATTATACGCTGGAAGCTGGACGACGGCTTTGACGCGTTGTCACGCTAGTGTACCCCGCCGGAAATACTGTAACGTTCAGCGAATCGGAAAGTGCTTAGCCGCAAGGCATGGCTCGCAGGTCATGGCCACTCCATGGCCAAGAGCCATAACACAGCGGATGAGTGCTTTCCGGCTCGCCCTGTGGGAGCGCCCCTGAGGCTGCATTACGGCGTTGCAATCCTTGTCAAGGGCTAGGCCATTCACTGCCCAGACATAGTTGTTCGCGCCTGGTACTGCAGCCTCAGGACGCGCTCTGAATGTCACAGTATTTCCGGCGGGGTACACTAAACTGTGTGTGCTGACAAGCTGATGCAGAGGGCAGATGCCAGTATGGCTCAAGTCAAGGTGATGGATGGACTGAAGATAAACACGATGCATAGAATCAATCCAAAAAAATTGCTGCACAGCAAGTGGACTGCGCTGACACCGACCAACAGGGCAAAGCACTTCATGGTGACCGAGGTCGAGTTCGATGAACAAGGTGCGGTCATCCACTGTGTGCTGGAAGCGATCCTGTCGAAACGCTCACAATCCATTCAGTGGCAAGCGCTGAAGGACGACACGCAATGGGCCCAGGGCTGGAAATGAATGGCTGGAAATGATCAGGCTCATCGACGCATGCTTTGTGCGTTGCGCTTGCAAATTGCTGGAATGCTTGTGCAAAGCTTATGCGTGTTCCTGCATCCGATTCAGAATGCAACACGATGGCTGATACGAGATAATCAATCCTCATCGTTCTGAGTTCGTCCTGATGCAATCTATCAAACATTTCATTGCTGCATGTATGTGGCTGTGTCTGCCAATGGCCAGTGTGCAGGCGCAGAGGCCTGTGCCGGTGACCGTGGTGATGCCGCAGACGCAGCAGGCAACGCAGCAGGTTCAGCTCACCGGCTCGTTCAATGCCCGCAATGCGGCCAGTCTGTCGCCGCGCCTGTCCGGTCTGGTGCAGGAGCTGCTGGTGGATGCCGGCGACCGGGTGTCTGCCGGTGACGTGCTGGTGCGGCTGGATGACCGGCTGGCACAGCTGGAACTGGCTCAGTCCGAGTCTGCCGTCAGTCAGGCACAGGCGGCGCTGGCCGAGGCAATCCGCTTGCGTGACGAGGCCCTGCGGCTGAAGAACAGCGCGGTGCTGCCAGCCACCGAAATCAGCGCGCGTGAGTCGGCGGTGGAGATCGCCCGCGCGGCGGTCGCGGTGGCGCAGGCACAGCGCGATACCCAGGCCGAACGCGTGCAGCGACATCAGGTGGTGGCACCGTTTGCCGGCGTCATCGCCGAGTGCCTGAGCGACCCGGGTGAGTGGGTACAGACCGGCACGGCATTGCTGGAACTGGTCGATGTCAGCGAACTGTGGCTGGATGTGCAGGCACCACAGCGGTTGTGGCCGCAGTTGGGTGCAGAGCCTGAGGTTGAGGTCACGGTCGATGCACTGGGTGAGCGCGAGCTGGCGGCCAGTGTGGCTGCACGAGTGCCGGTCAGTGATCCGACCGCACGCAGTTTTCTGCTGCGTTTGAAACTGAACGATCCCAGCGCCGACATCACGCCGGGGATGTCGGCGCGGGTGCGGCTGCTGCTGTCAGGTAATGCGCGCAATCTGATCGTGCCGCGCGATGCCCTGATCCGCTACCCCGATGGCACCACCACAGTGTGGGTGGTTGATGACAGCCAGTCGCCGCCACGCGCCAGCCAGCAGCAGGTGCAGCTGGCCGGGGTCAGCGGCAACAGCGCCGAGATCGTCAGCGGCTTGCGGCCGGATCAGCCAGTGGTGGTGCGCGGCAACGAGGTGCTCACAGAAGGGCAGGCGGTCAGCGTCAGCAAGCCCGGCGGCGATTGACATGTTTGCCTTTGTCATTCGTCAGGGCACCATTCTCGCTGTTGCCGTGCTGGTGATCTGTGTGCTGGGGCTGCTTGCCGCCTCGCGCATACCGGTGCAGATGATCCCCGATCTGGAAGTGCGCGTGGTCAGCGTGGACACGCGCTGGCCGGGGGCCACGCCACAGGATGTGGAGAAGGAAATCCTCATCGAGCAGGAGGAATATCTGCGCGGCCTGCCCAACCTTGAGCGCATGATTGCCACCGCCTCTTACGGACGTGCGCAGATTGATCTGGAGTTCCCCTTCGGGGTCGACATCAACGAGGCACTGATCCGTGTCAACAATGCTCTGAGCCAGGTGCCCGACTATCCGGAGAACGTCGACGAGCCCAGCCTGGATGCCAGCTCATTCTCGCAGAATTCGTTCATGTACTTTCGTGTCGAACCCTTGCCGGGCAATCCGTTCGAGCTCGACATGACGCTGATGCGTGACTTCATCGACGACAACGTGCGCACGCGCATGGAGCGCGTCGCCGGGGTGTCGCGGGTCAATGTCAATGGCGGTGCCGAGCGTCAGGTGCGGGTGCTGGTGAACCCTGCGGCAGCGGCCGAGCGCGGTCTGTCGCCAGCCGACATCCGTGCCGCCATCCGCGGTCGCAACCGGGATGCCTCCGGTGGCGATCTGGAAGCCGGCAAGCGCCGCTATCTGCTGCGCACGATCGGTCGCTTTCACAGCATCGAGGAGATGGAATCGCTGATCGTTGCAGTGCGCGGCGACACGCTGGTGCGCTTGCGTGACATTGCCGAAGTGCAGCTGTCGCATTACGAGCTGCGCGACCGCTCGGCAGTCAACGGCAAGCCCAACATCAGCGTGTCGGTGAATCGGGAACCCGGTTCCAATGTCATCGACATCAAGCGCGACATGCTGCCGGCGGTGGCCGAGATCAACCGTGACGTGCTGGCCCCGATGGGCATGCGCATGACGCTGACCAGCGACGACGTGCGCTATGTGCAGGATTCGGTGGCCAATGTCTGGCAGAACCTGGGACTGGGCGCGCTGCTGGCGACGCTGGTGATGTTTGTGTTTCTGCGCTCGGGTCGCGCCACGCTGGTGGGTGTGATCGGCGTGCCGATCTGCACCATCGCCGCGTTTCTGGGACTGCTGGCGGCCGGTCGCACCATCAACGTGATTTCGCTGGCCGGGGTTGCCTTCGCCATTGGCATGACGCTGGACAACAGCATCGTCGTGCTGGAGGCGATCGAGCGCAAGCGCCGCGAGGGCATGCAACGCATGGCGGCATCGCTGGCCGGGGTGCGTCAGGTGTGGCCAGCGGTGCTGGCATCGACCATGACCACGATTCTGGTGTTCGCGCCGATCTTTTTTATCCGTCAGGAAGCCGGACAGCTGTATTCCGATGTGGCGGTGGCGATTTCGGCATCCATTTTTGCCAGCATGCTGGTGGCGATCACGGTGGTGCCGAGTCTGGCAGCGCGACTGAAGTTTGGCGTCTCCGGGGGCAAAATCGCCGCCGGTGCCAGCCTGCGCCAGCGCATGGTGGATGCGGTGGCCTGGCTGATTGCCAGCTCGCGGCGGCGCCTGTTGACGGTGTTTTCCGTGCTTGCCTCGGTGCTGCTGGTGTTTCTGTGGCTGACGCCGCCGGCAGAGTATCTGCCAGAGGGCGAAGAGGCGAAGATCTTTGCCCTGATGATCGCGCCACCAGGCTACAACCTGAGCGAGATGACACGCATTGCAAAACAGGTCGAGGCGCATTTTCTGCCCTATGTGGACGACGATCCACAGCGCTTCGAAGGCGGTGAGACCCAGGTGCCGGCGCTGCGTTATCTGAACATGTCGGTGAGCCCGGACAACCTGCGCATCATCGCCGAGACCATCGATCCCGATCACATCGATGCCCTGATGCGCGCCGTCACCGAGCATTACCAGACCTATCCCGGCATGCGTGCCTTTGCCAATCGTGGTTCCATCATTTCCAGCAACGATGGCGGCACCCGCAGTGTCAACCTGGACATCACCGGTGCCGATCTGGCCGAGCTGTACCGGGTGGCCGAGTTGGCCTATCGCCGTGCGCAGGCGGCGTTTGACAACCCGCAGATCGGCTCTTCGCCAGGCTCGCTGTCGCTGGATCAGCCGCTGGTGGAGATCCGTCCGGACTGGGCGCGCGCGGCGGAGTTGGGTTTTTCTGCCGATGAGCTGGGGTTTGCCGTGGCCGCACTGACCGATGGGGCATTTGTCGATGAGTATTTCCGCGGTGACGACAAGATTGATGTGTTCCTGTTTTCCAGTGCCGGCAGCGAGCGCGAGCTGGCCGGACTGGACGATCTGCCGGTGTTTACGCCTTCTGGCGCGGTGGTGCCGTTGTCGGCGCTGGCCGAGATCGTGGAAACGGTGGACACCGACAGCGTGCGCCGGCTCAATGCCCGTCGCACGGTGACGCTGAACGTGATCCCGCCGCGCGCGGTGGCGCTGGAAACGGCGGTAGAGCGGGTGCGCGCCGAGGTCATCGAGCGCATGCGCACCGCTGGCGAGTTGCCGCAGTCGGTGTCGATCGACATTTCCGGGGCCAGTGATCAGTTGATGCAGACGCGCGCGGCGCTGGCCGATAATTATCTGGTGGCGATCATCCTCAGCTATCTGGTGATGGTGGCGATCTTCAACCACTGGGGCTGGCCGCTGGTGATTCTCACCGCGGTGCCGCTGGGCATTGCCGGTGGCATTGCCGGACTGGCAGCGATGAATGCCGTCGGTGTGCGCCAGCCGTTCGACATGATCACCATGCTGGGCTTTCTCATTCTGCTCGGGGTGGTGGTGAACAATCCGATCCTGATCGTTGATCGCACGCTGGCCAATCTGCGCGCGGGCATGGAAGACATCACCGAGGCGGTCACCGAGGCGGTGTCCAGCCGTATCCGGCCCATCATGATGTCGATGATTACCACGCTGTTCGGGCTGGCTCCGCTGGTGTTTATCCCCGGTGCCGGTACCGAGCTGTATCGAGGTGTCGGCGTCGTGGTGCTGACCGGATTGCTGTTCGCCACGCTGGTGACGCTGACTTTTCTGCCGGCACTGCTGGTGAGCGTATTGAAGTTCCTGCGTGCCAGAAAAACGCCGGCATCGCTGCCTCAGGATTAAGGAATCTCTGAGTAACTCTGTGCACAGCGCGTATTGCTCGAAAATGCCGCAGATTGTGTGCGGCGGCACTATCCCGCAGCTGCGACCTCTTGATGCCGTGCATGCGCTGCGTCATTTCCGGCGAACCCATACCGGGCGGACTCCGATTCCTGGGTGTCTTTGCGCCCGTGCAAAGTTATTCAGCGTTTCCTCAACTTGCGCGGAACAGATTGCCCAGTAGCAGCGGTTGTGTGGCGCCGGTGATGCTGCCGGTGTCGATCGGTCTGTTCTGCATGCGCTGCCACGCCAGCCAGGCAAACAGCAATCCCTCTATGTGATCGGCGGCATGGCCGTGGTCGTCACTGGCGCTGACGCGTCCGTTTGGCAGCAGGCGGGCCAGCGCATCCAGCAGCGTCTGATTGTGCGCGCCGCCACCGCAGACGATCAGTTCGCGGATGCGGCCTTTGCCGGGCAGGGCGTTGACGATGCTGCGCGCGGTGAACTGCAGCAAAGTGGCCTGCACATCTTCCGCCGGCAGTCGCCGCACACCGGCATGGCGCTGCTGCAGCCAGTCCAGGCTGAAGTGTTCCCGACCGGTGCTCTTTGGTGCCGGGCGGTTCAGCCAGGGTTCGGCCAGCAGGTCCTTAAGCAGGGCCTGATTGACATTGCCGCTGGCGGCCCATTGACCATCGCGATCAAAGTCGCCTGCGCGGTGCGACCGGTACCAGTTGTCCAGCAGACAGTTGCCGGGGCCGCTGTCGTAGCCGGTCACCGCCTGCCCGGGATCGGCCGGCAACAGGCTGATGTTGGCAATGCCACCGATGTTGACCACGGCGACGTCCTCATCATGGCGCCGAAACAGCTGGGCGTGCAGCAACGGCGCCAGTGGTGCAGCGTGACCGCCAGCAGCCAGATCCATGCGTCGGAAATCGGCCACCACAGGTATCTGGCAGCGCAGGGCAATGCGGTTGGGATCGCCCAGTTGCAGCGAGTAGGGTTGTGCGCTGTCGGCATCGTGGGCCACGGTCTGGCCATGACTGCCAATGGCGTGGATGGTGTGCATGGCGATGCCGGCCTGCTCGCAGACCTGGCTGGCGGCAGCGGCAAAGCAGTCGCCGATGGCGCTGTCCAGTTCTCCCAGAGCAGCCAGTGAGGCCACCTGGCCGCTATCCAGCAGGGGTTGCAGGCTTGCGCGGATGGATTGCGGGTAGGCCACGGTGGTGGCGGCCATGATCTCCGGCGCGGCATCGCTGCCGTCGGCGAAACTGGCCAGTACGGCATCGATGCCGTCGGCGCTGGTGCCGGAAATCAGACCGATGCAGACAGTGCGGCCGGATTGGTCAGGTGATGGCATGGTGTGGTGATCTCATGTGATGTGCTGGTGTGACCGGGTCAGGTCACAGGAAGATGATTTGATGGCTCAGGGACTGATCGCGTGTCGTCTGCGGCGCTGCCGTCGACATTGAGAGCCGTGCCTGGCTTTGCAGATCGACTCTGCCCCATGTGCCGGAATGCCGGCGGTCACTGCGGGCCGGGTCCGATCACGTTGTGGCTGTCCGCCGGCTGGTTGCGGTCTTCGCCGCGCTCGCTGCCGGCCAGCAGGCGCGCACTGAGCTCGCGGTCGATGCGTGCCAGTTGCGGCAGCAGATGGCCATGCTGCTGCTGCAGCTGCGCCACCATGTCGGCGCTCAGCGGCGGGTCTTCCGGCAGATCCACCGTGCGCGGATTGCGATGCGCGCCGTTGACCAGGAATTCGTAATGCAGATGCGCACCGCTGGCCAGCCCGGTGCTGCCGACGTGACCGATGACCTGCCCCTGACGCACGCGATCGCCGCGCTTGACCAGACGCTTGCTGAAATGCAGGTATTTGGTCACCACCTCGTTGCGGTGACGGATGAACACATAGTTGCCATTGACATTGTTGTAGGCCGAGGCGATCACGGTGCCGTCGCCGGCGGCATACACCGGGGTGCCTGTGGGCGCGCCGTAATCGGTGCCGTTGTGCGGCCGCACGCGTTTGAGAACAGGGTGGTAGCGGCGCGGGTTGAAGTTGGAGGTGACGCGGGTGAAGTTCAGCGGCGCGCGCAGGAAGGCCTTGCGCATGGGGCGGCCTTCCGGGTTGTAGTAGGCCACCTGGCCATCGACCTCAAAGCGCAATGCGGTGAACTCATCGCCCTGGTTGGTAAAGCTGGCGGCGACGATGTCGCCATCACGCAGGAATTCGCCGTCGCGCCAGATCTGTTCATAGATCAGGCTGAAGCGATCGCCCTGGCGGATGTCCAGGGCAAAATCGATGTCCCAGGCAAAGATGCCGGCCATGCGCATGATCAGGGCATCGCTCATGCCGGCGCGCTGTCCGGCAAGGAACAGGTTGCTGTGGATGACTTCGGCGGTCTCGACAATGCGTGTTTCGAGGTCGCGACTTTCCAGCCGGCTGGCGATGTCGCCGTCTTGCTGACGCTCGATGATCAGCCAGGCTTCCTCGTCGTGAGCGCGCTTGAGCGCAGCCAGAGAACCGTCGTCGTGCCAGGCGAAGTCAAGCAGCTCACCGGCCTTGAGCCGGGTGAGCGAGCGGGTGTTGTCGTCGTGATTGACGATCTCATGCAGCAGGCCGGGTGACAGCGCCCGGCTGCGGAAGATTTTTTCCATGGTGTCACCACTGGCCACACGCACCGGTTCCCAGCGCAGTGTGCCGGGTGAAGTGGCTGTGGTGAGAGGCGTTGTGGATGGCGAGGCCATAGTCCGTTGGGTTGGGTTGGCGACCAGCGCGTGTTGCTCATCGATCTCTGTGGCGGTGTTCGACTTGCTGGCGGCAGTGCCGCCGGGCGGGGGCTGGCTGGCGCTGCCCTGTCGCTGCGCCGACTCCGGTCTGGCGGCCTCGCCGGGACCAGCATCCGGTGGTGGATTGTGCAGATAACTGCCATCGCTGAGCAGTGGCTGCTCGCCCGCATCCGGGCTGCTCGCGGCTTCTTCGTCGCTGCCGGTGAACACGCCGGCGAGCAAACCGCAAAGTATCAGCAGGACTGCCAGTGAAGCCAGCATGGGCTGACGCCGCCAGCGTCTGAGCAGACCTTGGCTCAACCTGTGAGCGGGAGATGCTGGTATCAATGGCAATGGTTTCAAAGGCTGTCCTGCGATGCTGCTGTAGGCAAAACTCCGCTCATTGTAATCAATCTGACGCAAAAGTTCACAATCGCAGCCGATGCGGCGATAATGCCATTGGCCATGATTTTTCCAGGTCATGATTTTTAGATCATGATTTTTCAGGTCCGGCCGGGGTTCGCGGTTTGCCGGGCAGTCAGCAACATCCTAGCGAGAGAACACATTGGACATTGAACAACAGATGCAACTGCTTTGCCGGGGTTGCGAGGAGGTCATTCAGGCGGATGACCTGCGTCAGCGCCTGCAGCGTGGCAAGCCATTGCGGGTGAAGGTCGGGTTTGACCCCACCGCTCCGGATCTGCACCTGGGGCACACGGTGCTGCTCAACAAGATGCGTCAGTTTCAGGACGCCGGCCACCAGGTGATCTTTCTGATCGGCGACTTCACCGGCATGATTGGTGATCCATCCGGCAAGAATGCCACCCGCAAGGTGCTCAGCGCCGAGCAGGTGCAGGCCAACGCCGAGACTTACAAAGCACAGGTGTTCAAGGTGCTGGATGCCGAGCGCACCGAGGTGCGCTTCAACACCGAGTGGATGGGTGCCATGTCCACCGCGGAGTTTGCCAGTCTGGCCTCACGTTATACCGTGGCGCGCATGCTCGAGCGCAACGATTTCGAGCAGCGTTTCAAGAGCAATCAGCCAATTGCCATCCACGAATTCCTCTATCCAATCGTGCAGGGCTATGATTCCGTGGCACTGCAGGCCGATGTAGAGTTGGGTGGCACCGACCAGACCTTCAACCTGCTGATGGGTCGGCATCTGCAGCCACAGTTTGGTCAGCCGGCGCAGGTCATCATGACATTGCCCTTGCTGGAGGGTCTGGACGGGGTGCAGAAGATGTCCAAGTCGCTGGACAACTACATTGGCGTGGACGAGGCTGCAGACAGCCAGTTCGGCAAACTGATGTCGATCTCGGATAGCTTGATGTGGCGTTATTTTGAACTGCTTAGTGCACGCAGCAACGATGAACTGGATGCCCTGTGCGCGGACGTTGCCGGCGGGGCCAATCCACGCGACATCAAGTTCCTCCTAGGCGAGGAGATGGTGGATCGCTTTCATGGCGAGGGTGCCGGCGCGCTGGCGCGCGAGCGTTTTATTGAGCGCTTTGCCCGCAATCAGGTGCCCGATGACCTGCCGGAGGTGCAGCTGTCGGCCGGCAGTGACGGCATCGGCATTGCTGCGGCACTGACCGCAGCCGGGCTCACCGCGAGCAATTCGGAAGCATTTCGCATGCTGGCTCAGGGCGCGGTGAAGCTGGATGGGGAGAAGATCAGTGACCGCGCCATGCTGCTGCATGCAGGGTTCAGCGGTGTTCTGCAGGTTGGCAAGCGGCGCATGTGCCGCTTGCGACTGTCCTGAAAGCTGCAAAAAACCGTCTCCGGGGCTGGCTGGCGAGCGCAGAACCACTCCCGGGCATGGTCCCGGGACGGCCTGTGCGGTGACGCCGGGGCAGGCTACACAAGGCTTTCCGGTGATTTTGAAATAAACTTGCAACAATGCTTGACAGGCAGATTCAACTGCCTATCATATGCCGCTTGCCTGTTGAGTCATGTGACTTTCAGGCCCGACCAGAAGCAGTCAGCACAGCAAGTTTTTTGCACAAATGCGTTGACTGTAACCAGTAACAGGTTATAATGGTCGGCCCGGTTCGCGAAATGCGTTTCGGTTAGTATTCTTTAACATTTTATGCAGGTAATTTGTGTGGGCGCTCGGATGGGTGTAGATCCATCGGAACGTCTAACGACTAGTTAATTCAATTTTACGAGTTAATTCAAGAGTTTGGATGCTTTCGGTTAAAGATTTGGTTTCTCTTGTAGAAACCGTTCCTTTTAAACTGAAGAGTTTGATCCTGGCTCAGATTGAACGCTGGCGGCATGCCTAACACATGCAAGTCGAACGGAAACGATGGGAGCTTGCTCCCAGGCGTCGAGTGGCGGACGGGTGAGTAACACGTAGGAACCTGCCCCGTAGCGGGGGATAGCCCGGGGAAACCCGGATTAATACCGCATACGCACCATGGTGGAAAGAGGGCCTCTTCTTGAAAGCTCTCACTATGGGATGGGCCTACGTCTGATTAGCTTGTTGGTAGGGTAAAGGCCTACCAAGGCGACGATCAGTAGCTGGTCTGAGAGGATGATCAGCCACACCGGGACTGAGACACGGCCCGGACTCCTACGGGAGGCAGCAGTGGGGAATATTGGACAATGGGCGCAAGCCTGATCCAGCAATGCCGCGTGTGTGAAGAAGGCCTGAGGGTTGTAAAGCACTTTTATTTGGGAAGAAAAGCTCGAGGCTAATAACTTCGAGTATTGACGGTACCATCTGAATAAGCACCGGCTAACTCCGTGCCAGCAGCCGCGGTAATACGGAGGGTGCAAGCGTTAATCGGAATTACTGGGCGTAAAGCGTGTGTAGGTGGTTCGTTAAGTCGGATGTGAAAGCCCCGGGCTCAACCTGGGAACTGCATTCGATACTGACGGACTAGAGTTTAGCAGAGGAAAGCGGAATTCCGGGTGTAGCGGTGAAATGCGTAGATATCCGGAGGAACACCAGTGGCGAAGGCGGCTTTCTGGGTTAAAACTGACACTGAGGCACGAAAGCGTGGGTAGCAAACAGGATTAGATACCCTGGTAGTCCACGCCCTAAACGATGTCGACTGGCTGTCGGGTTCATTTGGAACTTGGTAGCGAAGCTAACGCGTTAAGTCGACCGCCTGGGGAGTACGGCCGCAAGGTTGAAACTCAAAGGAATTGACGGGGGCCCGCACAAGCGGTGGAGCATGTGGTTTAATTCGATGCAACGCGAAGAACCTTACCAGCCCTTGACATCCTCGGAACTTGGTAGAGATACCTTGGTGCCTTCGGGAACCGATGGACAGGTGCTGCATGGCTGTCGTCAGCTCGTGTCGTGAGATGTTGGGTTAAGTCCCGCAACGAGCGCAACCCTTGTCCTTAGTTGCCAGCGGTTCGGCCGGGAACTCTAAGGAGACTGCCAGCGATAAGCTGGAGGAAGGTGGGGATGACGTCAAGTCATCATGGCCCTTATGGGCTGGGCTACACACGTGCTACAATGGTCGGTACAGAGGGCAGCAAACTCGCGAGAGCAAGCCAATCCCAGAAAGCCGATCTTAGTCCGGATTGCAGTCTGCAACTCGACTGCATGAAGTCGGAATCGCTAGTAATCGCGAATCAGCATTGTCGCGGTGAATACGTTCCCGGGCCTTGTACACACCGCCCGTCACACCATGGAAGTTGGCTGCACCAGAAGTAGGTTGTCTAACCCTCGGGAGGACGCTTACCACGGTGTGGTCAATGACTGGGGTGAAGTCGTAACAAGGTAGCCGTAGGGGAACCTGCGGCTGGATCACCTCCTTTAACGAGAAAGATCGAAGCCTTTCGAGCGCCCAACACAAGTTATCTGCATTATGTACATCGCCGACCAGGACAGCATTTGTCTCTGGCACTGTCACAAGTGCCTACGGTGTTTATTTAGACATCATCAAATGAGGGTCTGTAGCTCAGTTGGTTAGAGCGCACCCCTGATAAGGGTGAGGTCGGAAGTTCAAATCTTCCCAGACCCACCAATTATGGGGCCATAGCTCAGCTGGGAGAGCGCCTGCCTTGCACGCAGGAGGTCGGCGGTTCGATCCCGCCTGGCTCCACCAATAATTGGTGACGTCACGGCGATGTCGGTTCTTTAAAAATTGAAATCTAGTCAAGAGCGTCTTGAACATACAAATTGAGTTCTCGTATGTTCAAAACAAACATTGTTGTGTCAACATGAAAGGTGGTTAGCAACTGTATATTCGCAGACATTGTCTTTGAGTATATGGCCAAGTAACTAAGCGCACACGGTGGATGCCTTGGCGGCAGGAGGCGATGAAGGACGTAGTAGTCTGCGATAAGCCCCGGTGAGCTGACATCAAGCTTTGACCCGGGGATTTCCGAATGGGGAAACCCGGCCATTTATGGTCATCGTTATCTGAATATATAGGATAACGAAGCGAACCCGGAGAACTGAAATATCTAAGTACCCGGAGGAAAAGAAATCAACCGAGATTCCCTAAGTAGCGACGAGCGAACGGGGATTAGCCCTTAAGTCTGTAATGTCCTAGTGGAACAGTCTGGAAAGTCTGGCCATAGACGGTGATAGCCCGGTACACGAAAGGGCACTACAGATGAAATCGAGTAAGGCGAGGCACGTGAAACCTTGTCTGAACATGGGAGGACCATCTTCCAAGGCTAAATACTACCTGCCGACCGATAGTGAACCAGTACCGTGAGGGAAAGGCGAAAAGAACCCCGGAGAGGGGAGTGAAATAGAACCTGAAACCGTGTGCGTACAAGCAGTCGGAGCCCTTCGGGGTGACGGCGTACCTTTTGTATAATGGGTCAACGACTTAATTTACGTAGCAAGCTTAACCGTTTAGGGTAGGCGAAGGGAAACCGAGTCTGAATAGGGCGAATAGTTGCGTGGATTAGACCCGAAACCGGCGCGATCTAGCCATGGCCAGGTTGAAGGTGAGGTAATACTCACTGGAGGACCGAACCGGGATCTGTTGAAAAAGATTCGGATGAGCTGTGGTTAGGAGTGAAAGGCTAAACAAGCCCGGAGATAGCTGGTTCTCCTCGAAAGCTATTTAGGTAGCGCCTCGTGTCTCACTCCTGGGGGTAGAGCACTGTCATGGCTAGGGGGTCATACCGACTTACCAAACCATTGCAAACTCCGAATACCAGGAA
>Ga0180009_10000655_pt1 | contig 46027 bp, 39 predicted proteins | sample OS_PC_MetaG_FD_123537 | JGI IMG/M metagenome (GOLD analysis project Ga0180009, IMG submission 123537) | Groundwater microbial communities from the Aspo Hard Rock Laboratory (HRL) deep subsurface site, Sweden - OS_PC_MetaG | ecosystem: Environmental > Aquatic > Deep subsurface > Groundwater...
ACCTCGTATTCGGGTGCCAGGTGTCAGTGTTCAGGTTTATCCTTAGCGGATGCTTCGCTCAGCTAATGCGTTTCTTTTTACTGACACCTGAAACCTGACACCAAAAGGCTTTGAAAGCTATTAACAACCGGTAATGCACCCGCAAATCGTGGCTCTTGGTGCTCTGCCGGACAAATTGAAGGTCAACAGCATGAACCGCAAACTGCTTGAATATTACCATGCCTTAAAAGCCGGCGGTCTGACGCCGGAACAGGCGCAGAATATCGAAAAGGAGCTTTACGCCGAAGACTTCCATGACTTTCCCCAAGACAGGGTATCACAACGTGAAGCCGGTATCGAGTTTTTGCCCGACGGTCCCAAAAATGTTTACGACCACCACGACCTGATGCAATTGCAGGACATGCCCAGACCCGTCGGAACCTATATCAGTTGCCTGCGCAGCATCGATGAATTGCTGGAAAAGGATAAACAGAGAGAAAAAGACGGATTCCCCAAAAAAATACGCGTGGGCCGGATGGTCAAACCCGGCAGAAGCGGCAAAGACAAAATCGTTGTGGTGCCGACCACGGTGGAGGAAAAATTCATTCACGATCGCTTGCGCAGGCCTCCGGAAGAAGACGGGCAATTGGGCGGATCCGGAGAGGGAGAAGAAGGAGAGATCATCGGTGAATAACCGGTGCGCGCGCCGGAGCAGAGCGGCGGAGCCGGACCCGGCCAGGGAGAAGACAGTCCCCATGAAATAGAGTCGAGTGCCTATGATCTGGGTAAAATTCTCACGGAAAAATTTGAGCTTCCCAACCTCAAGGACAAGGGCAAAAAGCGAGCGCTTACCCGCTACACCTATGACCTGACCGACAGACACCGCGGATTCGGCCAGCATCTGGATAAAAAAGCCACCCTCAGAAAAATTGTTGAAACCAATATCCACCTGGGTAACCTGCCGGATCCGGGCGACATCGATCCGTCCCGTTTTTTAATTTCGCCCGCCGACAAAATCTACCGGATTCTCTCGCGCGAAAAGGATTACGAATCCCAGGCCATGATCTTCTTTTTGCGGGATTATTCCGGCTCCATGATCGGCAAAGCCACCGAAGTGGTGGTGACCCAGCACGTCTTGATTTACAGCTGGCTGCTCTACCAGTACGCCCGGCAGGTTGAAACCCGTTTTATCCTCCATGATACCGAGGCCAAGGAGGTCCCTGATTTTTACACCTATTATAATTTAAGGGTCGCCGGCGGCACACAGGTGGCTTCGGCCTACCGGTTTGTCAACCAAATCGTCAAAAACGAAAACCTGATCCAAGATTACAATATATATGTTTTCCACGGTACCGACGGCGACGACTGGGACACCGAGGGCAAAGAAGCCTTGCCGGAACTGGAGACGATGCTGACCTATGCCGCCCGGGTCGGAATCACCATTGCTGAACACACCAGCGGTTCGCTCAATAACACTGCCGTGGAAAGATACCTGAACAACTCCGGATTGCTGAAGCAAAAACCGAAATTAATCCGGCTCGATACCATCAACGAAGATGCCGACGAGCCGCGCCTGATCGAAGGTATTAAAAAACTCATCAGCGAATAAAGACTCAGGCCCAAAGGACCAGATTCTCAATGTTGGAATAAATGGAACTCATCGATCAACATACCAAGAATATCATGGAAGGATGCAAGGTCAGGGCCCGCGCGGCCGGTTTGCGGTTTCAGGATGAAACTTTGGAATACATTGTAACCAACCGCGACTTATTGGAAATCTCGCCGAAGCTGATGATTCCGACCCTTTACGACTACTGGGTGCACGATGTGGAAGTCCTTCGCGAAAAAGGCCGGTACGAACTATACCCCGATAATCCTTATGAAACCGTCATTAACACCCGACCGGCCATTTCATTTTACAATGACAACAACCCGGACTGGCTGAACGTAATGATTTTCTACCATGTTCTGGCGCACATCGATTTTTTTCAAAACAATCTGTTTTTTCGACATACCTGGGAATATGACTTCACGGGGCAGGCCCTTGCAGATAAACGGGTGATCGCCAGGCTCAGATCCGAAAAAGGCCGATGGGTGGATTACGTGATTGAGTTCGCGCGGGGGATTGACAACCTCGTCGGATACCATGGCGAACTTTCGCAGTTCAACCGGCCGCAGACACCTGACCGCTCCCGACGACGCGATTTTTACTTCGACGTGTTTTTACAGTCCGTTGAAAACGTCAAAATTAATGAATACATCAAGGAAATCGAGCGCTACAATAAAACCCTCCGTAAAAAAGACCTGATCCAATTTTTAATGGAACATTCCGAATTTTTGAACAAGGAAAAAAACAACTGGATGAAAACGGTGATGCAGGTGGTGCGCAACACATCCCTGTTTTTTCAACCACAGATCCGAACCAAAATCATGAATGAAGGCTGGGCCAGTTTCTGGCACGAAACGCTTTTTCTCCAGGACGAACGCATTCAGGGGCATGAAGTGGAATTCGCACGGGTCAATTCCAGGGTCACGGCATTACCCCGCGTGGGATTGAACCCCTATGCTTTGGGAATGCGCCTGTTCTACTACATCGAAGAAATGGCCGAAAAGGGAAAACTCGCCTATGAATTCCAGCGCCTTGCGGACGCGAACCAGCGGGAAAAATATGACGCCTCCACCGGCAAGGGACGGGAGTTTATCTTCAAGGTTCGTGAAAACTTCTGTGATTCCATGTTTGTTCACACGTTTCTTGATCAGGATTTTATGACCCACTGCAACCTGTTTGTGGCCGGCAAACGATTGAACACCCAGCGGATGGTATGGGAATATTTTGTCAAAAGCCGAAAGGCGCAGGACTTTCGCCGAATGATTGAAGATTCCTTGTATCACCCCCCGCAGATCGAGGTGGATCCTGAGAAAAGCATTGACCATCATCTCTACCTTGTTCACCGTTTTGAAGGAAAACCGCTGGTAAAGGAATTCATTGCCAATACCATGATGGGGATCGAATATTTATGGGGAGGTCCGGTTCAGTTGGAAACCAGTGAAGTCGTTTCCGTTTCGCCCGATCAGACACCCGGAGCTTTTGCCGATTTCACCAAGATGCAACCGGACAGGCAAAAAGAACCTGAAATAGAATGGCAGCGGGTCGTCTATACCATGAAAGACCGGCAACTCTCACGTGAAGTCATCTAGCTAATTGATGGATTTGTGCCATGGAACAAGCAAAAAAGGCTATGCTTAATTTTGATCGCAGCATGAGGGAGCGACACCAGCAACCGGTGATTCCTTTCGAGGAATTTCTCCTGATTTTGGCAAAAAATCCGGCCGCCGTCATGCGCAATGTATTTCAGGTCTTTCATGACATGATCAAGAGCTACGTCAAAGAAGGGACGGATGAATATCCGGATGATCCGGAATCAATCCATTTTGTCAACTACGATTGCTGCTCGCTTTTCGTTGAAGGCACGGACCACCCCTTTTTCGCAGACCGGCTCTTTGCCAACCGTCTGATGAATCATGTCGAAGCCATGAAACGCGGGGCACAGCAAAATATGATTTATATTTTTGACGGCCCTCCCGGATGCGGAAAGAGCACCTTTCTGAACAACCTGCTTTTGAAATTCGAGGAATATACCAAAACCGAGCAGGGTTTGCGCTATGAAGCCGTCTGGAGACTTGACCGCAATCTTTTGGACACATTTGCAGAACACGAGCCCGCTCCAATATACGACAGCGGGATTCAGCTTTCAGATGACTGGCCGCGGGCAGGAATCAGATCCGAGGTTGAAGACGTTGAGCCGTCTTTTCCACGCGGCAAGTATGCCGATTCTTTTGATCCGTTTTCACCACATTTTACCGGCGCATATATCGAGGTCCCCTGTCCCAGCCATGATCATCCCATTCTCATGATCCCCAAGCATTACCGCCGCACGTTTTTTGACGACCTGCTGTTAAATGACGAATTCAAATGGAAACTTTTCACTGAAAAAGAATATGACTGGGTCTTCAGGCAGCCCCCGTGCACCATCTGCAACTCCATCTACTGGGCCCTGTTAAACCGGCTGAAAAGCCCGCAGGAAGTAATCAGGATGCTGTATGCCCGCCCATACCAATTCAACCGGCGATTAGGAGAAGGCATCAGCGTTTTCAACCCCGGCGATAAACCCCTGCGCCAGAACATTATGAGCAATCCCATGCTCCAGAGCCGGATTAACGGACTGCTCAGGGACAGCAACAAGGTCAGATACATTTTCTCCCAATACGCTAAAACCAACAACGGCATTTACGCCCTCATGGACATCAAGTCGAACAATATCGAACGGCTGATAGAACTGCATAACATTATCAGCGAAGGGGTTCACAAGGTGGAAGATATCGAAGAAAACGTGAATTCACTTCTGATAGCCCTCATGAACCCGGAAGATAAAAAAAACATCCAGGATATTCAGAGCTTTTCAGACCGGATCGAATATATCCATATCCCTTATGTTCTGGACCTCAACACCGAGGTTGATATTTACCGCAATATTTTCGGCAAACATATCGACGAAACTTTTTTACCCCGAGTGCTTCATAATTTTGCCCGCGTAATTATCTCTTCCCGCCTGGAAAGCCGGTCCGAGACCCTGTTGGAATGGATCGACGATCCGAAAAAATACCGTTTGTTCTGCGATGAGAACCTTCTGCTGCTCAAGATGGAAATCTACGCGGGACATATCCCCCCGTGGCTTTCCGAAGAAAACCGTAAGGGATTCACGGCCAAACGCCGACGAAAGATTTTAAGCGAATCCGAAAGAGAAGGCGCCAAGGAAGTCTGCATCTACGTGATTGACAACGACCTGGCCAAAAAATTTTCAATGTAATACGTTATTTTGAAAACTGCTAGAGCTTTTCATCCAAAACTTTCCGGACTTTTTCAAGCATCTGCCCCATGTCATACGGCTTGTTGATCAAACCCTTTGGACCGCTTTTGAGAACTTCCTTTGCAGGGCCGTTCATCGAATAACCGGTAATGATAACAATCTTTGCCCGGGAGTTTAGCTTGAGAAGCTCTTCGAGACATTTTCGGCCTCCCATTCCAGGCATAATCAGATCCAGAAGGACCAGTTCGATCCGTTCCTGTTCCTTCTGGTAAAGTTCCACGGCAGTCTCTCCGTCGGCAGCCGTGAGAACCGTGTAGCCATACGTTTCAAGGATCTGCTTGCCAATATCACGGATGGTTTTCTCATCGTCCACCAGCAAGATGGTCTCGCAGCCGCCTTTGATTTCTCCTGCCGGCGCCTTGGTTTCGCTGGCTGCTTCCGATGATGCAATTACCGGCAGATAAATCTTAAACGTCGTCCCCTCGCCCGGCTCGCTGTAACACATGATAAAGCCTTCGTGATTTTTAACAATGCCGTAGATCATGGCCAGGCCAAGACCGGTTCCCTTGCCGACCTCCTTGGTAGTAAAAAAGGGTTCAAAGATGTGCTCAAGTGTTTCTTTATCCATGCCCTCGCCGGTATCCGAGATGCTCAACAGCACGAATTTTCCGGGGACTGCTCCTAAATGGGTCTTGCAGTATTCTTGATCCAAGATCACATTTTCCGTCTCGATGACCAGTTCGCCCCCATCAGGCATGGCGTCTTTGGCATTGAGGGCCAGGTTCATGAGGATCTGCTCCATCTGGACCGGATCGGCATCGACAAAATTTAGATTTTCAGCCAGATAAAGTTCTATCTTGATCATCTTGGGAATGGTGCGCTCCAACAAGTTTTTCACTTCCCTTATCCGTTTGTTAAGATCAAGGGGTCGCCTTTTGCTCGCGACCTTGCGGCCGAAAGTGAGCAGTTGCTGGGTCAATTCCGCGCCTCTTTGCGTGGCTTTGAAGATCTCCTGCAGCTCCCGCTGGCCGGATTCATCACGCTCCTTGCCCAAGAGCAGCAGTTCGGCATACCCCTGAATGGCTTGCAGCAGGTTGTTGAAGTCATGGGCGATGCCGCCGGCCAGGGTTCCGACGACTTGCATCTTCTGGACGTGGCGAAGCTGGGCTTCAAGCGCGACTACCTGGGTGACATCGCGATTGACGGAAACAAAGTTAACGATCACACCGGAACTGTCCAAAACAGGTGAGATGGTTGTCTCGAATTCGCGCAGGGTACCATCCTTCATGGTGTTGACGATATGGCCCTGCCAGACATCCCCCCGCGAGATAATCCCCCACATTTTTCTGTAAAAAGCCTCGTCATGGCGGTCGCTTTTTAGAATGCGGAAGTTATGGCCCACGATCTCTTCGCGACGGAACCCGCTGAGCCGCTCGAAGGCAGGATTGACATACTGGATGGTTCCGGGTCTGTCGGAAATAATAACGCTCTCCGCAGCCTGTTCGACGGCGGTCGCCAGACGGATACGTTCCTGGTCGGCCTGCATGCGGTCGGTAATATCGAAAAAAACGCCGCTCACGTATTCAATCTCGCCGCTTTCGTCACGGACGATCTGCCCTCTATCCCGGATCCAGAGAATATTTCCGGAATTGGTTCTGATCCGATATTCCCTTATATACGACCGATCCGTTTTGATGGCATGAATAAATTTTTCTTTTACAATCTCAATATCTTGTGCAACAATTAAATCGGACCACTTCACTCCTTTGGAGTTAAATTCTTCCATTGGATAACCGGTTAACAGCTCGATCTTCTCATCAATGAACTCCACAGACCAGTCTTTGAATCCCCTGTAAACAATACCCGGAAGGTTCATCACTAAAAATCTGTACTTTTCTTCGCTCTGCCGCAGCGCTTTCTCCGCACGTTGACGTTCGCCGATCTCATCCTGGAGTTCGGTGTTTATGTTCTGCAGGGCCGTTTCCCTGGTCTGAATGTTTTCAGCCATCTGGCTGAATCGCTTGGCGATCCCGGCCAATTCCATCTGACGAATTTTTTCGAACCCATAGGAATAATCGCCCTGGGCCACCAGGTCCATGCTGCGCTGCAGCACTGTCAGGGGTTTACGTAAAAACAGGCCCAAGAAAAAACCCGTGCTGACGATAATGGCGATAATCGACCCGCCAAGGGTCACGACCGAACTGGTTAAAAGCAGGAGCAATTTCTTGTTGTAATCACCCAGGGTGAACATAACTTCGGCATTTCCGATGACCCGGCCCTGGTATTCGATACTCCTGGCCCTCTTGACGATGGGATCCTGATTGTCACCTTTATTAAAGTCAAAAAGCGGCTGCCCGTGGGCATCGACTATCCTGATTTTGCCGATCAGTTCGTTTTGGGCAAACACGGAACAAACCTGCTCAATATTTTTGCGGTCAAAGTTCCACATGGGCAGAGACAGGAGCTCTGCAATCATGCAAACACATTCGTCGGCCTTATTTTCTATCTCCTGGCGCATCTGCCGGGACTGTTTGGAGTATACGAATGTCAGGATTGTACCCATAACCAAGAATACGACCAGAGAAAGGCTTATGGTCAGGTTTCTGGAAATGGATCGTCTCTTGAAATACATCAACGGAAAGGGCCGGTCTGCTCTGCTGCTTTTTTCATCCATCTGCGCTCTCTTTTCTAATCGCTACCGGTTAGCAATTTTCTATCAAAAATATTCAGCTTTGATTTTCCGCGGTGTGCCGCCATTGAGAATTTCGTTTATGGCATTATCTATTATATTTTGTTTTGCTTTTTATCTTCCAATTAAAAATGAATAGCGTTTTTTCCATGAGCGCCCCTTAAAATTGATAGTGATAAAATTTAGCTTAAATTTCATATATATAAATAAATTGCTCCAGCATGTCAAACAAAATAAATCATCAAGATATAGTGTTTGATCGTATCCGGCATACTAAGGAGCGTTCAATCAACTCCCCTGCCATTTTGTTCCGAATGAATCCGGCTGTTGAGAAATCCGGTTTAATGATGAACATCATTGACACACAGGTTCTATTTCATCTATATTTTTCCTAAATTGAGCGATTGTCGAGGTTGCCGTAGATACAAGGAAGATGTCGTTTCGCTATAGTCGGCTATGCGTGACGGCATCTGACGCCGTAGATGCGGTAAGATCGGCAATCCCGAAGGGTTTCAAATTTTAAGAATATAAATCGATAAAATTCCTTTAAAATAATATAAAATCGTTCATTCTTAAAATTTGAAACGCTCAGGTTAGGTTTTTTAACTTCGTTAAATGGTCGATTCGTTGAGTTGTTAACTGGATTTGTGAAGCTCCCCGCCCTGAAGGGCGGGGGTTCTGACATGCGTCAGTGCTTCGCGGCGGGGAGCAGGCCGGTCAAAGGGTGATCATATGATAGTAGTTGAATCCGCTGGAATAACCGATGTCGGCAGACGGCGTGAAAGTAACGAAGACGCTTACTTTCTAAATGATGACATGCGACTTTATGTGGTGGCCGATGGCATGGGTGGACACAAGGCCGGCGAGGTCGCCAGCAAAATGGTGGTGGAAGTCCTGCGAGACCACATGAAAGCATTCAACCCTGAAATGACAGCGGATGATATGGACACCTTTGACAGTTCGCTTTCCAAGGAGGCCAACTATCTTGTGGCCGGCATCCATCGGGCCAATCGATCGGTATATCAGCATTCCCAGAGCTCGGAGTCTTACCAGGGCATGGGATCCACCGTGTCGGCGATTTATTTAACCGGCAATACCCTGATTGTCTCCAACGTGGGCGACAGCCCGGTCTACCTGATTCGAAAAGGAGCCGTCGAGAACCTATACGTCCCGCATACCTGGGCGGCCGAACATGCAGCCATAGCCCCCAAGGGAGCCAAACCGTTGGGGAAACAGTTTCGACACATGCTGACACGGGCTGTGGGTGTTGAAGAAACGGTAAAGCCCGATACCAGCGAACTTCAGATTCATAAGGACGACATCATGGTAATCTGCAGCGACGGGTTAAGTGACAATGTCTCTGCCAATGAGATCCGTGCTATCGTTCTTAAAAAACAGCCTGATCAGGCCTGCCGAGCCTTAGTGGATCTTTCCAATGAACGCAGGGGACACGATAATATAACCGTTATCGTCTTGAAGATTAAGGAGGTTTCCGACGACGGCCTGCTCCTTGAAATGGAGGATGACCAACTTGAACTGAAAGACGAGATATCCCGGGAAAAAACGAAAATTGCCGTCGAATACGATACCGAGGACGGTTCTTACCAGAGTTTCGTCCGCAGCATAAACCGCGACGGCGTATTTATCGAAACCGGGGAATCATTTTCAATCGGGCAGGATATCATGATGACCTTTTCCGTCGGCGAAGGCCATAGTCCCTTCATGATCACCGGCAAAGTTATCAGTCGAAGCCCCGAGGGAATTGAAGTAAAATTTGAACCTTTATCCCCGGATGAGCAGGAGATGATAAAAACACTTATAGAAAAATCCGGTTAAATGGTTGATTCGTTGCTGGATTAATTATTTAAGTTATTAGGACTGCTTTATAGCGGAGACATCCGTTTGAAATTTATTTTTTTAGAGCCTTTTTTCGGCGGCTCACATCGAAATTTTGCTCAAGGTTTAATCTCGCATTCCAAACACGAAATTTATCTGTTCACAATGCCGTCCCGCTTCTGGAAGTGGCGCATGCGCGGGGCGGCATTGTATTTTGCCAAAAAAATTCCCTCCTTGAAAAACTATGACGGCTTCATCAGCACCAATCTCATGAGCCTGTCGGATTTTAAAGCGCTTTGCGGCCCATCCTGTCCGCCGTCATTGGTATATTTTCACGAAAACCAGCTTACCTATCCCCTGGCGCCCGGTGAGTCCCGGGACTTTCAGTTCGGTTTCACCGACATCACCACCGCCTTGGCCGCCGATCGAGTTCTTTTTAATTCGCAAACCCATTTTGATGCGTTTTTCTCAAATCTTCCCGCTTTTTTGAACATGATGCCCGAATACCGGCCCAAATGGGTGCTCGAGGTTATCCGCAAAAAAGCACACGTCCTCTACCCCGGATGCCTGTTTCCTGCTGCTCAAGGCGCTTTATCCGATTTTCCGCCTCACACCGAAGCCCCTCCCCTGATTATCTGGAATCACCGCTGGGAATTTGATAAGAATCCGGCAGACTTTTTTTGCGCTCTGGATGCGGTACTCGAGCGAAACCTCGATTTTCGCCTGGCGCTTTTGGGAGAAAATTTTCAGATGGTCCCCAAAGAGTTTATTGCCGCCCAACAACGTTACGGACACCGGATCGTTCGCTACGGCCACGAACCTTCCCGGGAAAAATACTGTGAATGGCTGGGACGCGGCGCCATTGTGATCAGCACCGCCAAACAGGAAAATTTCGGGATGGCGGTGGTCGAGGCGATCCGTTACGGTTGCATCCCGCTTTTGCCCGCGCGTCTCTCCTATCCGGAAATCATCCCGCAAAATTACCATTCAGAGGTTCTCTATCAAGACCAGGCCGATCTGGTTGACAAACTTGCCTTGCGGATATCGAACACTTCCCGGTTCCTGACACTGCGTCGAAATCTCTCCAAAGCCATGGAGCATTTTGCCTGGGAAAATCTGATCGACCAATATGATGAATTTCTAGAAAAGCTGGCGAACCTGAAGCCTTTTCCGGGTTAGTTTAACAGTTCAGTTGACCTAAAAAATGGTTCTGAGATTGGTAAAACGGAACGTTATTTTGACAATCACTTTAAAATATATAAGGAATTGATTGGGATCAAGCAGAAACCGACTATTGTTCAGACAAAAGAAAAGGTGAAGGGGCGGCTTTGAAAGGCCGCCCCTTACCAGGGAAAAAGGCATGGGATGAATGCTTATCGCCCGCAGTATCCCCCACCGGGGCCGTATCCCCTGCCCCAGCCCCTTCCGGCGTTGGGAGCTACCTTGCGAAGCTTGATCAAATGGTCGATCCGCTTCTGGTCGAGATCGGCTCTGAGATCTGAAATTTCTTTCTGAAGTTTAGCGGCCGTGTCGCTGTCCGGATTCTCCTTGGCCAATTCACTTCTCAAGGCCAGCTCTTTTTGGTAGAGGTCGCCTCTGAGTTTTTCAGTGGCCTGGTAAAAAGCATCCCGTTCCTTGTCGAGTTGTTCGCTTTCCTCCCGGGGCAGATCGCCACGGTAGCCCCTGACCGGGCCGTAATCATCGCCGTCGTCTCCGGAAGGGCCGTAATCATTGTGATGGCCGTACATGTGGTGACCGTATCCATATTCTCCATGGTGACCCCAGCCCCGGCCGGCAAAGGCATAAGTTCCGATTCCCAGAACGGCAATTGCCGCCAGAACCGCAATCAAGGTTTTTGAGTGGTTCGTGTTCATTTTCATTTTACTCCTTTCATTCATGATCGATGCACGCTGTGCATCAAGTATCGTTTGATGTTTCTTATCCCACAGGGTTTGTTTTCATAATAGCGCAAACCTTGTGCCAAAATTGGTCTTCAGGCCAAAAAATAATGCAGTATCATGAAATAACAATGAATTTTGGCGGAATTATTTTTCGGATTTAAAAACGGACGGAGTACCCGCGAGCGGCAGGTGGATACAAAGGATACAGTTTGACCGGATAAAGCAGTTAGGATGGTTCCAAAGTATCCATCATAGTCTCCAGCCCCGGAATGCTAACCCGAAAACTCATGAAAATTTTTCAGATGGTACCGGTTTCCTTTGGATCGGTATGGGCTTTGGCGGGAATCGAGGGCCATTGGTCTATTTTTGGTCTGTTTTTTCTTGGTTCGGCAGGATGCGCCCGGTGATCAGGGGCGAAAGGACATACAGGAACATATAGATTAAGGCCACGTATCCAAGATAGGGCGTTAATATGGAGACAACCAACAGCAGCATGTTCAGCCGGCCGAACCAGGAATGCCGGTCCATAAAGCGTCCGAGATGCAGGTAACGTATCGGATAAAAGTTCATCATCACCGCCCCGAAAATCATCAGTCCGAAACAGAAAATGCCCCAATAGCGGGCCAATTCCGAAGCTTCCTGAACGGACTGATTGAACATGATCAACGGTGCAACCACCAGTAAGGCCGCGGCCGGGGTCGGCATGCCTTTAAAGAATCCGGGAATGGGAGTGCGGTCAAGGGTAAAGTAGACAAGGCGGCCGATCCCCAGACCGGCATACAGCACGGCAATCAGTCCCACCGGAAGCTGCCGGATCACGGGATCGGCAAAGTCTGCGAGCAACAGATAAAAGATCCAGGCCGGGACAATGCAGAAACTGACGGCATCGGCGATGTCATCCAGAATACCTCCCAGGCTGATATAGCGCGGCCGGTCCTGGCCGGGCAGCGGTTCCGTCAGTCCCAATTTTCGAGCCAGAGCCCCGTCCAGTTTGTCAAAGATGGCAGCCCCGATCAGGAACAGATAGGCCTCCCGAATGCGATCCTGATAGGCAAACAGCACGGCCAGCAGCCCCATCATGGCATTCATGATGGTCAAGGCATTGGGGAAAAAGGCCAAAATGTTTCGCCGCAGGAGTTCATCCTCGTCACAGATTTCGTCCAAACAGTAGGTTCCGTATTTACGGCAGTACGCGGCGATAGATCCGAAGTTGATGATTAAAAAGAGTATTTCTATTATAAACAACACACGCAGGGGCAGATTGCCCAGCCAGGAAATCCAGGCATAGATACTGGAATCCAGGCTGCTTGGAACAAAAAAAGCATGCGCGTATAAAAGGGTGCCAACCGGTGCGGCTACGACGGTTCTGAGTCGAGTAAACTCTCTTGGTTCAGGTTCCGGTCCCGTGCGCATGGCAAAAAAACGCATGAAGTGGGCAAAATTGTCGCGTATAAGAACCGTTACGCACAAGATCAGAACCAAGATGCCGTGCAGTAATTCAGCCTTGGTACCAGCCGGCGAAGTAAACAGAAGGCGCCACATGCTGCCGACCGCCACCAGCGGGAAAATGATTGAAAAGACGATCTTGTCCATGACGCGGTCGGCGAGATGGGCCAGAGTGGAATGGAGCTGAAAGCGGGTGGCAAACCATCCGTCGATCAGGTCGAAGCTCATGGAAATAAAAAGCAGCGTTACTCCCAGGGTATAGAGCAGCGGACTGCGGTTCCACATGACCGCCAGGGCGCAGAGCATTCCGCCAAAGACCAATGGAGGCCTTCCATAAACCAGTATGGCTGAAAATCTTCTCTGAAAATTGAGTTTTGCCGGCATGATACTAAACATCAAACACCTGATGAACTCGCCTTTACCTGAATTTTGAATGGGCCCGCTGTATTCAATTTAGGTAAAGATTCTGATCAACTTTCATGTAAGATTCAGGTTATTATAAATTTATTAAGATTAGCACGATACGGATCAAGTGAAAAGATATTTGTGATGGATTTCACCTAAAAACCGATGTCGTTTTTTTTATGGACACTTAAAGGACCACCTGATAATGATTAATCCTGCAAATCTTATCCATGCTTAACTCGATTCAACTGAAAGGACTCATATTATGACCGATTACTATCAGGAAAATTACCAGGCTTACCATGAAAAGACCTTTTCAATTGATCCGTCATCGTTTCTGGATCCTTTGGCCGCAAGACTCTCGCCGGAGGCGTTTATCCTGGATGCAGGCTGCAGCAGCGGCCGCGATCTGTTCTGGTTTAAACAGCGCGGTTTTGAGGTCATCGGCCTGGAACGATCGCCGGGTCTGGCGCAACTGGCCCGCGAGAATGCCGGGTGCGAAGTCATCGAAGACGACTTTGAAACCTACGATTTTTCCTTTATGGAGGTCGATGCGATCCTGCTGGCCGGCGCTCTTATCCACATTCCGTCGGACCGGTTTTCAGCGGTTTTCAAAAACATCACCTCGGCCCTGACCCGCCATGGAATTGTGCTGGTAACATTAAAGGAGGGTGAAGGAACCCGCACAGGTTCGCACGGCCGGGTATTTTACCTGTGGCAGGACGAAGCTTTACGGCAAATGTTCGAGCAACTCGGTTTCAGGGTACGCAATTTTTCAAAGTCGGTTTCCAAGACCGGCTCCGGTGATATGTGGCTTGCTTATGTCCTGCAAAAATAATCCCTGTCGTTGCATAAAAAACATGCCAAAGTGAAACGAAGATCCCGTTATCGGGGGATCTACGGCACCCTTAGCTTTTGCAACGTTAGGGTAATGACAGTTAAATGTTATGAAATATTCAGCAAAGAGAAACATTTTAGATGAAACATATTCATAACCATACTTCGCCGCAAGACATTTTGCGATCCTGTTTTGGCTATGACAGCTTTTGGGAAAACCAGGAAGAGATCATCCGACATCTGATGGCCGGCCGTGATGCGCTGGTTCTGATGCCGACCGGCGGCGGCAAATCGATCTGTTATCAGATCCCGGCCATGCTGAAAAGCGGTGTCGGCGTCGTGATTTCCCCCCTTATCGCCTTGATGCAGGATCAGGTGGATGCCCTGTGTCAACTGAACATCCGGGCAGCCTTTCTAAACTCCAGCTTGTCGCCGCAGAGCGCCCGTGACATTGAAAAGCAGATGGTTTCCGGGAATCTGGATCTGGTTTACGTTGCCCCTGAAAGATTGACAACCGATCGATTTCTAGATTTGCTGAATCATACGCAAGTTGCTTTGTTTGCCATTGATGAAGCGCACTGTGTTTCTCAGTGGGGACATGATTTCAGGCCGGAATACCTTCAGCTTTCCATTTTATCCGAACGTTTTCCCAAAGTGCCCCGGATTGCTCTGACCGCCACCGCCGACCCGGTCACACGTAAAGAAATAATAAAAAAGCTGAATTTGGAGAAAGCGGCCCAATTTATCACAAGTTTTGACCGCCCCAACATCTGTTACCGTATCGAGCTTAAAGAAAAATGGAAAAAACAGCTTTTGGATTTTCTGAATGCGGAACATCCAAAAGATTCGGGAATCGTATATTGCTTAACCCGCAAAAAAGTGGAAACAACCGCCGCCTGGCTGTCTGAAAAAGGATATACGGCGCTTCCTTATCATGCAGGTATGGATCAAAGAACCCGTTTGCTGCACCAGCGAAGATTCCTCCATAAAGAGGGCGTAATTATTGTGGCAACCATTGCCTTTGGGATGGGAATTGATAAGCCGGATGTGCGTTTCATTGCGCACCTTGATCTGCCGAAAAGTTTGGAAGCCTACTATCAGGAAACCGGTCGCGGGGGACGTGACGGCCAAAAAGCGGATGCCTGGATGATCTACAGTTTATCCGACGTGATTGCCGTTCGAGCATTGTTGGACCGCTCTGAAGGGGATGAACAGTATAAAAGCATCCAGCACCGCAAACTGGAAGCCTTTTTAGGATATTGTGAGACCGTTAAATGCCGACGGCAGGTGTTGTTAAGCTATTTTGGTGAAGAACTTCCCAAAGCGTGCGGAAACTGTGATACTTGTCATGGTGACATCGAAACCTGGGATGGAACCGTTGCCGCCCAGAAAGCACTTTCCTGTGTATATCGAACCGGACAGCGTTTCGGCGCTGAATATCTCAGCAATGTGCTGTGCGGATCAACCAATGAGAGAATTCAGCGCTTCAGGCATGATAAGATTTCCACATTCGGTATCGGCGCGGACCTTTCCAAAAAAGAATGGAAGTCGATTTTTCGCCAAATGATTGCCGCCGGTCTCCTTTTCGTAGATCTGGAGAGCAAAGGGGGCTTTAAACTGACGGATAAAAGCTGGCCTGTTTTGCGGGGAGAACAAAGCGTCCGATTCCGCAAAGATCCAATGCCGATAAAAGCAAAGCACCCGCCTCGCACAACCCGTAAATATGAAAACGAATTTGTTGATCAAGCCTCAACCGATCTTTGGGAGAAACTGCGCGCTTTGCGCCTGAAGCTGGCAAAAGAACAGGGCCTGCCGCCTTATATCATCTTCCATGACCGTACCTTGCAAGAACTGGTGGCGTATTTGCCGCGCTCTTTAAAAGAAATGAGCCGCATCTCAGGGATTGGTGAACGGAAATTAGAGCTTTACGGAGAAAAGTTTTTGGGTCTCATCTTGGAGCATCTAGGGAAGCCCAAAAATTGTTGATTCGTGTTTGCTATCTGCAGCGGCTACATTACCATAGGGGGATAGCCATATCCCCCGTCTTTTCTCTATATTCGGTAACGTTTTGTCTAAATAAAAAAGTTCGAGAGTGACTTCATTTTGTTCCGTCCCTTTTTCACTCCGGATAATTTCCGTTGCGGTTTTCCGATCCACTGCGAGCGGCCTTCACGATTAGGCGCTGGTGATCCGTAGTCAAAAGTTGATAAGGTGCGTTGCTCGACCTCAGAACCGATGATTCGATTGATGGCGCGCACCATATCCTTGTCTTCTCCGGTAACAAGGGTAAAAGCTTCGCCGCTGCGAGTTGCCCGGCCTGTCCGTCCGATGCGGTGAATGTATGCCTCGGGGGTGGAAGGGATATCATAGTTGATGACATGCGAAATCCGGGTAACGTCAATGCCGCGAGCGGCGACATCGGTGGCCACCAGAATCTGAAATGTCCCGTCGCGAAAGCCGTCCAGTGCTGCCTGGCGGCGTTTCTGGGAAAGGTTTCCCTGCAGTGAAGCCGATCGGTATCCTGCGGCAACAAGCTTTTGCCCCAAGCTCTTGGCGCGATGTTTGGTTCGGGTAAAGACCAGCACCGACTGGGTATTGGTGTTTCCCAGCAGCTTTAACAGCAGCGCCGTTTTTAAATGCTGGGCTACCGGGTAGAGTGCGTGACTGACAGTATCAGCAGGTGCGGTGATTCCCACCTGGACAGTGGCCGGATCTCGCAGGATATCCCCGGCCAAGCGACGGATTTCGGGGGGCATGGTAGCCGAGAAGAGCAGCGTCTGGCGCTTCATTGAAAGATGTTTTAAAATTCGCCGGATATCAGGAATAAATCCCATGTCGAACATCTGGTCGGCCTCATCTATAACCAGCACTTCCAGTTGGGAAAGATCGATGCTATGACGTCCGATATGGTCAAGAAGCCGGCCAGGGCAGGCAACAACAATATCGGCATGCTTCAGTTTCTGAATCTGCGGATTAATTCCCACGCCACCGTAAACACTAACGCTTCTTATGCGCGTCTTACGACCCAGGGTTTCGATAGCCTGATGAATCTGTTCGGCCAATTCACGGGTGGGGGCGATTATCAGGGCGCGAACGCATCCGTATTTACTCCCCACCAGTCGATTGAGTATCGGCAGAACGAATGCCGCCGTTTTACCGGTGCCGGTTTGGGCCAGACCCATTACATCACGACCATTAGATACCTGCGGGATTGCCCGAGCCTGAATCGGGGTCGGGGTTTCATAACCCGCCGCTGCAACGCCTGCGGCAACGGAGGGATGAAAATTAAATGTTTCAAAGTTCAATAAATACCTTCTTTCTGTGTTCCAATAAAAAAAGCCCCGGAGTTATTCCGGGGCTTACGTGATTTTTAGTTACAACCAGGAACACTGTTAATTTTGGGGGATTGTACAGGTAGTTGGAATTGCTGTCAAGTTAATTATCTAATATTTTTAATAAAAATAAAATGTCCGTTCTTAACGAAGATTCCGCATATCTCCTTTTTAAAAAATGCACAGAAAAATGTGCAAAAATGCACAGAAAAATGTGCATACCTATTCGGGTAAAAACTAATTCTCTTAAAAATCAGTATCTTATTTTTGGTACAGTCTTTGCAACTTATAAATGGTGGCGATTATTAGGACAGGATAAAATTGCACAGGAAAAAGCGATGATCCACAAGCATTCAATCAACGGACTACCCCTCACAACGGGCGATCTCATCTGCACAACTGACGGAGGAGAGGCGCTGATATCCGGACAATTCTGGCGGCTGATCGGAAAGCTCATACCGGGAGATGTGGATCACATTGTCATCTACGTCGGCCCGGGAGGCCGCTGTGTGGAAGCCGGCGCCAGAGGTCGCGTTATCACTTTTGAAATGACCGGCGACCGTTGGGATGCCCAAAAAATGTACGAGCAGCGCCATCTGATAGACACTTTGTACGGGGTTGCCTATCCGCTTAAATATAAAGATCTGCCGGAGGATCTGGAAACAAGGATTCGAAACAGTGTGGCGCAGTACTGCATCGCTCAGGCAGAAGCCGGAAAACCTTACAACCTTAATTTCTTTAACTCGCAAACCGAAAACGCTTTCTATTGCAGCCAGCTTGCTTACAAGGCCTATCTGCCCCATGGCATCGATCTGAATAGCGCTAAAGGCGTCCCGAATATTCCGGGCACAAGCAGCATTGTTTTCCCCCAGGAAATTTGGGCGGGCTGTCCCAGCCTGAGAGCATTATAACAGATAAGCGAGTGCATATGCAGATTGAAAAATCGAATTGCCCGTTATCAGCGTCGAAAAAACTTGAGCTTCAAAAGGAGCTTTCTATGTTTCCCGTACCCAAGATTCTAATTGTTGATGATGAGCCGCGCATGTGCGACAGCCTCCGGATTTTATTAAGCGGTCAGGATTATGAAGTTGTCACGGCCACCTCCGGCCATGAAGCCTTGGCGTTTTTATCCGAAGATGCGTTTGATATCGTCCTTATGGATATTGTAATGCCCGATATGAACGGTTACCAGTTGATGGATCACATCAACTCCCGGAGACCTGACACTTTCGTGATCGTTATCACCGGACACGCCACCCTGGACTCAGCCGTAAGAGCCTTGCGAAAAGGTGCTTATGATTATCTTAAAAAGCCGTTTGAGTATGACGAACTTCTGAAAACGGTCCAGAATGCCATTAACCAAAAAAAGCTGATGAGTGAAAATGCGATCCTTAATGGCAAACTGGCGATATCCGAAGATCGTTACAGGTACCTGGTTCAGAATTCTCCTGATATGATTTACACCCTGGACAAGCACGGCAACTTTACGTTTGTCAACTCTGCCGCCGAGCGTTTGATCGGTTATAAAACAAATGAGCTCATCGGAAAGCACTATACTTCCGTCATCTATGATGAAGATCTGGAAAAAGCGCGATGGTTTTTCAACGAAAAAAGAACCGGCGACCGTACGGCCGCCGGTGTTAAAATCCGTTTGAATGTTTACAACGGCAATCAGAATACGGGGTGTGAAAAGAAGTATCGGACCGTTGAATTAAAATCCACCGGCATGTACGACAAGCCGACCGCGGAAAAAAACACGAACTACCTCGGAACGCACGGAGTCGCAAGAGACATCAGCGATAGGCTCCTGCTTGAATCCCAACTCCAGCAGGCACAGAAAATGGAAGCCTTGGGAACCCTGGCCGGCGGCATCGCTCATGACTTTAATAATCTGCTGATGGGCATAGAGGGCAACGCAGCCTTAATGCTTTTGGATATCGATTACAGCCATCCGCATTACGATAAGTTAAAAAAGATTGAGCAGTGTGTAAAAAACGGCGCCGACCTTACCCAGCAGCTTTTAGGGTTTGCCAGGAGCGGGAAATATCAGGCCAAACCCACGAACCTGAATGATCTGGTTTATCGGAGTTCAGAGATGTTCGGCCGCACCAAAAAAGAGATACGGATTCACACCAAATTTCAGCCCGATCTCTGGACGGCAGAAGTCGATCAGGTTCAGATTGAGCAGGTTTTGCTGAACCTGTACATCAATGCCTGGCAGGCAATGCCGATGGGCGGCGAGCTGTTTCTGCAAACGGAAAATGTTACCCTCGATGACCTTCAGGTAAAACCATATGGCATTCATTCAGGAAGATACGTGAAGGTTGCGGTTACGGATACGGGCACAGGGATGGACAAAGCGACTTTAGGAAAAATTTTCGATCCTTTCTTTACCACCAAGGAACCGGGAAGAGGAACGGGGCTGGGTTTGGCGTCGGCTTATGGAATTATCAAAAATCATTTCGGCGTTATCAATGTTTATAGCGAAAAAGGTTTAGGTTCCACATTTCAATTTTATCTGCCGGCATCCGCAGCAAAGGTAATAGACAAAACGGAATCGGAAAAAGACATCTTAAGAGGACAAGAAACGATTCTGATCATCGATGATGAAAAGATGATTATCGATGTTGGTAAAGAGATTATGGAAAACCTGGGTTATGAGGTATTAATCGCCGGTTGCGGCAAAGAAGCCGTCGAAGTCTACCGCTACTATCAGGATAAAATAGCCATGGTCATTCTGGATATGATCATGCCGGATATGGGAGGAAAGGAAACCTATGACCAGTTAAAAGCGCTCGATGCTGATATCAAGGTGTTGCTTGCCAGCGGATACAGCTTAAACGGCCAGGCCAAGGAGATATTGGCGCACGGTTGTGACAGTTTCATCCAGAAGCCGTTTAACATCAGGGAACTGTCACACAAGCTCAGGGAGATTTTAGACAAAAAATAGTGCGGATTTTCGATAACAACCTGAGGCAAGTATACCCGGATTATGATAGGTCCTGCTTGAGCGTTTTGCTTAACGACACCAGTTCAGGAGAAATTTTTGGTTTCGTCAGAATAACAATCAGATCAAACGTTTCCTGCTTTTGCTCGCCGTTTTGCGAATATTTAAGGATCAGGGGTTCCGCACCCTGACCTTTTTCAACGGCATCCGGTAATCCCGGAATAATCTTAAGGCCCGGGATCTTCTCTGCTTCGGGAAAGAACTTCTCCTGAAAGGCTTCACAGATGGGAGAAACGAGAGCCACCTCGAGATCTTCTGCTCTGTCAAGGGCCAGGACCGATTCGTTCACCCCCAGAACCAAACTGGAAAAGAGATGGGCTTCATCGTCCTTCGGATGACCCTGAATAACGGCGATGCGCCTGGGAATATCACCATCCAACGGTGAAAGCACCATTCCGTTGGTCGGGCCGTCAGGGGAAAGCATACGTTCAAACTGCAGGTCCGTAATGACATCCGGAAAACTCCCATAACCCAACTGAGAATTGAAAGGGTGGAATGCGTTGTCCTGCCCCTTGGTAATAATAACCTCGTCAAATTCCAATTCCAGTTCTTCATCCGGAATGTCAAAATCGATGGCCTCCGGTTTGCATTCCGCCCAGCACAGGGCACAGCCCAGGCACCGACGGCAGCTGAGGCAACGTTTGGCCTCTTTTACCGCCACTATCTCGGGGAAACCGGTCTCGACTTCCGTAAAATTTCCTCTTCTTTCATCGATCGACATCTCCGGCATTTCCGCCCGGGGAGTCGGCACATCACCGAATGGTATAATATAGCGCTTTTGTTTTTCGTAGATCATTTACTTGCTCCTCAGATACGCATGAATCCCCGCAGCCGCCCGTTTACCGCCGGCAACCGCCCGAATGGCGATATCCGGGCCGGTCACCACGTCACCGCCTGCGAACACGCCCGGCACATTGGTCATACCGGTTTCCTCATCGATCTCGAATGTTTGCCAGCGTGAAAGTTTGAGGTTATGCTCTTGGGGAAGAAAGCTCAAATCGGTGCCCTGGCTGATGGCGGGCACAATGGTTTGGGCATCGATGACATATTCAGAACCCTCCATGGGAACCGGCCGCCTGCGTCCCGAGGCATCCGGTGCACCCAGCTCCATCTTGATGCACTTCATTCCCGTAACTTTGCCGTTTTCACCCAGGATTTCCACCGGAGCCGCCAGGTACTGAAGAATGACGCCCTCGTGCTCGGCAGCATCAATTTCCCAGGGGTTGGCCGGCATCTCTTTTTTGGTCCGGCGATAGAGAATATAGACCTCATCAAAGCCCATGCGCCAGCCCACACGAGCCGAGTCAATGGCCGCATTGCCCCCGCCGATCACGATAAGCTTCCCTTTGGCTTCCGGAAGACCGCCAAGGGCCTGATTCCTCAAAAAGGTCACACAGTCTATGATTCCCTCGTATTCATCTTCCCCGGGAATGTGCAGCTTGAGGCCGATGTGGCAACCGATGCCGATAAACACGGCATCATAATCGTTTTTAAGGTCTTCAAAAGCAATATCTTTGCCGATGCGCGTATTGTATTGAATCTCCACGCCCATATTGCAGATGAGGTCCACTTCACGCTGCAAAAGTTTTTTGGGCAGCCGGTATTCCGGAATCCCCACCCACAGGTAGCCTCCGGGGACCGGAAGCGCTTCAAAAATTTTGATATGCTGATACCCCAGCTTTGCCAGGTCATGCGCACAGGTCAAACCGGCCGGGCCCGCGCCGATAATCGCAATCTTCTCCGGAAATTTTTTCTCGGGAGTCGCATAGACCGGTTCAATCCCCTGGTGCAGCTCTACATCTGCAACGTAGCGTTTTAGAAAACAGATACTGATCGGTTCATCCAGGTACTGCCGGTTGCAGGCCGTCTCACAGGGATGCGGGCAGATACGACCGATACTGCCGGGTAGCGGGAGGCGCTCTCTGATCGTCGCCAGGGAGTCAAGGTGCCGGCCGTCGGCGATTAAACCAACGTAAGAACGAATATCCAGATTAACGGGGCAGGTCTGCTGGCAGATCGGCATGTCTTCCTTATAGACATTGTATTCGCCGGTATTCGGATTGCAGTAGTCCACGGCGGTACGAAAACCGAGGCCCTGATTAAAGTCGTCAAACATGTTCACCGGGCAGACCTTGATGCAGGCTTTGCAGTCGTTGCATTTGCTGTTATCCACCCTCAGGCTGCGCTTCAAAATTCGTGTCCGCACCCTCCCATTTTCCCGGGTGACCTTCTTGAGATCACTGTAAGTCAAAATCCTTATATTAGGACAGCTGCGGACCTTGTCCAGATCGCGGTTCGCAAAGGCCTCAGCCGGTTTAATCAGCCGGTCCCTGGGAATTCTTTCCCCGCCCAGCGTGGGAAACTTTTCAAGAAGGGTTACCTGCACCCCTTGATCGGCCTTCTCCAGCGCTGCCCGGATGCCTTCAGGACCTCCGCCGACAACTAAAACACTTTTATTTTCCACCGTGTTACACCTCTATATGCTTTTAATGGAAATTATTTTCTCTCCGGATGCTACATATCCGAGCTTGGAGCTATCTGGTACACTGGTGTTCGCCCAGACACCGTTTCCAGCCGGATCATCTCTCTCCGGTTCAAGGCGGTTATGTATCGAAAGACTCTATCTGAAGGAATGTCCAGAGCATCGGACAGCCCCTTCACGGATTGAGACCCCTCGTTTAACTTGCCGAGTATTTCCTGGACCTCGAACTCTTCCACAATGATCATGTCAATGACCCGATCAAATTCATGCTCAGTGAAGCTTTCACCATATTTATTTCCAGACTCCATAAATTCGGTTTTTTTGCCGATGACCCACCGCATCTTTTCACCGGCCAGCACTGCCTGGGCAGCTTCCAGTTTTTTAAAGATCTCCGGGGCTTTCAGCAAGTCGCCTTCGCTTCCAAGCGGCCCTAAGCTTCGGATCTTTTCATCAAATTCTGTAACCAGTTTAACAAAGACGGCAGCCTCGCCGGAAGAGCATTGCCGAAAAGCAAGACGTTCTTCATTCACTCCAATGTGTTTGAATAATCGGCGGGCCATTTCTATTTTGATCTTGGCCTGGACATTCCCAGTGATATAATGGCAGTCGCCAAAGTAGCACCCCACCACCATAAGGCCGTCAAGCCCCTTTTTAAAAGCCTTTGCCACCATGGCCGGATCCACCCGGCCGGTGCACATAATTCGAATCGTCTTGATCTCCGGGGTATATTGTAGTCTGGAAACTCCAGCTAAATCAGCAGCCGAGTACCCTCACCAGGTACAGCAAAACGCAAGAATTTTTGGAGTAAATTGGGCCAATGGAACCCCCTTCTGGATTTTTGATTTTGGATTTTCGATTGAAGCTTGAAGCTTGAAAATTTATGGTAAAAAGTAAATACACCGATAGGTTTCCTCCATTATTCAATCTTCATTCAATCTTCAATTCTAAGAACGCATCGATCTGGGCTTCAATTTGCTCGCTCGTATATGAGTTAATGCTCAACGCGTGTTGATAGCAGGTGGCAGCGCACACGCCGCATCCTTTGCAAGTCACATCGATCACATGAACCTTTTTCCCCTTTTCAGTTCGGTGAATCTCCAGAGCACCATAAGGGCAAAGCACAACGCAGAGCCCGCAGCCCCGGCAGGCGTCTTCATCCGCCAAAACCGAAATGATCGGCTCCACAACGATGGAACCCCGGGACAAGGGGATCGAGGCCCGGGAGGCCGAACCCAAACCCTGGGCAATCACTTCGCGAATATTGGCCGGAAAACGCGCGCTGCCGCAAAGATAGACGCCGTCGGTGGCAAAATCGAGCGGTTTTAATTTCACATGTCCTTCCAAGAAAAACCCGTTCTCGTCAATCGGGACCCTGAGAAGCTGGGAGGTCCTCTCGGCATCTTCCTGGGCGACCACCGGCGTGGAAAGGACGACAAGGTCTGCAGGCAGGTTGATTTCGCGGCCAAGTAAGGAATGGTAAACCTGCACCTGATCGGCTTCTACCTGGGGCGGCTTATCCGGATCGTAGTGCATGTACCGGACGCCCTTGGCCTTGGAATCCCGAAACATCTCCTCATTCTCGACGCCGTACATCTGCATATCCCGATAGAGGATAGATACCCTGGCATCGGCAATTTGATCCTTGATCAGCATGGCGTTTTTAACAGCCGTTTGGCAGCAGATCCTCGAACAGTAAGCTCTCTTTTGATTGCGGCTGCCTACGCACTGGATCATGACAACGTTTTTGATATCCGCAGCCAGCCCTTCTTTGAGAAGCTGCTCCATTTCAAGCTGGGTAATCACCCGCTCGCCGTCATAGCCATAGAGCCCCTTGGGGACAAAGACACGCCCGCCGGTGGCAACCAGGATAACCCCAATGTCGATGTTCTTCTGGCCGGATTCCGTCTCGATATCGGCTTGGAATTTGCCGATAAATCCCTGTACAGCGCTGACCCTTGTCCCGGTGAAGACGGTAATCTTGTCATGCTGCGTGACTTCCTGGATTTTTGCCTCAATCAGTTCGCTTGCATCCATCATGGTGGGACCAAGCTTATTCAGCCTATTTAGCATACCGCCAAGAGTTTTTTCCTTTTCAACCAGGACCACTTCGTATCCGCGTTTGGCCAGCGCCGTCGAGGCCGTCATCCCGGCCAAGCCCCCGCCGATGACAAGGGCACGGGCCTGAACAAGGGACATAATCGACTTCTGGGGCTTTAACAAAGCGGCCTTGGCAAGCCCCATACGGATCAGGTCCTTGGCTTTGGCGGTTGCATCCTCCTTCTGTTGCATGTGCACCCAGGAGCATTGATCGCGGATATTGACCATCTCGAAAAGGTAGGGGTTCAGCCCGGCTTCTTCACAGGAACTTCGAAAAAGGGGTTCATGGGTCCTCGGCGTACAGGAAGCGACCACAACGCGATTGAGGTGTTGCTCCTTGATTCCCTTTTTGATCTCGTTAATGCCGCCTTCCGAACACGAATACAGATTCCTTTGCACGAAAGCCACACGGGGAAGCGTTTCGGCATAATCGGCCAAAGCTTCCATATCCAGGTAGCCGGCAATATTGGACCCGCAATGGCAAAGAAACACTCCGATCCTGATGTCATTGTCTTTATTCTCAGGCAACGGCTTTCTCCTTTTCTGATTTCAATTGAATCGCAACTTCCGCGGCGCGTTCAGCAGCACTGGAGGCCTGGGCCACGGATTCGGGAACATCCATGGGCGATTCTGCGCAGCCGCAGACAAAAATCCCCGGCACACTTGTGTCAACCGGAGACAGGGCGCTGGTCTTTATGAAATGATATTCATCCAGTTCGACTCCGAAAATCTTGGCCAGCGCACCAATCCCCTTTGACGGCGCACAGGCGGTGGCCAGGATCACCATGTCGAACTCCTGGCTTTTTACCTGCCGCTGCTGGGTATCTTCATAAATCACAACCGGGTTATGATTGGCCCCTTCCATGATCTCACTGACCCGCCCGCGAACATAGGTAATATTGGATTTTTTACCGCCGCGCAGTTTGTACTCTTCAAACCCTTTGCTGACAGCCCGGATGTCCATGCCAAAGATCGTGGATGTCGTCTCCGGGCCATGCTCGTGGGCGATAACGGCCTCTTTAATAGAGTGCATGCAGCAGTATCCTGAACAAAACGGATAAAACCGAAAATCCCGGGACCCCACACACTGGACAAAGGCCAGCCTTTTGGCCACGGTAAAGCCCTCGGCCTTTTTTTTCAGGGCTTCCAGAGACTCTATGATTGCCAAATACGCGGCATACTTTTCGGCCCACTTCTTGCGATCCTCGTCGTCCTGATAGTGGTTCTGCCGGTATTTTTCATAAACGTCGGCAGAAGCTTCACCATATTTCTCTTCGAATTTTTCCAGCACCCGCTGGGATTTCTTAACATCCTTTTCAAGCGCTTGGATTTCAGCTTCAACGGCACGATCCGAAGGACGGACCAGGTGACCATGCGTTGGCCCGCTGGCACTCAAGAGTCTTTCGAACTCGATGGCGGTGACCACATTGGCAATTTCCCGGTAGCGGTATTCAGGAATCTGTGAAGGATCAAAAACGTCGTATCCAACGGCGATGATAATGGCCCCGACATTGAGTGTGATGATCCGGTCTTCTTGATCAAAATTTATGGCGTCGGCCTGACAGGCCTTTTTGCAGATACCGCATTTTTTCCCATTTAACTCTCGGCAGTAGTCCGGGTCAATCGTATGGGTCGAGGGGATGCCCTGGGCAAAGTAGCTGTAAATCGCACTGCGACTTCCCAGCCCTTCGTTGAAAGCATCCGGTACCACCGTCGGGCATTTTTCAGCACAGGCACCGCAGCCGGTACACTTGTCTTCCTCGACATAGCGTCTCTTTCTGCGAACGGTGACAGTAAAGTCTCCGGCCGCGCCCTCCACCTTCTCGACTTCGCTGTAAGCCAGCAGCTCTATATTGGGATGTCGACCGACATCCAGCATCTTGGGCGAAAGGATTCAGATGGCACAGTCGTTGGTGGGAAACGTCTTGTCCAGCTGGGCCATTTTGCCGCCGATGCTGGGCAGCTTCTCCACCAGATGGACCTTAATTCCCATATCGGCAAGATCCAGGGAGGCCTGGATTCCGGCAATCCCCCCACCGACAACCAGCATGTCTTTACTCATGATCAATTTCCTTATTGTCTTGAATATCCTGTTGATCCTGTCAAAATTCCGCCCGAAGGGCACTATGTTTTTTTTATTCGCTCGGACACTAAATCATATAAATCCGTAATCTCTATCTCCAGACCAAAAGCCTGCTTGGCACACCGGAAATGAATCTGGCATTTGGGGCAGGCGGTGACAACGCTCCCGGCGCCGGTATTGCCGGCTTCGCTGAGGCGCTGCAGCTGGATTTCTTTGGAGCAGCTGGAACAGTTCATCCAGCCGGAAGTTCCGCAGCAAACCCCGTTTTCTCTGGAGCGGGGCATCTCTTTGAGTTCAATGCCGGGAATCGCTGCCAAAAGCCTGCGGGGGGCATCGTAGATGCCTGCCAGGCGTCCAAGCCGGCAGGGATCGTGATAGGTCACGATTTGGCCATTGGATTGGGCAAGCTGAATAACCCCTTCGCTGAGCTTGTCCGCCAGAAAATCAAGGATATGGATCGGCTCAAAATCGAGTTTGCCGAAAAACTTTGGATAGTATTCCTTAAATGTATGATACCCTTCCGGGCAGCTGAAAATCACCTGCTTGGCGCCTGAAGAACGGATCAGGTCCAGGTTCAGGCGTGCAAGTTGTTTGAACTTTTCTTCGTTCCCATTCCAAAGCGCATCATGGCCGCAACACCTTTCATTATTGCTGACCACCGGTTCGACCCCGCAAACGTTCAGAATTTTCAGCACATTCCGAGCCCCTTGAATTGATCCGGCATCGATATCCCGAAAAATGACGTCAAAATAGGGCCGGCAGCCCACAAAATAAAACACATCCCCCGTCTCTTGTATTTTTCCGTCTTCGATCCAGGATGTACGATTTTGCTGAATACCCTTTGTCTGGATGGCCATGATGGTTTGAAACATTCCGTTATGGGCCGGTACTCCATCGTATCCCAGCAAGTGGGCTTTATCGCGCATCAGGCGGATGAATTCAGGAAAATTGATGTCGGCCGGACAGCGGACACTGCACTGGGCGCAGGTCAGGCAGTTCCAGATGGTATCGTCGGAAAACTCCTCCAGTTCGTAAAGAGAGCGCTCTATAATCTGCCTAGGTGAAAATTCAGGGAAAACCCTGGAAACCGGACAGCTTCCGGTACATACCCCGCAGTCGAGACAGAAATAAGTTTTTGTGGTGTTTACCAGTTCATCGATCGCATTCATTTCAATCCCTCAATCTTTCTAACCCAGGCTAAGCCTTTGTCAGGCCGCCTGCTTCAAGGTTGACGGTCCCAAAGATTTGATCTGCTCGGTAAATTCTCTGGCAACCTCAGCAAAACGCACGCCTTCTGCCGAAGAGATCCATTCCAGGCGCAGTCTGGCAGGCTCAATGCCGAGGATTTTGACCAACTCCTGGGTTATTTGGAATATCTTTTCGGCCTTAACATTACCATCCAGGTAATGGCAGTCGCCCATATGTCACCCGGACACCAGAACCCCGTCGACACCCATTTGAAACGCCTTGAGGATGAAATTGGGATTCACCCGGCCGGAACACATCAAGCGGATGATGCGCATATTGGGCGGATATTGAAGACGGCTGACACCTGCCAGGTCGGCGGCCGAATAGGCGCACCAGTTGCAGGCAAATGTAATGATCTTTGGATTGAATTCTTCAGCCATATATAGAGCTCCCTCAAATTGTAAGCAGTTGGCACTATTCTCTTATAAAGAAATTTGGCCTTTTATTACAGTTGGTGTTGTTTCGAATTTCGGTTTTTGAATTTCGAATTTCAAAGCAGCAGAACTCGATTTTACTACAAAAATCTGACAATTAATCTAATTGTTTTAGATGTTCAGCCGCCAAATGCCGCTTCCACCATCGCCAGCACTTTCTGGTCATCGAAGTGGAAAATAGAGGCGGCGCCGGTCGGACAGGCCACGGCACATGAGCCGCAGCCCGTGCAAATTGCCTGATTTACCTCGCAAACAACACGGTCTTCATGAAAATCGATGGCCTGATAGGGACAGACCTTCAGGCACTGCTGACAACCCCTGCAAAACTGGGCATTAATATTGGAGACGATGGCGTTGCCGAGAACCTTCTCATGGGATAAAAATGTAACCGCTCGTGAAGCCGCCCCGAGTCCTTGCGCAACGGCTTCGTCAACAGGCTTGGGCGAATGGGCCAGACCACAGACAAACACCCCTTTGGTGGCAAAATCTATGGGCTGGAGTTTGACATGGGCTTCGACAAAAAAGCCGTCGGCATTCACCGGCACCTTGAACAACCGGGCTACGGGATTTTCCCGCGGTGCTACCATCGCAGTGGCCAGAACCAGCAGGTCCGGTCTGATCTCGATTTCACGTTGCAGCACATAACTGGTGCACCGGACATTCAGACCGTTTTGATCTTTGGAAACGGTTAAGCCTTGGTCAACGTCATACCGAATAAAGACGACGCCCTTGGCCCGGGCCTCACGGTACAGTTCCTCACGCAATCCGTAGGTGCGTATGTCCCTGTATATAATGAAGACATCCATTTCGGGCTTTAACTCTTTTAATTTGAGAGCATTCTTGACCGAGTGCGTACAGCACACTTTGGAACAGTAAGGTCTTTCTTTGATCCGTGAGCCGACGCACTGGATAAAGACCGCCGATTTGATTTCATTTAAGGGCAGATTATCATCGATAAATTTCCGATCCAGCTCCAGCCCCGTTAGAACCCCTGGATCTTCACCGTAAAGATACGCGTCCGGTTTGAACTCTTCAGCACCTGTAGCAAGGAGCGCCACACCGTGTTCGATCACCCGCTCCTTGCCGGCAGTTTCAACGGTGGTTTGAAAATTACCGACAAACCCATCCACTTTCTTTACTTCGGTGCCGGTCATGATTTTGATGTTCTGGTCGGATTTTACTTCACTGATGAGCCTGGCCAGGTTCTTTTGAACATCTTCGCCCCGCCAGGTTTCATGGAGGTTCAGCGCCTGCCCGCCCAGGACATCGCTCTTTTCAACGAGATAGGTGAGATAGCCCTGCTGGGCCAGGTTCCTGGCCGCGGTAATGCCGGAAAGACCGCCGCCGACGATTAGGGCAGACCGGTTCATTGTTATTTCAGGATCGGAAAGCGGCTCAAGCAGGTTCACTTTGGATACGGCCATGCGTACAAGGTCTTTGGCCTTTTCGGTGGCTTCTGGCTTTTGACTGCTGTGCACCCAGGAGCATTGGTTGCGAATGTTGGCCATTTCAAAAAGATATTTATTGATACCCGCATTGCGTACCGTTTCTTGAAAGAGCGGCTCATGGGTGCGCGGCGAGCAGGCCGCCACCACAAGCCGGTTCAATTTCTGCGCTTTAATTATCTGGGTTATCTGTTCATGGGTGTCCTGGGAGCAGCTGAACAGATTGTCAGCGGCATAAACCACATTCGGCAGGGTTTTGGCATATTCGACCACATCCGGAACCTCTAAAAAACCGCCGATATTGGTCCCGCAATGACAGACAAATACACCGATCCGCGGGAGCTCTCCCCGCACATCAATCTCTTCGGGGGTTTCTTTGGTATGTATCAAGGACCCGCGGGATTCGGCCAGCGTGCTTTCCGCCGCCGCCGCCGAAGCACTCGACTCGATAACCGACTGGGGAATGTCCTTGGGGCTTTCAAAGGTGCCGCACACAAAAACGCCGGGTTTGGACGTGCGTACAGGTTCAAAGCTGCCGGTCAAGGCATGCTGATATTGATCAAGCTCAACACCCAGTTTTTGGGCCAAACCCAGGGCATCCTCCGACACCCCAAAACCGACCGACAGAACCACGATATCGAATGTTTCTTCAATCCGCCGGCCGGCTTCGTTGGTATAGCGGATGAGCAGATTGCCCGTATCGCCGTCCGCGAGAACCGTGCTGATTTTTGATTTAACAAAACGTACGCCCGCTTCTTGCGCCCGGTTGTAGTAGCGCTCAAAATCTTTTCCATGGGTGCGGATATCAATATAAAATATGGCGGTATCCAGCTGCCCCTTCTGGTGCTCTTTGGCGATGATGGCCTCTTTGATGGCATAGGTACAGCAAACCGCCGAACAGTAAGGCTGTGATCCCGGGTGCATGTCTCTGGAACCCACACACTGAATCCAGGCAATCTTCCGGGGTTCAACGTGATCCGACGGTCTAATCAGGTGACCGCTGAAAGGTCCGGTTGCAGCCAGTATGCGCTCAAATTCCAGGCTGGTTACAATATTAGGAGATTTTTTATAGCCATAGGTATCGTAAGCGGCGGGATCGTACACCTTGCAGCCGGGGGCGATCAGCACCGCACCGACAGTGATGGTGCGTTCTTTTGGCTGGTCCTCAAAATTGATGGCATCGGCCGGACAGAACTTCTGACAGGCCTTGCACTTGCCCTTTTTAATAAAATAGATACAATTTTTTTCATCGATGGCGTACTTTAAGGGGACCGCCTGGGCGTATTTGACATAGGCCGCCTTGCGTTTGCCCAGACCGGCGTCGTATTCATTGGTTACCTTTTTCGGACACTTCTCGGCACACACGCCGCAGGCGATACACTTTTCCATGTCGACATAGCGGGGATGCTGCAGGATCTGGATTTCAAAATTGCCTTCCTCGCCGGAGATGTTCACCACCTCTGACAAGGTTAAAAGCTCTATGTTAAGATGCCGGCCGACCTCGACCAGTTTGGGCGAGATAATTCACATGGAGCAGTCATTGGTGGGAAAGGTCTTGTCCAGCTGGGCCATGACGCCGCCTATGGAAGGAGACCTTTCCACAAGGTAGACATAAAAGCCGGAGTCGGCAAGATCCAGGGCCGCCTGCATTCCGGCTATCCCGCCACCGACCACCATTACCGAACCTGTTTTTGTTTGAGTCATTTACTCTTTTCCTTAAGTTTCCACCGCTTCCGGTACCCTAACGAAATCTTCTATACCCTGAAGTGATAACCGATTCATTTCCAGCCCCAGCAGATCCCTGTCAATCCCCAAACTCAGTCCCAGAAGCTGGGGATAGAGTACGGAGGGCAGCTGAAGGTCCGTACTCCGGCCGGAGCGCATCATCTGTTGAACCGTATCGAACTGCATCTGACAGAATGGGCAGGCCGTGCACAGATAGTCTGCACCGGCTTTATCCCCGTCCGCCAGTTTCTTTTCGGTCAAGCGCATGGACAGATCGTCATTTATGCCCCACACCGGGGCGCCGCAACATTCCAGCTTCATCGGCCAGTCGATGCTTCTGGCACCGGTAACTTCCACGAGTTGATCAAAAATGGAAGGCACCACCGGATCATCGAATTGAACGATCTTGCTCGGCCTGAGCACGTGACAACCGTAATGCGTGGCGATCTTTAAGTCTGAAAAGGGTTTTTCTATCTTCTCTTTGAGCGTTTTAATACCGATGTCATGAAAGAGAACAGAGAGAAAATGTTTCACCTCGATATCTCCATCATATTTCAGGCCTTCCTTTTCAAGAATCCTGTTGATTTCTGCACGCAAAGCGGCATTCTCCTTGATAAGATGGTCCGCCTTCTTGAGGCTGCCGAAGCAGCATTTACACAGGCTGATCACGCTTAAATTCTCTCTGGCCGCCAGAGCAAGGTTTCTGGCCGAAGCCAAAACAAATGCCGTATGATCCATATTTCTTACAGGGTAACCGCAACAATTGAACTCCCTGATATCTGTCACCCCTACATCAAATTTACGTAAAACCGCTCTTGCCGATGATTCGTACTGCTTGAGACGGGCCGGGATGTTACATCCTATATACAGCGCAAACTTCATGATTTCTTCCAGTCTTATGTCTATCCAGGATTCTTCACGTACCTGATTTATTGTATGGCTTTATTTCGGCTTTTCCTGATTCGACCTTTCTTTTACCTGTTCGACCGCCGCATTTTTAAGTTCATACAGTATGTCCGTGACACTTACGCCTTGGGGACAACGCTCCTGGCACTGGTAACAGGTCAGACAGTACCACAGCATATTTGAACCCAGGGCCAAATCCTTTAAGCCCAGTCCGCAGGAGTGCATGATCTGATGCGGCAAAAGCCCCAGTGCTGCCCGGGGATTGTCGTAGCTGGCGACGACCGGGCATACCGTGCTGCAGGTTTCACAACCAAAGCAAGCCAGGAAGGTGTCTGCCTGATCCGACCGGCTCAAACCGGCTTTGAACCCCGGATCAATACCGGACAGTGATAAGATCTTGTCCTGTATTTTCATGAGCTCACATGTATCGGCAATCGCTTCCCGGGCCTGATCCAGCGGTTTTTGGTAAGTGTCCTTATCGGCATCTTCTTTCATCAGGCCGCGATAAAAGGACAGGGGAGACAACGCAAAAAATTCCGGATAACCCTTTTGCAGGAGCGACTCTCTAACATTAAACCATAAGTCCTGCAAGTTAATGCCGGCCGGGCAGGCTACCGTACAGCGACTACAGTTAGTACAAAGATAGACGCCTTCCTGAATGTGCCTGAGTTCGTCCGCACTCAGCGGTTTGCCTGCCGCCAGATATTTTATCGACAAAATCTTTTCAGAAGGAAGAATGTTGGTATTGGGAAAATGCTCAAAAAATACCCCCGCCGAGCAGTTCAGGGTGCAGGTGCAGCAGTGGGTGCAGGCGTCCAGCTCCATAATCTGCCGGGTGGCAATGTTGGCGGGGTCTGATTTCCCTTTCTGCATAACTGCATTGGCAAGCAGGCTCAATGGGCTGGCAAAGATATGAAACATCTTACTCAAAGGCAGATAGGCCAGGCCGATAAAACACGCCAGGAAATGAATATACCAAAGTATGGTGGCACTTTGCGCCCGATCCAGCGCCAACGCGATCGGTTTTGAAATTTTAGCAACCGCATAACCTGCAAAGGCCCACTGAGGTCGTGAATGGCAGTCCATACAACTCTCCTCGTGGATCTCCTGGCCCTGAGACAAAACGTCCTCATCAAAGGGGGCCTTTACATTCGGGGAGACCACTCCAAAATACTCGGCCCAGTAGCTTTCCAGGGCCTCAATGGCCGCTTCATCATCCAGACCGGCATAATCTTCCATCATGATCTGAAATTCGGTGTAAGAAGTGATTTTCGCGCCTTCCAGCAGAACTCCTGAAATCATGATCACTGCCAGAATAATGATCGCATAGTAATCCATGGCATTGGTTTCCAGACGGGGCACCTTTAAAATAAAGCGCCTGTAAACGGCAATGGCGACTCCCAGGATGACCATAGCGCCGAACAGATCCCTTAAAAACATAAACGGGTTGATTGTTGAATAATAATCCGTAAAAAGTGCGGAACTAACGAAATTATCGAGGGCATGCATCAGAAGAAGCAGTATAAAACCGATATATATACAGATGTGCATAAGCCATCTGAGAAAATCCTGCCGCAATATCTTAATCTGCAAAATGACATCGAGTACAAAAACCTTTATCAGCGTTGCTATTTTTGCGCTGAACACGCTCGCAGCAATCCCTTTAATGCCTGCGGAAATCCGTACCGAGGTGGGAATTTTTTCGGCTTCTATGCCAATGCTGTAGCGAAACCAGGTTGATGTTTTATAGACCAGACCCAATCCGAAAACTGCCAAGGCAACATACAACGAAACAGTGAAAAACATAGGCTCGCTTCCCCAAATTAGTTACTCAAGTTTCATGTCCATTACCATAGTACTGCTTTCTTTCGGAAGGCGGGCTAACCCCAATATTTCCTAAAAAATATCACGAATTGAAAAAGATAACATCGCAAACCGTAAAATTTGACATATAGGTAATGCTTTGTTTATATTCAAGAAATATTGCCGATTGCTAACTCTTACGAAAAAAACACTCTTTATCGGCAACCGCAGGAGCATCAACAACCCCACGGGCTTCATAGCATCAAATATTGCAAATGACAAGTACGCATGAAAAAAAATCCATGCGGAAAGGTTGATCATAATGGTCATCAGTGGTAAACGGCATTCTACTGGTTGCGGATTGCAAGTTGCAGGTTTTTAAATCCGAAATCCAAAATCTCAATTCCGAAATCCTTTGCTGCGGGTTACTCGTTATTGGGTACCAGGTTAGGTTTCATCTAGCGCGCATTCTGGGTCAGGCATCCTGGAACATACATCATGTATCCTGAAACGTGAGGCTTGTTTATGAAGCTGTTTGACAGCCACTGCCATCTTGACGACCAAACCTTTGACGCCGATATCGATGCGGTTATTCAACGCATGCAGGCAGCGGGCGTTGCCGCAGCGATGATCGTCGGAACCACCCAAGAGCGTTCCATCAGAGCCGTTTCCATAGCCGAATCCTATCCGGGTTGCTATGCGTCGGTCGGCATTCATCCTCACGATGCCAAGGAGGGCAGTGAAGAAACCCTTAAATTTCTTGTCAACCTTGCCAAGAACCCCAAGGTAAGAGCTTGGGGAGAGATCGGTCTTGATTTCAACCGCATGTTCTCCCCCAGAAAAGATCAGGAAATGTGGCTGGTGCGGCAGCTTGAGATCGCCGCAGAATTGGATCTTGCGGTAATATTCCATGAACGGGACAGCAGCGGTCGCCTGATCGAAATCCTGAAAACCTGCCATAAAACGTTTCACGCAGGGGTCATACACTGCTTCAGTGGCGAAAAAAGTGAGTTGAAACAGTATCTTGATCTTGGTCTTTATATCGGCATCACCGGTATTGTAACCATCAAAAACCGCGGCGCCGAATTGCGCAAGCTTGCCCCTCTTATCCCGGCAGACCGCATCCTGGTGGAAACCGACGCCCCCTACCTGACGCCTGTTCCTGAAAAAAATCACACCCGGCGCAATGAACCGGCCTTTGTACGCTCGGTCCTTTTAAAACTGGCGGAGGTGCGCCGGGAAGATCCCGAGCATTTCTCGGCACAGGTATGGAAAAATACCTGCCGCTTGTTCAATATCCAGGTTGACCAGCGCATCCAGGCTCTGCTTTAACATGGCTTCGGCTTTTTGTGCCATTTGAGAATAATCGAAAAAAAATGAAGGTAAAAAAGAAAATTGTCTTTGGCTATTTTGCAATCATGGCCCGCATCACGTCTCCGGCATTTTCGGCGTGATCGGCTACGGATCCGATGATTTCAGCCAGCCTGACCATGTGAAATACGGTCACCGGGTCGGTTTTCAGATTAAAAGCTTTGCGCTTGACCATATCTTCTATTTTGTCGGCTTCGTGTTCCTGCCGGCGCAGCTTGCGGATAATCTCCTTGACGACAACGCGCTGTGACTCGGAATAACTTTTAAAGTACTCTCTGGCTGCTTTGACCATTTCACTCAGTTCATCGATTGGATCGATGACGACATCGACCAGTTGCAGGAAATCCTTTTCCAGTTCTTGCGGGATGCCGGGATCGGTGCGATAGGATATCCAGTCGAGAACATCTTCGACTGCATCCAGCACGGAATCCTGCTCTCTTAAATAGAGGAACAGTTGAAATTTAGCGACAGGCATCACCGTCCCCATGGGAATATGGCCGCGGATGCGCCGCTTGATCGCATCGGCCTGGCTTTCCATCGCGATAATTTCCGCGCGGAAGTCTTCGAATCGTATGCAGCGGTCGGCAATGTGACACTCCACGGCCTGCTGAAATGTCCAGGCGCATTCTTTAACTTTTTCAGCATGCTCCTGCAGGCCTTCAAATGGCGAGGTCATGAACATGGAAATAAACGGGATGCGCATTAATGCCTCCTTTATAAAATGAATAGTTGAAGTATTTTGAAAATAAGCATGCTGGTCAGGGCCGCAACCGGTACGGTTAGAAGCCAGTATAACATAATTCTAAATACAATGCTAAAATTTACGGCTTCAATTCCACGGGCAAGGCCCACTCCCAGGACACCGCCGACGGCCGCATGGGTGGTCGAGACCGGCAGGCCCATTTTTGAGGCGACCAGGACTGTTGTAGCCGCGGCAAATTCCACCGAAAAACCGCGAGTATTGCTCAATAAGGTAATTTTTCTACCCATGGTGTCCATGACCCGATGACCTGCCATGGCAATGCCGCAGGCGATGCCGATGCCCCCAAAAACCAGGAGAAAACCGGGCACCGGCACCTTGGCGCCGACGGTACCGGTTTTAACCAGAAAATAAATTACCGCCAGGGGACCGATGGCATTGGCCACATCATTGGCGCCCTGTGCCAGGGCTACATAGCAGGCGGTTCCAACCTGGATATACTTAAAGATTGCCTCTGCGCCATCTTTCTTATTTTTAACAACATTTTTCAAAACATACATACCGGCAAATCCGGAAAAAACGGCCATAAGCGCAGCCGCGACCAGTGCTGCCCAGGATTCGAGGGCCAGGCTTGTGCCCAAAGGTGTTTTGAACAGAAAAGACAATACAACCACAAAGACAGTTAAGCCGATAAAAAAAGGCGACAACTTCAGCGCCCAGGAAAATGGATCCTTTCGTGAAAGTACAACCAGAACGATAAACTTAAACATAACATAGGCAATGATAATACTAAAAAGAGGCGAAATGATCCAGCTCAGCACCACGGCGCCGAATTTCCCCCAGTTGATGACCGAAAATCCGCCGGCCATAATGCCAAAGCCGATCATGGCCCCGACAATCGAATGGGTGGTCGAGACCGGCAGGGCCATTAAGGTGGAAAAGCTCACCCACAGGGCCGCCGCCAGCAGGGCTGAAAGTGCGCCGATAAGGGCCATATGCGGGTCGGACAGAATCTCGGTGGAAACAATCCCTTTACGGATCGTATCGGTAACATGGGAGCCGATAAACATAGCGCCAAGAAGATTCAAAACTCCGGCAAGAAATATGGCCTGGCGGATGGTAATCGCTTTGGCGCCGACAGATGTTGCCATGGCATTGGCCACATCATTGGCGCCGATGTTCCAGGCCATGTAGAAGCCGAAAACGTAGCCAATAATCAGTATATAGTATTCAGGGGCCAAAATTTTTGCTGGATTATTTTTGAACCGTCGGCAAAACCGAAGGCAGCTAATTTTGATTTAGGGATTTTTTTAAATGCTGACTGCGATTAGCATATGCGCCCGGGGAATACAAATACAATGTTTGCAGCCGGCCGCGAAAAAAAGATGTGGCTAGGAAACAACCGTATTGAAAGAAAATATATAATAATCAAAATGTTGCAAGATATTTGTTATACGTTACACGTTATTTAAGACGTCATTAAATGCTCGCTGAGTTGATTGGTAACGCGGCGTCGAAGTTGACAATCAGCCTGGTCTTCTATATTTGATAAATTAGTAAAGTCAAAGGCCAAGTTCATCACGTTCGCAAAAAGGGGGGGGAAATGAAAACAATCCTGCATCTGGATGACAGCATTATCGCCTTAAAGCTTGTTGAGAAGGCCTTGAGCGGGTTTGCCCGTTTGATCTCGGTAACCACCATTGCGGACGCTTTAACAGCCATGGCGAAACATGATATTGATTGTTTTTTGATTGATAACGTTTTGGCGGACGGCAATGGGTTGGATTTTGCCAAAGCAATCCGCAGCAAAGAAAAACATCATAACACCCCGATTTTATTGATAACCGCAGGCTTATCAGAAAATGTTGCTTATCATTCCATGAAAGCCGGCATCAATCAGTGCGTATCCAAACCGGTTCAGCCGGCCACGATAAAACACATTATCGCCCAACAAATAGCCAAACCAATCATACAAAAAATTGAAAGAACAAGAATCGACGCCTGCGGCGTTCGCTGGGAAAGTTTAAATCAGGTTTTTGAGTATTCCCTGGATACCGGCCAATTGGTGCAAGGTTATAATTCCGAGGAAACCCGTGAAAAGATGCGAACCGTGCTGAAAGCGAAGATTGCCGACGACATAAAGAACTTTGAAGGCGTCACCAACGTTCAAATCGTCAATTACCTGTTGGAAATTATGGGAGGACCGCCTGACGATCTTTGATGCCCTGATCCTGTGCCGGTTTTATCGAGATCTTTACCAGTGGGAGGAACTGGCGGTCATGATTCAAGCCGCAACAGGCATGGACCTTGACAGGGAAAACATGCGAGCCGTTGCCGCCGTGATTACGGATAATACCCGGCGCTTTAATTTAAGGGAAGGCCTGACGCCTGAAGATGATCGTCTTCCCGGGCGTTTTTTCCGCGAAGCTTTACCTGAAACCGGCAAAATTATTACCGAAAAACAAATGCAGCAGCTTATCAACGATTATTATGGAGTCGCTTTGCTCCGCTAAATTTATATATAATTTACAGAATTCCTAAACTTTAGCTCACTTTAGCTCACTTCAAACTTAAGGCACTCTTAAGTTATTTTGCCTTTTAAAAAACACCATCCAACCTTAACCAATAAAGAGCATTGTTAAAGTACGGGGTGCGAAACTTGTAAAGCCTATTTGGCCATGAGATGCTTAACCGCCCCTTCCAGGCCGTCCAGCGTAAGTTCAAACATGGGGAAAATCTGGCGGATCGTGACGATGGTGCGGGTGTAATTCCACATCTGCGAGGGTATGGGATTCAGCCAGACGCAATGGGGAAAGCTTTGCGCCAAAAATTTCAGTTGCTCGATGCCGGGCCTGCCGCTGCGTTCATCCACATAAATCGACCCGTCCGCAGCCGTGAGTTCATAGGGAGCCATGCTGGCATCCCCCACCATGATCAGGCGGGTTCCAGGATCTTTTGCTGCAAAATCCCTTACCTTTTGAGGCTTATGGGTTCTGGTTGGATCCTTCCAGAGGACGTCATAAACGGTGTTGTGGAAATAATAGGTTTTCAGATCCTTGAATTGGGCCCGGGCATAATCAAAAAGGGTTTGAACAACCGGGATGAAAGGATCCATGGACCATCCGCCGTTGTCGATGGCCAGAATCACCTTGAGGCGGTCTTTTAAACTTCTTGAAAAAACAATTTCGATTTCTCCCGCGTTTTTCATGGTCTGGTAAACGGTTGCATCGATATTCACCTGATCCAGGGGTCCTACCGGAATCAGGTTGCGAAGCCTTTTTAAGGCCTCACCGATCATGTTTTGAGTAAGGAGACCGCTGCGGGAATAATCCCTGTATCTTCTTTCCAGGGCGACTTTGACGGCGGACTTGTCGCGGGAAACACCGCCTACGCGCATTCCATTAGGATGATGCCCGGAATGGCCCACCGGAGACATTCCGCCGGTACCGATCCAGGTCCTGCCCCCGTAATGGCGTCCTCTCTGATCTTGAAGGCGCGCCTTAAAGTATTCGAGCAGCTCCGCCGGCGTCAGTTTGATAAGCTCCGACTCATCGATGTCAAGGGCATCGGCAAGGGTCTGGGGATCTTGCAGCCATTCATCCAGCATGGCCCTGGCAACCTCGTCAAGATCAATCCCATCATATTCGGGCCAGTCAGCCCCTTCGAAGCGCTGGGCGAAAACCCGGTCATAAAGATCAAAATAGCGCTCGCTTTTGACAAGAATCGCCCGGGCGGAGGTGTAGAAATCGTTCACGCAATCGATCAGCCCCATATTCAGCGCTTTTTGCAGGATCAGAAACGACGTCGGGCTGACCGGTATTCCGGCGGTCTTTAAATTGTAGAAAAAATCGATGAACATCTTTCAAACATCCTGCCCTGAGTCTGCTTATCTTCGCCGCAGAGCCGCAAAGAACGCAGAGATAAAATTTTTTCTTTGCAAAATTATATCTTTTGGCTTTCCGCCAATAGGGCTGAAAGCCAAAGAACTAAAACCTTTGCGGTCTTTGCGCCTTTAGCGAAGCGCGCGGCAAAAACTAACCCGGTTAGAAGAGTCTGCGGCTGCCGGTAGCCTCCAAGGCCCTCTCATAATCCTGGCTCTTTTTAAACACAACGCCCAGAAAGGGGAGGTCGCCTTTCCCCAGCCTTTTGGGTTTAAAGTCCGGATCGGTTTTCAGAGCCCGGATCCAGTTGAGCAGCTCCCGGGTTGCCGGTTTCTTTTCAACGGCATCAATTTTTCTTAAGTTGTAAAACGTTGTAACGGCGTGTTCCATCAGGTTCGAATCGATATCCGGAAAGTGAACCGCCACGATCTTGCGCATCATTTTGGGATCCGGAAAGGCAATGTGATGGAAATTGCATCTGCCCAGAAACGGATCCGACAGGTCTTTCTTGGCATTGGAAGTAATCACGATGACCGGACGATGCCTGGTCCGAATGGTCCTGTCAATCTCGATGATGTCAAACTCCATCTGGTCCAGGACATCCAGCATGTCATCCTGGAAATCGGTGTCGGCCTTGTCGATCTCGTCGATCAAAAGAACGGTCCTTGTTTCCGATGTAAAGGCCTGGCCGATTTTCCCCATTTTGATATACTCTTCAATATTGCTGACATCCCGGCTGGAATCACCGAAACGGCTGTCGTTCAGACGCGTCAGGGTGTCATACTGATACAGCGCTTCAATCAGCTTCATGCTGGATTTTACATTCAGCACGATCAGGGGCATCCGCAAATTCTCGGCGATGGCATGCGCCAGCATGGTTTTGCCGGTACCCGGCTCACCTTTTAGAAGCAGCGGCATTTCAAGGGCCATGGAGACATTCACGATGCTGGCCAGTTCATCATCGAGAACGTACCGGGTGGCCCCGATAAATTTTTGATTGATAGCCTTGTCGTCCATGAAAAACCTCATAAAAGATATTTATGTCATAAAAATAATTTGTAACTAATCACGCGCGAAGCACCCGACGAGGGAAAAACACAAAATTATGAAAGCACGAGATAATATTATCATTTTCGTGTCTTCGTCTTTTCGTGCTTTCGTGATATTTTTTTGTTTTTTCCGATTTATCCGGGCTAAACCGGCAAACTAACTCAAACTTCTAATGGTATCCGACACTTTTCTTGTCAACATAAGCACCCTTGTTGCCAGGTCAAGACTCAGCGAACCTGTACCGCAACTCGGAGTAATCAATGACTGGGACAATAGCTTTAACGGTTCGATGCCGAGTTTCGCAACCGCCCCGGCCTGATCCTGCCACGCAGACGCCAGTGAATGGGCAGTTTCTTTTTTGATATCGTCGGGACTCGACGTCGGCACGATCCCCCAAGCCAGGATCCCACCGGATTCCAAAAATTTCTTAATATGATCCGGATAAAGTATGAACTTGTCAAAATAGGAATAGGCATCAAAACTGACAATATCGGTATTCGACTCCAATTTCAGGGACCAGTCGGCATTGGCGCAAACATGGATCCCTGCCAGGCCGCCTTCGGCTTGAACCGCACCAATCACCTCGTTTAAGCAGGCTGCAACCTCATCTTGGGAAATGCTGATAAATGCAGACGACCCGAAACCGGCCAGGGCGGGCTCGTCAATAAACACAATGACCGGGCAGCCGAATTTTGAAAGTGTTCTGACCTGCCATCCGGCCTTCAGAGCCAGAAGCTTCACGGCCGCATCTCTGACCTGTTCGTTATAAAAAATGGCCCTGCGATCCTGATCGGTTACTCCCAGCCCGAAGGTCACGGGACCGGTGATTTGACCTTTGAGCGCCACCGGAGTTTCATCCAGGGTCCCGATACTTTCCAGCAGCGTAAAAAAGCCCCTGGCAGTATCGGATTTCAAAACGAATCGGGAATCCTCACAAGCTGTCGCCCCTGCGGTCACTGCCATATATTCCTCGTAAAATTTTACAAGTTGATCACCAAAATCAGCACCGGCGGTATCAATAAAGGTCCTGCCTTTTTCCGTTGTCAGGCCTGGAAGTCCCGGCAGAAATTGAGCAATCATCCCTTCTTCCTCATAAACCGGAAGCTGAACCCATAAAGGGATGCGGGGCGTATGCTCGAAAACAAGTTTAATGGCTTCGTCATGATCGCCCATGGGAAGACTTCCGATCAGGACCGGAAGACCGTTTGGTCTAAATTTTTTCATCAATCCACACCCTTTCATTTGGCGCTTAGCCCGGATATTTCATGAAAATTTTTAAGAAGATTCTATTTCTTACTAATAAAGCAGTGTGTTATCTAAATGTTTGTCTAAAATGATAAGGTTACACTTTGTCTAACGAAATTTATTTATTATTTCTCAAAAATTTTAGGGCTAGATTCGCCGGTGAGGGCAAAGATTACCATGAGTTATAATCTATTACAAGACTTTACCCGGATAAATTCTTCACCGGCGGTGAAGAATTTATAGAGATTGACTCTTAACATACCTAATGTTATATTAAATCAATCGGAAATGCTGTCCCGCCGCTTGTAAACTGTATTTCCGGATGGACAAGCGTTCTTTTTTCGTGTTTGCTTTCAGCATGATAAGGTTTACCATGTCTAACATTATCCACCTGGGCAATAAGCTGCAGCACTCTAAAGATAAAAAAGCTGCATTAAGCAGAAAGCGTAAGCTTTTGGTTGTTCAGAAGGTTTTTCAGTGCACCCACTGCGCCTTCAAGTGTGAGAAGTGCGGCACGCAGATTAATCCGGAGGAGCGCGATACGATGGCTGCAAGCGGCAATGTAAGCGTCCCCTATCGTTTTTGTGAGAGCTGCTGCGAAGAATATATCGACTACATTGAACGCCTGAAGGGAAAGGGAGATCCTGACCGTTACTGGCACAACGATGTCTGGCTTGAAGCCTGGCGGAAATGGATCGATTATCAGGGTATCGTTGGCCGCTATTTAAAATCAAAAGAATTTGTGCAGCTTTTGCAAGAGCTCAAAGAGACCAGATCCGATGAATAGGAGGAATATATGTTTGGAATCGGAATGCCGGAACTAATTATCATTCTTGTAATTATCTTAATAATTTTTGGAGCCGGCAAACTCCCGGAAATAGGCGCAGGGCTGGGCAAGGCCATCCGGAATTTTAAAGGCGCTACCGCCGAGCCTGAGAAAAAAGAGTCTGAAAAGCTTGAAGAAAAATAAAGGGGCTACAGGGTCGGCGAGTTAATAACCTTATAATGAAGATCCCTGCAGAAAACTGCAGGGATCTTTCATTTTTTCATGAACCCTTCGGGCTAAAAAGGAATATCATCATCCGGCCCTTCCGGAAACGACGGCCCCGGCATCTCCGGTGCCTGTGCTTCCACGGACGGGCTGACGGCTGCGGCAGTATCCTTGGTACCAAGAAACTGAACATCGGAGGCAACAATTTCGGTTGTGTATCTTGTAACACCGTCCTTTTCCCATGATCTCGTCTGGAGTTTACCTTCGACGTAAACCTGCCTCCCCTTTGACAAGTATTCACCGCAGATTTCTCCCAGTCTGCGCCAGGCTACAACGCGATGCCATTCGGTTCGCTCTTTCCGCTCTCCGCTTTCTTTGTCCGTCCATCTCTCAGATGTTGCAATGCTGAATTTTGCAACCGCCACGCCGCTCGCTGTATAACTCACTTCAGGATCTCTTCCAAGGTTGCCGACTAAAATTACTTTGTTAATCATAGATTACCCCCCTTACGTTAAGCAGATGTTTATTAGCAAACAGATACATAAAAGCACCATTGATGTCAATCGGCCCGACCTCTTTTACTAATTATTTCAGGATCGACAGTTTGCGTAACACCTTGCCGGGCATGGTTTCGGTGGCACGCAGGGCTCCATAGGGGCAAATTTCGATACAGCAGTAACACCGGATGCAACCGTCATAATCAAAATTGATGGCTTTATTGTCTTGAGTGATGGCCTTTGCCGGGCAATATTGCCGGCACTCCCCGCATAATCGACAAAGAAGACCGTCGACTTCCGGCCTCTGGAGCAAATGCTTTCGCATGAATCTGTGAAACGGTTTAGGCCCCAGGGTCAAAGGCCCTGTATCCGGCAACCTGAAATTGTCGACAATGTTGAAGTCCCCGTTGATACTCACCGCATTGCCGAACAATCCTAAGTCTTTAGCCGCCTTATGAGTGAAAAGTTCATCCGGATCTATCCCTAACATGCTGCAGATTGCCATATCGACGGCAACAGCATTTCTGCCGCCCGCAAGTATTCCCAAATGCCGCGGGACACCCCCTTTCCCCGGCCCCTGTCCCTCGAGGGCCAAGATACCGTCAACAATGGTAATTGACGGGTCGATGGCATGATAAATTTGAACCAGCAACCTTGCAAACATATCCCTGTCCAACCCGATCCTGAGGTGCCACTTTGGTTTTCTTAAACCGACAATGCATCCGAAAAGATTCTTGACCCCCAGCGTAAGGAGCATGCCCACGTGGGTTTTCAGCTTGGGCAGATTGATAACGATATCTGCTTCAACCGCTTCCCTGGCAATCTCAATATGTCCGAAAGGCTTGCCGATATCTACCTTTACCGATGTCTTAAATGCTTTAAAATCGACATCCAGATCTTTAAGAGCTTGATAATACCCGCCATCTTTTCGTATTTTTTCAAGTGATCCCATGGCCGGGCTGTCTGAAATCAAAGGTCTGCCACCTTTACCGACCACATATTCGGCCACAGCCCTGATCACATGGGGGTGGGTAAGGATTGCGGTTTCAGGCGGAGCAGGTAAAAGCAAGTTTGGTTTGATCAGTACTCGGGATCTTTCCGGGATCAGATCTGCTCCCATGGCGTCGAGCATTTCAAAGATGGTCGGCTTCAGCGTATCATAGTCGTATGTAGCGGTTTTAATAAAAACTTTGGACATTTTACCTTAATTCTTTAATAAACGATTGCGATTGTCTTTGGCAGCCACGCCCAATATTCCCATTTTTTTTATTTCAAAGGCATCCTTGAGGATTAAGCCCCATTGATCCAACCCATTGCGCAGATCATGGCTGGAAAAACGATCGTGTTCAGGATGAAGGACAATGTGTTTGGTGACAAAGTTTTGGTAAAGCTGGGGATAAAGCTCTTCGAAATAATAGATGCCGCCGGTCTTTAAAACCCTGGCGACTTCTGAAAGGCCGCTGCGCCAAGCCGGAACATGATGCAAAAAGCCGAAACCGAAAACAGCGTCCAGAGTGCCGGTCTTAAAGGGCAGGCAAACAGCATCCCCCACAGACAGGGATGTCTTTTTGAGTTCGATCATGGAGAGGTATTGCCGGGCCTTTAAAACCATCTCTATGTCCAGATCCTGAATATGAAGCCGGGCCGGCCGGAATGTTCTGAGGATAAGTTTCGCTCCGGCTCCCCGGCCGCAGCCCACCTCAAGGACGGCGGCGCCCGGCGCCAGCGTCATCATTCGTTTGAGCCATTTTATTTCAATCTGCTGCTGG
>Ga0180009_10000656_pt1 | contig 45984 bp, 40 predicted proteins | sample OS_PC_MetaG_FD_123537 | JGI IMG/M metagenome (GOLD analysis project Ga0180009, IMG submission 123537) | Groundwater microbial communities from the Aspo Hard Rock Laboratory (HRL) deep subsurface site, Sweden - OS_PC_MetaG | ecosystem: Environmental > Aquatic > Deep subsurface > Groundwater...
GATGCTCGTTCCTTTGATTTCAGGAGATAACGTGATTGGAATCTTGCATTTGCAGTCAAAAAAACAAAAAGCTTACACCGATCAAGATCGCACACTGGCTGAAAATATCGCTGCTCAAATTGCTGGCGCCATCGCCAATGCCCAGCTTTATATAGAACGCATGCAGGCAGAGGAAGCAGCGCGAAGAAGCGAGGAAGAAGCGAGAAGGCTGGCGCAACAGAATGCGGTCATGGCCGAAATTGGAAAGATTATCAGCTCGACCCTCGACATCGAAGAGGTGTATGAGCGTTTTGCGGAGGAGATTCATAAGCTCATTCCCTTCGACCGGATTGCGATGAACATTATTGATCCTAAAAGCTATACGTTCACCATTCCCTACGTCTCAGGGATGCAAGTTACTGACCGCAGGGAAGGGGAAGTTATCCCCTTAGCCGGTACTGGCACGGAAGAAATCATGCGCACTCAGAGAAGTATATTCATCCATGAGGAAAACAGAGAAGCGATTATAAGTCGCTTACCAGGCCTTATACCCATTATTAAAGCTGGATTTCAATCGATCATCATGGTCCCGTTGATTTCGAAAAATGAAGTTATCGCTGTTATAAATATTCAATCGAACCAACCGGGAGCTTATACGCAGGACGATTTGAGACTCGCCGAACGGATTAGCTCTCAGGTTGCCGGCGCTATCGCCAACACTCTGCTTTTTGTTGAGCACAAACGATCCGAGGAGGCCCTGCGGGAATCGGAGGAACGGTATCGAAGCATTCTGGAGAGCATTGAGGATGGCTACTACGAGGTTGACATCGCAGGAAATTTTACCTTCTTCAATGATTCCATGTGCCAAATATTGGGATATTCCAAAGAAGAAATGATGGGCATGAATAACCGGCAATACACCGATCAAAAGAACGCTAAAAAATTGTATCAGGCTTTCAATAAAGTTTTCCGAACGGAGCAATCCGCCAAAGGATACGAATGGGAGATTATAAAAAAAGATGGGACGAAGAGGGACATTGATGCTTCGGTATCGTTAATTAAGGATATTTCAGGTAACCGGATAGGGTTTAGAGGCATCGTCCGCGACATCACCGAGCGCAAGCAGGCAGAGAAAGAAATGGCGGCTCTTCAGGAGCAGTTGCGCCAGTCCCAGAAGATTGAGGCCATCGGTCAGTTAGCTGGAGGGATTGCCCATGACTTCAATAACTCCCTCACCCTGATCAAAACTTGCAGCCAGCTTGCCCTAATGGATCTCAAAGCGGGAGATCCTCTGAGGCAAACATTCGAGATGATCGATAAAGCGACCCAGCAGTCTGCGAACTTAACCCGTCAGCTTTTGGCTTTCAGCCGCCGTCAGATCATGGAACTGAAGGTTATTGATTTAAACAATCTTTTGTTAGATATGGATAAGATGCTCCACCGGGTCATTGGGGAAGACATCGAGTTGGTAAGTGTAGTGGCGGAAGATTTGGGGAGGGTGCAGGTGGATCCGGGGCAAATGGAGCAAGTGATAATCAATCTGGCTCTGAATGCTCGGGATGCCATGCCCAGAGGGGGAAAGTTGACGATTGAGACGGCCAACGTGGAGCTAAATGAAAAGTATGTGAATAATCATGTGGGGGTGAAGCCGGGATCTTACGTGAGGGTATCGGTGACTGATACGGGGGTGGGGATGACGCCGGAGGTAAGGGAGCGAGTTTTTGAGCCCTTTTTTACGACGAAGGAGGTGGGGAAAGGGACGGGTTTGGGGTTATCAACGGTGTATGGAATTGTGAAACAGAGTGGGGGGAATATTTGGGTGTATAGTGAGCCGGGGAAGGGAGCGACGTTTAAGGTTTATCTTCCCCAGGTGGAAGAACCGTTGGAGGAGGAAAAGGAGAAGGCGAGGCGATTGGAGAGGGAGCTTCCTCAGGGCGGAGAGACAGTGCTGGTGGCGGAGGATGATGGGGGTGTGCGGAGTTTAGTGGTGCAAATATTGAAAAAACAGGGTTATAAGGTTCTGGAGGCAGCCAATGGAGAAGAGGCGTTCACTATATGCGAGAAGCATGAAAGGGCAATAGATTTATTGGTGACGGATGTGGTGATGCCGGTGATGAGTGGGCGGGAGTTGGCTGAGCGTTTATTGCTTTTGCATCCGAAGATGAAGGTATTGTATATGTCGGGATATGCGGATGAGGCGATCGTGCGTCATGGGGTTTTGGAAGAGGGGGTTAATTTTTTTCAGAAGCCTTTTTCTATGGAAGCATTGGTGCTAAAGGTGAGGGAAGTGTTGGATAAATAAAAAAGAGGCGAAAGGCAAAAGGCGCAAGGCGTAAGGCGTAAAAAAAGGCAGAAGGAAAACCATTTGATCCCTATGCGCTCTGCGCTATGCCCTTGGCGGTTTTAAATTGGCTTGAGCGGTACAGGGCGGAAAAGGCTTTGATGACTTTTTCCGGAGAGGAAAAGGCGGGAACCTGCTGATCTTCCAGCCATTCAAGGGTTTCTGAAGTTCCAGGAAGAGTTCCGGCGACCCAGATGGCGATGGGTTTGCCGGCCTTGAGGGATTGGGGAAATATTTGGAAAAACTCTCGCGGTAGGCTCGTCGCCCGAAGGGGGAGTTGAACAGCAACCGCGTCCACATTGGGGTCGGCGACAATCGATTCCAGAAGCGTAATATATACTTTTCGGGGGTCATGGAACTGCAAGGAAACACCCAGGTCAAAGGGATTACCAGAAATCTCCCAGGGAGGAAAAATAGGCTTCAGCTTTATTTTCGTTTTGGTTTGCAGTGGGGTTACAGAAAAACCCTCTTGTTGGCACAGGTCCGTAACAATCACCCCTTCCCCGCCGGGAAGAGTGGCAATGGCCAATCGCGGTCCTTTTAACCGGAGAGAGCCAAAACGATCTAAGGCCTTGGTCAGATCGAAAAACTCTTCAATATTCTGGGCGCGAATTGCCCCGGCCTGACGCAAAGCCGCGTCGAAGACGAAATCATTTCCCTGAACGATGACTCCAGTATGTGAAGCAGCTGCCCGGGCACCGGCCTCTGTCCGGCCGGATTTCAAAACGACCACGTGCTTATGGAGCGATGCTTCCTGAATGAGCTTAAAAAATTCACTTCCATTTCCCTCAATGCTCTCCAGATGAATGCCGATGACCCTGGTTTTAGGGTCCTGGACTAAATAGGTGAGAACATCGACCTCGTTGATGTCCATCTTGTTCCCCAGGTCGATGAGTTTATTGAGGTAAAGGTTAAAGTCGGAAAAGAGCCATTCAATTCTGGGTTCGTAAAGACCTGACTGAAAGACCAAAGAGGCGCCTCCGGTCTTCATTTTCCGGATAGCATGGAAACTTACGGCAAACTTGATTGCGGTGTTGATCGGGCTTAAGGCATTCGGGCCGATCGCCCTGACGCCATTTTCTCGTAAAAGATCGAACATCTCTTTCTGGACTTTCCTGCCTTCCTCACCGGCCTCAGCGAACCCGCCGGCTACGATGGTGACTCTTTTGATCCCTTTTTTGAGGCAATCCTTAAGAAGACTTAGGGTCAAAGTGTAAGGGACCGCCACAACGGCAAGGTCTACGGGGCCATCGATATCCTTCAGGGAAGGATAGGTTTTCAATCCCAGAATCTCATCTGCTTCCGGATTGACCGGGTAAATCTTCCCCTGGAAACCAAGAGTTACCAGATTGGCCACAAGATGGTAGTTGAAGCGAAAAGGATTCCTGGAAGCCCCTACCACTGCTACGCTCTCAGGATAGAAAAATTTTTGCAGAAAATGACTGTTCATTTTTTCCATCGCTTATTTATTTCTCCTTTTGCCTTGGACCTTGCACCCTGAACCTTGTCCCCTTAGCCTTCTTTTAATTTTTTCAACCTACTAAATTCGAAAGAAAAAAGCAACATCTTCAAAGAAGATTGATCCTCATATCCCTTTTAGATTCTTACCCATTAAAGTCTGAGAATTTATCTCTGACATTTATCCGCAAGGGAGGCCTAAATTCTAAATTCCGTTCGAAGCACGAAATTCGAAACAAGCGCCAATGTTCAAAATTCGAATTATCGAAACAAAAAAGTTTGGAATTTTGATATTTGAATTTTGAATTTGTTTAGGATTTCGATATTCGGATTTCGAAATTGAAACCAAAATTTCAAATATTTTTGGTTAGGAATGTGGTTGAGTTTCAATATTCTTGTGGTATTCTAAAAAATGACTTTGCGAGAGAAGGGATTTTTTATGGCCGAAGAAGAGAGGGAAGAAGAAGTCAGCTTTGCCGATCTTTTTGCAAGCAGCAATCAGACTCCGAGGCAGAGGTTTGCTCCTGGAGATACCGTATCCGGGATCGTGGTGAAAGTTAGCAAGGAGACAGTATTTGTTGATTTAGGGGGTAAAAGCGAAGGAATAGCCGACGTTGAAGAATTTCGGAACAAAGACGGAAACCTGAGTGTTAAAGAAGGAGATCGGGTTGAACTGCGGGTGGCATCCTTTCGGGGCGGGATTCATCTCAGTAAGGCAATGAAAGTTCATGGCGCTCAGGCCATCCACCTGCTGCGGGAAGCCAAAAGAAATCAAATTCCAGTGGAGGGGAGAGTTGCGGCCGTTAACAAGGGAGGCTTTGAAGTTGAAATTTCCGGGATACGGGCATTTTGCCCCCTGAGCCAGATTGGCCTCCAGTATTGTGAAAAACCTGAAGAGCATGTTGGGGGTAGATACCAGTTCCGAGTTATGGAACTGGATGAGAAAGGAAAGAATATTATCCTATCCCGGCGCGCGCTCCTTCAGGAGGAACAGGACAAAAAGGCCAAAGAGACGATGTCCTCACTTAAACCTGACCTTGAACTCGAAGGAAAAGTTACAAGATTGGCTGACTTTGGCGCTTTTGTGGATATCGGGGGAATTGAAGGAATGGTTCATATTTCCGAGTTAACCCACATCAGGGTTAACCATCCTTCTGAGATCCTTGAACCGGGCCAGATGGTCAGGGTAAAGATTCTGAAGATTGAGCCGGAGAAAAATGGCCGCCAGAAAATTGCCCTTTCGTTGAAAGCTTTGGAACCTGGTGCCTGGGAAAAGGGTATTGAAATCAAAGAAGGGGATGTGATTTCCGGGAAAGTCTCCAGGTTGACTGATTATGGAGCTTTTGTAGAAGTAGCCCCGGGTTTAGATGGCCTGGTTCATGTTTCTGAAATAAGCTATCAACGCGTTCCTCATCCGAGTCGCCTGCTTAAAGAAGGAGACCGGGTGGATGTGCTGGTTCTGAAAATAGACGAAGAAAAGCGCCGCATATCCCTTTCCATTAAAGATGCGGCCATCAAGCAACGAATGGCCGGACAGGAAGAAGAGGTACGTCTGGAAGTCGGGCAGGTCCTCAAAGGGATCGTGGAGGATCAGAAACCCTATGGACTTTTCGTAAAACTGCCGCAGATCGGTATGGATGTACGGGGCCTGCTCCCGATGGACGAATTAATTCATTCCGGGAAAGGAGATGTAAAAAAGAAGATTCCTAAAGGGAAAGAGATTCAAGTGGAGATCGTTGCCATAGATGAAAAAGGAAGGATCCAACTTTCCCAGAAGGTGATGAAAGAAAAAGAAGACCGGGAAGCATTCGAAAAGTTTCTCAAAAAAGAAGAGAAAGTTGAGAAGCTCGGCACCCTCGGGGAGATTTTCACGAAGCTGAAGAAGTGAATCTTTGTCGCCCGGGACAAGTTCATTAAAGAGAAATACTCCAATCGGCTCATTGGATTGCCTTTATATTATGCCGGACAATTCTTGTTGGCTTTTTCCACTGGGCTTTTAGGGTGAAGCGGAAAAGTTTTTTCTCCAGTATTCATACATCCGGAAGAGGATCTGGGCGATTTCATCCAGCCGCTGATGGATGCGAATCCCCTCACTTTGCAGGTCGAAAATGGCCTGGCTCTCCCATTGGGAGAGGCAACATCCCAGGATAACTGGCTTGCCGATCTCCTGCTGGAGTCCGTTGTAGCTGCGCATGATTTGTTCTTCCAGACCCAGGAAAAGTTTTCTCCCCAGAGGGGTTTCGTCCCGGACAAAACCCGGCCGGCCGAACCCATGGAGAACGAGGGCATCTATTTCATCTGAAGAAAGGATCACCCTACCCATGGCCAGGAGTGAATGAACTGAAAAAGCCGAAACTCCTGCTGCTCCAATGTCCACCGGATTTCGCGTAGAGGCTCGGAGCGGCATGCCCAAAGACTTCAGAGTTGTTTGAGTAGTTGCGCTCAACTCAGGGACGATCAACCCTTCTTCTTCGAGACGATCCGCAAGAGCCACGCCCCACGATCCTCCCATCGTTACAATGGCCACCCGTTTTCCTCTCATGGGGGGGCGCTCAATTAAGGCGTGCCCCAAAGGGAGAAGAAGTTCCATGGTAGGGGAGAGAATGACATTTACCTGATCCAAGGCTCCGCGATAGATCTCTTTCCAACCGGCAATGGCCCCCGTGTGGCTATGGGCGGCGCGAGTGCCACCCGCTGTGCGACCTGCTTTGTGGATGATGATGGGCTTTTCGCGGGGGACTCGGCGAACGATCTCCATGAAACGTCTCCCAGCGCGCAGCGTTTCGAGATACATTAAAATTCCTTTCACCTGGGGATCTCGGCCAAAGTGATCTAAAAAGTCAGTCACCTGGAGATCACATTCGTTTCCAGTGTGAATAAATTTACCTACTCCCATCCCGCGGGCAGATCCCCAGGCCAAAAGATCGTAAATGGCATACCCTCCCTGGCAGACCGCCGCCAGGGGAGTAGGGAAAAGATGTTCCGCAGAGGAGGCAGAGGCGTTGAACCTGGAATGGAGATTAAAGGTGCCACTTACATTAGGGCCAAGAATTCGCATGCCATAGGTTCGAGCCATTTGGGCCATAACCTCCTCCCGAGCTCTTCCTCCTGCTACGGCTTCCCCAAATCCGGCGGTGATGATGGTAATCCCTTTGACCCCCTTTCTTCCACAGTCAAGGATCGTTTCTTCCACCGCATCTTCCGGGATAGTAAACACCGCCAGTTCAACAGAGCCAGGAATGGACCTCATGTCCGGGAAGGCCTGGAGGCCGTATATATTGGAAGTACGGCGATTCACAGGGTAAATCTTCCCTGGATATTTCCAGGCCAGCAGGCTTTCCATAATAAATGATCCCCATGACCCGGGCCTCTCCGTGGCCCCAATCACCGCCACGCTCTCAGGTTTGATAAAAACATTTAAGTCGCTGTTCAATTCGCCTTTCCTTCCGGGCCCTGGGCGGGCTTTCATTAAAAAATTGATCAACATCTCGAAATTTTATTAAGCAAATGATTCTCCAAGTGCCAGCATTTTAAAGAAAACCTCTGAAATTTCCCACCCCCTCTTTGAGACTGGGTCGCAATTTTGTTAATCGCGAGGCCCGGTCGGGAGGGCATTCTTTCGGAATCATAAGGCATCAGTTCTTCCATTTCTAAAGGCGGGGGGAAAACCAAATATTTCCGCTTTCCTCCGAATCCGCCGTCACTCTGCGGAAGTACGCTGGAGAGTCTTATATAACTTCTTCTCCCGCCGATGCTTCCTCCTTCATGCCCTCCCGCCCGGGCCAAGACACAGTCTCTTTGCGAAAGGGGGGGCAGGGGGGATTTTGATGTTTGCTATATTGATTTTTTATATTTGTTCTCTGCGGCCTCTGCGGTGAATAGTTTTGGCTGCGGCTATGCCGCGCTGTGTTCTCTGTGGTTCAAGAGAATCTCTCAATTTAGATTTTATTAAGACCGGAGACGTGCCCGTACTTTCCGTGGGGCAGCCAGCCAGATGGCCGCGCAGGCCACGGCGAACGAAACAATAGCCGCAATGAAAGCGAACAGGTAATTCCCGGTGAGTTCGAAAAGCCATCCTCCCAGCCAGGGACCTATGGCGCCCCCAAAAGCAAATCCAACCCAGATTGCTCCGATGGTAAATCCCACCTTGGGCCCCTGGAAAATGTCCGTGACCGAAGCGGCAATGGTGGGGGCGCTGAGCCCGTTGGCCGCGCCAAGGGTTATGGCATAGTAATAGAGCATCCAGGGATGGGAGGCGTCGCGAATGAGGGCCAGAACAATTATGCCGGAAATGCCGATTCCTGTACCGATCGTTATGGTGATTTCCCGTCCAATCCGGTCGGAGATCAGGCCGGCCATGGACCCAAAGGCGAACATTACTCCGGATAAGGCCAAGACGGAAGAAGCGAAAATTTTAGAAAACCCCACATCGATGGCAAAAACAACCTGATGAGCGACTAATATATGCTGCATAATTCCCCACTGGCAAAAGGTGGTCAGAGCAAGCAGCCAGAAACGGCTCGTTTTCACAGCTTTCGAAAAAGTCCAGTCTACCGCTGCCCATGCTGGGTCCATAACTTGAAAATCATTTATTACCCGGGCGGAAGGTCTCTCTTTTTCTTCGATCAGTCCATCCCGCAAGAGGCCCATATCTCGGGGGTGGTAGCGCACGATGAATATGACTAAGGGGAGCATCACTCCTCCGAGGATGAAGCCTTCAATCAAAAAGGTATTGCGCCAACCCGTGCGATCGATCAGCCAGGCGATTGCCGGGTAACAGGCGAAGGCCCCACCGGAGCCCGCGAAGATGAGGGAGAGGGCTAAACCCCGCTTTTTTTCGAACCAATTCCGGATGACGGTGGTAAAGGGGACCGATCCCATAAGACAGAGGCCCATACCGGCGATGATCCCGAAACTGACCCAAAAATGCCAGAGTTCATTTCCCCAGCAGGACAGGATTAAACCAAGGGATAACAAGATGGCGCCGAGCACCATTGTTTTCCGGGGGCCGGTTCGATCGACCAAGTATCCCGTTAAAGGAGCGGTGAGCCCGTAAATGAGAATATGAACCGAGAACATAGTGGCCGTGATATCCCTCGGCCATTTAAACTCTTCGAGCAGGGAAGGGAAAATGACTGAAAAGGAGTAACGCGATCCATAACCCAGAGCATAGGCAATCGTGCCGACGAAGGTAATGTACCAGCCGTAAAAAAAGGGAGAATTTTTCCGTTTACTTGCCACAATTTTCCTAAGTTGTTATCCTTTTCCTCGGCTGCGTCCGGGAAAAGTGACCCCTGAGGGGCAGCCCGAAGTCATGATAGCACAGTTTAAAAAATTCAAGCAATTAGTAAGAGGATTTTATGAAAACCTTCTTGCGATTTGGTTCGGTTTAGAGGTAAGATTGTTGCCCGTAAGTAGAAAAAAGGTTTTTTAAACCTTTCCTCTGTACTACTTACGTTCAATTTCTGAAAATTTTATTACGCATATTTTAATTTTATCTGTGTTTATCTGCGTTAATCTGCGTCCAATAAATTTTGGGTTGCGGCTATGCCGCGCTGTGCCCTCTATGGCCAATCGTCTTTTTATAATTTAGAAAGGAGGAGAGATGATGCTTGAGAAATTCAGCCTGAAAGGAAAAAGTGGAATCGTAACCGGTGGGGGGACAGGCTTGGGCAAAGGCATGGCAACTGCGGTTGCCCAGGCCGGAGCCGAGGTCTTGATCGTAGGAAGGAGGAAGGAAGTTCTGCAGAAAACGGCTGAAGAACTTAAAAAATACGGTGGGTCAGTGGTTCCCTTCCCGGCAGATCTATCTAAGATGGAAGATATTCCCCGGGTCGTAGCCAAGGCGATAAAAGAGTTCGGCAAGGTTGACTTCCTGATCAATAATGCCGGCACCATCCGCCGTGCTCCGTGCGAAGAGTTTTCCGAACCGGATTGGGATATCGTCATGCAGACGAATCTCAAAGGCCCTTTTTTCCTGGCCCAGGCTGTGGCCAAGACAATGATCGCCGCAAAGCGCCCCGGGGCGATTGTTAATATTGCTTCTCTGATCGCCTTCATCGGCGGGAAGAATGTTCCATCCTATGCGGCCAGTAAAGGAGGGATTAACCAGGTCACTAAATCCTTGGCCAATGGCTGGGCGCAATACGGAATCCGGGTGAACGCCATTGGACCCGGGTGGTTCACTACCGATTTGACCGAAGCTCTCCAGAAGGATAAGGAACGGTATAAAGACATCACCAGCCGTATTCCCTTGGGTCGCTGGGGAAATCCGGAGGAATTGGGAGGGGTGGCCGTCTTCCTGGCTTCCGATGCCTCCAGTTATATAACCGGGCAGACCATCGTTGTAGATGGAGGGTGGATGAGCAATTGAAAACAGAAAATTTATATCGGACGCAGATTCACCCTGTTAAATATAGTGAACGGCTTAAATAAGTTGACATCCGATCGATTGCCATTGGTTCAACCCCCCCACCCTCTCCCTCCCCCTCGGAGGGGGGAGGGTAGGGAGGGGGTGAAATTACCGCTTCGCGCCGATGACTACTTTATTAAGTCGTTTCATATAGTAACCATTTAACAGGGCGAACGCAGATTGACACGATTAAATGAAACAAGTACAAGACATAAGCCGCAAGGGATAAAGCAAAAAAATAATGCCAAGCCTTTTTGCTGTTAATTCATTACTGACATAGGCCTTTTCTGCGCTTATCTGCGCAAATCTGCGTCCTTAGAATTTAGAGGTCTTGAATGCTTGATGGGCTTAAAATCCGCCCCTCTGGGGATAGCGCCGTCCTGGTGGAGTTTGAAAACCGGATTGATCCTGAGGTCAACCGGTCCGTGCGCTCCCTGGCGTTGGCCATCGCCTCCGAACCACTCCCGGGGATCAAAGAAGTTTTGCCCGCCTACCGAGCTCTGATGGTGATCTATGATCCACTGGAGATGGAATACCGGCTTTTAGAAAAAAAAATAAATTTTTGGATTAAAATAGCTAAAAATATAGATCTTCCACCCGGGCGATTTTTCCGATTACCCACAGTTTATGGGGCAGTACATGGGCCTGACCTCCAGCGGGTCGCTGAAACTACGCGTCTTTCACCGGAAAAAGTGATTCAAATGTTTTTCACAACCCGCTTTATGGTTTATTTTATCGGGTTTATCTGCGGCCTGGCTTATCTTGGGGGGCTTCCCGAATCACTCCGGGTCCCGCGTCTGGCAACTCCCCGGACCCTCGTGCCCGCGGGTTCGGTGGGGCTGGCCGGCGGGCAGGCGAATGCGATTTCAACGGATCAGCCTTCCGGCTTCAATTATATTGGACGGACTTTCGTCAACCTTTATGACCCCCATCTTTTCCCTCCGGTTTCTTTTTTATCGGGAGATGAAATTCAGTTTATACCGGTGGATGAAGAAGAGGCCGTGAAGGCTAAGGGTAAGCTGGCGGTAGATTTTCTATGAAGGGTTTTAAAGTTTCCAATCCGGGCGTCTTCACCACGATTCAAGATCTTGGGCGGCCAGGGTATATGAAATATGGCATACCGGCTTCAGGCGCAGCCGACAGGTTTTCGGCCCAAGTGGCCAATTTGCTCGTTGGCAATCCGCCAGGCGCGGCCCTTCTGGAAGTTACTCTTTTCCGGCTTGAACTTCTGGCCCTAAATGAGCTCATCATTGCCGTTACCGGCGGGAACCTTTCACCTAACTTAAATGGAAAATCTTTACCCATGTGGCAGGCTTTGGCTCTGCGGGAAGGCGATCGGGTGGCCTTCCGGGCAAGGAAGGAAGGATTTCGAGCCTACCTGGCGATTCAAGGGGGGTTTTCCATGAGGGAGTTTTTAGGCAGCCGTTCGGTTTTTGTTCGCGGCTTGATGGGCAATGTACTGCAAACGGGTGAGATCCTGGAAATCGCCAACCCAGTCCCGCCGTACATCCCCTTTAATAAAAATTTACAGGAGATGATCCCCATCTTTGCTAATAAAAATGAGTTGCGGGTGATCCTCGGCCCGCAGGATGATCGCTTTACTCCCAATGGGATAGAGACGTTTCTTACCTCTGCATACCGGGTGAGCTCCCAATCGGATCGTATGGGATATAGATTGGAGGGCTCAAAGATCGAACATCTGAAAGGTGCGGATATCATCTCCGAGCCCATCGCCCGCGGGGCGATCCAGGTTCCGGGAGATGGATTGCCTATCCTTTTGCTCTGGGATGCCCAGGTTTCCGGAGGTTACACCAAGATCGCCAATGTTATCTCTGCGGATCTGGACCGCCTGGCCCAAATCATGCCCGGGGAAAATTTGCAATTTAAATCTGTTACCCTGCAAGAAGCTCATGAAGCCCTCAGGGAAGAGAGGGCGGGCTTGGAACGGATCCGGAAGATGATAGAAGAAAGACGTCCTTAATAGGTTACGCCTTCTTTTAAATGAAATTCCCGGCCGCTTTCGGGGTCCGTTCGTTTTTTACCGAAATCAACGACCAGGTCTCTGATCACCGGGTAATTCTTCATGGGTTCAACCGTATATTCTCGGTCCGCTTCTAATAGGAAGTGGCAGGCTTTCTTGACTGTCCCGTCGACGGTAACCCGACAACTGGCGCAAAGACCTCGTCCGCAGAAGTAGTTGCGAAACGCTAAAGTCGGATCGAGGTTGGTATAAATCATCCGCATGGCCGCCAATAAAGTCAGGCCTTCACTCCAAGGAAGCGGATAGGTCCGATAATAGGGGATGGAGTCGGCATCAGGATTAAAACGGAAAATTTTTAAACGTATTTTCATTTCATCACCCCTTTTCCCCTTCTCCTTTTAATTTGCTCACGGGCATCCTGCCAACTTTATGCTCGCCGTTGACCAATTGGATTGAGGTATGGAAAGGCGTTTCATCGGTCTTAAGGAAATCCAGCCGGTAATGATGCCCCCTGGTTTCTTTACGCTCTAAAGCGGAAAGGATCACAATTTCGGCCAGGTCTAACATGCTTCGAACTTCATAGGCTTCCTGCACTTCGTAACAGAATCGCCGGATCGGGCTTACGGTTAGGCAGGGAAGGTCCTCGGCACGTAATTTCCGAACTTCAGCCAGGCCTTGGAACAGACCCGCCTCATCCCGCTCCAGGCCCATATATTTATCCATCACAGCTTGCAGTCGGGATTTAAGGGCAATGGGTCTTATGGCGTTGGCCTTGCTTTCTTTCCAGCGGGTGATAGTTTTATATTCCCTGCCTACGACCGCTTCCAAGGGAAGGGGGGGGCTGATTCCTCCTGGCATGTATGCGCAAGCCGCCTTTGCCGCCCGGCTGCCAAAGACCTGTGTTTCCGACAGAGCATTTCCAGACAGGCGATTGGCTCCATGAACGTTCCCGGTAACTTCCCCGGCCGCATACAAACCCGGAAGGTTGGTGCGGCCAAACTCATCAATGCGGATGCCTCCCAAGCAGTAATGGGCGGCAGGAGCCATTTCTAATTGATCGTCCCGTAGGTCGATCCCGACTTGTTTTAAATTGGTAAACTGGTGGAGCCAGGTTTCCAACCGCTCCGTCAAAACCTCGCGGGAATAGCGGGAATGGGATAAATCTACGAAAAATCCGCCGTGAGGGCTAGCCCTGCCCTGGGTCACCTGTTTTCTAATCGCCCCTATGAATTCATCCCGGGCCGGGAATCCCTGAATAAAGACCTCTCCTTGGCCATTCAGGACTCGCCCATCGAGAATATCCGGATTGAGAATGTATTCGTACTGCACCAGCCAGCCTCTGGCCGCCGGCGGATAAACTACAACCCCGGGGTAATAGAGAACCATTTCCAAATCGATGAGGTGGGTGCCGGCTTGATAGGCTATGGTCAGCCCTTCGCCGGTGGTATCCGGGGGAGTATCGGTAAAGGGCCATAACTCTTCATACCCGCCGGTAGCGATAATCGTAGCGCGGGCCTTAATTCCATGGATTGCCCCGGTCCGTATGTCCAGGTAAACTGCCCCGGCCACTCTTCCGTCTTGAAAAAGAAGTTTGACGGCCATTCCGTCCTCCAAAAGGAGGATGCCGGGCAAGGAGGCCATTTTTCGCTGCAGACCAGCGGCCAAGCCATAACCTCCGCCGATAAGGAAAAGATTGCGGGAATGGGTTTGTCCAGGACGTATGGAGGTGGCAAAAGAACCATCCGGATTTTTTTTGAACCTCGCCCCGTAGGCTTCCAGATCGTGAATCCGGTCTACGGCATCCTCGGCCAGGGCATAAACTAAATTGCGGTCGGCCAGCCCGCGGCCGGCCTTGATCGTATCCTGATAATGGTGAGCCGACGAGTCGCCCTCGTTGACGGCCCCTTCTACCCCCTCGCCGGCCATCGGGGTGATCCCTGAACGCGAAAGAGGGCCCTTGCTGAGGAGGATCACCTTTTTCCCGAGCTCAGCGGCGGTGATCGCCGCCCGGATGCCCGCCCCGCCGCCGCCGATGACCAGAATATCGGTTTCCTTTACTTCAAACATGATCATTCCCTATCAATTGTTTTTTTCCATTGCACGATGGTATGACAGTGGGGATCTTTATTTAGTACGTTGGTAAATTGTTGTAAGTCAAATTGGGGATTATATCCTTGGCGCATGCATAGATCCTGCTCGCAGTAAATCAGGCCTAATTTTTCTCCCTTTAGGCGTTTCCATTCCTCGGCAAAAGGGCAGTAAGTAACTTTTTTTTCCAGATAATTCTCCTCGGCCCGGATCTTTTCCGACACCCAGGCCAGGGGGAGGGGCAGGTCATAGAACTGGGACAGGTTTTGCACGGTGAGGGGTAATCCTCGGGACAAAACTTCTTCTTTAATCTTCAAGCCCCTGGCTTCTCCGTATTTGTGGATGGCCTGCCGGATCGCCTCTTCTCCGGCCGGGCCGAATTTGTCAACCACTTCCCGGCTTACATAGTAATGCAGCATGGCTAAAGTCCGGGCCATTTTGTCGACGATTTCTCTGACCTCTTCCTGGGTAAAAATTTTTTCATCGGGCATGAAAACACCTCTCAATGATCGTTTCCTATGAAATATATAAACAAGATGGTTTGGTGTCAATCGGAAAGGGATCCAGCCAAATTTTCCTTGACGAAGGAAGTCAGGTTTTCTATTCTGGGAAAGGCCGTCTCATTCAGCCGGAGAACTGGACGCTTTTCCTGATAAGAAAGCCCTTCAGGAGTATATGGCCAAGGTAATAACCAACTCGGAACCCGGGAAGAAAGGAGAGGGTAATGAAAATTGTCAGCGTTCACGCCCATGTAAACAGGGAGCTCTGTACGGGATGTAAGACTTGTGCCATGGTGTGTCCGGTTTATGCGGTTACCGTAAAAAGGGAAAATGGTAAACCTCGAGTGGACATAGACATCCGCAAGTGCGTTGGGTGTTGGAACTGCGAACAACGCTGTCCAGAGCATGCCATAAACATGGAGCCCTGTGAACCCTATCCTTTGCAAACCGATATTTCTCGCTGGGACTATAAAGAAATAGAAGCTTTATGTCGTAAGGCCCGTTTTCATCCCCAACAGGTGGTTTGCTATTGTTCGGCCAGCCGGGCGGAGGAGCTGGCTGCGGCTGTTTTGGCCGGCGCCAAGACCCCGGATGCTGTCGTTTTGGCCACGGGCATCGGGGCTGGATGCGGGATTGAATGCAATCAGCCGATCCAGCGGTTTTTAGAGGCAGCCGGCTGGCGGCCAGAACGGAGAAAGGATTCCTATCAGTGGTACGGTCGAACCACGACCGTCTGGGAAGTCTCCCCGGAAGTCAAGGCCAATCATCCCGGGTTTCGTTTCCTGGAGGATCGGGAACTCATGGATCGCATCGTCAATGCTCCGGTGAAGCCCTGAGGTTCGAAACTCTAACCCCTGGAGGTAGACATCATGGATCGAGAAACAATTTCCCCGGCCGGCCCCCGTATATCCCAGTATGGAGTGGACCCGAAATATATTGTCAAGCGCGGGGCAGAATTGGAAGGAATGACCGGTGTCTCCCTAAGGGATCTATTTCCGGATATGCCTAAGGTCATCTACCCTGCCAGCCAGGGAGAAAAAAACATCCGCCAAAAAACCGAGGCAGCGCTGGCCAGGATAAATTTTTCGAAGATCAAATCTGGAAATACGGTAAACATTTTGGCCTCCCACCATGGTTTTACTTTCCTCGGAGGCAAACCTTACGCGGAGATGCTGCGCACCGTCAAAGATTTTGTGGAGCGGGAGACATCCGCTAAGGAAGTTCGCTTGCGGGCAGGCCTGGGAATGCGCTTCCGCGAAACCGAAGAATACATCAAGGCTCATGGCCTCGATGAATATTTTAAAGGGAAAGCCTTAGGGATCGCTCCCATCGATGCCGGCATTCCCATCGAGACCTGTTTAGGAACACTCTACGGGCTGCGGCGGGCGTATGATGCGGATGTTATCATCCATGCCCATAACAGCGATGTCCGCGAAGTTCACTTCCATCGCCAAGTAGACCGGGCGGTGAAGCCTTTTGGCATGAGCTATGCCCGGGCAGAAACCCGTTCCACTTACCACATGAACATGGGACCCCGGGCAGCCAATTTCGTGGCTCGGGCTATTTTCGACTCCGACTTTGTTCAGAGTAAGTATAGCTTCTCCATTTTTATGATCATGTCCCCGGCGGGGGTAGTGAACATTGATGCCGACAATGATCTTTATGCCCTCAATGATCGGGTCACCGTGGGGGGGATGAAGCATTATGGGAAGATTATCAATCTGCTCGGGGAGATAGATGAATGTGTCGTCATCCTGGATTTCCCTTGTCCCGTCCCCTATGTGTTTGCCGCGGGGGTAATCTATGCCAACATGGTGGGGGCCAATATCGACCTCTTTGATCTGGACAACCCTCTGCCCCCCTATACCTGGTACACCGAGACTTTTTATAATGAGCGGGGAAAGCCTTTGATTCCGGGCATTCCCCCGGTCAACCCGGCGATCAAAATGGTGGTACACAACTACGCCTGGACCGGCTATCCGGCGACATTCTTCGCCGAACATACACCCACGATCATGGTCGGGCGGGAACAAGCCGAACTTTTCAACCGCGATCCTATGAACTTGAACTACATGAAGCACGCCCTTCTGGCGGAAAATTTGGATGCGGCTATGGAGTTTGCTTACCGCACGACCAAAACGGATAAGGTGATCATTTTCGATGGCGCAACCGGAGGGGTAAACGTTAGCCGACCGCTGGCCGGTCATTTGCTCAGGGTGTCTCCGCAAGTGAACGAGAGAGTGGGCCAGACCTTAATGCCCAAATGGCTGGCTCAGAGAGATGTTGATTTAAAACTACTCAACGAAGTAGCCTGAGAGAAATTAATAATCCTTAATGGGACGCAGATGAATGCAGATTTTTGGAAATTTTTTAGAAATTTTTCTGCGTTGATCTGCGAAAATCTGCGTCCTAATGAATTGCCTATCAGAAGAAAGGACTGCCGATGGATGAGAATCGTTTGAAAGTTTTAGCCGAGATGTTCATGAAGGCCGAACAAATGCGTAAACCCATTCCTCCCCTTACCGAATCAGATCCGGAGATCACGGTGGATGAAGCCTACCGCATCCAACTCCGGGTCATAGAAATGAAAAAATCTTCAGGTCAGGTGGTGGTGGGGAAGAAAATCGGCATCACCAGCCGGGCCATGCAGACCATGCTGGGGGTTAATGAGCCCGATTACGGGCACATTCTCGATGGGATGGTGGTCATGGAAGGAGAGCAGATTCGCTCTGCCGACCTGATCCAGCCCCGCATCGAAGGAGAACTGGCTTTTATATTGAAAGAGGACCTTAAAGGCCCCGGGGTGACCCTCGTGGATGTGATCCGCTGCAGCGAAGGGATAATTCCCTCCCTGGAGATCATTGACAGCCGGATTTTAGACTGGAAAATCAAACTTCCGGACACGGTTGCGGATAACGCTTCCAGCGCCCGGATCGTTCTCGGGGGAAAGATCGCCCCCACTTTGGGTTTAGACCTTCGCACCGTGGGAATGGTCTTGGAAAAAAACGGGGAAATCGCCGCCACGGCAGCAGGGGCGGCGGTTCTCGGGAATCCGGCGCAGGCGGTGGCCTGGCTGGCCAACAAACTTGCGGTTTACGGCATTACCCTGCGCAAGGGAGAGGTGATCCTCTCGGGATCTCTGACCGCGGCCATGCCTGTAAGCTCGGGGGATTTTATTCGGGCCGATTTCGGAACACTGGGGGATGTGAAGATCAAGTTTGCCTAAAATGCTGCCAAGTCTTTGGCCAGGATAAAGATCGTTAATAAAATGGATCTCAACCTTCTTCAAAAAACTGAACTATGGATCGAAGGGATTTCCCTTCAGAATGCCCATCTGGACGCCATCGCTGCCCAGGTGGCCGCCGTTTTGGAATTGGAGCCCCGAGAAGTTATGGTAGTAGATGTGCGGGAGGATCATCTGGTCCTTGATATCCTTCGTCCGGTGCTCAAAGCCAGCCAGATCAGCGGGAAAGGCGAAGAGATCTTACGGCGGATCTCTGCCATTCCAGGTGTGTATCTCTCTGCAAAGGCGTCTTTACATGCCGAGGGCGCCCTCGGATGGGTTTATCTCGATCGCGATGATTACCAAGCGACCTGGCCTAAGGCTCGACAGATAGGGAAAGGAATCCAGGAGCGAGTAGCTAAAAGGGCAATCATTTTTTCCACTGGAGTGGAAGTTGAAAAAGGACTCATTGCGGATACCAATTTTCCTCTGATTGAAGAGTGCCTCAAGAGAGAGGGGTATACGGTCTCCTTCGGAGGTGTGTTGTCGGATAACATAGGAGCCATCGCCTACCAGCTGGAAAAAGCCCTGGATGAAGGATTTGGGCTGATTCTGACTACCGGTGGAGTAGGCGCAGAAGAGAAAGACTGCACGGTTGAATCTGTCCTCCGGGTAGACCCTTCCGCTGCCACACCTTACATTTTGAAATTCGAGGCGGGCACGGGAAGGCATGTAAAAGATGGGGTACGAATCGCGGTGGGAAAAGTGGGGATCTCTCGACTCGTAGCTCTGCCCGGCCCAACGCGGGAAGTGGGGCTTGGCCTGGACCGTCTTCTTGAGGGTTTGGATAGAGAATGGGATGAAAAGCAGATTGCCGACCACATCGCCTCTGGCCTGAGGAAAAAATGGCATGAGTATGGGTCAGGATCTGGCCATCCGTAGAAAAAAAGTCATGATAAAAGATTATGATACTCTCCTGACCGGATGGACGGCAGAGGATCCTTTCTACGAAGAAATCTTTAGTAGCCTCGAAGAACGGAGTTGGCGGGCATCCCTTCGATCCCGGTCTGACGGATGGATCGGCGGAATCCCTTGGGCCAGAAAAGCGGCAGAGACCATAAGACTGGAAGCAATCTGGAGGAAGCAGAGCGGGGAGAAAGTGTTCGCCGGCGAAGAGATCGCTGAATTTATTGGGCCTCTCCAGCAGATCGTCAAATTCGAAAACCTGGTCATCGGCCTGATCTCCAAACCTTCGGGCATTGCCTCGGCCGCTCAAAAGGCCAAGCAGCTTTCGGCCGGGAAAGTTCGCCTGGTAAGCGGGGGGTGGAAAAAACATCCGTTTTTGGTAAAGGACATGGTTCTGGAGGCGGTGACCGCCGGGGGCATCGCCCACCGCATCGTTGATGAGCCTTTTATTTATTTAGACAAAAATTATGTCCGCATCTTCGGCGGGATTTCCCGGGCCCTTCAGGTGGTGGCTTCTCAATCTGGAACCAAAGTTATCCAGTTACGGGGCGAATTCTCGCCTATCGCCGAAGAGGCTCAGGAAGCCCTTAGGCATGGGGCGCAGGTTTTGATGGTTGATACAGGCGCCCCGAAGGACTTAGACGAGGTGATGGGGATCATGAAAAAAGAAAAGGCTCAACCAAAAGTCAGGGTAGCTTTCGCTGGCGGAATCAAGCTCAAGGATATCCCGCTTATTATTGAAAAAGGGGTGGATATCCTTGACATCGGGGCGGCCATTCTTGATGCCCCCTGGCTGGAACTGACCTATGATGTGATAGGCCAAGCAAAGAATTAGGCAGAAAATCGCCAAGAGCATAGCGCATAGTGGTTCTTTTCAAAACGCTAAATTGATACGATAAAGTTAACCCCTCCCCACCGCCCTTTTACCTATTAAACTTAGGAAAGGGGGGAAAAAGGTATCGCCGGAGTTGTTAAAGTGCAAGCAAGGATCGAACAGTTTCGTGGGTGGATGGAGAGTCAGGGGATTGATGTTTCCGTGCTCTTAAAACCCCATGACGTCCTATATCTATCAGGATCCGCCCCGGTGTGCTCCGGGCTTCTGATTTTTCGCCATTCTCCTCCCGTGCAGGTATGCATCTGGCTCGATGGCGCGGAAGTAAAACGGAATAGCTCCTTCGCCCAAGTTGCCGGCTACCGTTTTCCCGAATCTTCCATGGCCGAGAAGATGGCCAACCTAATCCAGAAGAGCTTGGATTCTCTTTATACCATCGGCATCGAGAAAGATTATATAACCGCACGATTCCTGGAAACCCTGCAGGGGTCTTTTCCCCGGGTTACTTTTGTTTCCATTACCCGGGCCCTGGATGAAATGCGGGCCGTCAAAACTCCTCAGGAGATTCTTTTTCTCAAGAAAGCAACGGTTATGGCCGACGCCGGAATGAAGGCCGCCTGGGCTGCCGTTAAGCCGGGCGTTACGGAGATCGACATTGCCGCCGAGGCCGAGTACGCGATGCGTAAGGCCGGAAGCGAAGGGCTGGCCTTTGGAACCATGGTGGCTTCCGGGCCCAGAACACTCCTGGCCCATCCTTATGCTTCTCGAAGAAAGATCGGCAAAAAAGATGTTGTGGTCATTGATTTGGGGGCTAAATACCGAGGCTATTCATCCGATCTTTGCCGGACCACGTTTACGGGGAAGCCTTCCGTCGAGCAAAAACAATTTTTAAAGATCCTCCTGCAAGCGCAGAAGAGTGCTTTCCAGACTGCCCGGCCGGGTGTAAGCAGCGGTCAGGTTTACGCAGCGGCGGAAAAAACCCTTGCTGCCGGGGGATATGATAGGTATCTTCCCTCAGATATTGGCTACGGGAGCGGCCTACGGCAATCCGAGTTTTTTCCAGTCATTCTAAAAAAAGGGCAGGATATTTTACAGCCGAGTATGGTGGTGGCCCTTTTTCAAACGACAGCCTATCGGCGGCGAATCGGAGGAATTCGAGTTGAGGACCAAATCGTAATCCGTCCCAAGGGATATGAAAAATTGTCTCAATTTCCCCAGCCTCTTTTTGATTGAAAGGAAAAATGGAAATGGTGGGTGCAGACTTTCGTTCTTGGTTGGCAGCCTGGGAGAAGAATGGCTGGCTGGCACGAATTTCCAAGCCGGTCAATCCCCGCTATACCCTGGGGGCGATTACCAAAAAACTGGAAAAAGAGGGCGGGGTTTTTTTTCAGCAGATTTCCGGGTATTCGATCCCGATGGCCGGCAATTTCTGTTTCTCCCGAAAGGCTTTAGCCGCAGCGTTAACCATAGAAGAAAAGAACCTGATTCCCACCTTCAGAAAGGCGATGGAAAAACCCCAGCCCTGCGAGATTGTCGCGCGGGCTCCTTTCCATAAAAATGTGATCACTAAAGAGCTCAATCCTCTAAAGATTTTTCCCATTCCTACCTATCACGAGCAAGATGCCGGCCCCTACATCACTGGCGGTGTTCTCATCGCCAAAGATCCGGAAACGGGTATTCGTAATGCTTCCATCCATCGGATTCGAGTTTTCGACGATGGAATCATGAGTCTTCTGATTCTGCCCCGGCACTTAGATTTATGTTTACAAAAATGCCTTGCCAAAAAAATCCCCATGGAAGTAGCGGTGGCCATTGGTGTGGACCCCTTTACGATGCTGGCTTCCCAGGCCATTCTGCCCTTGGGAGTCGATGAGCTGGAAGTGGCCAACGCTATGCGACCTTCTTCTCCCCTGAAGCTTGCCCGATGCCGCACCGTGGAGGTAGAAGTCCCGGCTGATGCGGAGATCGTCCTGGAAGGAATCATTGATCCCTCCCAGACCCGAGTGGAAGGACCCTTTGGAGAATTCCCCCGCTATTACAGCCCGCAGGCTTCCCGACCTACCTTCCGCCTGACGGGCATCTGTTACCGGAAGGATCCTTTTTTTTACTCGATCCTTCCCGCAGGCCGGGAGCACCTTCTCCTGGGCGCTATTCCCCGCGAGGCGAGCATTCTTGCCGATGTACAACGGGCGGTTCCCTCGGTACGGGCGGTCCATCTAACTTATGGAGGCACCTGCCGTTATCATTTGGTCATTTCCCTGGCTAAGAAGGACGAAGGGGAAGCCCGCGTAGCCATGCTGGCCGCTATGGTTAACAACGCCGATATCAAGCATGTTGTAGTCGTGGATGAAGGGATTGACATCTTCGATATGGAACAGGTCGAATGGGCCATGGCCACGCGGTTTCAGGGAGATCGCGACTTATTGGTCATTCCCCAAATTCAAACCTCCTCCCTCGATCCTTCTTCTGCGGCAGGCATCGGGACCAAAATGGGTATCGACGCCACCGCCCCTTTGGGAGGTCTTCAGGAAGGGTTTAAGCCGATCGCCATTCCGGGATTGGAAAATATTGATCCTAAAGATTATTTCTGATAAGAATTTTAGTATCAATTTAGCGTTTTGAAAAGGCCCGCTAAATTTCATTGAAAAATGAAAATTGCCAATTGAAAAATGCAAATTTCTCTGAAAAGCTTTAATCATTTTGAAATTTTCAATTTAATTTTTGCATTGAGCATTGAAGGTTAGCCAAATTTTTTTAAAGGGTTCAACTGTTACAAAAAATCGATAAAGGAGGTTACTGATGAAAACCAGAGTTAGTTTGATTTTAGGATTATTTTTTCTTCTTTGGGCCATCCCCTCAATCGCCATGGAATCAGTAAAAATTCGTCTGGGCACCTTTAGGCTGGGAAGCTCCTGGTATATCTACGGGGCGCTCATGTCCGATATGCTCCGGGCCGGGCTTCCGAAGGACTCGACGGTAGATGTCCTCCCCCATGCTGGCGGGGTAGGGAATCCCAAGCTGGTTCAAAGCGGGGAAGCGGAATTGGCCTTGGGGTTTAACGTTACGGCCAAATGGGCCATGGAAGGGAAAATGGCCTACGATAAGAAGTTGCCTAACTTGATTGTATAGGAAATTCCTTTTTGGACACGGATTCACCCTGTTAGATGTTTACTATCTAACAGGGTAAACACAGATTATCAGGATAAACTAAAAAGAAAATAATTATCTGCGGTTATCTGCGTAAATCTGCGTCCTATTAAATTTAAAAATGCAACTAATCGGAAACAACGATGGCAAAATCCGGGCATAAAAGCGAGCACATGCCGCAATTTTTGCATTTTTCCATCTCATCGCTCTCCGGGGGGAAATAACCCCGGGAATTTATCTTTTGCGCCGGCTTCAGGATTTTCGCCGGACAGAATTCCATGCAGATTCTGCAACCCTTGCAGTATTTATCTTCTATGTATAGTTTGGGCATGGTGTTTTTCAATCTCCAAATTCTTTTAGCCACAGAGGGCACAGAGAGCACAGAGAGCACAGAGAATTCATAAAATCAAAAGTCAAAACCCCCAATTTTGGTTTTGGCATTTAACGTTTGAATTACTTTCCTTTCGTCTCTGGGGCCTCTGTGACCTCTGTGGCCATTCCTTTATTTTGAAATCGATCAATGATCTTCTGGTAAGATTCCAGCCATTCCGGCTGATCCTTGTCCACGAACTCTCCAGCCCAGAATTGGCCCCTTTTTAAAGATTCTCTTTCTTTCTCTTTGGAGAGGCGAATTGCTTGAGACCGATACTTCTTCATCATCTTAGCCGGTTCTTCTTTCCAGTGGGTGGGGCATTGGGTCATGACCTCGATGAAGGCCAGCCCTTTCTTACGAATTCCTTTTTCTATGGCCTGAATACACTGCTGGGGGTGGGCTGTGGTCCAGCGGGCCACATAGCTTGCCCCGGCCGTGATGGCCATTTGGCACAGATCAAAAGCGTTCTCCACATTTCCGTAAGGGGAGGTGGTCGAGGGAATGCCGCGGAGGGTGGTAGGGGAGGATTGGCCGCCGGTCATTCCGTAAAGGTTATTATTCATGCAAAGGATGGTCATGTCCAGGTTGCGGCGGCAGGCTTGAATGAAATGGTTTCCCCCGATCGCCGCGACATCTCCATCTCCCGTAATGACGACAGCCCTCAATTCCGGGCGGGCCAGGAGTGCACCCGTGGCCACTGCCGGCGCTCTTCCATGGAGGGACCAGATGGCATCAAAACCTAAGTATTGGGAGGTCACCCGCGCCGAGCACCCAATTCCCGCAATAAAACAGAACTGGTCGCGGGGAATGCCATCTTTCTTTACCAGGTGATCGACGGCATTCAGGGCATAGTTCAGTACCTGACCGATGCCACAGCCGGGGCAGAAGATGGTGGGAAACCGGTCTCCGCAAACCCCGGTTTCTTTCAAATATTGCAACATGGGGTGTTTCATTTTCAGATTCCTTCACCGCAGAGATATTTTCCAATGACCTCTTCCACTTTATTTATGATCAGATCCGGAGAATGCAGTTGACCCAGGCAGGGGATCGGAATGAAGTTTTTCGCTCGGTCTCGCAGCGCCTCCCTCAGGGGGTGGATCATATATCCCAAATTCATTTCCGGGAAGAAGATATTCTCCATCTGGCCGACCATGGAGCGGATCTTACCGTCGGGAAAGGGCCAGAGGGTCTTCAGGCGGAGGAAACCCAAGTCTGTCATTCCTTTGCCCCGCAATTCCTGGACTGCCTCCAAGGCCGAACGGGTCGTGGTCCCGTAGGCTACCACGAGATTCCTACAGCCCTTCAAGAAGAATCCTTCTACCTGGGCAATTTCGTCGGCATGATCTTCGATCTTTTGATAAATTCGGCTCACACAGGCCAAGTGCATTTCCGGGGTGTACTTGGTGACGTTTCCATCCGGGTGATGCACCAGCCCCACGACATTAACCCGGTATCCATCGCCCCAGGCGGGCATGGGGGGAACCTTCCCTTCATAGGGTTCGTAGGGGAGATACTTCTCTAAGGGAATCCCCAGATCCTGGGGTTTAATCCGGTTGATAACTTTAACCTTGTCCCTGGCGGGGACGGTCAACCTCTCCCGCATGTGGGCCACTGTTTCGTCGGCCAGTAAAATCACGGGTACGCGCCATTCCTCTGCGTAGTTAAAGGCCTGGATGGTAAAATCAAACATCTCCTGTACCGACGACGGCGCCAGGGCGATGAGGGCTCCACCGCCATGGTGGCCCCACCTGGCCTGCATTACGTCTTCCTGGGAAGAAGTAATATATCCCTGTCCCGGCCCCGGCCGCTGGACATTGACGATGAGCAATGGAGTCTCGGACATGATGGCAAAGGAGACCGCCTCCATCATGAGGGAAAAACCCGGCCCGGAAGTAGCCGTCATGGCCTTGACCCCGGCCCAGGATGCCCCGATGAGGGAGCAAGCCGATGAAATTTCATCTTCCATCTGGATGAACCGGCCTCCCACCTGGGGCAACCGTTCCGCAGCTTTTTCCATAATTTCTGAAGCGGGGGTGATGGGGTAACCGGCGTAATACCGGCAGCCGGCGAAGATCGCCCCTTCCACGCAGGCATCGCTCCCGAAAAGATAATAGTCTCCCGGGGGGAGGGGTCCTCGCAAGACCTTTTTCGCCTCCTCTTCGGTAAGAAGGGGCTCAAAGGCCGTATGATCATTAACGGACATATTCGATCCCTTTCTGAAAAGCCTTGAGGTTTTGCGCCAGAGTCTTGGGGGGGACGGATTCCCCGATCGCTCTCTCCAGGGCCTGGGGAGAGACGGCCCCGGTCAACTGACAAAGGGCTCCGAGCGCCACCATGTTTTGAAATCTCTTATTGCCGGCTTTAAGAGCGATCTCGGCAGTGGGGATTTTGACCACCTGGATGTCTGAACGGGGAACTTCCTTTAAGACCGTAAGCGGGTCGATAATCAAAAAACCACCGGGCTTGAGGTCTTTAAGGTAAACGTCCAGAGCGGTTTGGGATAGAGCTACCAAGACATCGGCGGAGCGAACTTTCGGGTAATGGATCTCTCCGTCGGATAATACAATTTCCGATTTGCAGGCCCCACCTCGCGACTCAGGCCCGTAGGATTGGGTTTGTACAGCGTTCTTTTTATCGTGGAGAGCAGCGGCCACTCCCAGGATCTTGCCGATGGTTACAACCCCCTGGCCGCCGAATCCGGCGATACGAATCTCATACCGTTTCATTCTTATTTCCTTCTCTATTCAGGGCCTTATCAAAATCTAACCTATCCTTTAAGGGACCTGGCCCTTTCATCTGCTTCGAGCATGGCCTGGTACAGTTTTTTCTCATCCACGGGAAAAGGCATATTGTGTACAGAGCTCCCTGGAGCACAGGTGCGCTTAAGCCCTTCCCAGAATAGGGGATCCTCGGCGTTGGTAAGCCCGATTTCCTTCAGAGTTAAGGGGAGTCCCAGCTGAGAATAGAAGGGGAGAATAACCTTTAATTCATTTTCATTCTTTTCCAGGCAAAGCTGCACGATGGTGCCATAGGCCACCATTTCTCCGTGGAGATTTTGATGGATTTGCGGGAGGACCGTCAGCCCGTAAAGAAGAGCGTGGGCTACGGCAATGCGAAACTTCGAACCTCCCAGACCCCCAATAATGGCAGTCAAAAGAATGTCAGCTTCCACGACCCTTTCCACGGCGTTGGAATTCCGCTGCGCCTCAACATCCGTGTTAGCTTCCAACCCCAATGAAAAAACAGTCTCTTTGACCTGAGTGGATAAGGTCATAGCAGCTTGGGTAGCTGAATCGTGTTGCTGGGCCTGGTCATAACCCGGCTTTCCTTCATACCATTTAGCCAGGGCGTCCCCCATGCCCGCCGCTAATAGACGTTTAGGAGCCCGGGACAATGTGGCAGAATCGACCAATACTAAGTCGGCACCTTTGCCATTCACCGTCGCTTGCCTTACACCCTTTTCGTAGACCACAGCTACGGCGGAGGCTGCCGAGCAAGTAGCCCCGCTGGTGGGAATGGTCACTAAAGGAACTTTCATCCGATCCGCGACCATGCGAGAAGTGTCAATGGCTTTGCCTCCTCCCGTTCCCACGATAAAATCTAAATTTTGCTGGCGGGCGAGGGCCTCCAACCGGGAAATTTCACCGAGACTGCATTCATCTCCAAAAAGAACAAAGGAAGGAGAAAGGCCAGCTGCTGCCAATCGATCCTCTAAAGTTGGCCGGACAATGGATAAAACCAATTCGTCCCCCAAAACCAGCGGGCGACGGCCAATTCCCTTGAGATAATTTCCAGCTTCCGCCAGCACCCCCTCCCGTTGAATGTACTGCTTGCACCCTACGAATATATCAATCATCTTTTTTTATCCTCTTTTCTCCTTTTTGGACACGGATGAACACAGGTTATTATACAAAGCGTCTTTAATTTTTGCGCATATTTCCAACAACCTCCTATTGTCTGTCATTCCGGGCTTGACCCGGAATCCAGTCTGTTTTCTGGATTCCCGCTTTCGCGGAAATGACGAATCATGCGCATTTATTTATGTCGCTATGTATAGGATATTAAATGCAAAAAAATAAATATCTGTGAATATCTGCGAAAATCTGCGTCCCAATTAATTTAAAACCGGTCTTTTAAAGATCCCCTTTGCGGGGGCCGCCATGGACGAGAAGGGGAAGTAAATTTCCATCCTTATCGAAGCGCAGGGGTTGGGGGCCTTCCAATATTTCCAGGTCCGCTCTTTTTTCCAATTCTTCTCCGTAAACTTCGGAAACTTCTGTTTCGTCCACTTGCAAAGTGTTTTTAATGCGCACAATCTTACTCTTTTCCGGAGGCGTCAGGCCAATGGACCCCAAAGCCACCTTGATGGCTTGTTGGTCGTTTTCAAAATGCATGGGAACGGCGGCTTTTTCCAAGCTGATGCCAGTAATGCAGTTCATGTAGGTTGCCTGATAGTTGATCTTGTCCACCAGCCTTTTGGTCGTTAAGTCGGCCAATCCAATTCCCGTGGCGTTACCGTTGGAATTGGGGGTCAGGTCGCGGACAAAGAGTCTTTTGACGTCCGTCGGATGGGGAAAGACTCCTATTAGATCGCGGTTTCTCCCGGTGACATTCGGGTCAATCCCCGTGCCGCTGATATCTTTGCCCATCTCATCCACGATTAAAAGGTCGATATCGTTGAAAGGAAGCCGGGGCATCATCTGCTTGGCCGTCTCCAGCAGTTCCCGTTCCTTCGTTTCCAGTTCTTCAGGTTTCAGGACCACGATTTTCGCTGTTTCGTCATATCCGTTTTCCACCATCGCCAGTCCGCACAAAACGGGAGCTTTCTTCAAGACCTCCCTTCCCGCATCGACGATGATTTTGGGAAAGGTATATTGGATGGCCGCCTTGTGGTAATACTCCGCCCCTTTCTGCTTGCCCATGCCGATGGCCATGATCTTCATCAACCCGCTCTCGATCGGGGCCTTGAATTTGGTGTGGGGCTTGATGCGGTTCGCCACAATGATCCAATCCGCTTGCGAGGCATTTTTATCAATGAAGACCGGGACACCGTCTTCGGTCTTGCTGATCTCCACGACTTCCATGGAGGAAAGAACGGGGGCTCCGGTGAAAGCCTCCGTCACGTTATAGTGGGCGAGCAGGTCCTTTTGCCCTTCGGCCGTCGCCCCTGCGTGACTGCCCATGGCGGGAAAGATAAAAGGTTTTGCCCCTAGGGACTTTAGGTAGGCCACGGCTGCTTTCAAAATCACCGCAATGTTGGCCACGCCCCGGCTCCCGGCAGTGAGGGCTATACGTTGACCGGGTTTGACGCGACCTTCCAGAGAGAGTTTTTTCAATTCAGCTTGCACCGTTCCCGGAATATCCTGGACCACCGTGCGGTCGAACTTCTGACGAATTCGATATACTTGCGGGTAATTCATGATCATGACCTCCTTAAGAAAGCATAGCGCAGAGCGCATGGAGCATAGCGTAAAAACCATTCCAGGGTACCAACATGGAAAATATCCTCCGACGCTTTGCGCTATGCTCTTGGCGTATTTTTATTTAAAGACTTCAATGGCCATGTCCGGGCAGATTTGTCCACACATGGTGCAGCCGGTACACTCCCCGGAATTTTCAAAAAGGACGAAATGAAATCCTTTATCGTTAAAATCTTCTGCAAGGCGAATCATTTTTTTGGGGCAGGTAATCAGGCAAAGTTGACAGCCTTTGCACCGTTCTCTATCGATGGCGATCTTGCCCATTATTCTTTTCCCATTTCAAATTTATTAGGACGCAGATAAACGCAGATTTACAGGATTATAAAAACGACGCAGGGCATAAGGCCCAAGGCGCGCAAATCCTGTAGGGGCACGAAGCATCGTGCCCCTACTAAACTGATTCCTGATCACTGACTACTAACATTATTATTTTCTGCGTGCATCTGCGTCAATCTGCGTCCCAAATATTATTTCTGTTTTGCGGCGGCTTCGGCGCCGCGGCGCAGCGCTTCTTCATTGACCGCAAGCAATTCTTGGCGATGTTCGGGGATCATCCGCCGCAAAGCGACAATGACTGACTCCAGGGAAACGACCCCTCTCCCTTCCACATAGGCTCCCAGTGCCGCCATGTTCGTAACCTGAATCGCCCCTGCTTCCTCGGCAATTTTATTCGCTGGAACCTTGATGACGGTCAGGTCGGTCCGCTGGGGTTCCCGCTCCACCAGGGAAGAGTTGATCATAAGAAATCCCCCCGGCTCAATGGAGATTTCAAATCGATCCAAGGAGGGTTTATTCATAGCTACGAGGGAGGAGGGATGACGGGTCACGGGGGACCCGACCCGGTCCGAACAAATCATGACGGTGCAGTTAGCTGTACCCCCGCGCATCTCTGGTCCGTAGGAGGGCATCCAGGTTACATTCTTTCCCTCGTGCATCCCGGCATAACAAAGAAGCTGTCCCATGAGCAGGATGCCTTGCCCTCCAAAGCCTGACATGATTACTGATTCATGCACGCTAAACTCCGTTTAAAAAACCATTAGCCACAGAGCACACAGAGAACACAGAGGAAAAGAAAAATAAAATAGTAATCAGTGAATAACAAAGAGCAGATATTTTATTTTGTTTGAACATTATTCTTGTTTGTTTTTAAACTCCCGGTGCTCTCTGTGCCACTAACGTTCAAACTCTGAAAATTTTGTTAAGATTTTTTATAAAGATTTTTATCTGAGTTTATTTTCGTTCATCCGTGTACTAAGTTGTTTTTTGTTCTAAAGATTTTGGCTATAACTCTGTGATCTCTGTGACCTCTGTGGCAAAATATTTTAACTTCCTTTGGGATTCGCAAACTCTCCCAGCGGATAATAAGGAATCATATTTTTTTCGATCCACTTTACCGCATCCAGAGGCGAGACTTTCCACTGCGTGGGACACATGGAAAGGCATTCGACGAGGGCAAAGCCTTCATCGTTCAGCTGGACTTCGAAGGACCGGCGGATTGCTTTAGCTGCCTGGTTGATATGTTTAACGTCGTGGATAGAAACTCGGGCGATAAAAGATTCCGGAGAAACACCAGCCAGCATTTCAGCCATGCGCAGCGGATAACCACCGGTTCGAGGATCGCGCCCCCCGGGAAAGCTGGTGGTCTTCTGACCCAGAAGGGTAGTTGGGGCTTGTTGGCCACCGGTGGCGCCAAAGACCGCGTTGTTGACGTAGATTACGGTGATCCGTTCGCAACGGGCTGCGGCATGGACGATTTCCCCCGTACCGATAGCAGCCAGGTCGCCATCACCCTGGTAGGTAAAAATAATACATTCGGGAGCGGTCCGCTTCAAGCCCGTAGCCACAGCCGGTCCACGGCCGTGCAACCCCATGGTCATGTCGCATGCAAACTGTTTCCAATTGCGAACTGAACATCCCGCGGAAGTGACCCCGATGGCTCTACCTACGATGCCCAAGTCATCCATGGCTTCCCCTACCAGACGCTGAACGATTCCATGACCACACCCCGGACAATAAGGGTAAGGGAAATCGGTTAAAGAATCAGGTCTTCCGAAAATCTTCTTCATGAAAGAAAAGCCTCCCCAACAAATCTCAAGCACCAAATTACAAATAAATTCGAAAGAGTCAATTCCCAAAATCCAAGGGGGGTTGTCTTTCTGCTTTGGTCATACGGACATCGCCTTTTGGAATTTTCTCTATAACTTTCCCATCACCCTTTTAATTTCTTCATAAACTTCGTCGGGATAGATGATTTTCCCTCCGCCCTGGCCCAGATGATAGATGGGAAAATCCGGACCGACTACGCGCTCTAAGTCTTCCTGCATCTGGCCGGCGTTCATTTCGACGTCAAGGAAAGCCTTGGCCGTTTGCCGGAGCTTGGCCAGGCCTTTCTGAGGAAAGGGCCAGAGAGTAATCGGCCGGATCATCCCCACTGGCAATCCTTCTGCTCGGGCGACCTGAACTGCATCGAGTGCTACCCGGGCCGCACTCCCGAAGGCCAGTACTACGAGCTTCGCTCCGTCGAGCAGAATTTCTTCCCAGCGTTGTTCTTTTTCTTCGATTTGCCGGTACTTCTCGGCCAGCTCCTGATTGAGCTGGATAAGGCCGGGGTCATCAAAAGGGGCGGCATAGATCATTTTCCGCGGCCCGACTCCCTTACCCTTCAAGGCCCAGGGTTTATCAGGAACGGGAAGAGGCTTTACCAGATCAAAATCCACAGGTTCCATCATCTGCCCGAGCATTCCGTCCATCAGGATGATTACCGGATTGCGATAAAGGTCGGCCAGATGAAAAGCTAACGCAGCCAATTCCGCCATTTCCTGGGTGGAGGCTGGCCCGAGGACAATCGTCCGATAATCGCCATGACCTCCGCCTTTGGTCACCTGCCGGTAGTCCGATTGAGCCGGGGCGATTCGTCCCAACCCCGGGCCGGCTCTGGTAACATCCACCACCACGCAAGGAAGCTGTCCGGCGGCTAAAGTGGTCAGTCCTTCGGACATTAAGCTGATTCCCGGCCCGGATGAAGAAGTCATGGCCCGCGTGCCTGTGCAGGCCGCACCCCAAATCATGTTAATCCCGGCCACTTCGCTTTCGCACTGCAGAAAAGTGCCTCCCGCCTGGGGCAAACGCTTGGCCATGTACTCAAAAAGTTCATTCTGCGGAGTGATGGGATAACCGGCGTAAAATCGGCACCCTACGCGGATGGCCCCTTCGGCAATCGCTTCGTTTCCGCGCATGAGTTCTAACGCCATTTTTTAAAAACCTCCTGACAAATACAGGGTTCAAGGGGTCAAGGATTCAAGCGCTCAAGTGAAAGATTAAAAAAGTCTTTTAGTTTTCCCCCTCGAACCCTTGACCCCTGGAATCCTTGAACCCTGTTTTCTTACCATTTTTTGGGATCGAGAATCTTTTTGAGTTGGTCCATCGAAGATCCTTCTTCAATGGCCCCGACGAGCTTTTTTTCCCTCTTGGAAGCTGCAATGGCTTGCTCCACAACAATTCCGATAAATTTTTGGGGGACAATGACCACTCCCGTGTCATCGGCAACGACCAAATCCCCGGGATGGACCGAAACGCCGGCGCAGACCACAGGCCCATTGACTTCCAAAGCCTCGAAACGGAATTTTCCCGTGATCGGAGTGACTCCCCGGGACCAGACCGGGTAATCCAGGTTTCTCATCTCCCCCACGTCCCGGACGCCGCAATCCACAATATTTCCGGTTAATCCGTACTTTTTGGCGATCAGGGTGGATAAGCCGCCCATGGCCGAGATGTCTCCTCTTCCTCCCCCGTCGATGACCACCACGTCTCCAGGTTCGGTCAGGGCATAGGCGTCGCGGTCGGCCAACTTCGCCCTTGCTTTCTCATGGAAGGACTGAGCCGGAGTCAGGCGCTCGGGGACGTATTGCAAAGTCACGGCCGGTCCGGCAATTTTCTTCCCCGATAGAACGGGTTTTAAAACCGACCCCGGAATCGCTCCAGCTATTCCCATCGCATCGAGAATATCGGAAAACGTAGGGGTAAGGCCGTCGTAACTGAGTAGCTCCTGGAGGAGGGATTGTGGCGGGCGGGGGATGTTCCAGGCTATAATCCGTTCCATGGGAATCAAGCCCATTAACCGTTTACGATATTTTTCCGGAATTTTTTTCATTTTGCTCCCCCTGTTATCGACCAGGTAAAAATTCATTGCCCCTGGAAAAAACACGATATACTTATTTACCTTGGATTGAGAACTTTTGTCAAAGAGAAAAATCACCCTCCCGCTTGGACCCAGCATTGGATAATCCTTCCAGGCCCGGGGGTTTGGGGCGCTTTGCTCTGTACACCATGCGGTGCAGAGCTTTGCTTGGCATTATGAGCAGTGGTTCTTGCGCGGAATTCCCAGCCCTTTCATCTGGACCACAAGAAAAGGTATATGCCAAAATGAAAAGAAACAAAAAAAGCAAAAATTTCTTGACATATCGGTGTCATTTAAATATAGATTGTTTAAATTTTCCCCCTCCTTGCTGTAGTGGCGGTAAGCTGGATCGGTTACTATAAAAAGCACATTTCCTTGGGGCAAGAGGGGGTTATACTCCTGTCGATTCCCTTTTTGGTTCAGCCGGCATATGGGATAAAAGCGGGTGGCCTGGCCGTCTTTTTTGCTGCCTTTATTTGGACCCAAAGGGTAAGAAAATAACCAGGGAGGGCTTAAAATGATAAAAGAAAGAGGAAAGAACAAAGGGACGGGGATTACCATTCATCCCCTGTTGGTTGGATTTTGGGAGGTTGACCAATCGATGCACACCTTTGGTTTTGATATGGGGAAAAGGACAAAATCCTGTTGTTATATCTGGCTCATTTTGGGGGCCGCCCAAAAGATTCTGGTCGATACCGGATGCGCCGATCCTGAATGGACCCGGCAATATCATCGCCCCATGGATGCGGATACTTATAAAAATCCCATTGAGGCACTCGCCGCCAAAGGGATCCGGCCCGAAGAAATCGAAATCGTAATCAATACCCATCTTCATTGGGATCATTGTTTTAACAACGATCTTTTTCCAAAATCAAGGATTATGGTTCAAAAGAAGGAGCTCCAATACGCCATCGCCCCTTTACCCATTCATGCCTTGCCCTATGAATCCCAGATGATCCATATGCGCCCTCCATGGGTGAAGGCCGTCGAACGGATCGAAGCCATTGAAGGGGACCTGGAAATTTCGCCGGGAGTTGCGGTTGTCACTCTTCCCGGCCATTCCAAAGGATTTCAGGGGGTGTTGATCGATACCTCCAAAGGGCGCCATTTGATTGCCGGAGATACCTGCCCCAAAGAGGAAAACTGGCGCGGCAACTCCCAGTTAAAGCATATTCCTTCAGGTATTCATGTGGACTTGGAAGAATATTTTAAGACCTTTGAGAAGATAGAAAAAATTGCGGATGTGGTCATCCCCGGGCATGATCCCCGGGTAATGGAATCGCCCGTTTATCCATTAGGGAGCGGGAATTATGGATCATAAGAGCTTCTTGCAAAAGTTACTTACTCCGTCATTCCGGCGCAAGCCGGAATCCTGAATTGCTTGAAAACCCTGGATTCCGGGTCGCGCTTCGCCCTGTACACCATGCGGTGCAGGGCTTCGCTTGCGAAGAAGATGTTCACCCAGAGAGCCGATACGGTTGAGGAAGCGGTAGCAATGGCCTTGGCCAAACACGGGAAGAACGCCAAAATCATTCTCATGAAAAACGGATCGGATATGATCCCTCGTTTCGAAGGAAAACCAGAAAATGCCTAAAGTATTGATCATGACCAAAAAATTTGCCGACGTATCCCGGGACTCTATCCGAACCCTGGAACAGGCCGGGTTTACCGTGGAGGAGAAGGATTATGACCGGGTGACCCCGGCCCAGGAGGATGAAGTTTGCCGGATAATCCAGGGAGCAGATGTAATTGTGGTAACGGCCATGTTTCCCGCCACCCGGAAGATCATCATGAGCACCGACCGCCTGAAGATGATCGCCATTCGCAGCGCGGGGTTCGAGGGGAGCGACCTAAAAGCGGCCACCGAAAAGGGAGTCGTGGTGACTTGCAACCCGGGGGCCAACGCCAGCTCCGTGGCCGACATGGCCATCGGTATGATGCTGGCCGTTTCCAAGCAGATTGTCAAAAAGGACCGGGAGATGCGCAAGAACCTATATAACCGGGAAGGGGGAGAAGATCTTTTCCGCAAAACCGTGGGGATTATCGGGCTGGGCAACATCGGGAAAAAGGTGGCCCAGAGACTTCAGGGGTTTGAGGTCAAAATCATCGCCAATGACATCGTGGATTATCCCGAGTTCAAGCAAAAATATAACATCCCCTACTTATCCAAAGAAGAACTCCTCCAGATGGCCGACTACGTAACCCTCCATGTTCCCTTGGATAATTCCACCCGTCTGATGATCGGGGAGGAACGGCTGAAATTGATGAAACCGACGGCCTTCCTCATCAATACCGCCCGGGGGGAGATTGTGGAAGAACAGGCTCTCTATAAAGCGCTTATGAGCGGGTGGATTGCCGGGGCAGGCCTGGATGTTTTCCAAGAAGAGCCCCCCCAATTCAGACCGCTCATCGAGCTGGAGAATGTGGTCTGTACTCCCCACAGCGCGGGCTTGAGCCGGGAAGCTTCCTATGCCATGGCGATGGAGACGGTTAGAAAGATCATTACCTTTTTTGAAGGAAAAGTTCCCCCCCATGTCCTCAACCCGGAGGTACTGAATGGCTAAAAACTAAAAGCCGACCATGGTCGTCATGAAGGATAAACAAAAGGAGATCTGATGGAAAGGTTACCGAAAGGCTACGGGGAGGTCCAGGCCTACTATTTTTGGAAAAAGCACAGGTTCGGGGTGATGCTGCGTGATAACCTTAAATTCCATAATAATCGCGGCGCCCTGCAGCTGGAATGGAGCTTTCCCATTATTGAAAGGGTCAGCGGCTACGTCCAGTATTTCAACGGATACGGGGAGAGCCTTCTGGATTATAATCACAGTGGGAACCGGATTGGGATCGGCTTTATCCTGACCGAATGGAACTGAACTCGGACTATTTTATTTTGGAGATGAACTAAAAATGCTTAATTTAGGCGAAAAAGACCTAAAATCCGCTCTGCCGGACACGTCCCAAACATTGCGGCTGAAGGGGATCGACGCGCTCATGGAGATCTACAGGGACCGCTGCGGTGTTCCGCACGTGCTGGCGCAGACGGCCCACGATGCGTTCTTCGGGCAGGGCTTGGTCACCGCTCAGGATCGCCTCTGGCATATGGATTACGACCGCCGCCGCGGCTACGGACGCCTGGCTGAGTTGCTGGGAATGTCCACCGTTGAAGAGGATAAGGTGATGCGCCGGTTTCAAATCGGTGCTACAGTCGCAGAAGACTACCGATCCGTCGATGCCGCCACCCGGGCCATGTTGGACGCCTACACGGACGGGGTCAACGCGGTCATCGGGAACTTGAAGGCGCTGCCGATCGAATATGCGCTGCTCAATACGGAACCGGAGGCCTGGCTGCCATGGGATTGCTTTGCCGTATTCAAGATGCGCCATATTATGATGGGAGTGTTCGAAGGAAAGTTGTGGCGCGCCAGGCTGGTCAACACCTTGGGCCCTGAAAAGGCGGCCGCCCTCCTGCAGGGCTACCAGCCCGGACATCTGGTTGTTGTGCCTCCTGGGGGGTCGTATGAGGGTCCCGTTCTGGAAGGGTTTGAGGAGCTGAAGAGAAACCTTGAAGCCATCGGATGGCTCAAAGAGGACCCGGATGCGGGCAGCAACAACTGGGTCGTGCACTGCAGTCGTTCGGCTTCCGGAAAACCGCTTCTGGCGGGGGATGCGCATCGTTCCCTGGACACCCCGAATGTGTACTACCAAAACCACGTGGCCTGTCCGGAATTCGACGTCATCGGGCTATCGTTCCCGGGATGCCCCGGCTTTCCCCACTTCGGCCACAACGCCCAAGTGGCCTGGTGTGTCACTCACGCCCAGGCCGATTACCAGGATCTCTACATCGAGCGGTTCTCGGCGGACGATGCCACTCATTATGATTTCCAGGGCCAGTGCAAAAAGGCCGAGGTTCGCCGCGAGCAAATAGGAGTCAGGGGGGGTGCGGCCCAGGAGATGGAAGTGACCGTAACGCATCACGGGCCGATCATCGCCGGGAATCCGGGAAAGGGCTACGGCCTGGCGTTCAAATACACGGCTACGGCCGCCCCCTATCGGGGTTTTGAATGCCTTCTGCCGATGATGAAGGCGGCTTCTGTCGACGAACTGGACGAATCCATGCGGAACTGGGTGGACCCCTGCAACAATCTTCTGTTCGCCGATGTACACGGAGACATCGCTTATCTGCACCGGGGGCAGGTGCCCGTTCGATCCATGTCCAATGCCTGGCTGCCGGTTCCGGGCTGGACGGGAGAGCACGAGTGGCAGGGCAACATACCCTTTGAGGCGCTGTCCCGGTTGCGCAATCCCTCCACCGGATTCATCGTCTCCGCCAACAACCGCATCCCCGACGAGAACTACCCGTACTATATCGCCTTGAATTATACGCCGGAATACCGAGCCCGGCGGATTTACGAGCGACTTGAAAACCTCCCCCGAGCGACGGTCGAGGAGATGCGCGCCATCCACGGAGATTGTTTTTCCATACCCGCGCAGGTGCTGGTCAAGGTGATATCGACGATTGCGCCGACCAACGAATTCTCTGCCAGGGCGCAAGCATTCCTTTCCGGCTGGAAAGGCTCCATGGCGCATGACGCCGCGGCACCGACGATATACAGCGCGTTTCGGATCAAGTTTTTGCATAAAATCATCGGCAGCCTGGTCGGACCGCTGGTCGATGTGATGTTTACCACCACTGGCCGCGGCGCCCCCCGGCACCTCGGCGAATTGGCATCCCGGATCGTTACCGCGGCCAAGACGGGGGACCCCTCCCTTCTGCCGCCGGGAACCACCTGGCGTTCGGTAGCCACCGCGGCCTTGGACGAAGCGGTTTCATACCTCAGAGAGCGCTTGGGAGACGATATGGCGGCTTGGCAGTGGGGTGCCGTCCATCGCACCTCCCCCAAACATCCACTCTCCCATTTTTTCCCGGAGATGGAAGAACTTCTCAATCCCCCTTGCGTACCGATGGGAGGAGACGGGGACACCCCCCTGGCGGCCGGTTATTCCCCCGGCCGTCCTTTCGATGTGACGCTGCTTTCCGTGGTGCGCTACGTCTTCGACACCTCCGACTGGGATAATTCATGCTGGGTGGTTCCACTGGGCGTCTCCGGCCATCCGGCAAGTCCCCATTACGCCGATCAGGCTGTCATCTGGGGGGCCCTTGAGCTTGTTCCCATGCGCTATAGATGGGACCGGGTGAAGGCGGAGGCGGCGTCTCATCAAACCATTAAACCGGAGTGGACTCCAGACACTCCCTGAACCTAACTGAAAAGATGCCGGAGATCATGCGGCGGTTCCCGCTCAAGAAAGGGGCCACCCTTTTACGAAGGCTGCCATCTTACGAGCGGTGGGCGCTGGATATCCTCACCCACGGCGACTATGACGGCTACTGGAAGGAACAGCGCGGCTATGCCGTCTCCGAGTACTATAAGGAACATGCGGATGTTCCCACCCTTTACCTGGGCGGTTGGTATGACTCCTATGCCCGCAACACCTGTGAAAGTTATGTGGCCCTGCGCAGGATGAAGAAAACCCCCCAGTACCTGCTTATGGGACCCTGGACCCACGGAAAGTATGAGATCACCCATGCTGGAGATCTCGAATTCGGCCCGGAAGCGCAGATCGACTACCAGGATCTGAAGCTGGCCTGGTTCGACCATTTTTTGAAAGGCATGCCACCGAAGTTGCCGACTGGCTGCCGGTGCGAATTTTTACGATGGGAACCGGCGACGGCAAGCGCGTCATCGCCGGCGCACCCGGTGAGGCGTCAGAGTATCCGGGTCGCATCAACCACGGCGGTTTTTGGCGGAGGGTTGAAGACTGGCCGATTCCGGGCACCCGGTTCACACCCTACTACCTTCAAGGAGATGGAACCCTGTCTCCGCAAAAGCCCGGTGGATCTGATATTGCACCCAGTCGATATACCTTTGACCCCAAGGACCCGGTGCCCACCATCGGCGGCGGCATTTCGGCAGCGGATTCCGTGATGAAGCCCGGCGCCTTCGATCAACGCGAGAAAGACATGCTTCCGCTCATTTCGCGATCTGATATTTTGACCTTCCAGACCCCCCCGCTTGCGTTCGAGACGGAAATCACCGGGCCCATCGAAGTGCACCTGTGGGCGTCATCGTCGGCTGTGGATACCGACTTTACAGCCAAACTCATCGACGTGTATCCACCCAGCGATGATTATCCAGATGGCTTAGCCGTCAATCTGACCGATTCTATTATTCGTGCCCGGTATCGAGACGGCTATGAGAAATCGGAGCTGATGTCACCCGGAAAGCCCTACGCATTTGTCTTTCAGCTTTACCCGACATCCAACGTTTTTAAAAAGGGTCATTGGATCCGCTTGGACATCAGCAGCAGCAATTGGCCCCGGTTTGATGTCAATCCGAACACCGGCGGACCCTTGGGGCTTGAGCAGCGGTACGAAATTGCGCATCAGGCCGTCTACCATGATGCCAACCGCCCGTCCCATATTGTGCTGCCGGTGCAGAAGGGTTGATAAAAAAGCCGGAAGGATGTTTACGTCCTAATCATTGGCCAAGACTTCACCCCAAACATCCTAAGATTGGAGAGCAGGCTTCAAACCACCTTAAGCTGCTCTGGTAAAGAGCCAGGGAGGAGCCAGGAGGTAAGGGGAGGTTGCCGGAAACGGCGATTGGATGATAAGAGCCGGATGACGGGAGACTGGCACGTCCGTTTCCGTGAAGGCCTGGGGGTGAAATTCCCCTGGGCTACTCGACTGTTCAGTTTTAGGGTCCCAAAATTACCAACAACATATCGTGCTTTTTTTAAACCTTCGTTTGAAAATTGGCACAAGAAGTGGACAAATTCGCCTTTTGAGTTGCAAAAATCCTGTACTTTGTGGATAATAAATGTATCGGTAAGTTTGGGTGGGGCTTGTCTTCTCAATTCTTGATTGCGGCCTGCCTGCTTTCTCCAATGTTATTTTTTCCCCCAGGTAAAAGCGTATGAAGGAAAATACTGTGATGGAAAAACAGGCCCTGAAAGTACAGCGATTAGGTGTTGGTTCTTATGGAAACAATGTCTACTTGGTGCAAGATCAGCTCCAGGGTTGCTGTGTGCTAATCGATGCTGCGGCTGAAGGTGACGCTCTGCTTCAGGCCATCGGGCCAGATCGTTTGGTGGCAATCATCCTCACTCATGCCCATATGGACCACATCCAGGCTCTGGAAGAGGTTCGCAAGAAGGCCGGCGCTCCAGTGGGAATTCATCCCTTGGAACCAGAGGCCACTCGACTCCGTCCAGAAATCTCTCTCTCCGATGGGTACCGGATTGCCGTAGGGTCTCATGAACTAGAAGTCCTCCACACCCCGGGGCATACATCTGGAAGTGTATCTTTTTTCCTTCCATCCACCCTGTGTTTTTGTGGGGACACGGTATTTCCCGGAGGTCCAGGCAAGACTTGGTCCCCGGAAGCTTTTCAAACCCTCATTCAGAGTCTGGAACGAAAAATTTACACCCTTCCGCACAATGTTTTACTCCTGCCCGGGCACGGGGAAGGGATCTTGGTAGGAGATTCTAAGAAGGAATATGAGGTGTTTCACAGACGACTCAGAGAAAAAACACCCTTTGGGGAGGTTCATTGGGAGGAATCGTGAGCCGTCAGAAAGATCGAGCAACCCTGGAACGGATGGTAATGGGAAAAGATCTTCCTGTGAGTTCCGAAGAATTGGTGGCCCTCCGTCATGCTGTGGGTTGGCCGGCAAAAGGGAATTATGTTCAAATCATCCAGGAGTACCTTTTTCACATCAGCGCCAGGTGGAATGGACGGCTGGTGGGATTTTTACCTGTGGTAGGTAGCCCCCACGGTGATTTGTTGATCCATAGCCTATGCGTGCATCCTGACGTCGAGGGACAGGGGGTGGGGACACGTCTAATGGAAATTGCCCTGGAGGCTTGTCGCGACTTGAATCCTCAGGGGGTCAACGTGCTTTTTGGGGAGAATGACCGTCCCTTCTTCGAAAAATTTGGTTTTCGGGTAATGTACGGGGGGTACATGGATTCTGAATCTTTGAAAGCCCCCAATGTCCGATCCAAGGCCAAAAACAGACTCTCCCGCTGATAGAGATGATTAGGCCCTTCTATTATCTTTTTTCCTTGGAAACCAAATGTAATGGGCTGAGGGATTGAAAGGATAGAAATATTTAGCAGCGATTCTGATCAGCAAGATTTCCATGGCCGGTTGGCGGCTATTGAGGAAACGCCGGGTTTAGATCAATATTACAAAATGCTTTAGTACCACCTTTTTATGCGCATTGGCCCAAGGTATCCTTACACCATGGGGTGGTGCCTTATCCCCTAAAATATTTCTCCCTCATTCTTTGAGAAAGCTCGCTGGTAAATTGGAAGGCCCTCTCTCCCAACTCCAGTGACATCATCGAAGTGGCGCAGCTCGGGGTAAGGATCGATGACTGAAGTAATGTTTGCCTATTGATTCCCACATTGACGAGCATCTGTAGGTCTTTTTCCAGCTTGCCCATCAGCGTGTCCGCGCTTTCCTGAACAATTTTTTCGTCCGCGGTTGGAACGATGCCCCAAGCGAGCATGCCGCCTCTTTCCAGAAAGGTATTTAACTCTTTTGGATAAAGGGCGATCTTATCGGCGTACTCGTAAGCATCGAAGTTGATGGCATCGGTATTGGTTTCCATCAGAATCGACCAGTCGATATTTGCGCAGCAGTGGATGCAGGTCAGTCCTTCCACTGCTCCCAGCACCTCGTTGAGTGCATGAATGATGTCCTCTCTCGGCCCGCTGCCAACGGCAGAAGTATGCACCACCAACGAAGGTTCGGCGAAGTCAACCATCGTTTGAACGTCCGGTAACATCTCCTTTACCTTGCGTTCTTGCCATTTGGCCTTCATGGCCAGAGTTTTAACCAGGATGTCCCGCATGGTTTCATTGTAGAAAGCAGGAGTTCCTTGGTCATCGGTCATCGCAAGGCTCCAGCTAACCGGTCCGGGAGTCTGGATATGCACCATTTTGAGCTGTTGCGGAGGCTGCTCCTTAAGCCTTTCTAACAGGACGTACATCCCGGGAGCTGATTCCCGACTGATCGCGAAGTAACCAAGATCGTTAGCTGCACATCTCTCATAGAATTCTATCAGTTCCGTTTCTCGTTTAGGTGAGATGTCGAACCAGAGCTTTCTCTTGGAAGAATCCATAACCAGGCAGGGTATCCCCTCCAAATACATGCGGGTCGACTTGGTGAGGCGGGGGATACCGGGCGCCTCGGGAAAATATTTCAGAATAAGGCTGCATGCCTGATCCGGGTCCCTGTGGGCCATGGCCGCCAGATGGGTTGCCATAAATTCCGGTGAAAATTTCATCCCGTATGATCCTCCCCATTCGAATTTATATAATCTCCCAAGGTGGCGTTGATAATGGTGCCGTCATCAAGGTGGGGAAAAGACCTTCGTCCAATATTTCAGCATAGCCAAGAAGGTAAAGGCGAGGAGATCTTAAATCTTTCTGCCAAGGATGTCAAGTGGATGGGACCCTTAATTTTGACCGGCTATTTCTGTTAGTATGACCTAAAATCACAGAGGATCAGCGGCAATTAACCTTGTGAGAAATTCGAGAGCAAGGCGGCGGTTCTTCCGGATGGGGGTTTGGCGTTTTAATCGGGTATGATCCGGGAGAAAATTGAGATTTCCCCTTTTAAGAGTATTAGCCGCATTGCCCTGGAATGATAAGATCAATGAAAAGTTTAAAAATTGACCTGGCAGAGGGCGCCAAATTAAGTTGTGATAAATAAAATTTGACATGACAAACATTGTCTGAAGACGTCATGCTTTCTTCCTATTAGAAAGCATCGGTTGACAGATTTTGACAAAGGGTGTAGGTTTCTATCGGTAATCAATAAATGGGCCTTGGATATACTTTTTCTATCGAAACTTTTTATCAAGTGCGGAGATGGGCACGATGTCCGCACATTGGACTGCTGGAAATAAGGTGGCGACAAGGTTAAGAGATCTGTGCTTTTTGGTTACCAAGAGCCAAGAGTAGACTTGGCCCCTCTTCACACGCGAGCGACTATTGTCCATTGTGGATCGGTTGAAAGAGAAAGAGAGTATCCAGGCCCTGATTCTGGGCGCAACGGAATTACCCTTGATCCTGCGGAACGCAGATGAAAGAGGAATTCCTTTCTTGGACACAACAAAAATACATGTAAACCGGGCGGTTGCTCAAATGCTGCAGAAATTTTCCCACCCAACCGACTAGGAGATTATGAACGTCTGGGTCAACAAGGCCTTTTCAAATTGATCCAGGAAATGGAAGAAAAGGCCCAGGCCTTACAAGGCTACATTGAAGCCAACATTAGACTGGCCGGCGAGGCGATATCCCGATCGACATAGACATTTAAACAGGCCGGCTTCCCGGGCAAAGCCGTGGTGCAGGTCGCCACAGTCCAGGTAGCGGTAAATAACCTTCTGGAGGTGAGGCCGCCAGAACCCGTACGGCCTTTCGAACCGCTCCTCGTAGACCTGAACAAAGGTCTCAAAATGGTCCTCCACGCACCGTTAATAATCAGAAGATTTTGGGTTCCGGGGACGGTAAACGGCGGTAGGAGCGGATAACATTGGAAATCAATCGGATTTCTTGGGTTTTTCTTTTTTCTGTTTTCTTCTCCTCTCCCCCAACGTGGATCAATTCATGTCCTGCTTCTCTAAAAGCTTCGGCAGACTTCCGATATTCTGATTCTTCAAATTTTTGAGCAAAAATAACAGCAATTTTAGCCATATAACTTTTCGCCTATCCACGGACCCTTTTATTTTCTTTTATGACTTTTTTTCGATTCTTTGCATTAATTCTGGCGGTCGATAAGCTTTCGCTATTTTTCATTTCAACCAAGAATCATGCCAGAAGACCCCGGGGAAATTTTTTAATTTAATTTTAAGGGGTTATGAAAATTGTCGATGGATTTTTGGAGGAAAAAGAAAGGGATCTATCCTATCAAGTGAGACTGAATCCCATGAGATAAGATCATTTCTTATTTGGCGAGACCTGGAAAGGAAAAAAATGCTTTCTTTCCCTCCTGCTTTTTATCTTTAAAAGTTGACCCAAGTCTTGGTCAGCGATGAAGAAGGGCATCAGATTGTTCGTCCCGTTATCCAGATCCCCATTTGGGCTTTTCCCTTCGTGATTAGCGCTATTCAAAAGCCCGTGTCCTTTCGGGTAATGGCTGAACAATTAGGGTGAGCCCTTCAGTCGATCGGACAGACACAGTTTCGCCCCTTTCCACTAGACCCTTTCCCTCCGCCATCTCTGCTCGCCACAGCGTGCCATGGATTCGGATGTAGCCCGATGGGGACAAGGGTTGCTCTGCAATGCCATGGGTCCCGATTAGAGGATGCTGGTCTTCTGGGCGATCGGTATGATAGGCTCGCCAGACGAAGGGGAAAAGGAGGGCATCCTTGGCCGCCCACAAAAGGCCCATGCCCCAGACAAGCCATAAAGGCAAGTTAAACCATTTGCAGAGTAAAATCAGAACCAATATCCATAGAACAAAGCTGGGGATTTGCAGCAAAACGTATTTAATAACGACTCGGGTTGGCCAAGCTGGTTTTCTCATTTCTTCTTCTTCCCCTACCAAATCCTTCCTTGGATCGCTGAAAAAATGATTTTTTCCAGGAAGACCAATGGTCTTGGGAATTTTGGGGTATCTCCCGGTTATCGTCTCATCCTTTTGAGGGCTTCACCACCAAATTGCTGTATACCCGAATGACTCTGCCCTCATAGGCATTCTCAGCATCGGCGTCATATTCTGACCATGAACTCACCCTACCATCGGGCCTGCAGTTATATCCTTAACGGTTACCTTGATGCCTTCAGGATCTATGAATGGACTCCAGAATAATTCCTCTTCGATCTCTTCCTTAATCTTCGCGTCACTTTCAACTCGATACCTCGGCTGGCATGGGTACCATTTGTATTCTTTTCGCAAGACGCCTTGGTATTAGCCGAAAATTCCCAGTCTTAATCCCCTAAACCCATAGACCCAAAATCTATTCCCAGCAACTTTGGAGTTCGATCGATCTTGGGGTTTTTTTGATGGGCAGGACCTTCTGATCTGCCCATATCATACTTCCAAAGGGAAATTTCTTATTTTTCAAAGAAGATCGACTTGCCAAATAGCCTTTTCCTTAAAGAAGCTGCCATTTTCTGATTAATCAATCTAACCAAAAATTTTGCCAATACCTCTCATGGCCATAAATTTAATTTGATTTAACAGGCTCACATTTTTCTGCGGGGAAATTCACCGAAGAACGGAAACTGGCAATTCGTCCTACGAGATTGGAACGAATCCTTCCTTGTAAGATCACTCATCGACTCCCCTTTGCCTCAACGCAAAACCAAAAAAATTCCCTCGTAGCTGGATTGGGATCCCTGTAAGGTTTTCCTGAAAATCTCTCTTCAGGACAGGAGGAAAACTATGGGAAAACTACGGATCCAAATGAAGGCCGATCTTTTGCTCAAACGCTACAGCCCGCACAGGATGAGGGCCTACCTGGGATGCATCCGTTACTTTGCCAAGTATTTCATGCGCCCACCGGCAGAGATGGGGGAGGCCGGGAGCATGAGCCCCTGGGCCTGAAATGATTATTTCCCCGAGGGGTTTTGGAGAAATTTAAAGAAATCGCCTTTCGTAGATAGAACCAACCAGTCTTTTTCCGATAGGGTGGTTTTATAGGTATCCATGGTTTTCAAGAATTGGTAAAAGGCTCTGGATTCCGTGCTTTGATTATAGGCTTGGGCATAGATCGCGGTGGCCTCGGCATCCGCTTTTCCTTTGATTTCTTGCGCTTTCCGATAGGCTTCCGATTCAATCTTTTTCAAGTCCCGTTCTTTGTCTCCCAAAATTTTAGCCGCCTCCCCCTGGCCTTCCGAGCGGAATTTATCGGCGATTCGTTTGCGCTCGGAGATCATCCGCTCGTATATCTTCTTTTGCACTTCTTCAACATAGTTGATCCGTTTAAATCGGATGTCCAGTAATTCAATC
>Ga0180009_10000657_pt1 | contig 45960 bp, 45 predicted proteins | sample OS_PC_MetaG_FD_123537 | JGI IMG/M metagenome (GOLD analysis project Ga0180009, IMG submission 123537) | Groundwater microbial communities from the Aspo Hard Rock Laboratory (HRL) deep subsurface site, Sweden - OS_PC_MetaG | ecosystem: Environmental > Aquatic > Deep subsurface > Groundwater...
AAAAGAAGTGCTTATGATTCCGCCTGTGGATTTAAGATGGCTTTTGAGGAAAAAGATGGATTTTCAGAGTATAGGGGTATATGATGTGTCTTCCAGTCCCTTTTCTCATTCTGGAAAATTTAATCTCTCGTATTGATGCTCATGTCGTTTGAATTTAGTGGCCATCTATTCATTTCTCCTATCCATACCAAGCGCATAACTTAATATTGTTAAACCTTTCCCATGATTTTCTTAATAATTACATCTCCCATTTCTGCAGTCCCGATAGCTGAGGTTTTATCAGTTGCAATGTCACGAGTTCGCATGCCTGATTCTAGAATCTGCTCAATTGCGTCGTCGATAGCTTGGGATGCTTCAATGTAGCCAAAACTATACTTAAGAAGCATTGCCACTGAGAGAATTTGAGCAATTGGATTGGCGATACCTGCGCCGGCTATATCCGGCGCGGAACCACCAGCCGGTTCATACAGTCCGAACCCTTTTCCATTTAAGCTGGCAGAACTTAAAAGGCCAATGGAACCGGTGATCATGGCGCATTCATCAGAAATAATATCACCAAACATATTACTGCATAACATGACATCGAATTGGTGAGGATTTCTGAGTAACTGCATAGAAGCATTATCTACATACATATGAGAGAGCCCCACATCTTTGTAGTTCTTCCCAACTTCGCTGACAACCTCTCTCCAAAGAACCATGGATGTAAGAACATTGGCTTTATCTACTGAGGTAACTATTTTGTTTCGCTTGCGGGAAAATTCAAAAGCCATTGTTGCAACTCTTTCTATCTCTCTGCGCGAATAAACCATCGTATCAAACGCGCGTTCCTGCGCCCCTTCTCCTTCCCTTCCCTTGGGTTCGCCAAAATACACGTCTCCCGTCAATTCTCGAACACAGAGAATATCGACGCCGTCTTTTACGATTTCCGGGCGAAGAGGGCTTCTCGATACCAGAGATTTGAAGAGTTTAGCAGGTCTTAAATTGCAAAACAGATCAAAGTGTTTTCTCAATGCTAAAAGAGAGGCTCTTTCAGGCTGCAGCTCGGGGGCAAGTGATTCCCACTTGGGTCCGCCTACAGAGCCGAATAGGATCGCATCACTCGACTCGCATAGGGATAAAGTCGAAGAAGGTAGGGCTTCTCCATGCCGATCGATCGCACAACCACCCACGTCGCCAAAATCATATGTCAGATCTAATGAAAATCTCTCCTGAACCGCGTCGAGAACTTTAACCGCCTCCCGCATAACTTCAGGGCCAATACCATCCCCTGGTAAGATCGCTATTTTTTTTATACCTTTTTTTGTCATTTTCAGCTGTACTTTCGCATTGAATCTATTTAACGCATATTCGTTAAATACTCATGTATAGACTTTGCGGCTATCTTAGCCTGTCCCATGGCGAGAATAACTGTAGCGGCACCGCTGACAATATCTCCTGCAGCCCAAACCCTATCTTTTGAAGTCTTTCCGGTTTTTTCATCAACAATAATAGTCTTCCATTTTGTTATTTCAATATCCGGAGTCGTCATAGGCACAATAGGATTCGGTTTATTGCCAAGAGCAGGTATAATGGTATCAGCTTCGATCACAAATTCACTGCCTTCAACCGGTATGGGACGCCGCCTGCCGCTATCGTCCGGCTCTCCTAGCTCCATACGCAGACATTCAATCCCAGTCACTCTTCCGTTATTGTCACCTAGTATTCTTTTAGGATTCGTAAGAAAATGAAAGACGACCCCTTCTTCTTCGGCATGATGTATCTCTTCGTCCCTGGCCGGCATTTCTTTTCGGCTTCGGCGATACACAACAGTAGACTGTGCTCCCATTCTGACAGCCGTTCTGGCTGAGTCCATAGCAACATTACCCCCGCCCACAGTAACTGCCTTTTTACTATATATCGGCGATGTGCCGTATTCGGGAAACAGGAACGCCTTCATCAGGTTTGAACGAGTAAGATATTCGTTGGCTGAATAAACACCCACAAGATTTTCTCCTGGGATCCCCATGAACATCGGAAGACCCGCACCTGTGCCTATAAAAACCGCATCGAATCCATTTTTAAGAAGCTCATCTACGGTTAATAATTTACCGACTATGTAGTCTGTGCGGATTTCAACGCCAAGCTTAGTTAAATAGGTTATCTCCGCTTGAACGATTTTTTTAGGCATCCGGAATTCCGGTATGCCATACATTAAGACGCCGCCCGGCTGGTGTAATGCCTCGAATACAACAATTTTGTGTCCAAGCTTAATAAGGTCTCCGGCAGCCGTCAGACCGGCAGGTCCCGCTCCGATAATGGCAACGCTCTTACCTGTTTTGGGCGCGATCTTTGGGAGCTTGATATTCCCGAACTCGCGTTCATAATCCGCCGCGAACCTTTCAAGCCTGCCGATGCTGACAGGGACGCCTTTGTTCGCAAGAATACACTTGCACTCACACTGCGTTTCCTGCGGGCAAACTCGCCCAGTCGCTGCAGGAAGGCTATCCTGCTCTTTTATCTTATGCGCAGCTTCCAAAAATTCGCCTTCCTCAATAAGCGCGATAAAATCGGGAATGCGTATGTTCACGGGACAGCCCTCTACACATTTGGGATTTTTGCATCTGAGACAGCGCCGGGCTTCCTGTTTCGCCAGCTCTTCGGTAAAACCGTACGTCACTTCCTTATAATTATGCCTTCTCTCCGCCGGGTTCTGCTCCGGCATCTTTTGCCTTGGTATCGCCATTCTTTCTTTTGCATCCATCTTGTTGCCTTCTTTTAGCTCATACACTTATGATCATGTACGTCATACTCCAGCGGCAAAGCCTCGATCTCCAATTTGGTATATGTTGAACGCCGCTGCATCAGCCCGATCCAATCGACCAGGTGAGCGTTAAAAAACGGCCCGTCAACACAGGCGAATTTAGTTTCATTGCCTACAGTCACGCGACAGGCACCGCACATACCCGTGCCGTCAACCATTATCGGATTTAATGCCGCTAAGGTCGGAATGCCTAATCCCTTTGTAGTTTCGCTGACCATCATCATCATAAAAGTGCACCCTATGATAAACGCCTGATCGATCTTTTCCCCGCGATTCACAAGCACTGAAAGAGCTTCCTGCACTCCGCCTTTTATGCCGATGCTACCGTCTTTAGTCGTTATCATCAACTCATCGCAATGCCGGGATAATTTATCCTGCCAATACAACAGGTATCCGCTGGAGGCTTCTTCTATGCAGATCACCTTATTCCCTGTTTCTTTTAAAGCCCGAGCGATCGGAAGCATCGCACCGACGCCAAAACAACCGCCTCCGCATACAACTGTTCCATAATTCTTTACTTCTACAGGAATACCGAGAGGGCCCACAAAGTGCGCCAAATAATCCCTTTCATTAAGCAATACTATTTCCCGACTCGATCTCCCAGCTTCCATAACAAGTATTGTTACCGTGCCTTTTTTACTGTCCCAATCAGCTATAGTATATGGGATCCTCTCGGATTTCTCATTGACTATGGCAATCACAAATTGACCCAACTGGCATTTCTTTGCGATATCAGGCGCGAAAACCTCGATTATATGGGTATTTGGGACAAGCTCAGTTTTAGTGACGATTTTAAATAAGCGATCACCGGTCACAACTGAAGTTTCTTCGCACTTTTTGTCTTTCTTATTTAAAATAGACCTCAACGCGGAAATAATATCTGCTTTTTTTCGGAATGTTCCGACTTTCCTTTCGATATCAGAGATAATATTTTGAATAAGGTGTCTGTTTGATAATCTGGAGATTTTTTGAATCGCCGCGTTTAAATGGTCGCCTTCTTCATAGATTTCTGGCAAGATAAAACGGCCGATTGCGCAAAGGTGCGCTTCATCCGTAAATGCCGTCGATTCAGCTCCGATCACCCTACCGTTCTTCATTTTAAGCCTAACCGGACAACCTGCCGGACATATATCGCATGTCGTTTCTTCGGTTCTATCCGCTTCACCATGCCATTTGGCAGATCGATCCGAAAGTGCACCTGTAGGACAAATATCGATACATGCTCCGCAAAATCGGCATCCAGCCTCTACATAATTGTGTAGAAAGGCCGTGCCAATACGCGCGGTTTTCCCTCGGTTAATAAAATCAATGGTGCCTTTTTCATGTATTTTCTTGCAAATACGCACACACCTGCCGCAAAGAATACACAGATTATAATCTCTGTCCATAAAAGGATCTATTCTCTCAAGGGGAAGGTTCTGGTATATGATAGGGAGCTCAAGATCGTCTACCTTATATTCTTCAGCAAGTTTTCTGAGTTCACAGGATCCTCGGTTACTGCAGGACTCACAGCGGACTGTTTTACCTGATTTCGCGGGATTAGGGCGATACTTCTCACAGTCTTTCTTATGAAGACACACGATACACGGGCTGGTATGCCCACTCAGTAACAATTTGAGTATATTTTTCCTGAGTTCAATAACTCCGGGGGATTTTGTTTTCACAACCATTCCTTCTCCGACAAGAGTAGTACATGATGTCGGATAACCGCGCATCCCCTCGATCTCAACTACGCACATCCTGCATGCGCCATATGGTTCAAGCTCAGCATGTGCGCATAGAGTCGGGATCTCAATGCCTGCATTGCGAGCCGCATCCAGAATGGTATCGCCTCTTTCGGCTTCCACCTTTTTACCATCTATGCTTAATGTTATCTTATTTATCATAATCACACCTTAAGCATCTTTTTGCCTCGATAATTGCCTTTTCCTCAGTTAACCCCTCTTCAACTTCTTCGAAATTATGAATCCTTTCGCTACCTGGTTTGCGATGCGCTTCCGGACGGTCGAGTTTTTTAATTTCTTCATCAGTAAGCTCAATAAGGGGAACTTGGACTGCCGGTTTTATAATATTATACTCTTTTATTACATCGTGTCCCCTCAAGAATTGGTTTATACTTATTGCCGCTCTTTTCCCGTGAGCTATAGCTGTAATGACATCATTAGGTCCAGTCATTACATCACCACCGGCGAACACACCTTTCCTCTCTGTCTGCAAAACTTCAGGATCTGCCTTAATAGTCCCCCAGCTTGTAACCGAAATACCTTCACTTTCAACACAGGCAGTCTCTGGAGTTTGGCCAACCGCTGAAATCACATTATCGCATTCGACAAAAAATTCCGACCCCTTAATAGGTATCGGCCGCCGCCTACCGCTCTCATCAGGTTTACCCAATTCCATACGTATACAATCTATTCCCTTGAATTTTCCATTTTCTTTTACCACTCTCACAGGATCCTCAAGATATCTTATCTGTATACCTTCTTCTTCCAGCTGATCAAGTTCTTCATGCAATGCGGGCATCTCTTCTCTGGATCGTCTATAAATGATAAATACTTTCTTGCTTCCGAGTCTTAACGCAGTTCGAGCTGAATCAGTAGCTACATTACCACCGCCTATAACTACAACACGGTTTCCTATATGAACCTTTCTCCCAAGATTTACATCCTTTAAGAAGCTTACTCCTGGAATAATGGCAAGATCATCTGCGCCTTCGATTTTTAGAATAGAGGGTTTGTGGGTACCAAGGGCAAGAAAAACAGCTTTGAATCCGTCTTGAAAGAGTTTGTCTATAGTAAAATCTTTTCCAAGAGTCATACCAGTTTTGATTTCGACACCTGTCTTTTCAATATAATCAATTTCCTGTTTCAGGATATTTTTGGGTAAACGGTAGTCAGGGATACCGACAGCCAGCATACCGCCAGCAACGGGTAATTTTTCAAATATTGTACACGGGTAACCATTGAGGGTTAGATAGTATCCCGCGGTCAAACCAGCCGGGCCTGCACCTACAATTGCAACCTTTTCTTTATATCGAGTTTCCGCTCTTTTAGGTTTAATCCCCTTTCTTACACCATAGTTGGCGGCAAAACGTTTTAGAGCACGAATTGATATGGCTTTATCGTATTTGGCAGCCTCGCATTTTCCTTCGCATGGATGCGGACATACACGTCCGCATATACTTGGAAAAGGATTTTCTTTGCGGATTATTTCTATTGCCTTGTCAAATTCACCCTGAGCAATATAGCCGATATAACACGGAACATCTTGTTTGATCGGACATGTATACTGACATGGCGAGGAAATAAGTTTTCTGCAAACTAATGCGTCGCATTTTTTCTTTTTTATATGTTCTTCAAATTCATCTCTAAAATAACGAAGTATGCTTAAAACTGGATTCGGCAATGTTTGGCCTAAAGCACAAAGACTACTCAAGGCAATTGTCTGTGAAAGTTTTTCAAGTTTATTTAGGTGTTCTACTGATGCTTTACCTTCGGTAATCTCCGTCAACATACGAAGCAAATGCTGAGAACCTACTCGACACGGCGTGCATTTCCCGCATGATTCACTGTGAGTAAATTCAAGAAAATATCTGGCAATGTCTACCATGCATGAATCTTCATCCATGATGATCATTCCGCCGGATCCCATGATCGAACCAGCTTTGGCGAGTTCTTCGTAATCAACTTTAAGATCAATAAGTTCAGCGGGCAAACACCCTCCAGATGGTCCTCCGGTCTGAACAGCTTTGAATTTTTTATCGTTTGGGATGCCGCCGCCAATCTTGTATATGATATCCCCGATCCTAGTACCCATTGGTACTTCAATAAGCCCTGTATGTCTAATCTTCCCGGCTAAAGCAAATGTCTTTGTACCGCGGCTTTCTTTGGTGCCATACTGGGCGAACCATTCTGCGCCTTTATTAAGAATCCCGGATACATTGGCCAGAGTTTCAACGTTATTAATAATGGTTGGTTTTCCATGAAGCCCAGAATTTGCAGGAAACGGAGGCCTTGGCCTGGGCATGCCTCGACGACCTTCAACTGAGGCGATAAGCGCTGTTTCTTCACCACAAACAAAAGCTCCTGCACCTTCTTTTATCACAATATTAAAATTAAAGTCATTGCCCAAAATGTTTTTTCCGATAAGTCCGAGTTCTTCCATTTGACTTATAGCTTTTTGAAGCCTTTTGATTGCGAGTGGGTACTCGGCTCGAATGTAAACAATGCCGTAATCTGCGCCAATGGCATATGCAGCAATAGCTAATCCCTCAAGAACCGAGTGAGGATCGCTTTCAAGAACGGCCCGATCCATAAAGGCTCCAGGATCGCCTTCGTCAGCATTGCATATAACATATTTTATATCACTCTGAGTTCTTTTTGCGAATTCCCACTTTTTCCCGGTAGGGAACCCCGCTCCTCCGCGTCCGCGCAGTCCTGATCCTTTGACCACTTCGATAACTTCTTCAGGTGTCATCTGAAGCGCTTTTAGGAAAGAAGAGTAACCTTTTCTTGCTATATAGTGATACACGTTTGTGGGGTCAATTATGCCTGCGTTTCGAAGGACAATACGGGTCTGCTGCCGGATCATTGGTAGATCATTAACAGCTGGGATTCCATCAATGAAAGTGTCACCAAATGTAGCAAGTGCCAGATCTGGCCGTGCATCTCCTTTTCCGATGAAGTCTTCAACAAGTTCAACAACCATCTTTTCATCAACATTCCTGTACATCACCCGCCTGCCGTCAGGAAGGCCTATCTCCACGACAGGCTCAGCGTAACACATACCAAAACATCCTACCTCATAGATATCAGCATCTATTGATCTAGAGCTAAGTTCTTTATCGAATGCAGTACGCACATTCACCGCACCTGCCGCACAACCACAGGTTGCTGATCCTATTAATATACGTGGACGTTTAAGGCTATTAAACGCTTCCCATTCCAGTTGTGCTTTTTTCTTAATCTTCTCAAAATTATTTATCATAATCGTAATACTTGCTCAATCTTTTTTGATTTTTTCTAGAATCTGTTTAACTTTTTGCGGGGTCATTCTTCCATACACTTTATCATCCACTACAACTACCGGGGAGAGCGCACATGAACCGAAACACGCTACTCTCTCAAGGCTAAAGCGATAGTCTGGTGTAGTCTCTCCTGTTTTGATGCCAAGGTATCTCGTTACCTCATCTTTAATACGTTTGCCACCTCTCACATGACAGGCCGTTCCCTGGCATACTTTTACTATATGATCTCCGGGGCGTTGGAATCTGAACTGAGTGTAAAAGGTAGTTACGCCGTATATCTCATTTTCTGATATATCCAGATAATCAGAGATCTCATTAACTGCCTCTTTGGATATATAGCCATTTTTCCGCTGGATCCCCTGAAGTATTGGAATCAGATTATCCCTGTCCCGCCGATACTTCTTCAGCACAGTATTGATACCCCTTTCTTCTCCTTTTGGCCTGCTTTTTTTCTTATTTTTCATTTTGCTAGTTTATTGTTCTGTTATCCTTAAGACCCAAATCGAAATCCCCTTATATAACAAAGGCACTCTATCTAAAGAGCGCCTTTGTTCTTTCTCATGCTCGTCGGCATATCTTAATAGTTTATTATCTATGCTTTTTAGAATAAATCAAGAATTCCGCTTGTCTTCTCCTATTAAAATCTGCCACAACCTTTTGATAGGCTAAGTATAATAAACTGTCCGGCGTTAAATTTTTCTGAAATTTCATGTGCTTCAATTTTATATTTCCAGATGAAAGTCGAAAGTTGTTTCTTATCAATTATTTTTGCCATTTTTTACCTCCGCTATGTGTTATACAAAATAATTATATACTAGTTTTTATTATATGCTTATAAAGGTTTATCGTCAAGTTAGTTCCAGTTATTAGCTCTCACTACGCAGCGAAACACAAAGTAAAATCCTCTCAAATCCCTCCTGAGCCGTATACGGGGAAGCCTCAACCATCCGGACGCAATGATGTATTGAATCCTAATCATTATGCTTCGCATTCTAAGCATCAATAAATTCTTCAGCATCCACATAGGCCTCTACTCTTCTTCCAAAAAGCGAAAGTACTAATCCTGAAATATAACCGCCAACAAGAGCTATTGCAACTGCAATAATAATGCCTGTAAGCTGGATTTGATTATTTAACCCTCTTACAATAAACATGGCAGCAAAACCTCCCATTAAACCAGGCAACCCATGTAAATACATGACGCCGCAGGTATCTACTTTTTTAATCTTCTTCTGCAGCCACGGGAGAATAACAGCAAAGCCGAATACAGACAAAACCCCGGCTAACAATCCGATTACCATAGAGCTGATTGGGTTTGCGTAATCACAAGTAGAGCCTATGGCCACTCCGCCAGCCAATGACGCATTTGCAATATCAGCAATTGAAATCTTGCGTCTTAAAGCACAAGAAGTAACATAAGTGGCTAATGTTGCGCCGCAAAGAGCTATAACAACATTAACTGCTGTTTGCGGCACCTTTGCCGCCGGCACAAGCGCTGCGCAAAAACTTGGCCAAAAAACCCATAAAACCATACTTCCTAACATTGAAAATTTATCACTAACAGCATCTGATTCTATAGGCGTATCAAATTCTTTCTTTGTGGTCAAAGTTACTATTAAACCAAACCCGAAAAAAGCCCCGAAAGCATGAATCAATATAGAACCTCCGGTGTCCGCAAAGCCGCCATTAGATAATAACTCTAAACCGCCTGAGAGAAGGATCCATTCATTCAGCATATAACATGGCACAAAAAGCATCCCTAAGATAATATACTGGAACATCTTTAATCTACCTAATGCCGCGCCAGCGCAGATTAAAAGACTTGCCGCTGCAAATTCTGCCAGAATCAGTCTATCTATGCCTGCCTTGGCAACTCCAAATAAACCTGAACTATTTATACAAATATAAAACGGTATTGCTGCGCTCACCAACAGAAAGGTTGCTGTCAACGCAGAACGTCCATACTTTTTGACAAAAACCATTAAAAAACCAAAACCAACCAAAAGCATAGCCATTATATGTATTGCCCGGTTGTATTTTTGAACATCAACCACTGAATCCAAAGAATCAGTCGCCAAACAAACATTTGAAAAAATGACCAATACTGCCAATAATAATGGAAATACTAACATCCAGCGGAATTTTCTCATTTATTTCCCCCATTTTTAATTTGCCTTATAACAATTGGTAGCCAAAAAAAAATAGCCCTACTTTTTCTGTAAGGCCTCTCTGCCATTTTTCTGCTACGCTGCAGAATTATAATTTCTACCTGTATCTGCAATACAAGATAGCACATTTAGCGCTACTTGTAAATTAAAAATTATAATCGAACCGGAACTTGAGAGAATTTTCTTTTCTTCTTGGCAGTCAAATTCAACGAGGACATGCCCTATCCGCATACAGCTATTGGTAAATTTGAAAGGTGACTCCTGTAAGGACGCCCAGAAATATGGCGCGTTAGAAGAACTCTCTGTAAACAGGTAGAAAAAAGGCTATTGACCGCATCCGATCAATAGCCGCTAAACTCTCCCATTATACGTGGAGAACGATATTACTGGGATCCCTCTCGTATGAGCCGAGGGGAAACCTCTCTGATTCCAAATAACGCTTATATATAGGAATTACCTCAATATATGCCTAATACTTCAACTTTAGAGAGGTAATTCCTCGCAAATTTCTGGGATCGCTGGTTAGATAGGTTCAGAATCTACTTATGAGTAACTTCCACATGCCAATGACTGTTAACCCAAAGACCGACAATTTCAATTTCTGGAAAATGTTCTTTCAATCGCTTAAGTGCCTTAGTTATATGCTCACGATGGGTCTTCTTATCAACAGGATTGCCTCGGCAATCATAATGGCCGACAACGAAAATACTAGTGGATTTATTAATGTTTATGGAGATGTTTATACTGCGAATAATTTCATCAATATTGTCTTGTGATGCCAAGACCCAATCCATACCTGCTTCGGTAATAACATCCACGAAATCTATTTTATATTTCTCGCGGATCCAGTTTATGACAGGTAATTGCGTGCGCCCATCCATGCAATTTAGACATGTTGCTCTGGTATTCATATATTTTCTACATGGTTTTGGAGAAAAAATGGGGGTCTCGGAGGGATTTAGACTCAGAGAGGTTTGTGCCCCTTCACCCTTCCCCTAAGGGATGCTAACTTTATATCTAAAATGTTACAGCCTTATCGCTCTCCTTCTTAATAACATCCGTGCTGAGCGCAGGCATTCTGAATGGTTATTTCCTCAAGCCCACCTTTTGTGAACTGACTGACGATATCTGCAACCGTTCCCGGAATAGCTCGATAAGCTTTGATCCCGCTCTCATTTAGCTTTTGAACCGCCCGACCACCCATTCCGCCGGTAACAACAGCGTCAATCTTCTTACCCATTAACGCGTTCATTGGCTGGCACATCCCGTGCGCATGATGTTGATTTGCATTGTCAATGATCTCTGCAGAATCTTTCTCTGTGTCAATAATGGTAAAATACGGCGCGTTGCCGAAATGCCCGTAAACTACCGCGTTCCTGCCCTCATTTGTTTCTGTGGGAATACATAGTTTCATTTTGTCGCTCCTTTCTTTGCTATTAAAACAGTTTGACAGATATCTCTATAGACACTAACCTTCATGCCTGTCTTTTTCAATAATGCCTCCGTTTCTTTTAAAGACATCTTGGATATTTCATGGCTGTGGCCATCCAATCTATGTACCTTTTCCATAATGCGTTCGCCTCTTTTATTTATATCAGCTATGATGAGCTTGCTTTTGGCCACTCTTATCATCTCTTTCAAACACCTACTAGGATTTTTAGCATGATGAATAAAATTAACGGAAATTACATAATCAAAAGAGTTATCTTTGTATCGCAACTGTTCAGCATCCATAATCTTAAGAATTATTGATCTATTGCGTTTAATTGATTTAAGATGCATCCTAGCGGTATTTTGAGCTTTTCTATCAAGGTCGATTGAGATAAACTTGAATCCTTTCTTTGCCAAAACAGCAGTCATATGACCTTTACCCGTGCCGATTTCCAATATCTTGCCCTTAGATAACCTGGTTTTAGCAAAAATGAAATTCCTGGCTTTTGGTATATCATAGCCGTATTTCTTGAATAGTTTGAGTCGTTCCTGATCCTGTTTTATAGTATTATCCATTTAATCCACCCTTTCAATAGTTCCGCCTTCTATTTTTAGTGCTTTGGCATTTAAAAGAACATCTGCTATTTTTTTATGGGCTGAATTAATAATATTTCCGAATGTCTGCCTAGAAATATTCATTTTCTTAGCCGCGTCTTCCTGATACAACCCTTCTAAATCCGCAAGTCTAACCGCCTCTAGCTCATCCAAGGTAAGATTCACCTCTTCAAGCATATCTAAAGGGATCCCGCGGGGCTTAAAATAGTTAGTATCGGGTTTACATCTTATTCTTCTACAACGACACGGCCTTGGCATATTCTTTCCTCTATGTTATTGGCATATGCCAATAACATATCAAGAAAAATTCCCCTTGTCAATATTTTTATTAACAAGGGGAATTCCTGACAAGGCCTCTTCGATAAATCGAACACCGCTTCTTATTACGCCTCTATATACTTTGCTCTTCTACTTACTCTTGTGGCTACTGCTACCATTACCCCCCATATTAGGAAAATAGCCAGCGTCATCGGAACACCAACCCTCAACATTTCTGGCAAAACTTCAGAAAGACCAGCGGTTAAGAAAGGTGGATAAAGAACAATTTCTCTGTGGACAATATGTTCGATTGCCAACATTACCACTCCACCCCACAACATTGAGTTTAACCAATTAAGATGGTATTTCTCGGGAACTTTCTTCCCTATAGCAGTTGTCACTATTGCCACACCTGTAGGAACAAGAAAACAAGCCATACCTTACCTCCTTTTTAAATTTGAGATTAAAAGTGAAATACCCCAAGTTATAAACACAGGCGCCAACATTACCATTCCTAACATAGCGCCATTTTTAATCATTCCGTCTGTTGTTTTTTCCAAAAACGCTCCGCCTTCATATCCTAATACATGGTCGATAAGAATCATTGCTGCCGCTCCCCAGAGCATTAAAGCTAAAAAACCTAACTTGTAATCCTTGGGTAAAACAAACTTACTTAAAGTCGCGCCCGCTGCCGCGATAGAAGTCGTTACTAACCACATTCCTTACCACCTCCTTTCTAAAAGGTATAGACACAGGTTAACGCTACTGAATCATTAGCGTCTGTATTGGTGCCTAATACCACTCTTTGATAGGTTAAAAGAAATTGGATTTTATCATTTGACCAACCAATACCCGGCGCAACAGTAAGATAATTTATATCTGAGGTTGGCACACTTTCACCGTTTTGCTTTTTATCTCCCTGCAAAAAACCATTTGCTTCAAACATAAGGTTGAACCCCTTTTGCAAAAAATACTCTACACCAAAATCATAATTAATATAATTAGCATATCTTGTATTAACACCATCAACGTGAACACTTTGTGGAAAGCTATAGGTAGCGTCAGCGTGAAACAAAAATGGTTTAACCTTTTTTGTAAGAATAACTCCTATCCCCTGATCCCAAGAGCCGCCACCGGAAGTAGCTCCCATCAAATCTATATCAAGTTTGTCAGGATCGGCATGTTGATACTTTCCTGTTGGAACCTTCAACTGAAATAATCCTGCAACATGCGGAAGCCAGCCTTCTTCTTCTCGTAAACAATACCGCAGAAATAAATAGCTGTCTCCGAAACCATCTGCGCGCGCTTTTACATCGCCCTGCTTAATATAATTCTGTTGACAGACAGTTTGAGCATCAATTTCAAATTTATCTGTTAAGCCGTATTGCATAAAAAGCTGTTCTTGATATTGATATTTTTTGTCTCCGCTAGGTAAAGAATCATAATGACCATCACTATCAAAAGCGCCTCGACTGCGATTATAAAAGAAAAATGGCTGTATTACGAACTTGCCTTTACCGCATAAAGGCGCTGTCCAAGTTGTTATAGGGCCTGCCGATATAGGATTCCACTCTTCACTCGTTTCTACTGCAAGACATATATCCTTCGGCAAGACTAAAATCACCAATAGAAATAAACCAGCCAACATTCGACGTAACATTTTCCCTCCTATTCGTGCTACTATTATAATTTTCGTGTTACTAATAGACAAAAAAATAATACTACTAAATATCTTTCCCAGTAGTCGACATGCTCAATGTCCCGTGCTTCACTCCCTTCACTGACCTCAAGCTGTCGGCTAACTTTTGAGCTTCTTTCGGAGAACCCTGAACCGCAATGATTTCCAGACAATTGTTGTGATCTAAATGAACATGCTGAGAAGAAATTATCATATCGCCATATTCGTGCTGAATATCCATAAGTTTATTGACCAGCTCTCTCTTGTGGTGATCATAGATAAGGGTAATGGCCCCGGCAACCTCCTGCCCGCTCTGCCATTGTTTCTGCACAAGCTCCTGGCGAATTAAATCCCGAAATGCCTCAGAACGACAAGTATAGTTTTTGTCTTTCATAAGGCGATCGAATTTTTCCAGAAGATCTTGATCTAAAGATACTCCAAAGCGTACTAATTTTCCCATTGTCTCTCCTGTGTTACGAATATTATAATAGTAATACTGATAAGACATTTTGTCAAGAAAAATATCAGCACTATGAGGTAACTCCCTTAAGGCTTCCTTTAAGAGAGTCGAATTATTTTGCGCTGGCGAGGTGAGTACCGGCATCTCTATTTAATGCGCCATTTCAAGAATGAAATATGCATAATATCGCCGATATTAGCATTAAATAGCCACCATTAAATAAGAGAGGAATTGGCCTATTTCTTTCAAATTTTCTCGCAATATTGCTTTCTTTACCGACGGAGATCTTGTTTTAAAATATTTCGGAATTCTCCGACGGAAATAATGCCCTAAGTCCTAGGGACGTCAACAGATAAAAAATCCCCGACAGGTTGCCCCGTCGGAGATTTGCCCTAACTCATTGTGCTATATAGAGATAGGAGATGTTGGGGTCCCTCTCGTATCAGCCGAGGAGGAACCTCTCGCTATATATAGGTATGTATTATAAGGCTGAATATGGCAGTTATCAAGAAAATTCTGGATTCAGAGAGGACATTTCCTCACTAAATTTGTCCGAAATGTCCGGTCTTTTTTGGCTGGATTTGACGTAACTCTTTACGGGATTAGGAGATAGATTTGTCCGCTTCTCTTTGTCTGGACATTGATATCTAGCGGTTAAAAAATGTACGTGATTTTTGTACCATGTGACTTTTTTGCAATCCAAATTTCAATCTTTGATTTTTTAAATCTCCATGCTTTATATGTTAACAGAAATTGGCACAGTAATACCAATTTTATTTGCCACAGGAGTGTAGATATCCACTTGTTCTTCCGGGGTTGTTATTGACACAACGAGTGCATATCGAGCTTTGCGGTTCCATTTTTCGAGATAAGCTCTTTCGCGCCACCAACCAATGACAGGATAAATAGCAATAACGCCAGATTCTGCTAATTCTGCAGCAGTACCATCCCATATATCAGAATGTATCGAGCCCTTGTCTCTTCCATTCGACCCAATTATCCAATGATCTGATGCACTTGGAGTTCCAGGATGATCCTCATCTTCAGATCTAACCGCTACATTTATTCTCTTAAGAAAATTATCTTTTGTTTCCTTGGGAGATTTTACATCGAAACGCAAAGCATGAGAGGCATAACGATAACGATCCTTCCATCCAATTTCACCGGGTCCAGGTTCTATAAAATAAGAAAGTGTAACACGCATTTGAACTTTAGTTTGATCTGATAAATTTAGAAGATCTTCTTTAGGCCAAGGTAAATCATAAAGGTGCATTTCTTTTGTCTTATAACCACTCTCGCCATCATTCTTTTTATCGAAAGGCTGTAACTCCTCTTGTGCAATAAGCGTCAAACTATTTGAAGCGCTGTAAAGAGCACGCGTCAGATTAGGCACACCATACCCACAAATACGTAGCAGTTGAGAATAATCTGTCTTTGTAGGTTTAGTTGGTAAAAATTGCGCTTTTAAAGTATCAGTCCATTCAGCAGAATGAACCATCAGTGCTCGAATCGTTTCCGGCCAAATATCTGGATACACATTATGAATTTGCGCTGCGAACCAGGCAGCTTGTGCTGTTGCTGCACTAGTCATACTGAAGTCACAAAAGTGACGAGTTGCCGGGTCGCGAAAAGTGGATAAAAGAGAGAGGTCATCGGTACTGCTGCAGAAACCTTTTCCATCGCGAGCCACATTACCGCCTTCCATAACAATATCTGGTTTAATAGGCCATCTGGGGTCCCACTCTAGTGATGTTGTACTAAACGGGGAAAGCCCGCCCGATGGAGCAACTGGGGAAAACCCTGCAAAAGATTTATTTTTTATTTGATCTAATTTAGTATATGCTCCAACCGCAAGTGCATTCCATGATTGGGCAGGATCATGAACAGAGTCGGTTAACTGAGCATCAGGATAATTCTGTATGGTGTTAAAATCTGCGACTGTGATATTCCCAGCACATATAATAAAAAGCCGCTTATTATTGTCATTTACTCCTGATGAAAGTTGATCCACATTACCTGACCATGAGCTAGGACGACCACGATCTCGAGTGTCAGTTGCAGATATAGCCATACACAGAATACGTTTTTTATCTGGAGACTGAATCTCAGCCCTGCTAACAGCTTGATCCGTAATGTAACCCCAAAGTTTCAGTGCATTTTTCTTGGGTGGTAGAGGAAGAATTTTTACAGATTCGAGACAGTGCCGTAAATGAATAGTCCCCGTGCCAGACAAACATTCTCTCAAGTCGCCATAAGCAGCCAATCCTGCCATAAGAGTGCCATGCCCATCATGATCATCGATCCCCCAGCTTGGATCAACAGCCTGACAATCTGCGCTTTTTAAAACCAAAGAAAGTAGTGGGTGTCCATTATTTATACCGGTATCCAATACACAGATAGCAACCTTTGGATTAGGTTCTACTTTACATCGCTGCAATAAATCTTTAACCCACTGTGCTTGCTCTTGGTTCTCCATCTCCAACCAAAAAGCAGCTGTCTCTTTCGCCAGTCGATATTCCGCAATATCATCAGATAAGGTTGTCAATCGCTCTAATTGTTTTCTATTGGCAAAAATTAATTTTACTGCCCGTTCTGGAAATTTTATAACACCTTTTTCTTTTTCAATTTCCTCACGAGCAAGAAGTTCTTCAAACTTCTGAATCACTACATCTTTATGACTACTTAACCAAACCTCACACCATGCCTTTTCTTTGGATGGAATTAATTCCTTTTTATCCTGCCAAAAAGATTCAACCAAAATAGCTTCTCTAATATCAGCTATACTGTTAATTAATGTAGCATTTTTAGGCTTATCTGATTTTTTTAGATTTTTTTCTGCATACTCTTGAATTTTATTTAGAAAATGATTCTTCTTTTCATTTGCCACATAAACAGTGGCATAAGTGACTATGGCATCTCCCTCTCCTTCAGTGCGCACATTTAATAGGCGTACCTTTTTTGAGCGCATGTCATCCAAGCTTTTTGTAACCAAATCAGCTCCAGGGTCACTTTTGAATTCAATATAAACACCTTCCCTGACAGCATGTATTACAGCTTGTTTATTTTCAGCTTCCTGCCAAGCAGAGTTAAGTCTCCTGAGAAGATACTCGCTGTGCGCTTGTCTATCGCGATCAGGGATGCGCATCTTAGCGCCCATAGAAGAAGTACTTGTGAAGTTTTTTACGGTAAGAGAACCCTTAAGGAAAATATGGCTGAATCGTTCGTGAGCCATGATTCATTATCTTTCTTTGGCATGATATGCAGAACGGCGTTCTTTCAATAGACTTTCGAATAAATGAAATGTAACTAAATTTTTATTATCCAATATCGTTAACTTTATCGCATCTCGACATACATGATCTATTTCAGCATGGCTAAGTCCTTCGGCAATCTTAGCGGCTTTTTCAAAAGGAAAATTCTCACTGCGAAAAGTACCCAGCACATTGGTGATTAACCTTGAACGAGCATCCTGTTCAGGTAACGCATAATGAAGGACATCATCGAATCTACGGAATAAAGCTCGATCAAGCAATCTCAGGTTATTAGTAGACGCAATAATCAAATTATTTGAAGTATCCTTTTCAATAAACTGCAAAAAGGCATTCAGTACTCGGCGCATTTCACCAACATCATTCTCTGAATTCCGTTCACCACCAATGGCGTCAAACTCATCAAATAAATAAACCCCTGGCATTTCACGTATTTTATCAAAAATTTGCCTAAGTTTTGCTGCGGTTTCTCCCATAAATTTTGTAACTAGTCGATCTATCTGGATAATGTGTAATAACTGTTTTAATTCTGATGCCAACACTTTAGCTGTCATAGTTTTACCCGTTCCTGGTGCGCCAGCTAAAAGTATTTTCCTACGATGAGACAAGCCATGATTTCTAAGCTTATTCTGTTGCCGAAACTCAGTAACAATCCGTTCAATTCTCTGTTTTAAATGGATATTGACCACAAGGGATGATAATGGAAGTTCAGGTTGTTCAGAAAAAATAAGCCCATTGAGATCCTGGGGAAAAATAAGAATATTCTTTTTGGAAGTTTCTTTTTTTGTTTTATCAACAAGTTCGCGAATTTCATGCGCTAAGTCACTATGTCCCTGACGAGCTTCGTGGGCTGCAATCTGCAAAACAACTGCAAAAAACTGTTCAGAATTATCATTATAATGTGATCGGATTAAGGCTTTTACTTGTTCTGATGTAGCCATATTATTTATTATAGTAAAATAAAATGAATAAAGCTATAACTTTTATAATACTACTCCTTTAAATATGAATTCATATAGACTCCGAACAAAGGTGGAGCCTTTAACACTATTCAATAACTACTCCGCTCTTTAACCCTATCGAACCATTTTTATAAAATTCTTTTCCTTGTGGCAAAGGAAACCATACTTTATTTGCCTGTTCTAAGCTAAACACATTATTGACATCTTGTCCCGAAACATCCCAAATAACATTGCTAATAAAATACGCTTGTGCCAAATTTTTAAGCTCATAAGAATGCCAAAATGAGTCTCCTCCTGGAATAGCTACAGGATCTACTCCATTCGGCCAAAATCTATAAAACCTATTTAGACCAATACTAATCCAGTTAATAGCACGAGTATAGTCTTTTTGCGCCACTTCACTTAACGCCTCTAGTACATTTTTATTTGATATGTCCGAATCTTCATAGACAAATAGCCCTCCAAAAGCAGAAACATCGGAATATTTTTTCTGAAAACCCAAATGATCACTCAGCTTTGATAGAACTTCTCGAAGTTCAGCGGCACTGTGAATTTTAGTCTTAACTTCAATTATTCCTCTAGCACAATCAGGAGTCGCTATCACTAACTCATCATCTTGAAACAATACCGGTTTATTTAAACGATCAATAATAAGAATATCAACCTGCCCAGTCCCTTCCTGCAGATGATTCACCATAAAGCCCCTGCATAAACTCAGCCTACTTGGGATCACAGAACGAATCATTTTCCGCAAGACAGCTTCTTTATGTTCACCGTCTGTTTGCCAATGGCGACCACCAATAAGCAAGCGAATTCGATCTTTCGATGCCTGCATTTCTGCAGAAATAGACTTTAAATACTCTGTAAATTGATTGGCTTCCATTTTTTCTCCTTTTCCCAGCATACCATCTTAAACTCTCCCTTTATCCTAGGAGAATGATATTACTAGGATCCTTTGTTAGATAAATTCTTTTCAGGATATTCAGGATACCATGGGTTATTTTCGATATAATCCTCTAGCTCAGCAAGTTTATGAATATGATATCCGCGCATAAATAGAAAATAACCCGGAGCAATTTCTTCTGGAAACTTAATTATCTTGGAAAGCATCTGAACATACCGATTCATGGCACTGAAGGTTTCTTTGATAACAAAAGCAATAATAGGCTTAATAGGAGCTAGATTGTTAGGAAGAAAGGTTTCTGATTTCCAAACATTGAAACAAGCAAATGGCTCATAAGGAGCTTGTATGGCAAAACCTTTGGGAGCATGAAAAATCATATCTGTGGTTAAGCCTCTGTGGTGAATATCATCGCGATACTTTCGTATTTTCTTAAAAAATTCTGCTTCTCTAACATAGAAATCTGCCCATTGAGATGGAAGCCCAAATTTATCCTGTAGTTCTTTAGAACTTTTCGCTACTCCTCCCTTTAATACCATATCACCAAAAGAATCCTTCAGTTCTCGCTTTCTATGATTAGGATCAAATAGTACAATGCCATCCCAATACTTTTTTGCTACAAGCTGAAATAAATCAAATAAGCTACGACATACGCCAAATATATATTCAATTTCTGTAATAACAAACCTGTGAACATCCATCTCTTGCTCCTTCTTCAACAGATGAAATAACTCCAACTTCTGCAGACAAGCTGATAAATTATACATATCGTTTTTTATATCTTTTAATATAGGGTAAGTATCCTCTTGTGTGCCTCTTTGATATAGATAATTTAAAAATTCAAAAAACACATCTTTTTCTGAATCTGCTTTCTGGGCGAAATAGAGAGATTCTATCGGTTTGATCGGTTTGATTTCTAGGAAATCATTGCCTTGATCCAACCAAACATGCCATTTCCCTTCAACATCAAGAGCCGACAACACTGGAACAATTCTATTATTTATGTCTTTCCTTAGATAAAACAATTTATCAAATTTACTCATACATCCTGCCTATTTTATAATTTCGTTACTTGGGAAATTCAGATATACTCTTTACTTGTTTCTGTACGGAAGCAGTTTCATAGAAATTGAGTTTCTTATTTTGTTCTTTATAATAATCGGCATCTTTTTCTGTCCAATTATCACAGTTTAGCAATATAAAATCTTCAGAGTTTTTCTTACTGAATTTAGGTGCATCAATAGCAATGCCAATAATTTTTGTTAAATTGGGAAATTTATTCTTTGTTGCTCCGCATGCAATCTCAAGCAACGCTTGACGTTTCGGGCGATAATCGTTTTCATAATCTAGCACATTATCGTGCTTGAGTTGCAGAAAAACATATCCCTTTTCCTTATAAAATGATGGCATAAAGGAAAAATGCCGAACTATTTTCCCAAGATTGTCCGGAAAATTTCGGATAGCTTTTATCATCTGTTCGGATAAAGCACGCCTAAAAAAACGAGGTTCTTTGGCCATTTCATGTATAGCGCTTTGACCTTTAAAAACATCGGCATTTCCTTTAATTGTTTTATCTAGGACATTTTGACATGTACGTTGGATTATTTCATCCCATAGGTAAGAATCCTTATCGGCTTCTTTCTTACGGTTATAGGGTTCGGATTGGTAAAAACTTTTCCATTCCCCCTCTCCAATAAAAACTCCATTAATAGATTTATCTTTTGTGCCTATATAGTGTTTATTATTTTCATCATCAAAATTTAAAAAGTAATGGGCAAGTAGATCTTCTTCTCCGCAATACGATAAAAAATTTAATGATTTTATGGCATTTTCTTTCGCCTCTAGATAAGCAGTAAAATCATAAAAAGTATCTAACTCCCCTAAGATAATTTCTAAATTGTAACTATCTAAAACATGCACAGGGTCATTTTTATCAAGTTGAACCATAAAAGGAAATGGTGAATCCTCATTAGGCATACCGTAGGAAATAGCTAAGCTGCCGGAAATGTTATTTATATTAAAATTTTTGCTGGCACTGTCAGCTCCATGCGCTACTATAATTTTATGGATAATTACTTCAGGAGGAGAAATATCTATAGGAAATAGGGCATTACCTTTATTATCCAAATATATTTTTGATGATTGCTTAATATAATTTTCCGCCCCTTTAGATGTTTTAATTTGTTTATCAATAACCTCTTTTTTCCAGCGTGACCAAGAAATAGTAACGTCATTATCAGGATTATCAAATTTTCTACTCTCTCGGTCAAAAAATATAAAAATGTGATTTTCAAAAACAGCCAGCAGATCGCAAAGTTCTTTGCCGTCAGCCTTAAATGGATTAGCAAAGCTCCATAACTTAAGAAAAGTCTTATCGCAAAGTTTAGCTAAAATTTTTTCGGAACGTGTTTGTCCTTGTGATTTTTCTATTCTCATTGTGCGCTTTACAATTTTATAATAAAAGAAAACCTTCGCCGGGCACATTAGCCCTAAATTTCTTTCTGTAGCAACCAACCCAAACTCCATTCCAACCTTTTTGCTGATATAAACGAAGAACTGCTAATTCAGCGAATAACGGTTCTCCTTGAAAATCAATAACTGCTTTACCGTTATAATTATCTTTTATTGTATTACCTCGCCATTTTTTAAATTCTAGATACAAATGTGTCATAATTACTGTTTTGTAGTGTTGGGGTAAAAATGTAACAATAATCGGCGTATCCTAGGCATTAGACTGTAATTTCCTTAATACCGCAATTGGGTATTCTATTATTTTCTAGAAAAGCTCTATATTCTCTCATTTTATCACTAGAAATATCGGCCATATCCGTATTAAGTGACCACAATATTGCTGCAATAAACTGTTCATGGCTAAATAAGACTATAAATTTCTCTTTTTCATTTTTTAATTTCTCGATTGTAGCTTGAACACGCTTAATAAGATCAGTGAAAGATTCTGCTCCGCCTCCATCACAGTATAAAGGATCGCGCGTTTCCCAATATTTCATTACCATTGGTATCCGCTCAATTGTTGTAGTATTTTTGTATTTATTTGGTGAAAGATAGGTAAATTCCTGGACTTCCCATTCTTCCATTGGTACTTTAGGATATTTTATAGATAAAGCCTCTGCAGTTTGCTTTGCCCTTAGATATGGGGAATTTATTATTAAATCAGGCTGTTTTGGAAACTCCTTGGCTAACTTATCCGCCTGTTCAAAACCTAAAAGACTAAGAGAAATATCTTTTGGGTATGTAGTGCGCAGACCAGCATTAGATTCACTTTCAGCATGACGGATTAGATATATTTTTTTAGGCATATGCAAATATTTTACCATCTTGAATGATGTAAAATTTCATTTTATAACCTAACTCTTGTCTATAAGATTTCCAATATCCCGCAAACCCAATATCATTAGAACTTGCTCCAAAAACGCTATTTGGTAATTTCGGATGATTGTGAATATGGATAACGTGATCAGCTTTTCTAATAGCTGAGACTAAATTATATTTCTCATCTTTTTTAGGGTCATATATAACCATAGCATGAAATCGAACTCGTGATAAACATGCTTCTCCCATATTACTTGCAGCTTCTATCCAAACTGATTCTTTCATTGGATCTTCATAAATAAAGATCCAAAAAGCTTCCTCAATAGGTAATGCATTCATTATTTCGAAAGCTTTTTGTAGTTCATGATTAATTTTTTCCTTAATACAAGATTTTATTTCATTTGAACATCTATTTTTAAATTGAGCGATTATTTCTTCGATTTCAGTCTTGTCTTGTAGGTCAATTCGGAGCAATATTTCCTTTACATCTTGTGACTTTGGGTAGAGCTTATTAATAACATCGCATATTGCTCTACTCCCTATGGATAAACTTAATGCAATAAGTCTATTTTGATCAGACTGAGATAGACTATTGTAAAGTTCATTGGCATACATAGATTCTCCATATTGGTATAAAGAACTTGCCTCTAGTTCTAAACAATTAATAATATCATATAATTCTTCTATATTGCGTCTTGGTCCTATAGGCTTCAAAGCTTTTTTATCGTAACTACTATCTACCTCTAATCCCTGGTCATTTATACCAATGTCTCGCATAATACCTCTTCTGCGAGACATTGAATCCAGAAAAAGATATTCCTTTACCACGGAAACATCATGACATTTTAATATTTCTAAAAATTTACCCTTATCTATCTTCTCTATTTCTACTAATATTCCCCATGCTATATTTTTATCTACCAAGTTTAATATTTTAGATATATTTTTTGAAGGATATTGATTCTTATATAGCGCTCTTGCAGACAAAAAATAAGGTATCTTTTTAAATAATTTAGGAAATATCCTAACTCGTAGAATCAAATAAATTATTACATTTTTTACCCTAGAATAAATATTAACTAAAAACGAAATCGGTAAAAGTGCTATTTCTATTAAAATATTTATAGTTAATGGTTTTTTATTCATTTCTTCTAGGCCTGAAATTAGCCAATTTTATTTAAGATCTCTTTTTGTGCTAATTCCATGGGCTTTATTAAGTGCTTCTTCCTGTTCCTTTTGATATGCTTTTATTGCTGCTTCTGCGATCATTTCAACAACCCTTTGATTACGTTCTGCCATACTATTAAACATTAGCTGAGCATAGTATTTTGGTGCTTTCATAGTACAGTTATAATCAATGCTTTTATTCTTTTTCTCTTCCGTTTTTATAGCTTCTTTTTTCTTTCGGCCTTTTAAAGGAGTATCTAATTTGACGCTCATAGAGTGCAGAAATATTACTTCAACTTCATCGCTTTTTATCTTCCCTAGATACTTCTGAAATTCTTCTAGCTTATCCTTTGCACAATAAAATTTCTTCCCTGAAACTACTAATTCATCTAAGGAAAGTTTCTCTTTCTTATTTCCTGGAACCCATAGAGTACCCTTAAGACCATTTTCCAGTGTTACTTCTTGTTTTTCGCCAGGCCTAGGCTTAGATTTGAATTTAGCGGCTTCTTCTTTTGCTTTATTGATGCAATCAGTGCATTTAGCGTAGATTTTTGAAGAACTATCAAAAGGCGTTTGTTCGCCTAATACTTTATTGCAGCTGGTGCAGATTATTTTCATATTTTACAATAGCTTTATTTCTGATTCTTCTTTATGGGTATAAAATACATCAATCCAATTGCTCCCATAATAATTAAATCAATTTCTTCCTTTTTAATGTAAATCCCGCGCTTACAGCAAAATATTGATATCCATCTTGAAAAAACCATAAATAGAAAAATGGCACCAATAATGCAAATGCATAAACCTAAGAATGGCATCCAAATCTTTTTTATAAATCTAATAATATAAAACCCTAGAAGAAAAATTCCAACCGGGGTTGTTTTTGTTTTACGATGAGCAATTATGCCACATAATAATTCTTCCAATGCTTCTTTAAATTTTTGTATCTCCTTTTGAATTAAATAAACAAAAACTTCTGATACCTTATAAAATAGCTTTGCGCCTAATTTAGTGTCGCGATCTATAAAACCGCCTAAGTTTTCTTTAAGTTCTAATATTTTTGCGCAAATTATATCCTTATCTTGACCCAATAGATCATAAAATCCGTATTCTTTTAGCTTATTTTTTACTTGTGACACATTTTCCATATCTTTAAAAAAACTATTTGATGGAAAATAATGTCTTTGACCTCTTAATGGTTTTAAGTAATTGTTAATTATGATTTCTATATCCCCTCCTAATCCAAAATCTGAAGGAATTTTGTACCTAGCATAACTATCTAACTCTTTATAAGCTCTGTAAGAATACAAAACGGCTGTTTCGAATGGATTTAATATATTAATTAATTCTGTCTCTATAATATCTTTCTGTTTAGCTAGAGATTTTTCAAATTTAATTATATTTTTTATAAAAATAAAAACCAATATTAAAAAACAAAACCAGACTATAAGGCTTAGCCATACTTTATCCAAAACAAAGAAAAAATAATTTTTTTTAAGGAATACCCAAATTGAAGGAATAAAAGTAAAAGGGAATGCCACAGTAAGAAACATGGTGTTTTCAATCCAAAATATTCTCCCTTTTAACTTCTCAAAATAGCTTTCTTTCTCTTTTAATCCAGAAAGAAAGTTTTCTATTAATACAGAATTTATGGTCAATTCAAAATTGTTCATATCTTAAAAAGTACTGTGCGCTTTTGTTCATTAGATAACTTAACCTTAAAAAATGACTATATTTTTGTACCGGCCTGGATAGGTAACTAACCCCTAGAAATTTCAGCCACAGTCACGGTGCATTTGTAGATGGTTTCCTGTATTGGTAGAATCTTCAATAGTCCTCTTTCCAGTAAATCACTAAATTCGCAAGGTCCAAGATACTCTGGCTTCTCTGCCCAAGCGTCTAGTAGAAACCATAATTGATACCGCTTGCCATTTTTTTCAGCAAAATCCTTCTGCTTCTCAGACATCTGAAAGGAGAACTCGCGCTCATCCGAGGTTGAGGATTTAACTTCAACATAGCTTATGCTCCCATCGGCATGTTCCACAATAAAATCATACTCTGGCCTATCAACATATTTGATTTTACAATTCGGGAACACATCAGGAAGTATTTTGTTCTCCATGATCATCTCACCACGTCGGCCTGTTTCCTCACGAGTATGAATGTGCCTCGCGCCTGATACACCGCTTGAACTAGGCCGGGGGCTACGCGGCTTGTTGATAAGCTGTCCGATGATATTAAGTTCTGCTTTTATAGGCTCCACCTGCTCAATAGGCATGATCTTCTCCTTGCTTGCATCAACAGGCAATGCCTTTTCTTTACCGCGGGTAGGCACATTTTCATGAAATATTTTTATCTTCTTTTCAAATATGACTTCATATTCTTTACCAGAGGCTTTGAGAACTTTTATAACACCGTTCCTAGATCTCGCAAAAACTTTCTCTATAAAATCTTTAACATTTTTCTCAAAATTGAACTTTCTACATATTTCCGCAGCAACCTCTACACTCAAATCTTTCAGCTCACTGGAGAAATAAAACACATCTTCAAGCAAAATCCCATCTGTCTCAATCCAGTTTGAAATTGAGTCTGCTTCGCGACGCAATTCATAACACAGGCGTTGAGTGGAACGGGCTATTATCTCGGCAATCTTTCCGCACAGAATCTTCAAACTATCCTTCGCCTGCTCCTCCTTAAGTAGACTCCACAGTGCATTTGCTAAATCCGTGAATTGAGTGGTCTCTTCTTCCTTGAAGTAAATATCTGATGGTAGATTTTTGGATACCTCTAAAAGCAGATCGCACTTATTAAGTACCGCAAGAAGATCCTTTATACTAGCAGGGTCAAATCCGCTAGGGAGAAATAAAATGTTCGTCTTGACATTATCACGTAACTCATCGATTATTTGAATATCAGACACATAATAACGGATCATCGAAAGGTCATTCCAGTTTCTGTTGGCATCATATACCCGCGTTACATAAGTTTTAAGCTTGGGCAAGATGCCATCAGCATCATCCTTTATCTCACTGTTAAGGCGCAGGTACAGCTTTTTGATAAACCTTTCCATCTCCTTATCGATGGGCAGACAATCAGCAGACCGTTTGCCATACTTTTCCAGGAGAACATCAATAGTTTCTTCAGGGCTTGAAATCGTTTCGGGCGCTGGTTTAACAGCTCTCAAATCCAAACCGAGCAGTGTTCTTAATTCCATGTTCCTGACTCTATCGGGCTCAATGTAAAAGCCACCTTTTATTCCATCTGTCTCCGGCGTAAAAAGATATACTTCAGATGGGGGCTTTAGCTCCATTCCTCCATCTGGAAGCTGACGTGCAGGTAGCCATTTCATTTCCTTAAGCCACCTGCTCAGACTACTTGGGACGCTTAACACTTTTTTATCTATACACTGCGCACCCTTGACGAAGGTATAGAGATAGAAAAGGGATAGGTGCTCTTTAATGCTATCCCATTTACAGTCCAGCATTTTCAGAAATTCCACAAAGAAATCTTTGTCCTGCGCCTTAAGCTTTTCGTTCATAATATTCCTGAAATTATTCCCAAAATTTCTGTCCATAAGCACATAAGCGTTACCTTGGCCAATTGTCTTGGTGTAATCCCAATTATTTCCTGTATAAGGCTTACCTGAGCCCTCAAGCTGTCCTGGAAATTGCTGGTAATATGTTTTCTGAAACTTCTTTACAAACTCATGCTTATTTGTCGCACTAAAAACACTATTGCACTCAAACTCAGGGAAAGCTCTGACACCACATTGATGAAAGAAGCCTTTCCAATTCGCCGTTTTCTCACTGCCTTCAGAGTCTGTTTCAAAATCTAGGTAATGCGGGCTCACGAAAAGAACGTCGTCACAACCTGATAATAGTCTCTCTATGTCGTAAAGTGGTAGGCCATTTGAATCCGCCAAATATGAATTTGCAAAATACAAAGTTTCAGCCTTTTTGTATTCTCTCTTTCCCTTAACCCTCAGTTTTACATCATTTCTGATTACATTTTTATCCTTAAGAAAGAGCACATAATTGTCCAAACATTCGCACACTTGTTCATCCAGATCTCCATCGCCAACCCTTTCAAACTCCTGCCGGATGATATCGTTGTACAGATTTTCTGGCGTAGCTTCCTTGATCAACTCCCATACAAACCCTCTTGCGCGCTGCTGTCTCTCCTGCGATTCTTCTTCTTTGACATCCTGACCTAATGCCTTGTATAAATCCTGCCTTAGTTCCAAAATCTTGCCGCGGATGAAATCCGGCAACCCTGAAGTTGACCTATAAACTAGAATCCCCTCTGATAGCTTTGTAATGCTACCATCTTCACAAGGTATCAGGTAGCACTCCCTTGCTTTGTCAAGAAACTGCTTTTTTCCGGAATCCCATGAAGAGTAGGATGGACACTTTTTCCCTAGTAAAGCAAACAAAGAAAGTAACCATGTTGTTTCCTTGCCTGTTAATACATCGCACCTTGCAAGCGCATCTAACAAAAAAACCTCATCTATTTTTGTTAATCCGAACTCTTTAACAAGTGCTTTTCGCAATTCTGTATCAATGGCCTCAGACAGATATGCCCATCGACCCGATTCCTTTAATTCATGGTCAATCTCTGAAAAATCCGGGAAAAGCGCCCTGATATCTCTTGGAGCCTCAATCACCTCGTGTAACTGTCGCCAGGGATTATCTGCATCAGAGACAAGGAAGAGCGCACTCTCTCTAAAGATGTTTTTTATTGGTGTGCAAAGCCCCTTCTTAATCCATTCTTCCCTTGCATCCATCTGAATTGGCAACAGCCAGTAAATATCTGGCCAGAACTCCTTTGGAACCCTTTCTTTATATGATTCAATTATGGCTTTAAGCGCCTTAACCGCACGCTCAATCAGCCAGCAATTATACTCTTCTTCAACTGACTCCAAGCTCTCTCTGTTCGTACTTAGGAAAAAGCCAGCATTAACGTCGAAAGCAAGGAATGTCCGGATTTTGGTTGGTAGGAATGCACTCAGAAGACCATCTGTCGAAGGAACAATATGACCGTCACTTCTTATCTCAAAGGCAATCTTTGCGCTGGTTTTGTAATCATGTCCTTTGGTTAAGTCCAAGTTTCTTTTTTTTCGGACATGTTCCAATAAATCTGGTGGAATATTCTCAGATAGAGTGTAAACACAAAAAAGTTTTTTTGAATTTCCATCCTTTTTTATCTCTACAAACTCAAAAAACTTACCCAGTTTCTTTAGGCCTGGAATTTCAACATCGCCTTTTTCAAAGACGATATCTGTGCCGTTTCTGTGAATGGATATTTTTTCCAGTTTGTCTAGGAAAATCATGGGCTTGGCATTATTTTCTTCAAACCCTTTAAGCTGTGTAAGTATTAACGCATACGAACGCGCATCTTTTAGAGGCAAAACAGTCGTTACGTTCCACTTACTATATGCATCTTCGGAATCAATCCATTCAGGCACTATGATTGTTTCATCATTAAATCGGAATGAATAGCCTCCGCTGTGGATCTCTGGATTCTTGCTGACGGCTAATGTTGATTTGAAGCCTACTCCGAAAGTTCCTATATAATTAAGAGAACTCTTTTTTGTGCTTTGACACATGCCACAAATGGCATCTACATGTTTAGCTTCAAACTTGGCACCATTATGCTGGAAAAGCATCTTTTTTTCATCTAACTGGATTCTCACATGGGTGGCGCCAGCATCCTCCGCGTTCTGGAGCATTTCCGGAATCAGATGAGCAGGATCGGAAAGTTGATTCTTTAGTGTCTCGACCATACTAAGAAACTCATTATCTTCCAACTTTCTTAGTTTTTTAATATTAAGGCTATCTATATGCTGTTTAGCTTCCATACTTCCTTGACCTACCCCTGATTGAGCATCTAATAACTCATTTTTATGAGATATTTTTGATAATATCCAGAAAAACGCTATAAAGCTTGTCTGGTTTTCTAAATTGTTGAACCGGATGGTAAAACTTTATCCATATAATACTTTCAAAATCAGGTATTCTATAAACATTCTCACTTAGACGACTCTGATTATTCCAAATTTGATTACAAAATTTCCAAGTTCCTCCACAAACAATAATATCCGGAGCAATAATATGTATTTCTTCTTCCATGTCTTTCTTATCATCTTTGGCAAATAGTTCTATTTTTTTATCATCTGCAGGATACCCTCCTGAACTTTTCTTGAGATTAACTATAGCAATCCCATTACAGGAGTCATTAGAGTTCTCTTTTGCTTCTACCGCTTCTCTAAAATCAGGCGGCACCGAATGACTTTTAATACTTTGTAAGGCGTAATTCCAATACCTAAGATTTGGCCAAGGTCCTCCTCCTTCTCTTATTAAATCCCTTAAATCGTCTGTAGGCTTATTAGGTTCTTTTAGCAAAAATAATACTTTTGGTTCCGCTTTATTCCATAATTCTTCATCTATTATGCCATCTCTTGCAAAATCAGTATGATATATTGATTTGGTTTTCTTCCATTCTAAAAATAATTTGTTTAATTTCTCTGTTTTAGTCATAGCCAAAAAAGTGACCCCATCCTACGCATATCCAGGTAAACGCTTTATTCATACCTATATTTCTTGTAAGTATTCATAAACATCTCTAAATTTATATGCTGTCTCAATAATGGTTTGTTTAAAAGCACTATTTTTAATTTGCGGATAATCTTTATAAAAAAATCTGGTTCTTAGCATAAGCTGACCGTTATAGCCCTTCTTATTTTTTATAAGCTCACGTATTGCTTCTAACCATTTTTGATTGGCCTTAACTTTCTTACTACCTTTTATAGTATCAAAATCCATTTCCATAATGCCGTCGATCACTCCATCTCTTTGGCTAAGATAATGCCGATGTACAAATTCAAAATAGAGATTTGGCAAATGACTTCTTAGTTTATATAGTTTCCCCAAAAAAGAATCAAAAGATTCATTCTTACTAAAGATTTGTCTTAAGCGCTTCCATCTTTTCCCAGCATTATTGGGAACGGTTATGCCCATCCCCATATGAGTTTCTGTTAACCAGAATGTTATATGCAGATCTTTAGTAAAATCTACATCTGCTGCAAAGAACGACCACGTGTTACGATGAAAAACTGTATAAGGGTGTACATCTTGGGAATAGGATTTTCTTTCAAATCTAAGCTTGGGATAAATCTTAAGGATATCAGGCTTGATTTCTCTAATAAGACTTTTAATAATTATCTTTGCTTCTCTTGGATTATACAATCCCGAAGGATAGTCTATCCCTTGAAATCCTACTAGATCTTCTTTCATGGCTAAGTACTCCTTTAATTGGTTTATTAGATAGCCGGATAAATCCTGGCTTTCTTTTTCTTTGCTAACAAGGTTATAAACATCACGCCAAGAGATCCATGTAATATCGACATTTGGAACATTAACATCTTTAACTGGAGAATATTCATCTGGTGTTATGACGCAAAGATATTTCTGACTATAACCTCTGATTCTTTTTGTGTGGGCAACTAATTGATCGCGCCTAATGGCATTCCTTACTATCTTAGTTTCAAATACTATAGCCTTTTCTTCATCAATTATTATCCAACCATCTGGTATGCCCTCTGCCCTTTTCTTGTCTTCTTCTTCATCGCCCAAACCAAATGGTTCTTTCTGAGAACTTATTACAATGTTGGCATTTTTTCCTAACTGGATATTAAAACACTTCTTAAGAAACGCCTTTAGCAACTCTCTATTCTTTGCCAAGGTCTGCAGGAAGGCATTCGTAATTCTGTTTTCGTCCTGGTTATATTGGTCAAAAATATTATTGAGGCGATTATCTATTTTCATCATAGGTATCTAATTGCTTTCTAGCATATCTTATAAATTCATCGCGCTTTCTTCCAGTATTGATATTTACCAAATAAAATCTACCGGAACTAATTAACCAAAAAATCTTATCGACAGTATACGCATCCTCTCTTACGGCTTCAGACATTTCAATTATCGATTTATAAACTTCGTAGGGCTCTGTGGAAGTAGCAAGCCCAAGATCGCTAAATATTTTAATCAAATGAACATCTGGTTTAGGATAGTCTCTATATCCCAATTCTTTTATAAAATCGCACGCCAATGCTAAACCAAATCCTTTGATCTCCTTACTCAAAAGCATCGGTAACGCAGCTTTCGTATATTTATTAAGAGCGAATGTCTTGATAAAATTATCAAATTCTTCTTTATCCTTAAAAGAAGCTATGAATTTACTTCCCGAAATAATCCCTTCGGAAAACTTCCTCCATAAGTTTCTTTTACTTTGAACATTCTTAATCTCAAAATTTTTCTTAAAAACATCAAATAATACATTTGCGCTTGGGTACTTATTAATTATCGCCTGTGGATCATAATCGCATAAGATTGACCGTAGCTGTATTTCTTTCCCTTTAAAATTAATAACCGAAGCCATCATATTTCTGTTCGATAATGACTCAATTAATCTTTTATTAGCATCTATAATATTATCAAATCTCGCTTCATGTTCGAGGTGTTTTTCAAGAACAGATTTATTCAGTTCTGGATATTTAGCAATGATATCGCTAAGAAACCGTTTAGCGCAGTCAAATACAATTCTATATTTCTCTTCTTTTTGCATCAAAAATATCCTAGATTAAACAAACTTAATAATTTGTTTAAATAAGCCTTCGACTGGGTTAATAATTACCTCTTTCATATTATTTTCATTTATCTCTATTGGCCATTTGTTAGACAAAGTAAAATATTGTTTTCCAACGTTCTTATTAGTTTTAGGAAAACCGCTCCAGTTTACAGATGTCATCACTAGTAAAAATAATTTAGCCTTTGGAAAATCTTGCTTTAATTTAAGCTCTCTTTTTTTAAAATCAGACTCCCACTCATGTCTATTCCAACCCAATTGTGTCTTACACTCAATTGCTGCGACTACCTTATTATCTTTCCAGATCGAAATATCTGGTCTAAGAGATCTTCGTTTTTGCTTAATTTGTTTTTCAGAATGAACTTCAAGATTGATATTTTGTGTATCCATTAACAATTTTAGATAAAAAATAACAGCTTCAACAAAGAAATCTGAAGCTGCTGGCAAATATCTTTTATTTAAAAATTCCTTAATTTTATTTTGTGTTTGGTAATAAGCCTTTAATCTCAAAAGAATTGCTTTTGTTATTTCTTTGGTTTCTAGAGAAAGGGTTACTTTATCTTTCATTTCTTTGTAAACTTCTGATAATCTAAAATGTTGGCTTTCTAGGCTTTTAATATACCGTTTCTCAATTTTAAGCAACATAGTGTCTATTTATTACTAATTAAATGGTTTTACTTCCCGTTCCTTAATCCACTCTTCTATCTTCTTAATATCAAACTTAACGCATCTTCCAATCTTTACATATGGTATTTTCTTCTGGAAGACCCAAGAATAAATTGTATTAACTTTAACTCCTAAATATGTTGCAAGTTCTTTCACGCCTAAAAATCTTTTTTCTATCACTCATTACCTTTCGATAAATATAAGATACCCTCGTTTTATTAAATCAAACAATTCTATTATATCACGATTTCTCATTCTTATACATCCATGAGAAGCTGGTATACCAATCAGCTTTTCTTCAGATGTACCATGAATGTAGATGCATCTTTGGAAAGAATCGATATTTTTACCCTTATTAATGCCTTTTTGAAGTCCTTCTAAGCGCAGAATCCGTGTTGTTATAAGATCGCCTCTACCTTTATTAACTCTGGCGATCTTCCCGGTATTCCTGCGTCTTTTAAAAATTGCGCCGAAAGAGGCATTTCTTCCTGTCTTACTGACTACGCGATGCAATCCTAAAGGTGTTTTATTGCTGCTTATTCTATTACCGATGCCATATTTGGATGTTGAAACAGGATAAAACTTTATAATTTTTTTATCCGAATATAGATAAAGCCTTTGCTCAGAAATATTAATTCTGACGCTTGAGCACAATCCGCTGTTTTGTCTTACTCGGCAGCTGGTCATAAAAATCCTTAACCTTACTATAATCTTCCTTAGGAAGCTGCGTTCTTTTATATCGCGTTGTCTCTTTAATAATTATCTCGTTCTTGCCTTTAGTATATTCTCTTTTTACATGGAAAAATCCTATATCTAAATCTAAATTCTCCGGCAAATAGCTAATCATATATCCTTCTGGGATTATGTAGGTAGTTATTTCTTCGTCTAAAGAGTTAGAGTGATAAAAAATAGGATTTTTCCGTTCGTTTTCCAGGAAATTCGTGTCCCTATCGTAACCCATAACATCTATTATTATCATTCCATCAGTAATTTGGTAAGTGCTTTGCCTCTTAACTTTGCTCTTTGCCTTTAATACGCCATACTTCTCGTCCAAGCCATCTATGCGGCATTCAATGACCTCGCCGCCAGAAGCTAAATATTGGCCGAAAGATTGATAAAATTTATCTTTATCTTCTTTATTCATACTATTGATCTTTTGTTTTGATTGTATTGATGAATCTAAGTCCCATATCGCCTCTGTTTCGATCAAAGCAGAGCCATCCTGGCCTATAATTATTTTCCTTTCTGTTTTTGTATATTCTCTTTTCTCGTCAAATATCGGAAACTGGATAAATCTTCCGCTATCTTCTGTAATAACAAATGTATACGCGCCTTGATAACTTAATGGATATTGCCCTATATCATAACCCATCAATAAGGGATCAATAAAAAAATCGCCGTCTTTTTTATCCTCTACCAGAAGAATTGCGTGGTTAAAAAGCGAAGGGAACGGAAGATCGTATTTTGGGTCGCTTATGGAATATTCATTATTAAATAGCGCCATGTGCGCCTTTATACCTACTGCCTTTAACATGGTCATGCATAAAAGCGATAGATCTTTACAATCTCCATATTTATTCTGGAATACTTCTACGGTTGAATGCGGCTCCAGCGAATTATCTCCAAATGACATCGAGACATATCTAAAATTACTCTGGATATACACTAGTATATCTCTCACCTTATCCTTGGTATCTGCGCTTCCTTTTGTAACTTTTTTAGCGGTATCTTTAATAGTATCGCTCAATATGGAATTTTTTTCTATAAGAGAGCTAAACCATTTCGATATATCGCCCCAGTCTTTTATGGAAGAAAACTCTACGGCATTTGTAATAGAATCTGGCGTTGGAAACGGAAGATAGCTTTCAGTCTCTATTTTCCCATCTATATTTTTTTCTCTCCAGGAATAAGTGATGGTATCTTCGTTCTCGGTTATCTTTGGCTCATAGGAAAGCCCAAATTCTTTATAGTTAATGGCGAGCTTTCTCGGAAAAGTAATAGTAAAGTTAAACTTTTTTATAGGGGACGGAAAATTAAAATCTAAATAATACCAAAATGCATTATTGACTGTAAACCCTCTAGATATTATCGTAGCTTTATGCTCTATTATCGAACCTACATTTACTTCTGGGAGAGTAATTACTTTTGCCATTGAATCTGAGTACATCGCATCGCCTTCGTATATATTAATATCCTGAGCCTTAGAATACATGTGTTCTTTGCCATCTGGTGTAATAGTGTATGCCTCTATGTCAGTCACTTTTTCTCTTCCCTTTTCATAGGCGAAACTTATCTCTCCCAATGCATCTTTTGCATCTTCTTTAAGTATTTTTACTCTTTTATGCATTTTGGTCGTACAAGACCAATCTTCGTTCACTCTTACAGCCATATCGTAAAGAAGGAATAAAAAACTTTCATCTTTATATTTTTCTTCAAAATCACCGGTTTCTTCAGTCTCAGCGCTAGGAATCCCTCCAGTGGCTGAGCTGATATTTTGATTACTTATCTCTTTTATCCTATCTTCTATTTCTTCTGATGTTTCTATGTTTTTTAACTCGTTATTAATAGCTAGTGCTTTTTTATAATACTCTATTGCTACATCAGATTGTCTATTTTTCAATGCTAATTCCGCTAATAAAGAGTAGTTCTCGGCAATGCCTACCTTGGCTCCTAATTCTTCATAAAAACCTAAGCTTGTTTTATAGCTTTTTTCCGCTGCTTCGAGCTCCCCAGAAGCGCTAAAAACCTTGCCTAGCGACAAAAAGTTCCCGGCCAGGTTATATTTATGGTTATATATGTAAATTTTAGCATCATTGATTGCTGCAGCTTTTAAAAAATTCTCTTTAGCGTCTTCATATAATTTTTTGTGGTAATACCAATTGCCAAGGGCGTTATAAGCCCTGGCTGCATTCATATCGTTTTTTGCCTTTAAAGATATCTCCAGGGATTTATTATAATAATAAAGTTCTTTTTCGTGATCATCTTTTAATCTATACATTCTTCCTATATTTATTAAAGCCCAGGCTAAATTTGATGGATCATTATGATCATATGCGATTTTCTCCCATAGTTTATACTGCTTTAGGGCGTTATCTGAATCGCCAATCATCTCATAGGTATTGCCCAGCCTTCTGTATGCATCTAAGTGTTTTGGGTCTATCGAGAGAGTTTTTTCGCATAATTCTATCACCTCTTTATATCTACCCTTTAAGTAAGGATCCCAGCTTTTAGAGAAACACTCATAGGCATCGGGATTCGGCAGTATTATCTTATTACCAGCGGCAGGAATTCTCTTGGACATTTGCACATAAAAAACAACTAGAGAACCCCCTACTAAAGAAATAATTAAACTAAAAATTATAAATTTTACCTTCATAGCTTATTTGAATTCAAAGTTTTTAATCCATTCTAGGTCAATCTTGTAATCAGGTGGAGGGTTATTTTTTCTATTCTCTAACACTGCTTTTATAAAAATAGCCATTAAGACAAAGTGCCTCTTTAGATATTTTGCTATTTTGGTATTCTTTTTTATTTCTCTTTTTATAGCAAGTCTGAATTTACTCGGGTCCTTTACATTTTTATACATTTCAAATATTATAAATAATCGCAGTAATATATCATCGCTAAAGGAATTGACAGACCATGCCGGAGGGATACACGACCCATGTTGATTTAAATTAATAGTAATAGACCTTACTGCCAAATCTATAAAGTCACATTCCAGGTGTTCTTTTGCCCCACAATTTGGGCAGGACATATTTATGTTATATGGGATATACAGCGCGTCACAATTACTGCATCTATGATTGGAATACCATTTACCTGCGGAGTGGAGTGTCATAACTAAATAAATCTATCTAAAAATACAAAAACCTTCACAGAAATAACTACTATGAAGGTTTTACTTTTTTAATGTCCGGGATTTACCCCTTCTTAACTCGGGACCGCTATTCAATTGTAAATAAACTATATCACATATTTTCGATTAGTCAAGCCTAGGTTTAAACCTAGGCTACAATTATAACCCTCTTAAATCCTCTTCTAGTTCCTTTGCAGCTTTCTCGCCCCATATAATTTTAACCTTCTTAGATACACCTTGTTCCCTTAACATATTTTTAGTATCCTTTAGCCATTTTTCGTTTTCATGCATTCGTAAATAAATTATATCCTTGCCCCAGAAGCATATGCCTCGGACATAATCTTCGAATTTCTTTTTACCATAGGCTAGAATCATCACGTTGTGATAAGTCCAAGGTATATCAAAAAGTAACTCTCCTGTTTTAGTCTGATAGCAAAATTTAAATATCCGCTTTTCTGAATCATGTCTATATCTGGATTCAAACATATTATCCTTATTAATCTGCCAATTCATTCTAATTCGTTCCGGTACCCAGAGTTTTTTCATTTTTTTCTCCTTTTTTCAAGTCATCGATTATCCTTTTTACCCTCCTTGCATTTAAATTGTCACCATTATCAGCGTATGCATAATAAAGCTCGCCAACCATCCATATATCACCGAATTTATTAAACATATCCTCTAATACCTGTATCCTCTTATCAAATAAACAATTGTTCTCCAATATATTGCATAAAGCATTGTAAAGATCAACATTATCAGGATACAAAACAATAAGACGCTCATAAAGCTTAATAAGAATTTTATTTACTACAAAATTTGCTGAGCGCTTAGCTAGTTCGATTTCCTTTGTCTCGCGAAGGCTTTTAGGTGGCACTTTGGGACTTGTCTCTCCTGGAAGCAGAATTCCTCTTGATTCAATCACTTTTCCCCAGTCCCAACATTCTTCTCCATAATAAAGATAACATCCAAAATGTTGGGGCATAAACACATTCTTAATATCTTCGTACATTTTATCCATTTGCGGCCAGTTGCCTTTGTCAAAGAAGTAAGTGAAGTGAATTACAGAGAAATCTCTGCCAACATGAATAATCTCCTTTGATTTTGTTATAGTAATACCTTTTTTACGTTTATTTTTGAAAAAATGTGTAAAATGTTCTTCTATTTCTATTTCATCAGCTATCTTATTGATCTCTTCTTCACTAAGGATCTTTATATGGTGATATTTAGTAGTATCCTCATTAGTGGAGCTCATAATTTCAAATGCCCGTTCTTCCAGATGCCTCCTAAAAGACGTTGTATCCATTGCTACTTCTCCTTTCTCCAACAAAAAACCCCACGGCTAAAATAACCGCAGGGTATGCTGGGCTTTTTAGCACCTTGTTAAGGCGGCTGCAATACACTTCAAATCAACCCGCCGTTCTATTAAGTTGTCAGATAACAAAAAACCCGTGCTAACACACGGGTTAATACGCTTAACCAACGTTTTTTAGCACATTTATATAGCGGAAGCAATATGCTTCAAATCACCGCTTACAAAATAATTATACCATATCCTTTTAGTTAATCAAGAAGATTTCTCCATCTTTTAGTAACTTAACATTCTGGAATCATTCTTCTTTATTCTGCAGCTTTGACAATGAGACTGACTTTCTGGTTTCGATCTTTAAAAAGCTCTTTATCTTATCTATTATCCGTTTATCCCATCTTTCTTCATTGATCGCCTTTTCTACTGCGCGCACATCAATGTCGGAAACTTCATCCCATTTATCAGATTCCTTTAGAACCATTTCCAGTTCTTTTCGTTCCTCACTGCCCTTAGGAGGGCAAGAAATTTTCTGTTTTTCAGAGACCTTAAGCTTGTTATCACTGCCTCTAATAACATCCACGCCTTCTTTTTCAGCATACTTTATAGCTGCATCTTTTACTTTATCAATTTCTTCGTCTATCTTGTCTATTTCCCCTTTATGTTCCCGTTTTTTAGCTGTAAGCTTGGTAAAAGTATTTACAAGTTTTACCCCATCGTCATTTAAATATTCATTTACAGGAAGATTTTCTACTTTATAGAGATGTTTTCTTTTAGGGCAGAGATCAGGGTATGCGCACCACTCGCATAAACTGCTCTCTGTTGGAAGAAAATCTTTCGTAGCTTCAATCTGGTCAATCAGGCTTATAATATTACTTTTTACCTCATCCAGCTGCTTAGATGTCCTAACTGAAGACATTTCTTTGTCAAAAACCACATAATGCCATATAAGCCTGGTCTTATTGACATCATTCCAGATATTCTGTATCCCTATCTGATAAAAAGCAAGCTGTCTATCTTCGTCCAGATGCTTTTGTTCGGGCAAATGACCGGATGTCTTATAATCGTGGATTTCGTATGTATCGTCTTCTGCTTGCACTATCCTATCTATAACACCTCGTAGCTTATATTTATCATCTCCTTTGAGATCTATTAAAATTCCGCGCTCCAGGCCTAAAACTCTGCCTTGGTTAAAGGGATAATATCTTTTATAATAATCCTCGATACATTTCCTGCCTATATTTTTATAATCTTCCGGCGTTCTATCTTTTTTGGTAACAATAACAGCTTCGCTATATTCCTTATCCCATTGGGTTTCATAATAAGATAGTAGCTCTTTTTGAGAATATGTTTTAAATTTTAGGTCTTTATAAAGCTTCTCCATAGCTTCATGAAATCTAGAACCAAGAAATGCTTCAATTCCTTGCTCATCACGGTCAATTTTATCTATGTAACTTAATTTATACTTAAGGGGGCAGGTTTCAAAACATCCAAGCCTTGAGTGGGAATAAATAGGCATTTATATCTTCCTTTGTTATTAATAACAAGATTATATTATTGTACCACTCCTTAATAGAGTTTCCACTGTTTTTGACAGTACCCATTATTGCGCGGCAAAACCTATGATGTCTCTCTTGGTTTTAGAGTTATACATGCCGGCTTTTTCTAAATCCGCCCCGAACACCAAATCTTCCATAGTAAGAGTATCGGTATTTTTTGAAGTCATTTTCCTGAATGCGTTTAAAGCCGCATTCTTAATATTGCCTCCTGAAAAGTCATACTTTTTAGCGAGCATTTCAAAATCAATCCCCTCTGCCAGCTTTATTTTATCCGGCATATGGGACTGCCATATTTTAACGCGCAGCTCCTTTGAAGGGTTCTCGAACTTGATTTTCAAAGCAAGGCGCCTCTCTAAGGCCTGATCAAGCAGTTTATCCATATTAGTCGTAAGAATGATTATCCCTTTAAACTTTTCCAGCTCCTGCAGCATCTCGTTTACAAACCTGATATCATGCTCTTCAAAGGCAAACGACCTGTTATAAAATAGGGTATCTGCCTCATCCAGGATAACTACCAAGTCTTCTTCTTCGGCGCTTTTAAAGATTCTTGCTATGTTCTTATCTGTTGCTCCTACATAACGGTCCATTATCTTTGGATACTCTACCATTAAGACCTTTTTCCCGACATATGCCGCGACTGCCTCTGCAAGCATGCTTTTACCCGTACCTGGAGGTCCATAGAAAAGGAAAGCTGTGCCCAAGCCCTTCTTTATTCTCTGGCTGATTCCTAAGGTTTCAAATTTATTATCCCTATAAGCATCCAGAAACAGCGTAACTTTCTCTCTAATATCATCACCCAAGAGAACATCACTAAACTTATACTCTGGTTCTTTGACATAGCCGATTGTTTCGTAGTTTTTTTGCTTAGGAGCATCGCTTTCCACATAACTTTCTCCATTTAAAACCTTAGCAATAATGTCCAATGACTTAGAGGTAATCATACATTCTGCCTTTGAGTAGTCGCAATTCCTCTTAGAATCGCTAGTTAGAAGACGATTCTTGTAAAGAGCTGAACTTACCATAAAATACTTAGCGTTACGCATCCTGGATAAAACAGATCCTTCTGTATCAAAAATACTAAGTAGCTCATCTTCCGTACATATATTCTTATCAACCTCAAGATATTCAAGGAATAAGAAAAATAGCAGCACTCTCTTTTCAAATATCTCCAGCTTATATTGGGAAGCAACATCTTCCACTGCAAATTTAGATCCTATTTTCTTAGCTTTATCAATATCCTGCCAAAATAAGGCCTCTTCATTCTTAATCTCGCCATTTAATTCTAAGATACGGCTCTTTAACTTATCAGCTTCCTGGGCTTCAAGCTTAGGATCAGGCTTCTTTAATTTTTCTAAGCTAAGGCGCTTTTCCTGATACTTAGCGCAAATCTTAAAATACTCTTCAAAATAATCCTTATCTGTACATAAACTAACTGCTTCCATAAGATACCTTCCTTTTTTATTTCATTAACCATGCTTCAAGCTTATCTGCAACCGCAGGCTTGCCAACTTTACGAAGATCCATAGCAGTCAAAAAAACATACTCTGTGTCCATGCCAAACACTACATCGATAGCGCGTTCAACATAATAATCTGATTCATCGCCTCCCAGTTCAATAACGGTTACTAAATCATCTATAGCATCTTCACTTTCTTCAAGATAGCTATTTACAAAAGCGCTAAAAGCATAATAGGTTATGTTCTTCGGATCAAGGCTTATAGCTTTATCACAAAACTCTTTTGCCATAGCCCAATCTTGCATGTACTCATATACTGTCCCTAATTCATAACACGCGTTTGCATCATTAGGGTTATCTTTGATCTTTTTTTCTAAACGGGCTTTTTCTTCTTCCGGATTATCAAAGTCTTGCCATCTCATCGTTACCTCCTTCTATGGTTTCTTTGGCATCATCTATCTCATCGGTAAATAACAAGCGATACAGCTTAAAGGCAGCTTGCATTTCGGGCCGATGCACTTGGCCTAAAAGCATTCGTTTTTCAACTATATCCTTCAAGGTTAAACCGTTACAAACAAACTTTGTAGCCATCCATTCAAAAACAGTTTCGTCTCTCCTACGCACAGCTTTAACCTGATCCATAATAGTTGCGATATTTGGCTCAAATAGACCGATTAGCTTTTCCAACTGATAAACCCATACCAGATGCCCATTAGTTTCGCGAAGAATCATATCTACAATAGGACCCTGACTTGGGAAAGGCTTAAGAGGCAAAAGAGGTACAACATATTTGCCATAAACGAGCGAAAAGTAAACACTAAGGATAATAAGCAAATCATTAAATGTTTTGGGCTTGGCATAAAGCAAAAAAAGCTTAAAATCTTCTCCGGGAACGCCTGGATTACCACCTTTTTCGTACTCATCAAACATATCCTGCGTTAGAACATAACTGTATATGAAAAGGCGGCCATGAGGCAGGTTTGCATAAATTACTCTAGCATACGAGAACTTCGAAAAGTCTTCTTCATCCAAAAATGAAAAATTTTCTCTTATGAATTCAGGGCCTTCTGAAATCTTCATGACTTGCTCACCAATTTTATCGATGTTTTTCATCATTTTGCGCTCCTCCTTCTGTCCATATAAGGCCATAAGAAGCTGTTGTTATCAAGCTAAATGTTTTCATTATAGCTAGTGTACCATAGGCATGCGACAAGGTAATGTCGCATCAAGAAATTATTTTTATTGGCTTATTTATTGCTTATAGGAGGTTATATTTCGAGAGTCTTACCGTTGGCAAGCATTAGAACATTATTACCGAAGTATTGCCGGAAACTCTCCGGAGATTTGGTATGAACTGGTATTATTTTTTCCTTAGGGGCAACTGCCTTGGCAAGTTCCATTAGCCTACCTTTCACAGCATGACCACTAGTATGGACATATTCCACATCTAGGTGGTTTTTGCTTACGAAGGATTTGAATTGCCTGGCAGATCTATCGTCCTTCCTGAGGTAACCATCCCATTGGGAATAGACTAATTTTGACCCACTTATTCCAGAAATCCGGCCTACCACGGGGATCATAGTATTTCTCATGAGCATGAGAACTTTTCGGTTTATACGCGATAAGTCGTAGTTTTTTATTTTTCGTTTGCCGAGTAATGGTATAAAGCCCTTAAGCGCGCTTTCATCTATCTTTTTGATATATATGTCGCCTCCATTATCTTTACGGAAATAGTTAGCCATGTATACCATAATATCTTTCCAATCAAATTGCGGTATACTGCTATGCGAAGATTTTAATGAGTTAAGCACGCATGCCGTATAAGGATCAATAACGAATAGAGCGCCGGTTTCACGAATAGCCTTATAAAAAGTGACTATTCTGTCAATATTCTGAGCGGAGCAATAAGTAAATACTATGTTCTTATCTGTATCGTTCAAGATCTGTATCATCTTATTGAGAACAGCCGGCTCATCAGGATAGCTGCCTTCTTCTCTATCAATCATGGTTCCTTCCATGAGAAGATAATCTATATTCTTAGGAGGTTTGGAGATAAACTTATCGAATAACCTGTGTTTCCAGCCTGTTGCCCTGAAGTCGCCTGAGTAAAAGATACTTTTCCCATTCGTTTTATCTACTATATGGAATGCCATGGCTTCGAAACCCGAATGGTCTACAATGTAAGGAATTATTTTGAAATCGCCTATTTCAAAAGGTTCGCGATCTTTTATTATTCTGAAATTTGAAATAATATATCTGTCTTCTTTTCTTACGAAGATATTAAGCACATCAATTAACTTCTTGGCGCCTTCGCTTATATAGACTGGGATCGCTGGATTGGCATACCTTAGAAACCCGTAGTGGTCTTTGTGTGAATGCGAGATCAGGATGGCGTTGACTTGTGGCGTAGTATCCTTATAGAGCCCTTCAATAGGATAAAGTACACATTCTTTAATAAGGCCATCTACTGACTTGTTTTTAAGCTTTTTATCATCGAAATCGCTACCGAGGCCATCTGTAAGCGGCATACCAAAGTCCAATAGGATCTTGGTATTCTGCGTTTTTAATTCAATACAGGTGCCGCCGATTTCATGTGCGCCGCGATGGATGGTAATTTGCATCTTTAGCCCACCTTCTCAAAATTCAAAGAATCGCTATAGAAAACTATACTGATCTGATTCTTATCAGCTAATCTTTTCCATTTTTTATCCTGAGCGCTGCCCTCCGCATGCCTCATGATCATAACACCTTTTATTTCTTGAAACGCCTTTACAGGATTGATCGGATACCTAGATAGAAGCTGTTTTAAAAAATCTGAATTTCTGTAATAATTCACGTATTCTTTAACCTGCTCAACTTTAGAGGTTCTATCTTTTTTAAGCTCGAAAAAATATAATGTCTTACCATTAAAACCAACAATATCTACTCTGTTCGGGCCCTGTTCAAATATCAGCTCTGAGGCTATAAACTTTATTTCCCTATCACTGTCAAGCACTCTGGCCAGATTTGAATCCTCTGACATGTGCTTAATCATACGTGCTTGAATGTCATACTCTAGATCTTTTTCGTGATCTCGCGACCCCTCATGAATTCCCAATATTTCTAAAACAACCTGCTTGGCCATTTCATCATCATCCTGAGTTACTTCCTTATACCTCGCGGCAATAATTTTTAATACTTTACCAATGTCTTCCACAGTTCTCAATTTGTCTTTCCCGCGCATCGCCAGAAAAGATAAAGTTGTGATTAATGTAACTCCTGATTGTGTTGGCCGAAGATGAAAATATTTTTTTATTTTATTTTGATCCTCAACACTCAAAATCCCCCATGCTTCAGACGCTTTCTCAGCATATTGTAAAATCATAAAATCCTCCGTTCTTGAGTATTTGTATCGCTACATGTTTTTAGGACTTATAAGGATGCGTCATTTTGGGGCACACTCCGTAACGTTGTGTATCCTTTTTGACACGTCCCAAATTTACTATCTCGATCGATTTTTCTTCAAACCGCTTTTTTTGAGTTTATTGACCGCCGTCTGAAGCTTATCAATCTTTTTTTCTATGCTCTTTGCCGCTTCCAAAATAGATGAGAGTATTCTCCTCCCTTCAGCATCATGCTGCGTTGGTGGCTTAAATACACTTCCACCGTCTCTTCCGAGATGAAATTCCTTTACCTTATTGATCGTTTCTTCAATCTTTACTAGCTTTTCCAAAATAATGTTTTTCTTCCTACTGTTACTTTTTTCATCAATGTTCATATGCTTCCTCTTTTTCTTGCCAAAACACCAGGTAAATCTTGTTTTTGTAATTGCTTCATAACTTGTTTCCAGTTACAGCCATTCACAGCCCGGTCATCAATGTAGACATGGGCTACAAATTTATTCATTTCAATATGATGAAACGGAAATCCATATTTTTTAAGCCATTTTCTAGTTACTGCCTTACTCCCATGATTACGCGAACTATGAAATACTATAATGTGGCCTGAGCTATAGAGTTTTTTAATTGCTTTAAGCGCAGCTTTAATAGGCATTGCTTTCATAAACTCTTCCGGGTTTTTGTCAATCTGACTCAAATCAACCAATGAACTATCTGCCACAGTGCCATCTATGTCGATGGCAATGGTCAATTTTTTCCCCATAGGAATACAGTTACAAGTTTCTTTCGCTTTCTTCATTTTATTTTCTCTTTCTTCGAATAATCTGCTGCCACCACATATCCTCCTGTAGTCTTGCGCAGTGGCTGTATTTCTTTAGTAGGCATGGGTATTACCCTTTCCCAGGTAACGCGGCCTCTAGTAATCAAAAGATCCTTATCGTTACCATAGGAATATTCATATTCAAATCTCTTACTGCTCTCACTAAACCCTAAATAATTTGCGAATTCATCAAAACATTTAATCCTTTT
>Ga0180009_10000658_pt1 | contig 45878 bp, 36 predicted proteins | sample OS_PC_MetaG_FD_123537 | JGI IMG/M metagenome (GOLD analysis project Ga0180009, IMG submission 123537) | Groundwater microbial communities from the Aspo Hard Rock Laboratory (HRL) deep subsurface site, Sweden - OS_PC_MetaG | ecosystem: Environmental > Aquatic > Deep subsurface > Groundwater...
TCCACGGTCTTGCCCTTGATTTCGATCTTGTCGGTCATTTCACTTGAGCTCCTTCGCCCGCAGGCGCCGCCGTCCGGTGGATCTGCCACATCTGGTATCCCTGAAGGATGGTGTTGACGAGCCAGTAGAGCACGAGTCCTGACGGCATGTTGTAGAAGAAAAAGATCATGATCAGCGGCATCATCGCGTTCATCATGGCCATCTGGCCGCCCGCGCCGCTGGTCGGAGTGAGCTTGGTCTGGAAGTACGTCGCCGCGGCCATCAGGATCGGCAGCAGGTTCAGGTCGCTGCCCAGAAACGGCAGGCTGAACGGCAGCTGGGCGATGGCGTCGGGCTGGGAGAGGTCATCGATCCACAGTACGAAGGGCTGACCCCGCAACGAGATGGTGTGGTTCAGCGCCTGGTACAGGGCGATGAAGACCGGGGACTGGACCAGCAGGGGCAGACAGCCGGCGGCCGGGTTGACCTTCTCTTCCCGGTACAGCTTCATCATCTCCTGGTTCAGCTTGTCCTTGTCGTTCTTGTACTTCTCCTGCAGGGCCTTCATCTTGGGCTGAATTTCCTGCATCTTCTTCATGGACTGCGTGGACGTCTTGGTCAGGGGGTAGAACATCAGCTTCGTCAGGATCGAGAAGACGATGATGATCAACCCGTAGTTGGGGATGAAGCGATGCATCAGCTCCATGCCCCACAGGACGACCTCGGCCAGGGGCCGGAACAGCTTCCAGCCCAGCTCCATGGATTTCTCCAGACCTTGCCCGTAGGACTGGAGCAGCTCGGCCTCCTGTGGGCCGACGAAAAGGTCGAGACGGGCCTGGGCGATCTCCTCGCCCATTCCCCGCCGGACAGGTACCTCGATGGTCCAGGACTGGATCAGCCTTTCCTGGTCGCCGCCGAGGCGGATGGTCCCCTCGACCGGTTCCCCCTGCTCCTGGGGAACGATTCCGGTTGCCGTGAAATAGCGTGTCTGCAGGCCGGCGAAACGGACGGAGCCCGTCCAGAGGCCCGAGACCTTCTCCTCGCTCTTCTTCAGGTCCTGCAGCTTCTTGAACTGCAGGTCCTCGCCGATCTTGGCGACCGCGCGCATGGACATGTCTTCCAGGCGCTGGATCCGCTCCGTCGGCGCGAGACCCTGGTTCCAGCCGAACCGGACCTTGTCCGGCGCGCCCGTCAGGGCCAGGGCCGGGCCGGGATCACCGGCGGCGGCCACGACGAAATCGACCTCCATGCCGTAGAGGTCGGGGTGGAAGGTGAAGATCTTGCGGATCTCCAGGCCCCCCGCGGTGGGGGCCGAAAGGACCAGGGAAGCCGAACCTCCGCTCCCGGACAGATCGAGGATCTGCCGGTCCGCGCTGTAGACCACCGAACCCAGATCCAGGTCGGCGCCCCGGAACAGGATGGCGTCGCTGCCGACGGCGGGGATGTCGCGGGGAATCAGCTGGACGGGACCACCCTCCCAGCTGTCGTACGCGAAGCTCTTCCAGCTGACGATGCGGCCGCCCTTCGTGGAGATCTCGAGCTCGTACAGCGGGGTGCGGACCGTCACCGTCCTCTCGGCGGGCTGATCGACGAAGCGCAGGGCGTCGGCCGCGGTGGTGATGTCCGGGGCCGCAAGATCGAAGGAACCCGCGGCCGGTGGCTCGAATCCGGTGCCGTGGGATCCGGTCACCTGGATTTCGTCGGGGGCATCCGCGGTATCGGCAACCCCATCCTCCTGGACGGCCTCGACCTGCCGGGGGGGCGGCGCGGGAAAGAACTTCTGCATGAGAACGGGATAGCCGGTCAGGATCAGGAAGATCAGGACGAAGGCAAGGAACATGCGCCTATCCATGGGCGGAATCTCCAGGGGTGGGGGGGGACGTCAGGCCGACCGGCGGAGAGGCGACGGAAGCGCGGCCGGAGGCGGAGTTCGGGACCGATCGCGGGGGAACGGGGTCGTAGCCCCCGGGATGCCAGGGATGACAGCGGCAGATGCGCCGCAGGGTCAGCCAGGATCCCCGCCGGAAGCCGTGGGTGGCGTAGGACTCGGCGCCGTACGCCGAACAGGACGGGTGGAAGCGGCACGTCGAGGGCAGCAAGGGGGATATCCAGCGCCGGTAGATGGTGATCAGGGCATAAGGCAATCGCCACATTTCATCCCGCACGCGCCCGGCTCCTGGAAAATGATGACGGCGGAGCCCGTCTGCGCTGGTTTGGAAGACTTTCCGGTTCCCCGCCGGCCGCCGGACCGGGTGACCCGTCGGCTGACCCGGACGCAGGGGCGTTCGTTCAACCCCCCGACCCGTCCAGAAGCCGGTCGAGTTCCGCGGTGACATCCCGGGAGGAGGCCTCCAGGATGGCCTGCCTCGCCACCAGGACGACCCACAGGCCCGCGGGACCGGGTTCGGCGGCGGGACCCTTGCCGGAATCCGGAAAGAATCGCGCCCGAATGCCTGCAACGCCCTCGGGGCTGCCAAGGATTCCCAGCCTGCGAGCTTCCCTCAGCAGGCGCTTGGCCCGGTTGCGGCGGACGGCCTTGCCGACCTTGCGGCTGGCCACCACCCCGTACGCGAGGTCATCGGCGGCAAACAGATAAACTACGAGGAAGCGACCAACTTTCTTGATGCCTCGCTCGTAGACCTCTTTGAATTCGCGTTGTCTTGTCAAAGACCGCCAGCTCATGGCCGGGCCATCCTGTCGGCGCCCTGTCGGCGCCGGCGGTCCTCATCTCCAGGAATCAAGCGGAAATGCGCTTGCGGCCCTTGGCGCGGCGACGTTTGAGCACCAGGCGGCCGCCCTTGGTGGACATGCGCTTGCGAAAGCCATGCCGGCGGGACCGCTTGAGAAGGCTCGGCTGAAATGTCCGTTTCACGGAGTCTCTCCTTTGGAATTTTCGTTCAGCCGCGAAAGATTAATGAACACCCCCCCCAGTGTCAAGGAAAACGCGGGGTTATCCACCATCCCGAACACCCTCCAGCGGGCCGGGGATCCCGGCGGTTTTTCCCGCAGGGTTGGGCGGACCCACCCCGGCTTTTTTAATTTCTTTTTCTAGCTTACGCAAAAACAACCGGTTGTCAGGAGCCCGAACATTCCCCCAACAAAAACCCTTGCTGCCCCCGATCCGTCATGCTAATTTCGCCGGGTGGCGAACAAGTGGTTTCGGGGAGAATAAAAGTTATCCACATTTTTGGTTTTCTGTGGATAACTTCTGCTTTTCCCGGTTATTATTTCGCCTAAATTGTTTGATTTGTTGGGTTTAAAAAATTTCTGGCCTTGGGATAACTCTGGGGGCAAATCGTGTCTGAACTCGGGAAAGGGACCTCGCAGGCTTCCATGATGAACCTCGAGTCCTACTGGCCTGAAATCCTGGATGTCGTCCGGCAAAAGGTCGCCCAACAGACGTTCAACACCTGGTTCCTGCCTCTCGAACCGGAGAGTGCCGCCCCCGAGGACATGCTGGTGGGTTGCCCCAACCACTTCTTCATGGACTGGTTCAGCGAGCACCACCTGGGCATCCTCAACGAGGCCGGAACGCATTATTTCGGCAAGGATATTTCCTTCGGGTTGAAGGTGAAGGAAAGCACGTCCCCCCTGCCGCAGGACCTCCTGGATTCCTTCCCGCCCATTCCCCTCGATGACGACGAGGAGACCGGGGACCGGCCCGGCGCGGCGCGGGTCGTGGTCGAGCCTCGCCAGCCCCGGTCCGGGGGCGTCTACAACCTGAACCCCGACTACACCTTCGAGAACTTCGTCGTGGGTTCGGGAACCGACCTGGCGTTCGCCGCCGCAACGGCCATCGCCAAGAATCCGGGCGACCGTTTCAATCCCCTGTTCGTCCACGGGGGCGTCGGCCTGGGCAAGACCCACCTGATGCACGCGGTGGGCAACGAGATCGCCCGGAACTGGCCGCACAAGAAGATCTGCTACGTGACGGCCGAGACCTTCATGAACGACCTCATCGGGTCGATCCGGGACAACCGGACGCCCGAGTTCAAGTTGAAGTACCGCGGGATGGACGTCCTGCTGGTGGACGATGTCGCCTTCCTGGCCGGCAAGGAATCGACCCAGGAGGAATTCTTCCACACCTTCAACGCCCTGTACGACCTGAAGAAGCAGATCGTGCTGACCTCCGACCGCTCGCCCAAGGAGATCACCACCCTCGAGGAGCGGCTGCGGTCGCGCTTCGAGTGGGGCCTGATCACCGACATCCAGGCGCCGAACCTGGAGACCCGCATCGCCATCCTGAAGCGGAAGGTCGAAGTCAACAACATCTACATTCCCGACGATGTCATCGGCTACATCGCCGAGAACATCACCGACAACATACGGCGGCTCGAGGGGGCACTGATTCGTCTCCTGGCTTTCGCGAGTCTGACCGGGCGGGAAATTTCACTGGAAATGGCCTCCGAGGTCCTCTCCTCCTTTTTCCGGGGAAATTCCGGCGGGCCTGTGAGGATCGCCGACGTCATGGAAGTTGTTTGCAAGTCCCATGACGTTTCGGTCGATCAGCTGAAGTCCAAACGACGCACCCAGGACCTGGCCCGCGCCCGGCAGCTCGCGATGTTTCTGGCCCGTGAGATGACCGGTGCCTCCCTCAACCAGATCGGCCGCGCCTTCGGCGGCCGGGACCATTCCACCGTCGCGCACGCCTGTCAGAAGATCCAGAAGGACATCGGGGCCGATCCCCGGTTCCGGGGTTCGGTACGGGACCTGCAAGAGCGCCTGCGCGGGAAGAAATAATCCTGGGACAATTTCGGGGATAACCGGGGGGATGGCGGTGATCTATCCCCCGATCGGGAGTCGTCCCGGTCCGGTCCGGGGAATAATCGGGATAACCCGGGGATTTGTCCGCCCCCTGTCCCCATCCCCGCAACCGTCCAATCGGGAAGGAACGATTCCGGGAGGGCTTTCCCGGCACTTGTCCCTGTTATCCCCGACCCCTGTATCTATTACGATTGAACTATCTATCAAAGGATAGGAGAGAGAAGTTCCGGACAACCCGAAGGCACTTGATTGCACCGGGGGATTCTCCTATCATGGCGATCCCCGAACGCGAGTTCCGAATCCACACCACCGACGGAGGATCAGGTCGTGAAATTCGAGATCCAGCAGGAAGAACTGCAGAAGGCCCTGGACATCATCGCCAACGTGGTGCCGACCAAGACCCCGATGCCTCTGCTGACCTGCATCCTCATGGAAACCGCCGGGGGGAAGTTGAAGCTTTCGGCCACCAACCTGGACATCTCCATCACCACCGCCACCGACAAGGTCGAGGTCAAGGACGACGGCAGGGCCGCGATTCCCGCGGGCAAGCTCGTGCCCTTCGTGCGCAGCCTGCGTCCCGGCAAGGTGACCCTGGCCCAGAAGGGCAAGGACATCCTGGTCACCTGCGGCAAGACCCGCCTGACCGAGAAGACCATGGAGGTCGACAAGTACCCCGCCCTGAAAGGGGTGGTGGAAAAGGACGGCCTGGAGGTCGACGCCCGGATCCTGATCGACATGATCAACGACACCGCCTACGCCGTGTCGCGCGACGAGAGCCGGCCGGCCCTGATGGGCATCCTCTGGGAGATCCGCCCGGACCAGTTGACCCTGGTGGCCACCGACGCCCACCGCCTGGCCCGCAGCGAGCGCGCCATGGACTGGAAGTTCACCGGCGAGAAGAACCTGATCGTCGACACCGCCGGCCTGCGGCAACTGTCCCGCATCGTCTCGGCCATGGAGACCGAGGATGGCGAGGAGCCCCAGGTCACCCTGTTCATCACCGAGAACCAGCTGTCCTTCCGGGCCGGGGAAACGGTGCTGCAGGTGCGGCTGCTCGAGGGCCCGTTCCCCGACTACAAGGCCGTCATTCCCGGCGACAACGACAAGAACGTCATCGCCGACAAGGCCGATTTCGCGCAGGCCATCCGGCGCGTGGCCATCACCGCCGACCGCATGACCAGCCAGGTGCGCCTGGGCATCGAGGCCGGCCGCATGGAACTTTCGGCCCGCAGCACCGAAGGCAGCCAGTCCGAGGACGAGATCCCCGTATCGTACGACGGGGCCGCCCTGGAGATCGGGTTCAACTTCACCTACCTGCAGGACATCCTCAAGAACATCCGGACCGAGCAGGTGGCCATCTCCCTGCGCGACCCACAGTGCGCCGCCCTGATCAAGCCCGTGGACGAGAAGGGGGAGGACGCGGGCGTGCTCTGCCTGCTGATGCCGCTGCGGCTGTCCGGAGACTGATTTGCACATCCTGGCGGCAAGCCTGTCCGGCTTCCGGAACCTGCACGACGACGCCTTCGAGTTCTCGCCCCGGGTCAATCTCGTCCTGGGGCGAAACGGTGAAGGGAAGACCAACTTCCTCGAGGCCCTGAACTACTTCGCCCTGGGCCGTTCCCACCGCGGCAGCCGCAACGAGGACCTGATCGGCTTCCATGCCGACGCCCTGCACGTCCATCTCGACGTCGCCGGGGAGGACGGGGCCCCGTTCACCTGCGATTACGGAATCGACCGCGGCGGTGACCGGCGTTTCCGCCTGGACGGGGAACTGGTGACCCGCCGCTCGGACCTGGTCGGCAAGCTGGTGACGGTCTTCTTCAACCCGGAAAGCTCCCAGCTCGTCCGGGGCGGCCCCCAGTTCCGCCGCCAGTACCTGGACCAGGGCCAGGCCGAGATCGACCCCGAATACCTGCGCGACCTGGGCTCCTTCCAGCGGGCGCTGAAGCAGAAGGCGGCCCTCCTGCGGGACCTGCGGCGGGGGATCGCGGACGGGAGGGAAACCCGCCGGGAGGTGAAAGCCTGGAACCGGGAGCTCGCCCGCTGCGCCGCGACCGTTTGCCTCGGCCGGCGCGAACAGGCCGGCCTGCTGGAACCCTTCGCCCAGCTGTCACACAACAACATGCTGGACAAGGACTTGAAACTGGAGATGATTTATCGGCCCCGGCTCGAGAGCGTCCGGGGATTTTTAGCCTCGCAGCCGGAAATTCCCGGAGCTAAAAACGACTTGGCGGAGGAAATATGCAGGGAAATCGATTATATTACAGAGCTGGAAATCAAGCGGGGTAGACCCCTCGCCGGGCCCCAGTTCGACGACCTGGAAGTCCGCCTCGACGGGGTCGACCTGCGCGGTTTCGGATCCCAGGGAGAGACCCGCACGGCGGCGATCGCGCTGATCCTCGCCCGCAGCGACGTGCTCTTCCAGAAGCGGAGGATCCGCCCGGTCCTGTTCCTGGACGACATCTTCAGCGAACTGGACCGCGATCGGTCCCACCGCTTGCAGGACATGGCATCCCGTGAACACCAGCTGTTCATCGCCACGGCCCGCAGCGACGACGTCGCCGGCCGGCTGCCGGGCGACCCGAGAACCTGGAGCGTGGAATCCGGAAGACTGCGACGGCAGTCCTGACCCGGGATCCCGACCCCTGAAAGGCCCGCATGTCCGACCGCCGTGACGATCCTCCCGGCCGCCGGGGCCTGCAGCCGATCGGGAGACTCCTGGACGAAACCCTGGACCTGCTGGGGCTCCGGGAGCGGACCCAGGAACGGCGGGTCCTGGCGCGCTGGGCGGACATCGTCGGGCCCGAGATCGCGGGCCATTCCCGCGCCGTGGACATCCAGGGCGGCATCCTGATCATCGAGGCGGACCACGGGGCCTGGCGGCAGGAACTGACCATGCTCATGCCCCGCATCATCGAGAAATTCAATTCCCTTTGCGGAGAGGGGACCGTCACGGACATCCAGTGGCGGGAGCGGCCCCAGCGCGGACGCTCGTTCCGCAGCTGAACGCCCGGGGATTCAAACCAGACGAAGGCGGCCCATGGCTGACGATATCCAGAAACCACACGGCAGCGCCGGATCCGAAGGCGCGAAGGGCTACACGGCCCAGGGCATCCAGGTGCTCAAGGGCCTCGAGGCCGTGCGCAAGCGGCCGGCCATGTACATCGGCGACACCAGCGTGCGCGGCCTGCACCACCTGGTCTACGAGGTGGTGGACAACTCCATCGACGAGGCCATGGCCGGGTACTGCGACACCATCGAGGTGTTCATCGGCGAGGGCGACGGGGACACCATCACCGTCGTGGACAACGGGCGCGGCATCCCGGTGGACATGCACAAGACCGAGGGCAAGCCCGCCCTCGAGGTTGTCCTGACCAGCCTGCATGCGGGCGGCAAGTTCGACAAGGGCAGCTACAAGGTGTCCGGCGGTCTGCACGGCGTGGGCGTCAGCTGCGTCAACGCGCTCAGCGAATGGCTGAAGGCCGAGGTGCACCGCGAAGGCAAGGTCTACATCATGGAATTCGCCCGCGGCCAGAAGACGGGCGAGATGTACGAGGCCGGGACCTGCCCCGAGGGCGAGTCGGGAACCACCGTCTCCTTCAAGCCCGACCCCGAGATCTTCACCGAGCGGGTCTTCTCCTACGAGACCCTGCGTTCGCGCCTGCGGGAGCTGGCCTTCCTCAACAAGGGCATCCGGATCGCCCTCTACGACGAGCGGCCGGGCAAGGAGCGCGGCGAGACCTTCCACTTCGAGGGCGGCATCGTCGAGTACGTGCGCTGGCTCAACGAGAGCCGGCAGGTGATCTGCCCCGAACCGGTCTACTTCACCGGCGAGAAGGACGGGGTGCAGATCGAGATCGCCATGGACTACAACGAGGGTTACAGCGAGGCCCTGTTCACCTTCGCCAACAACATCAACACCACCGAGGGGGGCAGCCACCTCTCGGGCTTCCGCGCCGGCCTGACCCGCACCCTGAACACCTACGCCAACGCCTCCGGCCTGATGAAGAAGGACATGAAGGGCCTGACGGGCGACGACGTGCGCGAGGGGTTGACCGCGATCATCGCGGTGCGCATCCCCGAGCCCCAGTTCGAGGGCCAGACCAAGACCAAGCTGGGCAACACGGAGGTCAAGGGCCAGGTCGAGGCGCTGGTGAACACCTACCTCGCCCAGTACCTGGACGAGCACCCGCGCGAGGCCAAGGGCATCATCGGCAAGTGCATCACCGCCGCCCAGGGCCGGGAGGCGGCACGCAGGGCACGCGACCTGACCCGGCGCAAGAGCGCGCTGGATTCGGCCGCCCTGCCGGGCAAGCTGGCCGACTGCTCGAGCCGCGATCCCCGCGAGTGCGAGATCTACCTGGTCGAGGGCGACAGCGCCGGCGGTTCGGCCAAGCAGGGGCGGGAGCGGCGGTTCCAGGCCATCCTGCCGCTCAAGGGCAAGATCCTGAACGTGGAGAAGGCCCGCCTGGACAGGATGCTGGCCAACGAGGAGATCAAGACCATCATCACCGCCCTGGGCACCGGGATCGGGTCGGGGATCTTCGACCTGGAGAAGCTTCGCTACCACAAGGTCATCATCATGACCGACGCCGACGTGGACGGCAGCCACATCCGCACGCTCATCCTCACGCTCTTCTTCAGGCACTTCCGGGAGATCATCGAGAAGGGGCACATGTTCATCGCCGAGCCCCCGCTGTACCGCGTCAAGAAGGGCAAGACCGAGATCTACGCCTACAGCGACGCCCACAAGGACCGGATCCTCGCCGAACTGGGCGAGAAGGGCTCCTACGTCCAGCGCTACAAGGGTCTGGGCGAAATGAACCCCGTGCAGCTCTGGGACACGACCATGAACCCCGACTCGCGCACCATGACCAGGGTGACCATCGAGGATGCGGTGGATGCGGACCACGTGTTCACCACCCTGATGGGCGACGAGGTGGAGCCGCGGCGGCGCTTCATCGAGGAGAACGCCGCGCAGATCAAGATCGAGAATCTCGACATCTAGGCTACCAAGCAGTAGAGGCGGAGCATGTCCGACGACATCCGGAACGATGGACCCGGGGACGACCTTCCCGGCGTACCCGACGACGATCTGAACGAGACCCCGGGGGACGGCGGCCAGCCCCCGCTGGGCTCCAGCGGCGAGACGATCCTGGACGTGGGCATCGCCGAGAAGATGCGCACGAGCTACATCGAGTACTCGATGAGCGTGATCATCAGCCGCGCCCTGCCCGACGTGCGCGACGGCCTGAAGCCCGTGCACCGGCGCGTGCTGACGGCCATGAACGACCTGAACCTGCAGCCGGGCCGGCCGTACCGCAAGTCCGCCAAGATCACCGGCGACACGACGGGCAACTACCATCCCCACGGGACCATCGCGGTGTACGACACCCTGGTGCGCATGGCCCAGGACTTCAGCCTGCGCTACACCCTCGTGGACGGGCAGGGGAACTTCGGATCGGTGGACGGGGACAACGCGGCGGCCGAACGGTACACCGAGGCGCGCCTGACGAAGTTCGCCACCGAGCTGATGGGCGACCTGGACAAGGAGACCGTCGACTTCGTGCCGAACTACGACGGTTCGCGCCTGATGCCCTCGGTCATGCCCTCCAAGGTGCCCAACCTGCTGGTCAACGGGTCCGACGGCATCGCGGTCGGCATGGCCACCAAGATCCCCCCCCACAACATGGGCGAGATCTGCGACGGACTGATCGCCCTGCTGGACAACCCCGGCATGCAGCCGCACGAGATCCTGGAGCACGTGCAGGGCCCCGACTTCCCCACCGGCGGGATCATCCACGGGCGCCGGGGCATCTTCGATTACATCACCACCGGCCGCGGCCGGGTCGTGGTGCGCGCCCGCACCGAGACCGAGATCCTGGACGGGGGCCGCAGCCAGATCATCGTCACCGAGATCCCCTACCAGGTGAACAAGGCGACCCTCATCGAGAAGATCGCCGGCCTGGTGCGCGGCGGCGTCATCGAGGGGATCAGCGACCTGAGGGACGAGAGCGACCGCCAGGGCATGCGCGTGGTCATCGTCCTGAAGAAGGAGGCCTACCCGCAGGTCGTGCTGAACAAGCTGTACACGCACACCCTCATGCAATCCACCTTCGGGGTGATCAACCTGGCCCTGGTCAGGAACCAGCCGCGGATCATGAGCCTCGTCGAGACCATGCAGGAGTTCCTGAACTTCCGGGAAGAGGTCGTGGTCCGGCGCACCCGCTACGAGCTGCGCAAGGCCGAGGAGCGGGCCCACATCCTCGAGGGCTACCGCATCGCGCTGGACAACATCGACGAGATCGTCGAGATCATCAAGACCAGCGCCTCCCCCGACGTCGCCCGCGACGCCCTGATGGCCCGCTTCGGCCTGAGCGAGATCCAGGCCCAGGCCATCCTGGACCTGCGCCTGGCCCGGCTGACCGGCCTCGAGCGGCAGAAGATCGAGGACGAGTACCAGGCCCTGATGATCCGCATCGCCGAGCTGAGGGCCATCCTCGACAGCCGCGACCTGGTGCTGGGCATCATCCGCCGGGAGATCGGGGAGGTGCGCGAGGCCTACGCCGATCCGCGCCGCACGCAGATCGTGGAGGACGAGGGCGAGATCAACATCGAGGACCTGATCGCCGACGAGGCGATGGTGGTCACCATCAGCAACCAGGGCTACGCCAAGCGCCTGCCCCTGGACACCTACCGCCAGCAGGGCCGCGGCGGCAAGGGCATCACCGCGATGGGCTTCAAGGACGAGGACTTCGTCGACAACCTGTTCATCGCCTCGACGCACCAGTACCTGCTGGTGCTGACCGAGGGCGGCCAGCTGTACTGGCTCAAGGTGCACCAGATCCCCAAGGTGGGCCGCACGTCCAAGGGCAAGCCGCTGGTGAACCTGATCCAGATCCAGCCCGGCGACCGGATCCACGCCGTGGTGCCGGTGCGCGAGTTCAGCGAGGACAGCTACCTCGCCTTCGCGACCAACCTGGGCATCGTCAAGCGTACGCCGCTGGCCGACTTCTCGCGCCCCCGGCAGGCCGGCATCCGCGCCATCAGTCTCCTCGAGGGCGAGCACCTCGTGGCCGTGCGCGAGACCGACGGCAACAGCCACATCATCATGGCGGCCAGCAACGGCATGGCCATCCGGTTCCACGAGGACGACGTGCGCAGCATGGGCCGCACCGCCCGCGGCGTCCGGGGCCTGGCCCTCGAGGGAGACGAGCAGGTCATCGGCATGGTCGTGGTGGATCCCGAGGCGACCGGGATCGACCTGCTGTCCGTGACCGAAAACGGCTACGGCAAGCGGACCCCCCTGGGCGAGTACCGCCTGCAGCGCCGCGGGGGCAAGGGCCTGATCACCATCAAGTGCAGCCGGCGGAACGGCCCCCTCCTGGGCATCCGCGACACCGAGTCCGGCGAGGAATTGATGGTCATCACGCGCCAGGGCATCATGATCCGCATCGCCCTGGATACGGTGAGCCAGCTGGGCCGCAACACCCAGGGCGTGCGCATCATCAACCTGAACGATGGCGATCGCGTGGGCTCCATCGCCAAGATCCCCCGGGATTCTCTGACGGGGAGCGAGGATCCTGAAGACGGCGAGGACCTCGAAGGCGTTGAAAACAATGAAGATCAACCCGAGGCGGACGCCCCGGACGAATTCTGATAACGGGTGAGGGCTTTCCGGGGGAGGTCGCGCCCCCTTGGCCGGTTTCCCCCGGGTTTGGCCAAGCTGCCGGGTGTCTTGCGTTTGCAGCGACGCCCCGAATTCGGAGGTTTGGGGTTTGGCCCGGCTTCGGGATTGACCCTAGTATCACGCCATGAGGATGATCGTCCGCATCCAGGTCGCGCTCCTGCTGGCCTTCCTGTCGGTCCCGGCTCCCGCTCGTTCCGGGGCTCCGGCCCCGCGCCCCCTGCTGTCCTCCAAGCTCCAGGGAGAGATGGAGTTCCGGCTCGAGGCCGACGGCTCCTTCCGGATCCTCGCGGCCGGATCCGACGACCCCCTGCTCCAGGGCAACCTGGCCGCGGGCGGTTCCGCCGGCCGCTCCCGCCGTTCCGGCGAGGCGAAACCCTTCTTCAAGCTGACCAGCGAAGGCGTCCCTGGCGGTCTTCGCGGATTCGCCGCCGGGGCCGACGACGATCGGGACGGCCGGGTCGACGAGGATCCCCTGGATGGACTGGACAACGACCAGGACGGCCTCGTGGACGAGGACTTCGCCGCCATCGGCGACACCATGGGCGCCATGCGGCTCCAGCGGGCGGGCCTGCAGTTCCGTCAGGAGATCTACCGGTGGGCCTATCCCCACCTGCAACCGGCCGTGTTCCTGAACATCGTTCCCGATCCGGGCGCCGACGGCATCGCCCGCTTGCGCCTGGAGGCCGCCGGCCCCTGGGTGGAGGCCGACGTCCGCGCCACCCGTCACTCCCTCGCCGGCAAGGCCGGATCCTGGGGCGGCCAGGCCATGGTGACCACCTCGGGGACCGGAACCGGGAGCGAGGAGGACGGCGCCTGCGCCGCCGGCTCGGAAACCTGGCTGGGCGTCATGATCCTGAACGAGATGGATGCGGGTGGGTCCCCCGGCCCGCGGATGTTCACCGAGGACGGCGTTCTCGAGATCGACCTGACCGACCGGCCCCTGTCGCTGGTCGTGGCCACGGGGGATTCGTGGCTTCAGCTGGCCGGCCTGCTGGCGGAGGCCCGTCGGGTCTACGAGGGCGTGGCCGACCCGGTCAGCGGCCGCCGAGCCCGGTGGATCGTTCCTGCCCTTTGTTCGCCCTGCCGGCTGGCCGAACCGCCCGCGTTCGCGGCCGAGACGACCCCCGGCGGCGACCTCGTGCTACGGACCGAACTGGCGGCTGGCCAGAGCCGATTGGTGGATCCGGACCTGTTCCGGATCATGGATCTGCCCCTGGGACACCCCTCCCGGCTGGTCTGGCGCGGGGCGGACGGCGCCGAACAGACCGTCGTCTGGGACTGCGGGGATTTCGGAGCGCTGGTCCGCGGCGGAGAACCCGTTTCCGCGCCCTGGATGCTCTTGCCCGCCCTCCAGTCCCACGAGGATTCCGGCCGGCTGGAGCTGTGGTTCGACGACCTGGATCCCGACCTTTTCGACACCCTCGACACGGCGGCTCAGGCCGACGGACCGGTCGCCCTGGCCGGACGTTACGGGGACGGCCGCACCCTTCGCGGCGAGACGACCCTGTCCCGCGCGCAGGTTCCCGGTTCCGCCGGACCGACGGACCTGGCCGGAGCCATGGTGGACCCGGACCTGGGCCGGCGACGCGACGATCCCTTCGCCGACCGCAGCCGCCTGACCCTCTCTCCCGAACTGCTGAACGGCTGGCCCAACCCGTTCCGGGACCGGATCCAGATCCGGTTCAAGGTTCCCGCCTCGGTGGGCGAGGCCTTTGTTTGGGATGATGACAAAGATCGCCCCGAAGATTCCGTCCTCCAGGCCCCGGTGCCCTGGGAGGGCGGGCAACCCCAGGCCAGCGTCAAGATCTACAGCGTCACGGGCCAGGAACTGATGACCCTCCACACCGGCCAGCACTCCCCCGGCGAGTTCACCGTCCAGTGGGACGGGAGCGATTCCCACGGCCGCCCGGTGGCCTCGGGAACCTATTTCTGCAAGCTCCAGCTGGATGACTGGAGCGCCACCCGCCTGATCGTCTACCTGAGGTAGCGCCCCTATTCGGCGTTTCCGCCCGGCGCACCCCCGGACGGGGAGAAGTCCCCGATTGCTACCCTGCGGGGCGGTTCGACCGGATTTTTGACATCAAATAAGACAAAAAATGAATAGTTTTATTCGTCGCCCCGATCCTCACAAGACAGCCGAAAAAAGGAGATTTCTTGGAAGAATCGCCGAAAATGCGACCAAGAATGCAAAGAAAGGTAAATTTTCTTGTTTTTTTGATGGACAAGGCCTAAAGAGGCGTCGTATCATTCATTGCAGTAAAACATGAAATTTGTTTTATCGTACACCTTTGCGCTGCCCAAGACCACAAGTCTGCTTGGGGGTTAATTTGTGGAAGAAAGACTTGAAGTACAAAAACAGCCATGGACCGGCTTCGTGATCGAGTTTCCGACTTATCCGAAGCAGCTGGTCCACGGCCGGGAGGAGAGTCAGAGGATCCTGTTCCTCTGTCCCGACTCCGAGTCCAATCCCACCGAACTGTGCCTGGCGCTGTTCGGATCCCAGATCCTCATGCACCGGATGCAGAGGGACGAATCCGGAGACGCGCTTGCCGGCGCGGCCTTCCTGTTCGTCTATGCCGCCGAGACTCCCAATGCGCTGCGGGACATCATCGGCGGGCATCAAGCCAAGACCAATGCTCCGGTTCTGGTTGCCCAGAAATCGAACGTCGTCAAAACGGCCCACCTGGTCACCGAACTTCTCGGCCGCGCGCGCAATGCGGGGTCCCTGGCCGCCGCGCCCTCGTTCAGCGAGGTCGCCGAAAACCAGGACAACGCCGCGGGCATGGCCGAAATGATCGGGATCAGCGGGGCGGATCTCTGGAACGAACCCCTGCCAGAGATCATCCTGGTCGACGAGGACGGCAACACCATCCATGCATCGCATCAGCTGCAGGATTATCGCGCGGAGTACACCTGCCGTTACGTCCTTGCCCATTTCCACGACAACATCAATCGCGACAAGATGGCGGAGATGGTCAACCTCAGCCCCGGGTACTTCTCCAACCTGTTCCGGTCGGAAGTCGGCATGAGCTTCAGCGACTACCTGATCCAGGTGCGGGTGGAGAACGCCAAGAGCCTCCTGCGTCGATTCGACCTCTCGGTCGAGGCGATCAGCAAGAAATGCGGGTTCAACAGCCTTGCGCACTTCTCGCGGACCTTCAAGGATCGTTGCGGGCTTTCCCCGCTGAAGTATCGCAAGAGTCCACACGCCGTCGGGTAGCAAAGGTTTTCGAGTGCGGCGAAAAGGCCCTTCCCCCTTGAGTCCGGGAGGGGCCTTTTCTTTGTCCGCCCTCGTTGCGGGTGAGTCATGACGGGGCACGACCGGGACTGCCTCGCCTGGCCCGTCACCTCATTGGGGGAGGTTGTCGCAGGGCTCCGGTTTTACGTCCCGGTCGTGCCCCGTCATGACTCACCCCCGACACGGCGGCAAAGGAAAAGGCCCCACGAGGGGGGAGCCGGTTTTACGTCTCCGCAGGACGGGTCCATCCCCCCACCTTGCCAATGCGGCAAGGGAAAAGGCCCCGTAAGGGGCGGGCTTGCTGCCGGCCGGGTTCCGGGTGATAATTGTGGGCCGGTTGCCCTTTCCCATCGCCGAACCCGAGGACGTCCCCCTTGGCCCTGGTTTCCCTCAACGACGCGAACTTCGACTACGGGCGGGAGAAGATCCTGCGCGGCGTGAACTTCGCCCTGCAGCCCGGGGTGAAGGTCGCGCTGGTGGGCGCCAACGGCGCAGGTAAGACCACCCTGCTGGCCGCCATCGCCGGAGAGCTGGAATTGCCGGCCGGCGTGCGCCAGACCATGGGCGCGGTGCGCATCAGGATGCTGAGGCAGGATTCGTCCCTGGAGACGCCGGGCGTGCCGGGAGCCGGGTTGCTCGAAACGGTGGCCACGCGGGCGTTCGCGAGGGAACGGGACGTCGAGCAGGAACTGGCTGCGGTCGCCCGGAGGCTGGAACAGGCCGATGCTTCGGAACACGCCGAGCTGGTCCGGGCCCAGGGGCGCTTGCAGGACGAGTTCGAGCGCCTGGACGGCTACACCATGCAGTCCCGGCTGGAAACGGCCCTGGCGGGTGTCGGGTTGCCGGCGACGTTCTGGGATCGGCCGGTCGATGGATTGTCGGGCGGAGAGAGGCGGCGGGCCGCGCTGGCGGTGGTGCTGCTCAGCGGGGCCGACCTGTTGCTGCTGGACGAGCCGACCAACCACCTGGATCTCGAGTCGTGCGAGTGGCTGGAAGGATTCCTGGGATCGTTTCCCGGCGCGGCCGTCGTGGTGTCGCATGACCGGGAGTTCCTGGATCGGGTCGCCCGGCGCACGGTGCATCTGGACCGGGGAAGGCTCACCTCGTACACGGGCAACTACTCGTTCTTCGTGGACCAGAGCCGCCTGCGCCACCAGCAGGACTTCAACGCCTGGCAGCGCCAGCAGGCCCGCATCAAGCAGACCGAGGAGTACATCCGGCGCAACCTCGAGGGCCAGAACACCAAGCAAGCCCAGTCCCGGCGCAAGCAGCTGGCCAAGGAGGAGATCATCGAGCGGCCGTCGGCCGAGGCGGATCTCTACCGTTTCCGGCTCGAGCCCGGCAGGCCGAGCGGGGGCACGGTCCTGCACACCGAGGGGTTGCGCAAGGCGTTCGGGCCACGAGTGGTGATCGACGGGCTGGACCTTCATGTTTCCCGAGGGGAGCGCATCGGCATCCTGGGGCCCAACGGGTGCGGCAAGTCCACGCTGCTGAAGATGGTCGCCGGGCGGGCCATACCCGATGCGGGGAAGTTCGTCCTCGGGCACAACGTGGACCTCGGCTACTACGACCAGGAGCTGAGCAACGTCGCCGACCACAACACGGTGATCGGCGAGATGGGTGCGGTGGATCCGCGGGCGACCCTGGGCGAGCTGCGCTCGTTCCTGGGGGCGTTCGGGTTCGGCGAGGACCTGTTCGACCGCGAGGTGGCCCGCCTGTCGGGCGGGGAACGGGCGCGGCTGTCCCTGTTGCGCCTGATCAAGGAGGGGCACAACACCCTGCTGCTCGACGAGCCGACGAACCACCTGGACGTGCGCAGCCGCGAGTCGCTCGAGGCGGCGCTGAAGGAATTCGACGGCACCATGATCGTGGTGTCGCACGACCGGCGCTTCCTGGACAAGCTGGTGCAACGGCTGATCGTGTTCGGGCAGGATGCGGATGGTGTTCCGGTCATCCAGCAGTATGCCGGCAACTACAGCGAGTACGCCCGAGACCGCGATGAGCGGCGGGCCGCAGCCCAGGCTGCGGCACTGCCGTCACGAAGGGCGGCCCAGGCCACCGAAGTCCGCGCTGGTTCGGCTGGAGGGCTCAGCAAGAACGAGATCCAGCGGCGCCAGCGCAGGATGGATGAACTGGAAGCGCAGATCCTTGCGCTCGAGGAGGAGAAGGACGCCGCGGTGGCGTCCATGGGCCGGGCCGAGACGACCGCAGAACAGCGGGTAGCGCTGGGCCTGCGCTGTCAGGCGATCGACGGCGAGCTCCAGGAGCTCATGGGGGCCTGGGAGCAATTGGGCCTGGAAATCGAGGAAAGCTGATGGGGATCCGCCAGAACGCCCCCCCTGGAGCGCATTCTGGGGGATTTGAAGCGGGGCCTGAAAATCGAAAACCCGTCCCCGACCGCGAGTGCTTTTTCGCCCCGCCGTTGTCCCTCCCATGGAGGGCTGTCGACCCGGGCATGACGACATTTTGATCTTTGACCCCAAAGACTTGCAGCCGGCTGTTATTTTCATGACTTTTTCAAAAAACCTATCCCGAAAGCCTCAAGGCGGGCGGTTCTTGTGAAATCTGACGACCAACCGGCGGTTCAAAGGGGATAGATGGTGTTGTCATCCATCAATGCGAAATTTCCCGGGGAAAGATGGCGGTCTGGGTAGATGCCGAAGAAGTTCTTGCCGCGGCCCGCACGGTTTTCAGAAGGCGCGGTGGAGGTAACGGCAGACCCACAATCTTTTGAATCCCTGGGGATTGGTTCAGCGAGATCCCGTGCAGGAGTAAGGACTCCCCTGGACAGACTGGTTTTGTTGCGGGAGCGTGACCAATTTTAATCAAAAAGGCCGCAGAAGGGTTCAAATGAACCCGCCAGCGCCACAATTCATCAAGTCTCGGGGGGCCCCATTCGTTCCTGGACATGGGCGTCATACCTCCGGATGTTGAACAGCGGCCAGGAGCGGCCAGGAGCGGCCGCTGCTGCTGCCGCGGGCTCTGCCGCGGGCTCTCTGCCGCTGCGCGCGTCCTGTGAGGGGAAGGTCCCCGAAATCCGGGACGGCCGCGATGCGCCGGGGTCCTGGTGAACCTCTCCCCGCCTGACCGTATCGGTGTTATATTGTGATGCGGCCGGGCTCATTCGCGGGAACGAGAGCGGCAACTCTCAATTGGACCTGGGCGATCGTGAGCAGGCCCGCCATGACACCGCGGGGCCCGGCCGCTTCCTGTGGTCCAGCCCTCGTCTCTTTTCAGGTCTCTTCTTCCTGCCGCCAGGTCCAGGAGGATCGGCGCCCCGGCCGCGGTGCCGGGTGTGCGTTGCCGGGAGATCGACGCTGAAGTTCATGAACTGATGGGGGCCCGGGAGCAACCGGGCCTGGAAGTCGAGGAAGGTCGATGGGTATTCGCCAGAACGAACAACAGGGATTCTCCACCGAAGTGCCCCGGCAGAAGGCGGTCCTGGTCGGGGTCCACCTGCCGCTGGCCTGGTCCGGAGGGATGGGCGGCGACGCCGACCTGGCCGAGCTGGGCCGGCTGGTCGAGACCGCGGGCGGCGACGTCCTGGGGCAGATGGAGCAGCGGCGGGCGCGGCCCGAGCCTCCCACCTTCATCGGCAGCGGAAAGCTCGACGAGCTGAAGGAACTGGTCGAGGAGACCGGGGCCGACCTGGTGGTGTTCGACAACGACCTGTCGCCGGCCCAGGGCCGCAACCTGGAAAAGGCCCTGGACGCGAGCGTCCTGGACCGCACCGAACTGATCCTCGACATCTTCGCCAAGCACGCCAGCACCAAGCAGGCCTGCCTGCAGGTCGAGCTGGCCCAGCTGCAGTACCTGCTGCCGCGCCTGACGCGCCTGTGGTCGCACCTCGAGCGGCAGGCGGGCGGGATCGGCACCCGGGGCCCGGGCGAAACGCAGCTGGAGACCGACCGGCGCCTGCTGGACCGGCGCATGGCCATGCTCCGGCGGCAGCTCCAGGAGATCGAGTCCACGCGGCAGACCCAGGTCCGTTCGCGGGAGGGGATGTTCACGGCCGCCCTCGTGGGATACACCAACGCCGGCAAGTCGACCCTGATGAACGGCATCACCGGGGCCGACGTCTACGTCAAGGACCAGCTCTTCGCCACCCTGGACGCCACCACGCGGCGGGTCGAGCTGGACGAGCGGCGGCGCTTCCTGCTGACCGACACCGTGGGTTTCATCCGGCGGCTGCCCCACCACCTGGTCGAGAGCTTCAAGGCGACCCTGCAGGAGGTCCGCGACGCCGACCTGATGGTCCACGTGGTGGACGCCTCGTGCGAGGATCCGGAGCATCAGATCCTCTCGGTGAACAAGGTGCTCGAGGACATCGTGCCGCGCGACAAGCCCGCCCTGATGGTCTTCAACAAGATGGACCTGGTGGACGCCGACCTGTTCGAGAACCGGTTCAGCCGCGCCTATCCCGGGGCCCTGTTCGTCTCGGGCAAGGATCCCGACGGAGTGAACGAGCTGAGGGAGGCGCTCGCCGGCCGCCTGCTCGCCGTCGAGACGATCTGCACCATCGAGCTGCCCAGCTCCCGGCTGCACGCCCTCAGTCCGCTGCACCGCACCGGATCGGTGCTGGACCAGCAGTTCGAGGGGGACCTGTGCCGCGCCACCGTCCGGGTGACGGACGTCGAGAAGAACCGCCTGATCACCCGCGAGGGCGCCCGGCTGGTCGAATGACCGTCGAGTGACCGTCGAGTGACCCGGGCCTGGCCCGCTGATTGCTGATCCGGGGTGAAAACCCGATTCCGGAAGGAATTTCCGTGCAACCCGCCCGCAATCCGGGCCACAGGGTTGCATTCTGCTGCCCGGTGACCGGGCGACCCCACCGATCTCCTTGTTCCCCAACGCCTTTCTTGATTTTCAAACCCGGTACGGTCCTTGCAGGGATCCCCGCGAGTCATTGGGTCCGGGCGGCGGAATCGCGCTCCGGAACGAGGGAAAACCAGGATGGGGGGCCCGAACGATGAACGGCAGGGATCGACCCGGCAGGAAAATATTGCCTCCGCGCGGCGGATTCACGCTGGTGGAGATGATGCTCATCGTCCTGATCATGGGCGTCATCGCGGGCATCGCCACGCCTCCGCTGTTCCGCTTCCTGCAATCCAACAACCTGCAGACGAGCACCGACCGCATGATGGCCGACCTGCAGTTTGCCCGATCGGTCGCGATCTCCAACGGGCAGGTCCTGCGGTTCAGGGCCACCCCGGCCGGCTACCAGGTGATCGAACCGCTTTCCGGATCCGTCCTGAGGGACCAGACCTTCACCGGCGGCCTCACCCTGGCGGCCAACGCGACCGCCGACTTCTTCCCCTGGGGGATGGCCAACTCCACGGTCTTCAACCTGACCAACTCCGCGGGCACCAAGCAGGTCAACCTGCTGCCTACCGGCCAGGTGGAGGTGCACTGATGCTGCAGCGAACGTTCAGGGCCTTCTCGAAACTGCGCCGCCGGGGCCCGGCCCTCGGGCACGGGCGCGGGCGCGAGGGCTTCACCCTGGTGGAGATCCTGGTCGTGCTGGTGATCCTTTCGGTGGGCGTGATCCCCATCGCGCTCATCCAGCACCGGGCCAAGCGGGAAGTCACCGAATCGGACCAGTACACCCGAGCGGTCACGGTGGGGCAGGCCCAGCTCGAGCGGATCAAGGGCATGGGTTTCGGCAACGCGGTGGACGAGGCGGGCGAGGACAGCGGGGTCACCTGGAACAGCACCATCACCAACGTGGGTTTCGGGCTGGACCGCATCGAGGTGACGGTGAGCTGGAGGGAAAGCGGGGACGTGGTCAACCTGACCTTCGCCGACCTCGTGAGCATGCGCTGACGCGCCGACAGGAGCGGATGGAATGAAGGACAACGCCGGATTCGGAACTCACGCGGACCGCCGGGGCATGACCCTGGTGGAACTGATGATCGCCCTGCTGGTCTTCGGCATCGTCATGTCCGTCGTGTTCGGGTTCATGGTGGGGAGCCGGGACAGCTACGAGGAGACCCGGGGCCGGGCCCGCTACCAGCAGGGCATCCGCGCCGCGTTCTCCCTGCTCACCACGGAGGTGCGGTCGGCCGGCTGCGATCCGACCCAGGCCGGCTTCGAACGCGTCGCCGCCGCGGCGGCGACGCAGCTGCGCTGCCAATCGGACCTGAACGCGGACGGGGACGCCACCGACACCGCGCCCGACGAGAGCGTGACCTACACCTTCAACGCCGGGACCGGTGAGCTCAGCCGCGACAACGGCACGGGTCCCATCATCATCCTGCGCGAGCTGGAGAACTGCACGTTCACCTACTACGACGGGGACGGCAACGTCCTCAACACCCTGCCGCTGGGCGCCACGGACCGGGCCCGGGTCAGGGAAGTCGAGATCGACATCAACGGGGTGGCCGCCGAAGGCGACACCGTCCGTTACGCCACCCGCATCGCCATGCGCAACGGCTAGAAGAACAGGGGTCATGATGAACGAAGTGAAAACAACGCGCAGGATCGAGGCGGACCGGGAGGGATTCGCCCTGGTGACGACCCTGCTGATCGTTCTGGTCCTCAGCGTCCTGGCCCTGGGCGTGGCGTGGCTCGCCAGCTCGGAGAAGAAGACGACCTTCGCCGAGGGGGTCCACATCCGCTCGGTCCTCGCGGCCGATGCGGGCACCGAGGCGGGGATCAACTTCATCCGCGTGGCCGACTCGCCGCCCACCATCAACGATTTCGGCACCATGGTGGTCCTCGACCAGGGGGAGACGGTGCTGCAGGGCAGCCAGGCCTACGCGATCCGCTGCAACTTCGACCAGCGGCGTCCCAAGATCGGCTGGGGCGTGGGCTACTACGACTTCGACTACGAGATCAATTCGGAGGGAAAAGCCTCCGCTAAGGGCGAGACGGACGTGCAGGTGCTCGTCAGCCGCCTGTTCAAGGAAGGGTATTGACGGATAACCAGGGGTGGGTCGTCCCGGCCAGCAAGAGCCGGGCGGACAGGAGCTTGAACGATGAATCATAGAATGCCGGTTCGGCAAATCATGGGTGCGGTCCTTGCGGTGATCGGGACGCTGGTCCTCGGGGCCGGAGCCGCGGCGGCGCAGGACTGCGAGATCCCCCTGTTCGTCAAGCAGGGGCTGACCGGGGCCAACGTCATGATCCTGGCTGACAATTCAGGGTCGATGAACGAGCCCATCCTCCACGCCGATTACGACCCGGAGACGGCCTACACGGGCAACTTCAACCGGGCGGCGACCTATTACATCACCAAGACCAAGGCTTACGAGCCCAACGACTTCTACCTTTACTGGCCGGCCACGCCCTCGGTGACCCTGGTCAGCTCGGACAACGGCGAGGACGGGCGCTACCCGGGCAACTACCTCAACTGGATCTACTTCCACGCCTCGGCGGCCCAGCAGGCGGCCCTTCCCCAGGTGACCAGGATCCAGGTCCTCAAATCGATCCTGAAAGAGATCATCACCCGCTCCCAGCGGCTCAACTTCGGCCTGACCGTGTTCCAGAACGACCACGGCGGCAGCATCATCGGCAAGTGCGGGGTCAACGAGACGTCCCTGCAAGCCCAGATCGACGGCATCACGGCCAACACGTGGACTCCGCTGGGCGAAGCCATGGAGACCCTGGTGGACTACTTCGCCTACGACGGGCCCGATGCGGTGATCCAGTCGCCCTGCCAGTACAACTTCCTTCTGGTGGTGACCGACGGCTATCCCACCATGGACCTGGAAGTCAGCCCCTACCTGTGGGACGCGGACCACGACGGGAACGACCCCGGCAACTGCGCCAGCATCGGCGCCCCCTACGACGAATGGAACAACTGCAGCGACCACTTCGACGACGTCGCCTACTACATGCAGCACACCGATCTGCGGCCGGACCTGGACGGGGACCAGACCGTCGTGACCTACGTGGTGGGCTACGGTCTGGACGCCCCCCTGCTCGAGGAGGCGGCCATCAACGGGGACGGCCTCTACTTCTACGCGGAAAACGCCATCCAGCTCTACCTGAGCATGGAGCGGGCGATCCAGGACATCCTGCGGCGCATCTCGGCGGGTTCGGCCGTGGCCGTGGTCTCGACCGAACGAGGGGTGGACGACCGTCTGTATCGCGGCAAGTTCATGCCCCTCGACTGGGACGGCTACCTCGAGTGCTACGCCCTGCCCTACGAGAACGGCGACACCGCCCTGTGGGAAGCCGGGGAGATCCTGCGGTCCCGCAGCCCGTCGGACCGCACCATCTTCACGGCCCTGGGCGACACCCGTTACGACTTCGTGCCGCTCAACGCGAACAACCTCTACACGGCCATGAACGTGCCGGCCGCGGCCGATGCCGAATCCCTGATCACCTGGGCCCGCGGTTCGGAATACCCAGGCTGGCGTGACCGCAACGGATGGAAGCTGGGCGACATCGTCCACGCCACTCCCGTGGTGGTGGGCAAGCCGGCCACCTTCATCATGGAGGAGAGCTACCAGAGCTTCTACCAGGCGAACCTCGAGCGGCAGAAGATGGTCTACGTCGGCGCCAACGACGGCATGCTGCACGCCTTCAACGCCGAGAACGGCCGCGAGGAATGGGCTTTCGTTCCGGAATTCGCCTTGCCCGACTTCGCCACCATGGCCGACACCTCCTATTGCCACGTCTACACCTGCGACCAGACCGCGACGGTGAAGGACGTGATGATCGGCGGGGTGTGGCGCACGGTCCTGATCGCCGGCGGCCGGGAGGGCGGAGCCAGCCTGTTCGCCCTGGACATCACCGAGCCCCTGAGCCCGACCGTGCTCTGGCAGGTCGACCTGCCCAACGGCAAGTCCTACAACTCCGAAGTGGAAATCGTGTCCATCGGCGACAATCCCGTCGCCCTGGTCGGCTCGGGCCTTGACGAGACGAACTTCGAGGCCTGGGTCTACGGGTACGATGTGGAGACCGGAGCCCTGCTGGGTTCCCGCAAGCTGAGCACGACCGGCGGCCCCCGCAACAAGGCGAGCCGCCCCGCGGTGGTCGATCTTGATCTCGACGGCAACGTCGACCTGATCTACGTGGCCGACCTGGGCGGGTCCCTGTGGCGGATGGAAGTGGACGGCTTCACCAACCCCGCCTCCTGGTCGGTGAGCGAGCTCTACACCTGCGGCCTGGAGATCACTTCGCCCCCGGTGGCGGCCTATGCCCCCGACGGCGGCGTCAACGTCTACTTCGGCACGGGAGCCTACCTGACCGAGGACGACATGATCACCACGGACCAGCAGCAGTTCATCTGCGTGTTCGACCGCCACGCAGGCACGACCTTCGACTACAAGGACCTCGCCGACCAGACCAGCGCCATCAGCGAACTGAACGACGAGAACGGCTGGTACGTGGACCTGTGGAACGAGCTGGGCGAGCGGGTGACCGAAGCGGCGGTGGTGGTGGCCGAGACCGTCATCTTCACCACGTTCGCACCCACCCTGGACGCGTGCGTGGGCGGCGGCAACTCGTACCTGTACCAGATGGCCTACGACACCGGCGGCCTGGCGGAAGAGGCCGCGGGCGACCAGCCCGAAGACCGGTCGGTGTCCCTGGGCGACGGCGTCGCCTCGTACCCGGTGGTCGACCTGGCGGCAGGGACGGTCGTGATCCAGTCGAGCGACGCGGAGATCCACGTCCAGGACATCGCCGCCCCGATCACGCCGCTGACGGTGCGGTCCTGGCAGGAGAACTACGACGACCTGGTCCTGCCTCCGCAGGAAACGGTCATCCAGTAGCGAGCAAACAGGGGGTCCGACCCCCGGGAGGATAGCCATGTTGACCCGCATCCAGAACAACCGGACCGCAACCAGGCTGGGCGGATGCCTGCTGGGCCTGCTTTTCGCGGCCGCGCTGGTGGTCGCCGATCCCGCGGACGGCGGCTGGTTCGACCGGAAGAAACCCGAGCAGAGGACCGATCCGAGGGTCCGCTCCGACCGGCTTCCCCGCCAGTCCTTCACCCAGGGGGTGCTCGGCAACAACCCGCTGGGAGGCTGGCGCCTCGACGATCGCGACGTGCACCTGGCCAAGGACTGCATCCTGATGGACGAGACCGGTCGGGTGGAGACCCTCAGCGGGGGCAGGCGGGCCATCGTCTCGGGCACCGTGATCGGGAACGTGATCCTGGCCACCCAGGTGCGCATGCTCAAGCCGGACTGGATGGGCGCCGGATTCGGGATCAAGGAGGGAGTCCGGACCCCGAGCGAGGTGGATCCCGACGTCGGAGTCCTCGAGCGCGCTCCGAACTAGTTCCCGGCACCCGCGAGGGCGCGGTCCAGTTGCCGGATCTGTTCCCGTTCGGAATCCGTGAGGTTCCTCAACTCCGCCGCCCGCTCCAGATGGATGCGGGCGGCGTCCTTTTGCCCGGAATTCGCCTCGACCAGGGCCAGGTTGAACCAGCCGTTGACGTAGTGGGGGTCGTCCCGGGTCAGGGCTTCGAGGATGGCCCTCGCCCGGTCCAGGTCGCCGCGCTCGGCCAGCAGGGAGGCCAGGTTGGCGCGCACCCGCCGTTCCCCGGGCGCCAGGCCGTGGGCGATCTCCAGGGCCGTCAGGGCGTCGTCCTGGTGGCCCGACCGGCGCAGCAGCAGTCCCGCGCGCAACCAGGGATGGAACCATTCGGGATCGAGCACCGCGGCCCGGGTGTAGGCGCCCACGGCGCCCTCAACGTCCCCGGCCTCCTCGAGGACCCGGCCCCTGCGATAGGGGATGAGCCGGTTGAGGGGCGCGCGCGAGGCGGCCAGGTCCAGGGACGCCAGGGCCTCCTCGTGGGCCCCCATCTCCTCCAGCCGCAGCGCCAGGTGGAACGGGGTGTCGGCCAGTCCGGGACGGGCCTGCTCGGCCAGCCTTCCCTCGGTCAGGGTCTTGCGCAGGTCGCCGCGGCGCGCGGCGCGCGAGGCCTCGTGCAGGTGGACCTGCCAGGCGACCTCGGCGTCGGAGAACCGGGCCCAGCCGGGCCACAGGAGCACCAGCGCCGCGAGGCACGCCGGTCCCCAGATGCGGCGGTCGAGCCGTCGATCCAGCAGGCCGGCTGCCAGCGCGACGCCTGCGATCACCAGCAAGGGAACGATCGGCAGCCGGTAACGCGCGGTGGGGAAGAAGGGCAGCAGGCTCAGGAAATATCCGGCGATGATCACCCCCAGGATCCAGCGCATCCGGCGGGGCGCAGCGAACAGGCCGGGCAAACCCAGCGCCGCGATCAGGACGAAGGGGACCGGCATGAGCTTCAACGCGGTGATCCGACTCCGCCAGAAATCAAAGCTCTCGATCTGGGGCAGCTCGTAGCCGTTCCAGAAGCGGTAGGCCTTGCGCAGGTAGTGCAGGGGCATGGCCGCGAGGTCCTCGCGGAACCGGTCCCAGGCCCGGGCGGCGAGGATGGCGGAGATCTCCGAACCCTTCAGCTCGCGTCCCAGCTCGGCCTCGAGGGCGAGCTCGCGTGACGGATCGAACTCGGCCTCGGCCTCAGGGCTGACCTGGGCGAAGATCCCGCGGTGCTCGGTCTGCTGGCCGATCAGAAGGTTCAGGCCGCCGTTCGAGGTCAGCAGCACGAGATCATGGGCCACCAGAACATTGCGGAGCGTCACGGGGGCGATCACCAGTGCGGCCCCCAGCAACAGGGACGCCGCCGGCTTCCAGCGGACCGTGTCCGGCGGCGCGATCCGCCACAGCAGCACGGGCAGCAGGACGAGAAGCAGCAGGACGTTGCCCCGGCCCAGCGCGGCGACGCCCACCAGCGCGCCCAGCACGAACCAGCGCCGGCAGGTGGGCCGCTCCACGGCCCGCACCGCCTGCAGCGCAAGCAGCAGCACGAGGGTGGTCAGGAGGGTGGCCATGAGCAGAAGGCCGGCGTAGAACACCGGAGGACCGTAGAAGGCGTAGACGGCGGCGGACGCCAGGGGAACCAGGGCCGAGAACCGGCCGCCTTCGGGGGGCGCGAGGGCGCGCGCCAGGCGATGCACGAGCAGGACGTTCACGACGGTCAAGGCGAGCTGAAGGCCGACGGGGACCAGGATGCGCACCCCGGCCACGGCGTACAGGCCCGCCAGCAGGTGGGGATACAGCGGCCCCATCCAGTAGGTCTCGTACCAGCCCCAGTCCCCGCCGACAAGCCGCAGCGCCCACTCGTGGTAGGTGCGGCAATCGAGCAGGGGGACGTTGACCAGATCGGTGGTGCGCACCGCGAGGAAGTAGGCCAGCCGCTGCACGGCGGCCACGGCCAGGAGGAGCCCCAGCAGGATGCGCTCGGTGCGCGGACTCATCGACGACGTCACCTCAGAACTGCAGGAACAGCCGGGCGGGCCGGGCCGCCTGCAGGGTGATGAAGGCGCGGGTGTCGCGCACGAGCGCCTCCAGGTTCAGGCCCAGGGCGGAAGGCCCCGCCCAGTTGAAGTGGCCCAGCGAGTGCTCGAACAGCCGCGCAGCCGCCGCCATGCTGTCGGCCTCGGCCTTGAGATGGGCCGCGGCGCACTGGATCACCGCCTGCAGCACATGGCCGGCGATGGTGGCGTGGCCGGCGGCGTGCCACAGGCCTTCGAACACCTCGTGGCATTCCCACCAGTAGTCGTTGTTGAACAGGTCGACCCCGAAGAGGTACTCCCTGCACAGGTGCCAGTCTACGGCATTGAGATCGGGCAGGGAACCCGGCTCCCGGCCGAAGGAATGGCCGAGGGGATCCCGGGTGGGATGGGGCGTGCGGCCGGGGACATGGCGATAGTCCGGCAGGCCGATCCTGGTGTATCGTGGCGGTTCCTGGTTGATCATCCCGCCATGCTAACGGTTCGAGCGGAGAGTGGCCATGGCCAAACCGATCATTTGCGGGCACCGGGGTGTCGCCGCCCGGGCGCCGGAAAACACCCTGGCCGGCCTGGAGCTGGCCGCCGGGCTGGGCCTCGCCATGGTCGAGGTGGACGTGCGCCTGACCCGGGACGGCGTGCCGGTCCTGTTCCACGACGCGGGCCTGGGCCGGACGGCTCCGGGGCGTGGAGCCATCGGGAATCTGCGCTGGAGCGCGCTCGATGGGCTGGATGCGGGCTGCTGGTTCGGCCCCGAGTTCGCCGGGACGCGTATTCCCACGCTGGCGGACGCCCTGGCCGCCCTGGGCCCCGACATGGGGATCAACCTCGAACTGAAGACCGACGGGGAGACCGGGCCGGAGCGGATGGAGGCCCTGGTCAAGGCGGTCCTGGACTTCGTGACGCGCACCAGGATGGAAGAGCGATGCGTGGTGACGTCGTTCGACCGGGAGGCGGTGCGCCTGGCGGCGTCCCTGGAGCCGGACCTTCCCTGCGGGCCGATCATCGGAGAGGGCGATCCTCGGGAGGCGCTGCGTGAAGCCTCCGGACTGATCAGCATCCGCCACGGCCTGATCACGCCGGCAACGGTCGTCGCGGCCCACGCGGCGGGTTGCGCGGTTCACGCCTGGACGGTGAACGACCCGAAGGCGGCCGAGCGGCTGGCCGCCCTGGGCGTGGACGTGATCATCACGGATGATCCGGAGATGCTGCAGGGACCGGGATCATGAAACCGGAGCGGGAGTTCAGGCCTCCACGTCGATCACGACGACCGTGACGTTGTCGGAGCCGCCCGCCTCGCGGGCCGCGTCGATCAGGGAGCGGGCGGCCACGGGTCCGTCGTCCCCCAGGAGCCGTTCGGTGATGGGACCGTCATCCACCATGTCGGTCAAGCCGTCCGAGCACAGCAGGAACCGGTCGCCCGGAGCGACGTCGCCGCCGACGATGCCGGTGTCGACGCGCGGGCGGGCCATGCCGCCCCCGATGCAGCTGGTGACCAGGTGGCCGCCCACGCGTTCGGGGTCGCCGCCGGCGCGGCTGAGCTCCTCGCGAACGGTGTGGTCGACGGTCAAGCGCTCGAGAACGCCGTCCCGCAAGCGGTAGAGGCGGCTGTCGCCCGCATGGAACCGCACGAGGTTCCCCTCGGGGTAGAACACGCAGCCCACCAGGGTGGCGCCCATGTTGAAGGCTTCGGGCAGGACGGCGGCCTCGTCCTGGATGGCGTGGTGGATGGTCTCCAGAAGGGGGACGAAGGCGGCGTGGTCGTCGGGGCGGACCGGAAGGTCGCCCTGGAGCTGATGCTCGTCGAGCAGGGCGAGGGTGCGTTCGCTGGCGATCTCGCCGCTGGAGTGGCCGCCCATGCCGTCGGCCACGGCGACCAGCAGGGGGCCGGCGGGATCCTGCAGGATGCGGTATTCCTCGTCGCGTCCCCGGTGGTGGTTCACCAGGAACATGTCCTCGTTGTTGCGGCGCACGCAGCCGACGTCGGAAATGGCGCAGATCTTGTATTTCAAGGCGGTCCGCCGGCTCCTTTGGGGTCGTTCCGGGTGGAAATTGCCCGGGCGGCCGATGATGTGCTAGAATCCGATCCCCAAAGTATCGTTCGCCCGGGGTCGATCGGCCACAGGTTTTTCGGGGGAGGAACAGCGGCCATGGATCTGGTGCTCAGACTGGGCGATACGACAAGGACCCTGCACCTGCCGCCGGGAAGGTACCTGGTCGGCCGCGACCCTGCCTGCGCCGTGCACCTTCCCGAACGCCAGATCAGCGCCCGCCACGCCGAACTGCGCATCGACGGGGACCGGCTCTTCGTCCGGGACCTCGGCTCGACCAACGGGACCGATCTCGACGGCCGTCCCCTGAAACCGGAAAAAGGCGAAGTGGCCGTTCCCTCCGGGAGCACCCTTTCCTTCGCGGGGGTGCTGCTGGAACGATCCGGCGGCCCCGCGGCGACGGTCCTGGACACCGACGGCTTCACCACCCAAGGCTCCTTCACCTTCGGCGAGGGTTTCAGCCAGGCGGCCGGCGCCCGGATCGCCGGCATGCTGTCCAGCCTGTTCGAGCTGATCGCCGCCGAGGGGGACGACGGCCAGCTGGAGGACACGGCCTGCGAGTTCGTCGGCCGCTGGGTCCCCGCCGACCGGGTGGTCATGCTGGAGGACTTCGGGGAGGGGACCAGCCTCGAGAAGGTCGGCTCGTGGACCGAGACCGGCGATCCCACCGAGGAGATCCGGCTCAGCCAGACCATCGTCGACCGGGTCACCGCCCAGCGCACCAGCGTCCTGCTCATGGACATCCAGGGGGCCACCGGCGGGCCCAGCGAGAGCATGGTCGCCCTGCAGTTGCGGTCGGCCATGGCGGTGCCCCTGTTCGACAACCACCGGGTGCGGGGCATCATCTACGTCGACACCGCCCGGCCCGGCGTGAGCTACACCGAGGAGGAACTGCAGGTGGTGACGGCCACGGCCAACGCCGTGGCGGTCAAGCTGCGCAACCGGAGCATGGAGCAGGAGCTGGCCACCGCGGCGCGCATCCAGCGGGCCATGCTGCCGGAGAACCTGCCCGAGATCCCGGGCCACGAGGTGCACGCCCGCCTGGACATGTGCCGGGCGGTGGGCGGCGACCTGTTCCAGGTGGCGCCCCGTACGGACGACCATCTGCTGCTAACGGTGGGGGACGTGGCGGGCAAGGGGACGCCCGCGGCCCTGGCCATGTCCGCGTGCATGGTGCTGGTCTCGACCCTGGCCGAGATCGGCGGCCAGGTGGACGGGATCATCAACCTGATCCACCGCAAGCTGTGGGAGAACCTGGCCATGGAACAGTTCATCACGCTGTTCCTGGCCGATCTGGATCCCGCGACGGGCAGGCTCACCTACGCCAACGCCGGGCACGAACCCCCCTTGCTGGTGCGGGCCGACGGCCGCATCGAGGATCTGGGCCCCACGGGGCCGCCGGTGGCCCTGCTGCCCGATTCCCTGTGGCGCATGGAACAGGCCGTTCTGGATCCCGGGGACCTTCTTGCGTTGTTCAGCGACGGCATCCCCGAGGCCACGGTCGACGGGGTCGACTTCCTGGGTCTCGACTCCCTCAAGGGCATCCTGGCCGGGGGGCCGGGCGCGCCGCTCGCCGAGCTGTCCGACGCCGCCTTCGCCGCGGTGAAGGCGTTCCTGCGCGGCAATCCGACCTCCGACGACGTGACCCTCGTCCTGCTGCGCCGCCACGGGTGAAGTTGCGGCCGGGTCGGATCGGTCCTAGCCTGACGGGCATGAAATACCTGATCCCGTTCACCTTGCTGGCCGCGGTGGCGGCCCTGATCGGCGGCTGCGGCGGTTCCGCCGAGCAACCGGCTGGGGAAGCGCGTGCGGTGACCCTGGACGCCCTGACCGCGGGACCGGCCCAGGCCGGCGGACCGGTCACGGTCGCCTGGCGGTTCACCCTGGCCGACGACTGGCACCTGTACTGGACCGGCCGGAACGATTCCGGCTATCCGCCGAGCGTCGCCCTGGAGCTGCCCGCCGGCTGGTCGGCCGGTGAGCTGCATTGGCCGCCGCCGGAGCGGCTGATCATGCCAGGCGACATCCTGGATCACGTCTATCACCACGAACTTGTCCTGCTGCAGGAACTTGCTCCCCCGGACGGGTGGGACCCCGGCGACGGGGCCGGTTTCCCCGCCACGGTGCGCTGGCTCGCCTGCCGGGAAATGTGCGTTCCGGGGGACACCACGCTGACGGTCGCCTTCCCCGCTGCGGGACCGGATCCGGAGTCCGCGAAGGTGATCGCCGCCGCCCGAAAAAGCCTGCCGGGCACACTGCCGGACGGCCTGCCGGTGTGGTCCTGGACGGGTGACACCCTGCACCTGCACCTGCCGGAATCGAAGCGGCTGGCATTCTATCCCGACCGCGACAGCGGGGCCCTGGTCGACGCCATTGCCGAAGGCGAGGCCGAAGGCGACCGCCTGCAGTTGAGGTTCAGGCCGCTCAACGGCGTGGTGGGACCCGCGAAGGGCCTGCTGGTGCAGACGGCTGCCGACGGGACCGATCGCGCCTACCATGTCTCCCTGCCCGGGCCTGCGTCCGGATCCCCATGACTTCCATCCACCTGGAGGAATAGAATGCGTCACCGGAATGCGAGCATCATCCTGCTGGTCCTGCTGCTGGCCGGAACCGCCCTGGCGGGCGTGGTCCCGGGCGACAAGGCCCCCGACTTCACCCTGACCGACACCGCGGGCGAAACCCACACCCTCAGCGCCTATCTGGCCGAGGGCAAGACGGTGGTGCTGGAGTGGTTCAACCCCGACTGTCCCTTCATCAAGAAGCACCACCAGGATCACCGCACCATGGACGAGACCGCCGCCGCCTACAAGGACCAGGGGGTGGTCTGGCTGGCGATCAACAGCGGGGCGGAGGGCAAGCAGGGCGCCGGCCTGGAGCGCAACAAGAAGGCGTTCAAGGACTTCAAGATGAGTTTCCCGGTGCTGCTGGATCCCGATGGCACGGTGGGCCGGGCCTACGGCGCCAAGAAGACGCCTCACATGTTCATCGTCACCAGGGAGGGCGCGGTGGCCTACATGGGCGCCATCGACGACGATGCCGGGGTGCAGGCTCCGGGCAAGACCAACCACGTGGTCGCGGCCCTGGACGAGATCCTGGGCGGCAAACCGGTGACCGTGAGCGAGACCGAATCGTACGGGTGCAGCGTCAAGTACGCGGACTGAGCGGAGAGATACGGCATGGTTGCGGCCCGGGGCTGGCGCTCCGGGCCGCCGTCGTTCAGGGACAGGTGCTTCCGTAGCTCCGGGCGAACATGCCGATGTCGGCCAGGTTGAGCCCTCCGTCCCGGTAGAAATCGCAGCGGAAAGCGAAGCCGCCGTGATAGTCGGAGGCGAGCATGCCCAGGTCCGAGAGATCCACCCGGCCGTCGCCGTCGATGTCCGGGCTGTTGAAGGCCACCGCCAGATCGGAACCGATCAGGGGCGAACCATTCACCATGACCAGGCAGGCCGCCTCGCTGTAGCCCCCGGCAAACAGGGGATTCCGCCACTCGGTTTCGCCGTTCTGGTCGGTGTTGGCGTCCGCGATCGAGCCGCCGATGCAGGGGGACAGGCCCCCGTCGGCGGATTCGAGCCACAGGTCCTCGTAAGGGAAATTGAAGATCGGCCAGCCCCCGCTGTCCTTCAGTTCCAGGGTGATGGTGGCGTCGACCACCGTGCCGTCAGGCAGGAGGGCTTGGTCGAAGGAGACGCCGCCGCCGTCGGGAGCCGCCATGACCGTGGGAGTTTCCGGGGTCGGATTGGCGCAGGTGGCGGTGGACAGGATGGGGTCGGGAACGCCTGAGGGCTCGGCGGCCCCGGCGGCAACGGCCCAGAGCAGGATCAGGACGCAGGTGGTCGGGGTGCGGAACATGGAATCATCCTCCAGTCATCAGGGACACATGGAACCCAGGGCCATGGCGAAACGACCCACGTCCGACAGGCTGAGAACGCCATCGGGCACCAGGTCCGCCCTGAAGGAATAGGCCCCGAAATAATCCGAGGCGAACAGGCCGACATCCATGAGGTTCACCTGGAGGTCGCCGCTGATGTCCGGGCTGTTGTAGTGATGGGGCATGGGCACGCCGTTGCCGTCCTTGAGGACGACGTGGATGGTGGCGTCGATCACGTCGAGACCGATGTTGCAGTGATCGAAGCCGGAGCCCATGCCGTTCGGGACGTTGTACATCACGGGGTGGCCGGGGCCGGTGTAGGCGCAGGTCACCGTGCAGTTGGATAAGTCGGGGATTCCGGTCGCCGAGGCCGAAACAGCGGACAGGACGCAAAGGAACAGGATCGAAAGGCAGATATTGGGTTTCATAGCATTCCCCCCCTGGCTCGGATCAGGAATTCCAGGACCGCATGATAGCATACCAAATTGATCATGCTGTTGCAACGGCGGCCCCGGTATCCCGGAACGGGCAGGGCGGAGGCGAAGTCGAAAATTGGAGATCCCTCAATCGGCTTGACGCTGGCACGCCCCCCGCCGCCACGCTATGATCATCCCGACCCCAACCCCGGAGGCCCCGCCATGTCCGATCTCCCCCTGAACAACCTGAACGGCAAGCTGCCGCCCCCCGATCATCCGGGTCTGGGACTGGTGCGCGTCACCGAGGCCGCCGCCCTGGCCGCAGGTCGCTGGATGGGCCTGGGCGACCGCGCCGCCGCCGATCGGGCCGCCCAGGAGGCCATGGCCCAGGCGCTGGATCTGCTTTCCATGAGGGGCCGGATCATCAGCGGCGAGGAGCTGCGCATCGGCGAGCACTCGCCCCTGGACAGCGGCAAGGATGTCGGCCGTGGCGAGGGCCCGGATATGGACGTCGAGGTGAACGCCATCGACGGCGCCGCGCTGGCGGCCGAGGGCCGCACGGGCGCGATCTCCGCCGCGGCGCTGGCCCCCCGGGGGTGCATGTGGACCCCGGGCCCGGCCGTCTACCTGAACAAGCTGGTGGTGGACCGCACCGTGGCCGGGGCCATAGGGCCCGAGGCGCTCGACGCCCCCGCCGGCTGGACCCTGGCCCTGGTGGCCAGGCAGAAGGGCAAGGACATCCGCGACCTGGTCGTCTTCGTGGTGGCGCGGCCGCGGCACCAGGACCTGATCCAGGAGATCCGGCGCGCCGGCGCCAGGGTGTTCCTGCGCAACGGCGGCGACATCAGCGGCGCCTTGATGGCCGCCGATCCCCACACGCCGGTTGACCTGCTCATGGGCGTGGGAGGCGCCGCCGAGGGCCTGCTGTCCGCCTGCGCGGTCAAGGCCCTGGGCGGGGTGATGCTCTGCCGCGTCTCCCCCCAGTCCGAGGGCGAAAAGGAGGCTTGCCTGGAAGCCGGCATGGAACTGAACCGCATCCTGACCTGCGAGGACATGGTGGCCGGCGACAAGGTCTACTTCTCCGCCACCGGGGTGACCGACAGCGTACTGCTCGAGGGCGCCCACTACCACGGGGACACCGCCGAAACGCAATCCATGGTCCTGCGCTTCGAGACGGGGACCCGGAGGATGATCAAGACGGAACACAGACTCAAGTGAACACGGGAAACCGACCGAGAATCATCCCCACGGTCCGGGGCCTGAAACGCTGGCTCCGGGACGAATCCGTCCTGTTCCTGCAGCCTCGCGAGGTGGTGCGGGGGTACGGCCCGGTTGACCTGCGACCCGACCTGCTGGCCGGGCTGACCATCGCGGTCGTCCTGCTGCCCCAGGCCATCGCCTACGCCATGATCGCCGAACTGCCGCCCCAGACCGGGCTCTACGCCGCGGTGATGGGGGCGATCGCCGGGGCCCTGTGGGGCTCGTCCCGCCACCTGCACACCGGACCGACCAACGCCTCCAGCCTGCTGGTGCTGGCGTCCCTGCTGACGGTCGCCACGCCCGGCACCCCGCAGTTCCTGGCCGCCGCGGGCTACATGGCCCTGCTGGTGGGCGTGATGAAGCTGGCCATGGGGCTGCTGCGCATGGGCGTGCTGGTCAACTTCGTTTCCGACAGCGTGGTGCTCGGTTTCACCGCCGGGGCCGGGGTGCTGATCAGCTGCAACCAGCTGCGCCACCTGCTGCGCCTGGACGTACCCAGCACTCCCGAACTGGGGCGCACATTGGGTCTGGTCGCCCGGGCCCTGGGGGAGACCCACCTCATCAGCCTGGGGATCGGCCTGGGCACCATCGTGGTGATCGTCCTGCTGCGCCGCTTCCGGCCGGGCTGGCCGGCCGCCCTCATCGGCATGACGGTGGCGGCCGCGGCCACCGGAACCCTCAAGCTGCACGAGAAGGGCGTCGAGGTCCTCGGCGCCCTGCCGCGTTCGTTGCCCCCCCTGGCCGACCTGCCGTTGCTGGACTTCGACCTGATCTGGAACCTGGTGCCCGGTGCGCTGGCGGTGTCGGCCATCGGGCTGGTCGAGGCGGTCAGCAGCGCCCGCAGCATCGCCGCCCGCAGCGGCGACCGCCTGGACAGCAACCAGGAGTTCGTGGGCCAGGGCCTGGCCTCGATCGCCGCAGGAATGTTCTCGGGTTACGCCGTGTCCGGATCGTTCACCCGCTCGGCCGTCGGCTACGAGGCGGGAGGACGGACCGCCATGACCAGCGTCTTCTCGGGCTTGTGGTTGATGGTCGCCATGCTGTTCCTGGCCCCGCTGGCGGCCTACCTGCCCCGGGCCTCGATGGCCGGGGTGCTGCTGGTCACGGCCTGGGGCATGGCCGACCGCCGGGAGATGAAGCGCATCCTGCAGACCAGCCGGGGCGACAGCAGCATCCTGGTCGCCACCCTGGCCGCCACCCTGCTGCTGCCCCTGGAGTTCGCGGTGCTGTCGGGGATGCTGGTCTCGTTCGCCCGCTACCTCATCAAGACCTCCACGCCCGGAGTCTACCCCGTCATCCCCGACGAGAACTTCCGCCACTTCGTGCACGCCGGGCGCGGCGCGGTGGTCTGCCCCCAGATGGGGGTCATGGAGATCGAGGGGTCGCTCTACTTCGGCGCGGTCCACCACGTGGAGGAGGCCCTGCGCGCCAACCAGGAACGCAATCCCGAGCAGACCTTCCTGCTGCTGCGCATGCACATGGTCGACCACTGCGACGTCAGCGGCATCCACATGCTCGAGGCGGTCGTCAAGCGTTACCGCCGGTTCGGCGGGGACGTCTACCTCGACGGGGTGCGTCCGGGCGTCTACCACATGATCCACCTGTACGGGTTCGACCGGATGCTCGGCGCCGAGAACATCCTCGAGTCCGACGATCCCATCGGCCACATGTTCCACAAGGTGCTCCACCCCGGATTCTGCATCTACACCTGCCCGCACCGGGTGTTCGCCGAGTGCCAGGCCCTGCCCAAGGAGATCCTGGCCGAGGGCGCGCCCCAGGCCGCCGAGGCCCCCTCCCACGAGGTCGAGGAACTGATCCCGACCGCCCTGAAGCTGCTCATGGACGATCCCACCACCCCGCTCACCCTGATCGACGTGGGGGAACCCGGGGAATTCCGGGGCTGGCACATCCCCGGGGCCCGCTCCCTGCCCGTGCGGATGCTGCTCAAGGAGAAGGAGGCGTTGCTGGCCGAGGACACCATCGTCTTCGTCAGCCGCATCGGGCGGCGCAGCACCCTGGCCGCCATGATGGTGCAGGACATGGGGCACGAGCGGGTGTTCCACCTGCGCGGGGGGATGCTGGCCTGGGAGGCCGCGGGCCTCCCCATCGCGGTGGAGTAGGCATGAGCGACCAGCGCAAGGCCCTGCTGTTCGGACTGGCTGCGGTGCTGGCCTGGTCCACCGTCGCCACCGCGTTCAAGCTGACGTTGCGCCATATCGACTTCATCCAGCTGCTGTGGCTGGCCAACGTGTTCTCGCTGGGCGCCCTGGGGCTTGTGCTGGCGGTGCAGAAGAAACTGGGGTTGCTGCTCCGTGTGTCCGGACCGCAACTGCGGTTGGCCTGCGCCCTGGGTTTCCTCAACCCCTTCCTCTACTACCTGATCCTGTTCAAGGGCTACGACCTGCTGCCGGCGCAGGTGGCCCAGCCGCTCAACTTCACCTGGGCGCTGATGCTGGCCTACCTGTCGGTGCCGCTGCTGGGGCAGAAGCTGCGGGCGCGTGACGTCACCGCGGGCCTGGTCTGCTACACGGGGGTTGTCGTCATCTCGACGGGCGGGGACGTCACCAGCTTCCGCTTCGCCGACCCGCTGGGCCTCGTGCTGATCCTGATCACCACGGTGATCTGGGCCCTCTACTGGATCGGCAACACCCGCAGCACCGTCGATCCGGTCACGGGCCTGTTCATCGGGTTCGCCTTCTCGCTGCCCCTCATCACCGCGGTCACGGCCGTGTTCTCGGACTTCCGGTTCCCGGCGGCCGGCTGGTGGGGCGGCGCGTACGCCGGCTGCATCGAGATGGGCTTCACTTTCGTGCTGTGGCTGACGGCCATGAAGCTGACCACGTCGACCGCCCGCATCGCCAACCTCATCTTCATCTCGCCGTTCCTGTCGCTGGTGTTCATCCAGTTCGTGCTGGACGAGCCCGTGCGTCCGGCCACCTTCATCGGCCTGATCCTGATCGTAGCGGGCCTCTGGTGGCAAGGTAGGCGTGAAAAACCCTGACTCGATATTAAAATAACAGTAAAATTGTGCTATAATTAACCCTTCCATTATTTCAGATTCTCCAACCGGAAAGGTCCCGTTTCCATGCGTATCCTCGCCCTCTGCGCCCTGCTGCTCATCGCCGCGGTCCCCGCTGCGGCGGACCTGGTTCCCATCCAGCTCGACGGATATTTCGACGACTGGTCCGCCCTGGCCCCGGTGTTCACGGACGCAGCCGGCGACGACGGCACCAGCGGCATCGACTTCGGCGCGGTCTGGGTCGCCAACGATCAGGACTACCTTTACATCCGCTTCGAGACGGGCGCCGACGTGCAGCCCGACGAGCAGCAGCAGATGCGCCTGTACCTCGACACGGACATGGATGCCGGCACCGGCCTGTCCTACGGGGGGATCGGCGCCGAACTGATGTGGGAATTCGGTTACCGGGACGGGACCTTCACCAAGAGCGGCACCGCAACGGTCCGCCACGACGACATCGGTCTGCTCATGGGCCCCACGACGAGCAGCACCGAGTTCGAGATCGCCCTGCGCCGCGACGCCGTTCCGGCCAGCGGGCAGACCCTGTTCAGCGGCGACACGGTGCGTTTCATCCTGCGCGATGCGGCAAGCGCCGGCGATCTCGCCCCGAATGCGGGCAGCATCACCTACACCTTCAGCTCGGGCAGCTTGACGGTCGACACCCTGGATCTCGGGCGCGCCGACCCCGCCCACATTCGTCTGGCCACCTGGAACGTGGAGAACGACGCCCTGTTCGACGGCGGCACCGCCGAGGCTGCGCAGAACCGCCTGCTGGACGTGATGGATCCGGACATTCTCGTGGTCTGCGAAGTCTGGAATCACAGCGCCAGCCAGGTACGGTCCATGATCGAGCAGCACCTGCCCAGCGACCAGGGCGAGGACTGGTACGCGGTCGGCATCGACGGGGGCAACGTGGTGTGCTCGCGGTTCCCCATCCTGGACAGCTGGGAAGTGAACCCCGGATTCCGCATCACCGCGGCCCTGCTCGACCTGGGACCGGACCCGGCCAAGGACCTGCTGCTGATCGCCTGCCACTGGCGCTGCTGCACCGCCGACGACAACCGCCAGGAAGAGGCCGACTCGATCATCGAGTTCCTGGCCGACGCCAGGACGCCCGGCGGCCTGCTGACCCTGCCCGAAGGGACGCCGTTCCTGCTCGCCGGAGATCTGAACCTGGTGGGCTGGCGGCAACAGCTGGAGACGATCCTGACCGGCGACATCATCAACGAGGGCCTGTACGGTCCCGACTCCGCGCCCGACTGGGGCGGGCTGCCCTTCTTCTCGGTGACCGCCCGCCACCCCGACGCCCTGAGGGCCGACACCTGGTGGAACGACGGCAGCACCTACTACCCCGGCAAGCTGGACTGGATCCTCTACACGGACAGCGCCCTGGACCTGCATCGCAACTTCGTGCTAGAGACGCGGACCATGAAGCCGGAGACCCTGGCCCTGCACGGCCTGAACGCCGGCGACACCACCCTGGCCAGCGACCATGCCGCCCTGGTGGCCGACTTCGCGGTGTTCGATCCGGCGTCGGACGCGCCGCTCGTCCCCGGTGCGCCCAGGCACGCCCGCCTGCTGCCCAACGTGCCCAACCCGTTCAATCCGACCACCGAATTGCGGTTCACGCTGGACGTGCCCGGACGCGTCGAGCTGGGCATCTACGATGCCCGCGGCCGCCTGGTGCGGACGTTCCCCGCTGAGGAGTATCCCGCCGGCGAACACCGCGTGACGTGGGACGGCGGCGACGGCCGCGGCCGACGCGTGGCCTCGGGCGTCTACCAGGTGCTGTTGACGGTCACCAGCCAGGGGACCGTCGTGCAGGAGGACGCGGCCATCACCCTCGTGAAGTAGCGCCCCCCGGTTACTTGTCGGGCGGATCGATGATCATCCGCGGGGGCGAGTTCCCGATGGCGAAGTCGTCCTTGTCGCGGCTGTAGAGACCGAAGGCGAACGAGCTGACGCCCGCGGGAACCTTCTTTCCGACCGTGACGGACAGGGAGAACCCCGTCGTCTCCCGCGTGAAGTCGTACACCCGCTGGGGGAAGACGCCGCTGATGGGGATGAACAGCGTCGCCCCGGCCTCACCGACATACCGGAAATTGATGGTTTGCCCCGGCTGGACGTGGACCTCGGGGGGCTGGACCTGGTAGACCAGCCCGTCCTCGGTCCGGATCTCGGTGACCTTGACCGGTACGGGTTCGGTTTTCGGCTGCATGACGGACCTCCGCGTGGACGGTGGACGGGTTACTCCCGGTAACGGGACTGCAGGGCGAGATAACGCTCGCTGGACCGGAGGTTCCGCAGCGAGGGATAGCGGTCGATCTTCCGCAGGGACAGGTCGTGCGCCACCGCCTGCTCCAGCCAGGCGAAGGCCGCGTTGCGGTCGCCGAGAAGTTCCCAGGTGTCGGCCAGGGCGTACATCACCTCGGGGTCGAGACCGGGCAGGGCCTCGGCGGCGGCCAGCAGCTCCCGGGACCGTTCGGGCCGGCCCAGATGGGCCGCGATGGAGGCGAGGTCGGCCATCAGGAAGGGATCGGCGGGTCGCATGGACCGTTCTTCCTCGGCGAGGTCCCGGGCGCGGAGAAAGGCAGCCCCACAGGAATCCGCGCCGGCCCCGCTCCACTCCAGCGCCGATGCCAGGTTCAGCCAGATCCGGTAGTCGCCGTCGTAGATGGCCAGGGATTGGCGGGCCATGTCCGCCGCATCGGCGTACCGCCCGTCGTAGTAGTAGAGCGTGCCCAGGTTGGAGAAGGCCACGTAGTTGGGCTTGAGGGCCAGGCTGTGCTCGAAGAGGGATTCGGCCTCGGCGCAGCGGTCCGACTCGAACAGCGCCGCCCCCAGCATGTTCAGGCAGGAGAAGTTGCGGGGCGCCGCGCGGACCGCATGGCCGAAGCTGCGCACGGCCTCGGGCATCCTCCCCTCCAGATAGAAGAAGCGGCCCTCGTCCATGTGGGCCCGGGGCAGGCCGGGCCGGGCGGCCACCGCGGCGGAATAGAGTTCCTGCGCGGCGTCGCCTTCGCCCAGCCGCCGCCGCAGGCCCGCCAGGGAGCGCAACGCTGCGGCGTGCACCGGATCGCAGGACAGGGCGCGTTCGTACGAGGCCAGGGCCGCCCGGTCGTCCCCCCGGGCCTCGAACAACCCCCCGAGCAGGACGTGCGGCCACGGTGACCGCGGATCCAGGGCTGCCGCCCGCGACCAGCAGGCTTCGGCCCGGGCCAAGGCGTCGGGATCGCCGTCGGTTCCTGCCAGCCAGGCCGTCCGGCCCAGCCCCAGCCAGGCCAGAGCGTACGAGGAATCCCGGGCCACCGCCGCGGCGAACCGCACCGCCGCCGAATCGATGGCGCCCTCGTGATCGGGACCTTCGAGGTGGCCCAGGCCGATCAGGCAGTCCCGGAAGGCCTCGGGCACGGTGGTGTGATCGACGGGGTCAGGCGGCCGGCCGGGCCGCCCCAGCGCGCCCAGGCACCAGGAGGCCAGATCCTGACGCCAGGTCTTGAGATTGGCCAGGGCGTCGGTGAAGGACCGGGTCTCGCGGATCCCCGTCACCGAATCGACGAGCACCGCCTCGAGAACGATGCGGTCCCCCGACCAGGCGCCAGTCCCCCCGATGGTGCGCCCGAGCCCCAGAAGGCGCGACGCCTCTTCCGCATCGGCCACGGCCAGCCCCTTGGCCGGCTCCGGCGGCGCTACCCAGAATCCGGGATCGTCCGCCTCGAGCCGGGACAGCTGGTCGGTCACCAGCCAGGACAGCCCGTGCCCGAACCAGACCGCGACGGAGTCGCCGCCGGTGAAGGCGAAGGGCAGGACGGCCACGCCCCGCGGGGTCGGCGCTTCGCCGGACTCGAGGCCGCCGGCGCCCAGGCGATCGCGCACCGGGGGCAGCGACAGGCCGATCAGCAACAGGACCGGTACCAGGACCAGCCAGGCTGCAGCACGACGCGGAGGCCGCGGAGGAATGGTCAGGGTCGGCGCCATCGGATCGGGGCAAGCGGGAGGAGGCGCGGGAGCCTCGCTGCCCAGGGCCGCCGCCAGCGCGTCGACGGCAGCCGCCGCCCCGGCGAACCGGAGGCCGGTATCCTTGGCGAGGCAGCGCGCGACCACCGCAGCCAATCCCTGCTCCAGGGGGCCGGGCCCCAGGTCGGGCAGGGGACGGGGCTCCTTGTCCACCACCGCCTTGAGCAGGGCCACGTTGCTGTCCCCGGCGAAGGGCAGCTCGCCCGCGAGCATCTCGTGAAGGACCACGCCGAGGGCCCAGACGTCCGCCGCCGGTCCGGCGGGCCTGCCCTCGACCTGTTCGGGGGACATGTACCCGGCCGTACCCAGCACCGAGCCCTGCATGGTCAGTCGGGAATGGCCGCCGAGCTGGGCCAGGCCGAAGTCCACGATCCGGACCCGGTCCCCCTCCGCGATCATGACGTTGGCGGGCTTGATGTCCCGGTGAACGACACCGTGGGCATGAGCGTGGGCCAGGCCCCGGGCGATCTGCAGGGCGATCACCGCGGCGCGCCGGGGAGGCAGGGCGCCCCCCTGCAGCAGGGATTGCAGGCTGACCCCGTCGCACCAGGCCATGGCGATGAAGCGCAGGCCGTCGTCGGCCTGACCGATCTCGTAGACGGTGCAGACGTTGGGATGATCGAGGACCGAAGCCGCCCGGGCCTCGCGCAGGAAGCGCTCCTGCACGTCGGAGGCGGCGGCATGGTAGGGGGGCAGGATCTTCAGGGCGACCGTACGGCCCAGCACCAGGTCCTCGGCGCGGTAGACCTGTCCCATGGCGCCGCCGCCCTGGTAGGCGACGATCTTGTAGTGGGATACGCGGCTTCCGATCATGGGCTTCCCCCGATCCACGGTCCGGACAGCATAGCAGAACCGGGCGGTCCCCACAACGGGACCAGCGCGCCGGGACCGGAGCGTGGGATCACCGGCCGGGGCGCCCTGGTCGCACCCCGGACGCAAGACGGCACGCTGGTTGCTCGCCCTCTCCCCACACATCCCTCCCGAGGGAGACAGCCATGACCCGGACCCTGAGCCCCGAGAACGAAGCCCGCCTCTTCGAGCGGATCCACGCCGTCATCAGGATGAAGCACTACAGCCGGGCCACGGAGACCTGCTACACCGGCTGGATCAAGCGTTTCCTGGAATTCCACAGCCGCGGCCACCCGCGCGACCTCGGCCAGGTGGAGATCACCGCCTTCCTGTCGAACCTGGCGGTCCAGGGCAAGGTGGCGTCATCCACCCAGAACCAGGCCCTCGCCGCGGTGATCTTCCTCTACCGGGACGTTCTGGGGGTCGATCCGCCCTGGCTGGAGGACCTGGTCCGCGCCAAGCGGCCCAAGCGGATCCCGGTGGTGCTCACCCGCACCGAGGTCGGCCGGATCTTCGGCCACCTGCACGGCACCCCGCGGCTGGTGGTGGGATTGCTCTACGGCGGCGGCTTGCGCCTGATGGAAGCCATGCGCCTGCGGATCAAGGACATCGACTTCGAGCGGCGGGAACTGCAGATCCGCGACGGCAAGGGCCAGAAGGACCGCCTGACCATGCTGCCCGAGCGCCTGGCCCGCGAACTCGCCGACCACGTGGCCGAGGTCCTGGAGCAGCACCGGACCGACCTCGAGAGCGGAACCGGCAGCGTGGAGATCCCCGGCGCTCTGGAGCGCAAGTACCCCATGGCCGCCTGGTCCCAGGGCTGGCAATGGGTCTTCCCGGCCACGCGCCATTACGAGGACCAGGAGACCGGCCGCCGCCGCAGGCACCACCTGCACGAATCGGTGGTCCAGCGGCACGTGCGGGACGCCGTCCGGCTGGCCGGCATCACCAAGCGGGCCAGCTGCCACACCTTCCGCCATTCGTTCGCCACCCACCTGCTGGAGGACGGCTACGACATCCGCACCATCCAGGAGTTGCTGGGCCACAGGAGCGTGGCGACCACCATGATCTACACCCATGTGCTGAACCGCGGGGGGCGGGGGGTTGCCAGCCCGCTGGACAAGGTGTGAACCCGGGACGACAGGCTGAAAAAAGGCGAACCACGGGGTAAACGGGAATCCGCTATCAAGAACGGGTTGTCTCGTGCTATACTGAACCCCACTACATGGCCCATTTGGGGAGTTCGGGGGATTCCGTAACTTCAAGGGGATTTCCGGCTATCTCCACCGGGCGACAAAACCCGTCAACCGGAAGAAACACAGAACTTCGGAATTTACGTTATACAGAATTGGACAAATACGGAATGATCTCTTGTCTGGTAATTGCCCTATTAGTTTCCGCTTCCACGGTTGCGGGGGATCGCCCATCCCCAAGCGTTCATGAGTTCAATGTGGAGGTAGAACAAGCGGTAATTGCCGGTGAAGCTTGGCCGTGTAACCCCATGTTATTGGCCGCAAGGCTACTTCAAGCGGACCTTCCAGCTGGCTTAATGATCGGAAGGGGAGGTTGCAGGAGTGGGGATGGCGATTCTGTTGCCAATGTAACGGTTCGAGGCAAGGAGACCTTTTTGGGTAAAGAGCCGGTGTGGCTCAGGGTCAAATTTATATGTCTCGCCGACAGCACCTGGCGATTGGTGGCTGTCGATACATTAGAGGCCGAGATTAATCCCCCGCTTCCCTACGAGCTTGCCTTACTTCGCACTCCCCCACCGGAAAATGCCTTTGTGATCAAGCAAAAGCGGGTAAGCAGCCTCCCAGTGGGTGACGGAGGGGTCAGGTACAGTTCGACGGTGAACGGGCTTACCTTTGAATTAAAACACCTTTCGTATCTGCCGCGTAATTGCGTTGTTCCGGATTCAACGATTCCCGTATCGGTTTACTGCAGCCCGTTTCCCGATTCCAATCCTCAGGTCCGAATAGCGGTATTCGAGACATCAGACCTCGGTTTTGAGATTGGAGGCGATTGTCTCGAAAGTAACGGGGCGGTGTCGATATCCGGTGTTTCGCCCGGATTTTATTGGGTAAGGCTATCAGGTTCGGCGCTGAAAAGGCCAAAGTGCCGAATTCGGGTATTATGGCGTGGGGAGCCCGTGGGGGAACCTCTCGAAATGTTTCTGTTTTAGCGAGGGAATACTGTATAACGGTAGCTTGCACCGGCCGCCCGCGGCCGTCACGCCGCTTGCAGGGCAAGCGTCGCGCCGGCCCGGCCCTTCGGGCCTTTGCGTGCGCCGGTGAAGCCCAACGTTATGAGGCCAATCCACGCTTGGCCAATTTACAGGTCTCAATAAGGTTCAGAATTCCAACATCGCCGCCTTGAGGAACGCTTGGGCCACCTGGAATCGGACCACCGAGCACTTGGCGCGTTCTTATTGGAGGGTCCGCCTCGATTGTGAACA
>Ga0180009_10000659_pt1 | contig 45872 bp, 39 predicted proteins | sample OS_PC_MetaG_FD_123537 | JGI IMG/M metagenome (GOLD analysis project Ga0180009, IMG submission 123537) | Groundwater microbial communities from the Aspo Hard Rock Laboratory (HRL) deep subsurface site, Sweden - OS_PC_MetaG | ecosystem: Environmental > Aquatic > Deep subsurface > Groundwater...
GAAACGCGAATCTGCCCCAATACTTTGCACTTATATGGGTCGCGACAAACAAAAGGGGGGCGGCAAACCTTTCCGTTTTATTCTCAACCATTCGAATGCAACGGCAACAAATGTTTACCTGCTCCTTTATCCAAAGCCTTTATTATATCGAGCCTTTAATAACAATCCGGAATTGATAAGAATTATTTGGAATGCTCTTAACAATATTTCAACTGATGACTTAATTGAAGAGGGCCGTGTTTATGGAGGCGGCTTGCATAAACTGGAACCCAAAGAGCTTTCAAATGTATCTGCGCCTGATATAGTTGAATTGATCCCAAACCTGAGACCAAATCCTAAAAAACAGGGAGGATTATTTCAAGGATAAGTCAACAAACCGTATGTCAGATATGCGGATTGGGCAGCTTCGCGCCGCTCGGTCGGCACTGCAAATTGCATAAATGAAATTTCCGTCCCCAACCGACGGCGGCTTTACAGCGCTAACCATACAGTGCCCCGGACTTTAAAAAGCAACTTTATACTCCGCTTTTTCAAGCTGGTTACCTCTGCGTTCGCCAAAAAGGAATAAGGATGCCTGAAAGTATAGCGCAATACTGCATGGTTCATTTAAACCTGCCAGATGCAGAACTTAGCGAAGAATACTACTATCGTAGCCTACCTTTTTACATCATCGATGTTGTTTACTCCCTGGCCGCCAGGCACAGCAGCCACTCTGGTGTGGAATTTGCGCTTTTTCCCAACCAATAAGCACAGGGGTCTGCATTCGTTGTTGCAAATCAATTTCCCCTTTGAACTTAATGCGGTTTATGGTATGAATTATAGAACTACTTATTTAAAAATATATTGTGATTAAAGAAGGTTATATGCGCCTCCCAACAGAGAAAAAAGGGGTTGAAAGATGATTATTGCCGTAAACCCTGAGCCTAAAAGTTGCGCCTTGACTTTCAGCACGATGCAACTTAAAACCTGAATTGAGCGTTTCAAATTGCGCCCAAAAAATATAACCCAAGCTGAGCGTTTTAAATTTTAGAAATGATTAAATTTAATAATATTTTTAAGGAATTCTGTTGATTTGAATTTCTAAAATTTAAAACCCTTCGGGATTTCCGATTTCACCGCATCTACGGCGTCAAATGCCGTCCCGCATAGCTGACTATAGCGGAACGACATTTTCCTTGTATCTGCGGCAAACTTGAAAATTGCTCGATTTGGGTATAAATTGTATGGTTTTAGAGCGTTACAGTACTTTAACATAGCTTGAAGAGGGTTTTTTCAAATGAACGCCGAACATTCCTTATCCCTGGTGATTGCATGCTGCCTTATTTTTTTGGCAGTCGGCCCTGTCGGAGCCGGCCAGGAAGCATCTGGATCGCCGTCGGCATATTTGCCAAAGATGCATTACGACTCAGAGCCTGTTTTGGACGGGACCGACATCATCCATGATTTCATTATTCAAAACAAAGGAACCGCACCGCTTAAGATCGAAAAGGTCCATGCCGACTGAGGGTGTACGGCTGTCTCTTACCCGGGACAGATCCCTGCCGGCGGCGAGGGAAAAATTAAAATCAAAGTTGCTACCAGCGGGTATGGCGGGAGAAACGTAAATAAAAACATCACCGTCACAACCAATGATCAAAAGAACCGGCAGCTTAAACTGACGATTGGCGGCCATGTTGAAAATTTCGTAACCATTACCCCCAACAGGGTCAATCTAATGGGATATGCCGGGCAGCCGCTAAAAGCTGTCGTGAAAATAGTTCCTGAACAAAAATACCCGTTTAAAATTACAGGTACGGAGGCCGCCGGCCAACAAAACATCAGCTACATTTTGGAGCAAGCTGAACCCGGGAAAGATACAGGATACATTTTAACTGTTGAAAACTCGAAAAAAGAAAAAGGCCGGTACTATGAAGTCATTTCCTTGAAAACAGACAGCCAGATCAAACCGCTGATTAAAATCGGTGTTTATGGTACTATTATCGAGCCCGATCAGAACAGGAAAAGATAGATTTTATGAAAGATATTAGAGCCGTTGCTTTTGACTGTGACGGTGTCATGTTTGATACGATACAGGCAAACATGGCGTATTATAACCACATACTGGAACATTTCGGCCGGCCGGCCATGACCCCTGAACAGCTTGCTTATTCCCATATGCACACCGCGGACCAGGCAATTGCCAATCTGTTTGAAGATAAAAAAAGCATTGAAGCCGCACAAGCCTATAGAAAAAAAATGAGCTATCTCCCCTTTTTGCGGTTCATGGATATGGAGCCCTACCTGAAGCCATTGTTGGCAAGACTCAGGCCCAGATACAAAACCGCCGTGGCCACCAACAGATCCGACACAATGGATCGGGTGATTACGGAGCACGGCCTTGACGGGTGTTTTGATCTGGTTGTCAGCGCCCTCGACGTGGATCACCCTAAACCCCACCCTGAACCGTTGATCAAGGTTATGGAACATTTTAAGATAAACCATGATCAATTAATGTATATCGGGGACTCAACCCTCGACGAGACGGCGGCAAGGGCGGCCGGCGCAGTCTTTGTGGCCTATAAAAACAAGTCGCTTTCAGCGGAGTTTTATATTCAGAGCTTAAAGGATATGGAAGGTATTCTTTTGGTTTAAAAAGTTATGGGTTGCGCATGAAGAGAACAGCGGCCACCCTATTTTTATGTATGGGATTGATCGGTCTGGCAAACGTCGTATCGGCCGGTGATATCGATACGGTTCGTGCGAGAGTCTTCGCATGGAGCCGGGCCTGGCAAAGTCTGGATCTAGACAGTTACATGTCTTTCTACAGTCCGGCGTTTCAATCAAAGGGGCTCGACTATAAGGGTTGGCGGGAAAGGAAGGCGAAAGTCTTTCAACGATCCAAGCGCATCAAGGTGGAAGTATCCGATCTGTGGGTAACTGTCGAGGGAACATACGCCGTTGCCAGTTTCACCCAGCGGTACCACGACCAAATTGTTTCGGATGTTGGTGAAAAAACGCTGGAGCTGGTAAATTCCGGCAACGCTTGGCAGATCGTCGCAGAAGAATGGAAGCCGTTGGCCATACCCGACCGGAGGACGCGGGGAGCGAAGAACGCCGAAAGCAAAAGTTTAGCTGAATCCAATTCAATCGTTCAAAAAACCCATCAAGATATTCAGGGTTTTGATGTTAAAGAATCTTCGACCGGTAAAACCGTTATCAAAGGGATTGCATTTCGAATTGAAAACCATTTGGAAAAGGTTTTTGTAAGCTTCAATCAATATTCCATCCCCAGAGTCCTGACGATTGAAGGGGATAAACCAAGAATAGTTCTTGATATTACAAACGTTTCTTTCTGGAATGGCCGGTCCATAATTCCCGTAGATGGAAAATTGATCCGACAGATACGAACCTGTTTACATCGTGACAGTGAAACGCTGCGGGTCGTGCTGGACCTAAAGCCCGCACAGGATTATATTATCGATCAAGTTTTTGATAAGGTAAAAAATATTTATTGTATCACCGTCCAATAAGTCGCTGAGCCGACGACCATACCGTTTGAAAAACAGGAGGCTTGAGATTTACCGCTTATTTGCCATGAAATCAAAAACTGTTCGTCCTGCTCGCAGAAAAATATCTAAAAAGACTTGGGTTTCTGCCAGCATCGTCATGGGGGTTACCCTGTTTCTTTTCGGTGCGGGCATCACCATCTTCTCGGCTGATACCGACAATCAGAACACTTACCAAAAGGTTGACGCCACCATTCTTGCCAAGGTTCAAAAGCAACCGGATAAAAAAGATGCTTTGTGGGACGGTCCCGTTCTTTATCATAAGACCGACAGCGAACCCATCGATCTTATCCTGGTTGAGAAGGCCAGCCAGAAACTGCAACTGTATCGCTATAACGGCCGCTACCAGCATATCAAAAGCTACTCGTGCGCAACCGGTGAAAAGCAGGGGAAAAAGAGGCAGGAAAAAGACGAGAAGACGCCGGAAGGCATCTATTTTAATGTAAAAACTTACCGGGATTCGAAAATTACGATATTCGGCGACAGAGCTTTTGGTTTGAACTATCCGGACGTTTTCGACAATCTTGACGGAAACAGGGGCGGTGGGATTTTTATTCATGGCTCAAACAGGGCCGTCGAACCCTTATCAACCAATGGATGCATCGTTATGGACAATCGCGACTTGGTAGACCTGGATAAACGCATCCAATTAGAAAAAACCCCTGTTATTATTGGAGAGCATCTGCCTTACCGGTTTGAATCGAGTGAAAGAGATTTGTCGGAGCTTATACCTTTTTTGAAACAGGCCATGATCCCAGAACAATACACCCATTTACCAACCGACTTTCGTACGCTTACCGTGCTCGGTTTTGAACAGCGGGTGGTTGCCGTGGGCGAAGTACAGATACAGGAAGCCGTTAATCTGCATGGCTTTTCCAGGCTGTATTTGGCCGGGCCGGGTAAAAATTTTTTGGTACTTTTAAAGCGTGAATGGAACGAGGAAAAAGCAGGCATTGTCCAGGCCAAAGCCGAACCCCGACCGGTCCCGAGAGCTGAAACCGGCATTGCCTCGCTGGTGGAATCCTGGCGCAAGGCCTGGGAGGCTAAAGAGTTGAATGCGTATATCGCCCATTACCACCCGGCCTTTAGGGGCGACGGCAAAGAGCTTGCCGCCTGGAAAAGCCACAAAGACAGACTGAACAAACGTTACCGAACGATATCGGTCAAGATTTCCGGCCTCAAACTAAAAGAACTCGAAAACGGAAGAGCTTTCGCTTATTTCAGGCAAGAGTACCGCTCCGACAGCTTTCGATCTGACAGATACAAACGTCTTGAACTTGTGAAAAATGGCGCTTCCTGGAAAATATTCAGAGAGCAAACGTTTGCCAAAAAATCTGCCGACTGGCCGATCTAACGAAATGGATTTCATTGGCGGTTTTTAGGCCCAAAGGGCATGCATTTTTCTGCCTGGGCAATCTCGTCCAGGCAGAAACAATTTAATTTGTCTGCGTGTGTCTGCGGCTAAAAATATTTTGGTCTCTGATGAGGTCGTGCAAATGGAACGCACTCGCTGTTGCAGCTTCAATTACATATCCGATTTGTAAAACTGTTCCGGCTCGGTAACCGAATCCGGTTTCTTGGTATACTCGGTCGGAACGGCCCCTTCCTTGAAGCACTCGAAAATCGTCTTTTTAGATTCAGGAATGGGCAAAAGACCGGTTTCAGCATCGATTTTAGAAAAGACAATCCCTTCCGGCACCTGAAACGCCCTGACAGGCTTGTCTTTAAGGATCTTTTTCATGAAGCCCAGCCATATGGGGCTTGCGGCCCTGGCGCCGGTCTCGAACTTACCGAGCGAGCCCTCATCGTCAAATCCGACCCAGGTTCCGGTGACATAACGCGGCGTAAAACCGATAAACCAGGCATCGAACAGATTGTTGGTGGTGCCGGTCTTGCCGGCCGCCGGCCGGCCAATCGCCCTTACGCTGCGGCCGGTTCCCTGTTTGATCACACTCTCAAGAAGACTGGTCATGATATAAGCGGTATTCTTTTCAATAACTTTTTCTCTGACCGGATTCGCCTCCTCGATGACCTTCCCTTCCCGATCAACGATTTTGGTTATAAAAACCGGTTCCACCAGATGCCCGGAATTGGCAAACACCGAATAGGCCTTGACAAGTTCAAGCAAGGAGACGCCGGAGGATCCCAGGGCAATCGAAAGGTTGTTGCTCAGCCGGGATGTAATACCGAGCTTGCGGGCGTAATCGATGGCATAATCAACGCCGATATCTTTTAAAATCTTTATGGTTACCACGTTGCGCGACATGGCCAGCGCCTCGCGCAGAAGGGTAGGCCCGAAAAATTTTTCGGCATAATTCTTGGGTTTCCAGGTAAAATCTCGTACCGTATCCTCAAACACAATCGGAGAATCGATGATAACCGTTGCGGGTGTATATCCCTTGTCAATAGCCGCGGCATATATAATCGGTTTAAAGGCCGACCCCGGCTGCCGCCGCGACTGGATCGCCCGGTTGAACTGGCTTTCGTGAAAATCCCGGCCGCCCACCATCACCTTGACAAAACCGGTTTCGGTTTCAAGGCACAGCAATGCGGACTGGGCTTTGGGCTTCTGCTCCAGAGCAAGGCTCCAAAGGTCGGTCCCTTCAATCTTTCCCTTTAATTTCAAAAGGATGACATTGCCCATGCTCAAAACTTCCCCGGGATGATTAACCCTGGCTTCATAAAAGGAAACTTCCGGGTCCGGCTTCCGGGCCCAGCGCATATCTTTAATGTCGATCGTTCCCAGGGCATTGCCCATGCGAACAGTTACACTATTATTACTGTCGTTAACCTCTATAACGACACCATTGACGATCTGTCCTTCTTCCAGAGGTTTTTTATCGTATTCATTCTGAAGCTCTTTGGCATACGCCTCGATGTCTTCGGGTGCAAGGTGGTTTAGCGGCCCTCTATATCCCTGCCGTTTGTCCAAGGCGTCTAATCCTGCGACGATCTCCTCCCGTGCCGCCTCTTGCATCTCTATATTCACGGCAGCATAAACCTGGAGTCCTTCCTGGTATATCACATCGGCACCGTATTTGCTTTCAAGATAGCGCCGGATGTACTCGGTATAAATCGGAACTTCTTCAATGTACCAGTTGCGCCTGGGCTTTATATCAAGCACTGTATTAATGGCTTCCGTCGCTTGAATATTGGTTATAAATTCTTCGGCAACCATCCGGTTTAAAACATATATTTGGCGCTGCTTGGCCCTTTCCGGATGTCTGAAAGGGGAATATCTGCTGGGCGCCTGGGGCAGACCAGCCAACAGGGCACATTCTGCCAGGTTCAATTCTTGAGCCGGTTTGCCGAAATAGTTCTCGGAAGCCGCTTCGACCCCGTAAGCGCCGTGACCCAGATAGATCTGATTCAAATACAAATAAAGAATTTCATCCTTGCTGAACGATTTGTCAATGCGGTAGGCGAGTATGGCCTCTTTTATTTTGCGGGTGTAGCTTTTTTCGGGCGTCAGCAAAAACGACTTGGTTACCTGCTGGGTAATCGTGCTCCCGCCCTGAACGATGGTTCCCGCCTCGATGTTCTTGAAAAACGCCCTGATAATGCTAAGGATATCTATCCCTTTGTGTGTATAAAATCTTGAATCTTCGGCCGCCACAAACGCCTTGATCAGCATTTTGGGCATCTTGGACAACGGAATCACTATTCGCCGTTCTTTATAAAACTCACCGATCTTGCGGTTATCGTCCGAATACACTGTGGTAATAATCGGCGGGCGATAATCCTTTAGAGTGGATATTTTGGGGAGGTTTTCAGAAAGATGGAAATAAGTACCCACTCCTCCCAGTGAGGCGAAAATCACAAACAATACCAGCGCCCAGAAAAAGCCGTGGATAATCCGTTTGAAAAATAGACCTTTTTCCTGTCTGGCACGTTTTTTTAATATCTGCGAAGTGCTTTTGGGTTTCGGCATAAACGCAACTTCCTCATACTGAGCGTTTCAAATTTTAAAAAGTGATCAAATATCTCTTCTTTTTAATGAATTATATTCATTTATATTTTTAAAATTTGAGGCCCTTCGGGATTGCCGAGGTTCCCGCATCTACTGCGTCAGATGCCGTTTCGCATAGTTAACTATTGCGGAACGGCATATTCCTTGTATCTGCGGCAACCTCGACAATCGCTCAATTTATGTTCCAAAATAGGCATGCTAACAAATATTGAGCGTTTAAGCAAGATGTGCAAATGCCACCGGTCAGCGCAGCTTTGAGCCCTTTCCAGGACCCCGAAGCCGTCCGGAATAAAAAACAGTTTGACTTTACTCCACATTCTCGTTAACTAAATTAGTTTTAATTTACCCTGCCGGCATCCATCCATGCAGGCTTGCGGGATCTTTTAAGATTTAAAATATTTCTGAGTTGTGTCCATCCAGAAATTGTAGATTTTGGTTCAGGACACGTGTCGCGGCGAAGCCTTCAGGCGAAGACGGAAGGCCGCAGCTTTTTTGCAACCGCAGGCGTAGCACGCTACGTTGAGGATTGCAAAAAAGCGCTTGTGCCGCCGAAGCCTTGGCAAAGGCGTAAGAACGCCGTCCTGGACCGAAAGATGCCATTTATGGGTGGACACGAGTTTAAGGTGCATATCACATGATCAAGCTCGACTTTAGCAAGATGGGAGGCCTTGTGCCTGCTGTTGTCCAGGATTGTCGCACCGGTGTCGTGTTAATGCTGGCCTTCATGAATGAAGAAGCCTGGAAAACGACGCTCGCCACCGGCAAGGCCACGTATTACAGCCGCAGCCGACAGACTTTGTGGGTCAAAGGCAAAACATCAGGAAATTTTCAACTGGTCAAAGAAATCCGGATCGACTGTGATGATGATACTGTTTTGCTGAAAGTCGAGCAGCGCGGTGGTGCAGCCTGTCACACCGGACATGAAAGCTGTTTTTTTAAACTGGTTGAAAACGGGGCTGTCAGGGTTGTCGGCAAGCCGCTGTTTGATCCCGAGGAGGTATATAAAAAATGACAAGCCGATTAAAGCTCGGAATTCCCAAGGGAAGCCTGCAAAACGCGACGATTGCTCTGTTCAAAAGGAGCGGGTGGAAAATTAACGTCAATGGCAGAAGTTATTTCCCCGAAATCAATGACGAGACCATTGAATGCGCCATATGCAGAGCTCAGGAAATGTCCCGCTATGTAGAAAACGGCACCCTGGACGCAGGGCTGACCGGCAAGGATTGGATTGCCGAAAACAATTCCGACGTGCATGTGGTCGCCGATCTTGTCTATTCCAAGGTAAGTGCGCGGCCGGCCCGCTGGGTCCTGGCGGTTGCCTACGATTCGCCCGTCAGGAAGATTGAGGACCTGGAGGGTAAAAAGATAGCAACCGAACTGGTAAAATTTACAAAAAATTACTTTTCCGAGCGCAATATTAACGTGACCGTTGAATTTTCATGGGGTGCCACCGAAGCAAAAGTGGTATCCGGCCTGGCAGATGCTATCGTGGAAGTAACTGAAACCGAAAGTACCATCAGGGCTCATGGTTTGAAAATTGTCCATGAATTGATGCAAACCAATACCCAGCTGATCGCCAACCATAACACCTGGCAGAACCTTGAAAAAAGAGAAAAGCTCGAACAGATTGCGCTTCTGCTCAAGGGTGCTCTGTTGGCGGAAAAAATGGTCGGCCTGAAAATGAATGTTCCTGAAAAACATATGAAGCAGGTCGTATCTCTGCTGCCGAGCCTGAATGCTCCTACGGTAGCCCCGCTTTACGACTCAAACTGGTTTGCGGTAGAAACGGTGGTAGACTCAAATATTGTAAGGGATCTCATCCCCGAGCTTCTGAAAAACGGTGCCGAAGGTATTATCGAATATCCGCTGAACAAGGTAATATAAACAAATGATTTCAAAACGAACACAGGAAATGACCCCGTTTATCGTCATGGATGTTCTTGAAAGGGCCCATGAAATGGAGCGCCGGGGGATCCATGTCGTCCACCTTGAGGTCGGGGAGCCTGATTTTGATACACCCCAATGCATCAAGGAGGCGGCCTGCAAGGCTCTTGCGGACGGCCACACCCATTATACTCACAGCCTGGGAATGCCGGAACTTCGGGAGGCAATCTGTGAACACTATTTTGCAACCTATAATGTTTCGATAAATCCGAATCGAATCGTCGTGTCTTCAGGCACCTCTCCTGCCATGTTTGTCATGTTTTCAGTGCTTCTGGAAAAAGGCGACCAGGTCATCATTTCAGACCCTCATTACGCCTGCTATCCCAATTTCATCAGATTTGTCCAGGGCGTCCCGGTTACCGTTCCCGTGTTTGAAGAAGACGGCTTTCAGTATAGACCTTCGGCGATAAAGGATAAGATAACAGACAAAACCAGGGCGATATTTATCAACTCCCCCTCAAACCCAACCGGAAACCTTCTGTCGGCAACCCGCATGCAAGCGATTGCCGATCTGGCTTCAAGTTCTGACTCTATTTACATTGTTTCAGATGAAATTTATCATGGTCTGGTTTATGAAGGAAAAGAACACTCTATTCTGGAGTTTGTGGAAAATGCCATTGTGTTCAACGGGTTCTCAAAGCTTTACGCCATGACCGGATTGCGGCTAGGGTACCTGATTGCGCCGGAGCACTTTATTCGGCCCATTCAAAAGGTTCAACAAAACTTTTTCATCTCCGCCAACGCTATGATCCAGATGGCCGGAATCGCCGCCCTCAAACAGGCCGGAAACGACATTTTGCGCATGAAGCAGATTTATAATGAGCGCAGACAATATATGATTCGCCGCCTGAAAAATATGGGTCTTGGCATTACCGTTGAACCCACCGGAGCATTCTATGTGTTTGCCAATGCCAAGCACATTTCGGGCGATTCCTATAAACTGGCTTTTGACATTCTGGAAAAGGCCCATGTTGGGGTCACACCCGGCATCGCCTTTGGCAAAAACGGTGAAGGATACCTTAGGTTTTCCTACGCAAACTCCATAGAAAACATCGCCGAAGGAATGGACCGGCTGGAAACGTATTTAAAACAAAATTAGATCTTGGATGACTTTTCAGCCACAAAGACACAAAGTCACAAATAAAGAGATTGAATTTTAACCCTTAATCATAATGAAGGAAATCTATACCTGAATCATTTGCAAAAGACTTCTATTTCAACCTTCGTGCCTTCGCGGCTTTGTGGCAGAACGATTACGATCCCGGATTTTAGGCTCTTGACAGCAAATCTCGTGTGACGAATGCCTTATATCCAGCATCAAGTATCAAGAATTAACCATGATGATTAAAACCGCTGAATTCGTCAAAAGCGCTGTCAAGCCGAACCAATATCCTTCCGACGGCTTGCCGGAGATTGCATTTGCGGGGCGTTCCAACGTAGGAAAATCTTCTTTGATCAATACGCTCGTAAATCGAAAACGTCTGGTTAAGACCAGCGCAACCCCCGGGCGAACCCAGCTAGTCAATTTCTTCTTAATCAACAAGGCATTTTCTTTTGTGGACCTGCCCGGATATGGATATGCCAAAGTGCCGGCATCTGTACGAAAATCATGGGGCCCCATGGTCGAGACCTACCTTTCAACCCGCAAGACCCTGAAAGGGGTGGTGCTGATCATGGACCTTCGGCGGATACCTGGTATGCAGGAACTTCATTTTATTGAATGGCTGCATTATTACAATATACCCAACATCCTGGCATTAACCAAAGCGGACAAGCTTTCCAAAACAAACCAGATCAAACAGCAGCGTTCCATTGCCAAAGCGCTTGCCGTTGATGCCGATGACCTGATTCTGTTTTCCGCAAAATCGCGCCAGGGCAAAGATGCGGTTTGGGAGAATATTGAACCGTTGCTCGGGTTTCATCAATGAGGTACAAGGAAGGTTATGCCATCTATCGATCATCATTCTGCCGACTTTAGGTCCGGGTTCGTAGCCATTGCCGGGGCTCCCAACTCGGGAAAATCGACCCTGCTGAACCGCCTGCTCGGGCAAAAACTGGCGATAACCTCTAAAAAGCCGCAAACGACCCGTAACCGTATCCTGGGCGTATTGCACCGACCTTGCTCGCAAATCGTATTCATCGACACGCCGGGAATTCATAAGGCGACCGTTCCATTAAACGTCCGAATTGTCGATGCTGCGCTTTCCGCATTAGGTGATGTGGACATCGTCCTGGTGGTGGTGGATGTTGCCAAACCAGATCCTGATTCAGAAGCTTTTGTGGTAAAAAAGCTGAAAGCACAGCTTCGTCCAGTGGTTCTGGCACTCAACAAAATCGATCTTGTCGAAAAACCGGCGCTGCTGACCATGATTGACACCTGGTCGAAAGCCTATCCTTTTGAAGCGATTGTTCCCATTTCCGCCAAAGACGGCACCCAAATTGAACAGCTCGTTGGTTCCATGGAGTCCCTCCTGCCCGAAGGGCCGCCCTTTTTCCCCGAAGAGACCTTGACCGATATGCCGGAGCGTTTTGTCGTTGCAGAAATGATTCGCGAAAAGGTTTTTCGTTTGACCGGACAGGAGATACCTTACGCCACCGCCGTTAGCATCGATTCGTTTTCCGAAGAAAAAAATGGCGCCCTGGTAAAGATTCAGGCAACGATCCATGTTGAGCGTGACTCTCAAAAAGGAATAATTATTGGAAAAGGGGGCGCCAAGCTCAAACAAATCGGCCAGGCGGCCAGACAAGACATCCAGGTGATGCTGGGCACAAAAGTTTTTCTGAAGCTTTTTGTGCACGTTCAGAAAAACTGGAGCAAAGACACCAAGGCCTTACGGCGTTTTGGTTACTGAGACCTAAATTGAGCGTTTCGAATAGTGACAGAACAATATAAATTAAATTATTTCAATCAATTAGATAGTGCCTAACGGCTAAAAAATTCACACCTGTTGGGTGGATTCATACGAGTAAAAAAATGTCGCTATTTGAAACCCTTTGGGCTTCGCTTTCAGCTTCAGACTTCGCTCTTCGAGCTACGCCGGACAAGACGACCCAACAAAGTCGGGCTTGCCGATTTTACCGAACCTGCCGCGTTATGAGACGGTTGCAGTAGCATACTGCGGCTGCATGTCTCACGCCTTGCATATTCGGCAAACTCGACAATCGCTCAACTTAGGTGAGAACGTGTTGAGAGGCGACATGATCGTTTCGTATCATCCCTCTTTTGAATCCGAAAAAAACATTGTTTGTGCCGGCCGCGACCCCGGTCCCGAAGATCTGGCCGCTATCCGGGCTGCCGATGCTGTTGTCCTGCCCCAGGGTTGCAAGCGGTCCCTTTACGAAATGGCGCACCGCAACTGCACGAATGTTTTTCCCAATTTCAATACAAGGTTCAATTATGCCGGCAAGATCGGCCAGGCCCGGCTTTTCGGGGAAACAAATACCGCCCACCCGGAAACCCGGACTTTTCTAAGCGTCGACGGTTTTTTTGAAAAATATGAAGCCCTGCCCCGGCAAGCCGCCTTTGAATTTCCCTTGGTGTTTAAGTTTAACTGGGGCGGCGAAGGGGATCACGTCTATTTAATGGCGTCCTTGGACGATCTTGACAAAGCGTTACAAACCGCTGTAAAATTTGAAAAATCAGGCCGATCAGGGTTTTTGCTTCAAAAACATATTCCATCCGGCAACCGGTCTTTAAGGGTTGTGGTCATCGGGCAGACATACATTTCCTACTGGCGGATCCATCACTGCCGTGAAAGCTTCCAGTCCGGTCTGGCCAAAGGGGCGGTTATTGATGCGGATTCCGATCCGGACCTTCAGCACGCTGCTATTACAAAGGTTAAAGCATTCTGCCGGGATACCGGTATCAACCTGGCGGGGTTTGATGTTCTCTTTGCATCAGAGCCCGAAAACAACGTGCCGCTTTTGCTTGAAATTAACTATTATTTCGGCCGCCGCGGTCTGGGGGGATCCGAAAGGTTTTATGAAATACTAAACACTGAAATCCACAAATGGATTGACGGTATCGGCCTGCCGTGCCGTAAAAAGTAAATTTGGAATTGTTTTGTTTTTCGATGTTGAGCGGCGCAGCCGCGTTCCATAAAATCGTAGGGCGATTTTATCATGAAACCATTTGCATACGATTTGGATGAAGCCGACATTAAACGGGAACGGCGCAAGGCCCGGGAGCTGAGAGCCTCCCAGTGGTGGAAACGCCGCCTGGCCAAGGGAATCTGTTACTACTGCGGTCACTCCGCCCCGCCCAAAGAGCTTTCTATGGACCACATAGTGCCTCTCGCCCGCGGCGGCCGAAGCACCAAAGGAAACATCGTTCCTGCCTGCAAGGAATGCAACAACCTAAAAAAACAGCTGCTTCCCATGGAATGGGAGCGCTACCTAAAAGAGGTTCGTTACAAACCCGATCCGCCGGAATAAGCACCGAAACCATTTACTTTCGCTGCTTTTTGGTTGCCGGTTGACCAGAATGCTTCCCCGCCGCGAAGCACTGGGGCAAGGCCGAACTCCCGTCCTTTTAGGACAGGGTCAAGGGGAGCTATATTATAGCTTTTTTCAAAATAACGTTCCGTTTCAAAGCCTAAAAGCAGCGGTTGAGTTTCCGAGCGAATCTATTTTGGGCAAATTTGAGCCGGCGTTCTTGGCGCCATACGGCCTAAAAGCAACTTTTTTTGTTGACTTTTTTCAAGCAATTGAACCACGGTAAACCATCGTTTTGCCGATATGGTAATTTCCAAGAACAGGAGCGGCCTGATGAAAAGATGGAGATGTTCGGTTTGCGGCTACGTACACAAAGGAGACGAGCCCCCGGAAAAGTGCCCGGTTTGCGGTGCAGCCCGCAGTAAATTTGTGGAATTAATTCCAGAAGCAGTCCCATCGGCTGAGCCGGACCGCTCAGCCCCGCCCCGGGAAGTCAATACCACAAAAATGTCAGGATTCTATGATCTGTTAACCGATCTGCTGTCCAAACACCATGTTCACCCGATTTCCGTTCACATTCCCAACGGTGTTGCACCCGTGGCCGTGACCTTCATGGCCCTGGCTGTCTTTTTCGAGCTTGAAAGTCTCGCATCGGCCGCTTTTTATAATATGGTATTCGTTGCTCTGTGCATGCCCCTGGTGCTGTTTTCCGGGTATATCGACTGGCAAAAGCGCTTCGGCGGGAATCTCACACGTCTTTTTATTGTTAAGCTGGTTTGCGGGCTGGTGGTCTTGCTATCTTCAATATTCCTGGTTTTCTGGCGGATCATCGATCCCGAAATTGCCGCGCCAACGTCTACAAATCGCTGGACGTTTCTTTTGGTCCACCTGATATTGCTGTGTGCGGCAGCGCTCGCCGGATTTTGTGGCGGAAAGCTGGTGTTTGACCGCAACTAACCCGAACATTTCATTCGGAAAACCCTTCCTTGCGCAGCAGTCCATGATACCAGACTGAAAACTCAAACATGCCCTTGTAGCGGTCATCATCGTTGATGATTCCCAGGCAAATCTCAAAAACACCGCTCCCGTACGAATTGCTGTAATCTTCTGAAGATTTTGACTGCAAAAACTCGCGTACGAGCATTTGGGTGGTGCGTTTGGTTTTGTCTTTGCGGATATCTATGGGATCCTTGGGCTCTATAAACGGGTCCCATTTTTCATATCCCTTTTTCAGGATGTGCTTCTGGCGCCTCGGCGACATGCTGTCGAAAATAGCCTTCTTTCTCTCTTCCTGTTCCGCGGGGGAGATTTTAGTCATGGCTGTTCCCCCCTTTTTTCCGTAACTTTTTCGGAGTTATCGATTCCAAGATATTCCAAATCGTATACCGTAATAAGCGCCATGGATACGGGTATGAGCATCTCCGCCATTTTGACGTACCTGGTCTTGATGCTTGAAACCAATTCCTGAGAAATTGCGAACAGCTTCCTTTGAATCACATCCAGGTTAACCGATGGATATTGTTCGCCCTTTACAAAGCCCGATTTTCCACAAGTATGTCCGGCTCCTCCGATGGATGTAGGAATTCCGTATAGCCTGCAGGTTATCGGCCGATATTCATAAAGGTCACATAAATCCTTTTCGTTCAGAAGGGGGCAGCGGCAGCGTTCCGCCGCCAATTCCACCAGAATATCAATTTCTTTCTTTCCGGACTGGCTCTTTCTGTATGCATTCCTTTTAATCATGTGTACCTTGCGGTCAGCCCCGTTTGATTTTTCGACAAGCTGTTCACGTTCTTGTCCCTGAAATTTCTGATCGAATTGATGGTTGATGTAAATCGCTTCGATCAGGGTAATATCAAAAATCGCATGGCAGCAGTCGGCGCACTTAATCTTGCAGGTTACACATTCCGGGTGCTCCTTTTGTACACGTTGAAAAACGTCGTCCGCCATTTTCGAAACCGCCATATATTTTTCGAAGTACGGCTTAAAGTCTATTTCCATCACAAAACCCCTTTGCAATTTTATATGAATGTTTCACGTGAAACATTCATGCTTGCGCAACTTCTTAATAAATAGAGGCTGCAAGTGTTGAAATTTGAAAATGGATAATCATAGCTTAAAGCGCGTGCTGTTTGTATGAGATTATCCATGGAGCGGCTTAACAGCGAAAATTCCCCGACTCCTCACTTACTTTCCGATACAGAAGCGGTTGAAAATCTGATCAATGACGTCCTCCCGGGTCGTAAGTCCGATAATTTCTCCAAGGGCGTCGATCGCCTCCCGGATATCGATGGCGATCAACTCGAAAGGTGTCTGTTTATTTATTTCCTCGACAGCGGAAACCGCCAGTTGAAGACCTCGTTCCAGGGCAATTTTATGCCGCAAATTGGGAACGATTTTACTGCCGGCTTCAATCTGATATTCACCGAGAAAAACCTTTGCGATTAAATCCTTAATCTCGCTGAAGCCCTGGCCATAGAGCGCCGATATTTTTGTGCTTGCTGTTTGCCGCCACGAACCGGGGCATTCGAGTTCAAAATCCTCTGCCACAAGGTCGGTCTTATTAACGACAAGGATTACCTGCTTGTCTTGGATGGTCTCATATATTCTATAATCCTCGTTGGTTAACGGCTCGCTGGCATCAACCATAAAAAGTATCAGATCAGCACTGCGGATATACTCCCGGGTCTTTTGGATGCCGATGACCTCGACCGGGTCCTCTGTTTCATGAAGGCCGGCGGTGTCTGCAACAATAACCGGGATTCCGCGAATATTCAAGGTTTCTTCGATCAAATCTCGGGTGGTGCCGGGGATTGGTGTAACAATCGCACGGTCGCTTTGGATCAACCGGTTCATAAGGCTCGATTTGCCGACATTCGGTTTTCCGACAACCGCCATTTTTATGCCGTCTCTTAAAACATGTGCATTTTCATGGTGTTGCACCAACTCCTTAAGCGGGGCCACAACTTTATCTGTGATAATTCCAACCGTTTTAATGTTGACGACATCTTCAGCATCATCCGGAAAATCTATGGCCGCTTCTGTTCCAGCCAGGATGTCGAGTAAAACGTCCCTGATGGATTCAACCTTTCTTTTCAAATCACCCTTTATCTGCGAAGCGGCAATTTCAAGAGATTTTCCGGTCCTGGAATTGATGATATCCACAACCGCTTCAGCCTGTGTCAGGTCAATCCGCCCGTTGAGATAGGCCCTTTTGGTAAACTCTCCCGGTGCAGCCAATCGGGCACCCTTCTTTAACACCAGTTCGAGAATCGAAGCGAGTACCACAGGCCCGGAATGTGAGTTTATTTCAACAACATCCTCTCTGGTATAGGTGTGTGGTGCCAACATCACCGCAAGCAAAACCTCGTCCAGAACCTTCCCGTTCTCTAAATCCAGAATATGCCCGTGATAAAGGCGGTGAGATTGCAGGGCGGAAAAAAGCGGTGCGTCCGCGGCTTGTGACCTGTCGGATGAATCGGCAGACCTTTGAAAAACAGACTTGGCAATGGATACGGCATCGCTCCCGGAAATTTTAATAATACCGATACCGCCTCTGCCGATGGGTGTTGCTATGGCGGCGATGGTGTCCGTTCCCATTGATTATCAGTCAGGCCTTTTCTTACGGAAAGACGTTTTTTTTGGAAATATAACAAGCTTTCTTAAATAGCCCTCGCCCATGCTTTGGGTTCTTACCGCGCTATTATCCTTTAAGGCCAGATGGACGATTCTTCTGTCGTAAGCATTCATCTGCCCTATTTTTGCCGGCTTGCCCGTCATTTGCGCTTTTTCAGCAAGACGTTCGGCCAGTTTTTGCAGGTTGGCGCGTCTGTTTTGCATATAGCCTTCAACATCCACCTGGACGTGGATTCGTTCTTCTCGGCGTTTGTTGATAATTTTCTCAACAAGATATTGAACCGCTTCAAGGGTTTGTCCCCGTTTGCCGATGAGGACGGCGGAATTGCCGCCTTTTATATTAAATACAATCCTGCCACCTTCCGCACCTGCCTGTATTTTGGCATCAGCGGTAATTAAATCAACGATGCGCTGCAAAGCATCTAGGCCGACCGTTTTGGGGTCGTCCGATACAAAACAGGGTTCACACTCATGGGTTTCGATTGTTTTCAGCGTCTCGGACACTTCTATGGCTTGCTCCCGGAACGGTTTGGAACTTTTTGTTTTTTCTCCCGATTTAGATTCCGGCTCCGGGGGCGGCTCCGGTACGGTGACACGAATCCGCGCCTTCCTGCTCCCGACCAGGCCGAAAATTCCGGTTGATCCATAAGAAATAATATCGTGTTGGAGTTCCTCTTTAGGCATATTCAATTCATCGCACGCTTTTTTGACAGCCTTTTCAACACTCTTGCCTTCAAATTCGAAACAAGGCGACATGGATAACCTCCGTTATTAAGCAGCTTTCTTTGAAACGTAATACTGTTGGGCTATTGACAGAATATTGTTTACCAGCCAGTATAAAACAAGACCCGAAGAAAAATTGATAAAGATCGCTGTAAAAACCACCGGCATTAACATCATCATTTTGGCCTGGGCAGGATCGCCCGGTGGCGGTGACATTTTCTGCTGCACCAGCATGGTGATCCCCATAATTATGGTTAATACCGGAATACCGTAAGGCGGTTGCATAAAAGGGATCGAAAAACCAAACCTAAAGAGCCGGTCCGGTGCGGAAAGGTCATTGATCCAGCCGATAAAAGGCGCATGCCTGAGCTCTATGGCTTCGTACAACATTCGGTAAAGGGCAAAGAACACCGGAATTTGAACAACCATAGGAAGGCACCCGCCCAAAGGGTTTACTTTATATGTTCTATACAAAGCCATCATTTCTTCATTTATTTTTTTCTTGTCTTTACCATATTTTTCCCTGATACCAGCCATTAACGGCTGAATTTTTTTCATTTCAGACATGGATTTATAGCTTTTGGTTCCCAGCGGCCACAGGATAATCTTGGTAATGATGGTTAAAATGATAATGGCAACTCCGTAGTTGGGTATAAAATGATCATATAGAAAATTCATGATCCAGACCAACGGCTTGGCTAATAAATCGAACCAGCCGAAATTAACGGCTTTATTGAGATCATAACCGATTTTTTTCAGGACGCTTAGGCTTTTGGGCCCGAAAAAAAGATTGTACTTGAAAACGAGTTGGGACCCGGGGTTGATCACGCTTTCCGGTTGTAAATACTGGTTTTCCAGCATATCGTTTTCTTTTAGAAAAAGACGCATGCTGGCTTCATCCGGTTTGTCGGGAATAATCGCGGAGATAAAATAACGATCTTGAATCGCCAGCCATTTTAGTTTTCCAGGATATACGTTTTGGTCCTTTATTTTTTTGGCTTTGACCTGCTCGACGGCATTGTTGATCAGCGCGCTGGGCCCTTCGAAACCCAGCTGACTCCCTTTTGGTGCAACGGGCTGTAACAATGACACAAACATGCTATCTTTAAAGGTTTGATCGGAACCGTTTGCCAAGGTCACGGACAGGCCGATCAGGTATGTTTCGGGTGCAAAGATAAAGGTCTTTTTAATCATAAATCCCTGCGGTGATTTCCATAAAAATGAAACATCCCGGGGTTTTTCCAGAATGTCCACGGCATCTGGCTCGAGATCTGTTAAAAATACGGCCTGTTCCAGACCAGCAAAACTGTTGCGGTCAAACCCGAGCCGTACCGTTCCTTCTCTCGTGTCCGGAGATATCATTTCGTATAAGGGTGAACCGGGAGTAATGCTCTGTTTATATTTTTTTAAGATTACATTTTTAAATTCCGCCCCCTTTTCTGATATTTTTACAGTGTACAGCGGCGTGTTGACCGTAATGACACGGGGCGGGCGGGCCGACTGAGGCTGAATCGCCGCCTGGGCCGGTGCAACGGTAATGGCTGCTTGCTCTTTTCGGGGCGCTTGCGGTGCCTTTTCAACCTGCTGCCCAACCTGCGATTGCTGTTTGGGTTGCTGAACCTTCTTCTTTCCAACAAAAAAATAATCCCAGACGATAAAAATAAGAATAGAAAGCCCTACGGCGATGATTAATCGAGCGTTGTCCATGTTCCTCTCCAAGCTTTAATAGGCCAATTTATATCTGTTCAGATTCAGTTAAACGGGTCGAATCCGGTTGATCTGCCGGGGCATCGTCTTTGCGGGACCGATCGAAGGCGGGAGCATACACCCTGATGCAATCGGCACATTTTGAGGTGCCGCCCATCAATGATCTATCAAAACAGCAGGATATCGCGCTTCCAGAGCCTGTCCGGATTAAAACCGGACGGCGCTGCCTTTTGAGGTTCCAACGTTTTTGGTCCAGAGCTTTTATGGAACCGGATCAACGCCACCCGGATTAAACGGGTGGCACCTTAGCATCCGCTTTAATGCCAAGACAATTCCTTTCAGCAGGCCATGGCGCAATAGGGCCTGATAGGCATACTCCGAACAGGTTGGATAAAAGCGGCATTTTGGAGCCATAACAGGAGACAATAGGTATTGATATGCCCGTATCAGCAACAAGGCAAGCCTTAAAAAGAACCTTTCAATAGCTCATGCTCCTGGATATTCTGTCAAAAATGTTTTTTAGCGATATGAATGCCTGCTCCGAAGTTAGCTGGGCAGCTGCTCTTGTGGCTGCAATGTTGATATCCCAGCAGCCAATGATCGTGTGTTTGTTCAGCCGAAAATATTCACGAGAAAATCGTTTAACCCTGTTGCGAGCTGCTGCGTCTCCAACCCTTCTCGATACAGTGATGCCAAGGCGGGTTCTTTCAAATCGACCCGGACAAAAGATCGCGACAAAATGCCTGTTATGAATTTTTTTTCCGTACCTTGATAAACGTATAAAATCGGGGCGTTTTAAAATTCTGTCTGCCCTGGCAAAGAAAAAGCGCAAAAGAAGCCGATCCTATTTAACCCGTTGTTTTTCAAGTGTTTTTTGTTGGCGTCGCGACCGTCTTGCATATCAATGAATTTGGAACAAAAAACTCCAACACAGATGTTTCATAAAATTGCCGGTTTTTGAACCTTTTGCCGTGCAAGTCGTTTCTTCTGCTTGGAAAACAATGTGCCCTTTAAACCGCCAGGCGGCTTCTCCCTTTTGCTCGACGACGATTAATTACCCTCCTGCCCTGTTTTGTTGACATTCTTTTTAAAAATCCATGTGTGCGGGCACGTTTTGTTTTGCTCGGTTGATATGTTCTTTTCATAATGCTTCCTTTTTGTACTAATGCTCCCCGCGGTCCCGCTGATGTGGAACCTTCGCTTCGGCAAGCCGCGGGGTTAGCACTCGCTGTTGCGGTTCAAAAACTACGGCCTCGAACTCAAGTCTCAAATCCATTTAAAAACCATCCCTGCGTATTAAAGGGCTTTGATATCATAACTAAACGATAAGATAAAACACAACTCTTTTCTAATGTCAACACCCAAAGCCGCTGTTTATTCGCCTTCGCCCGAACACCCTGCAGCTTGTCGGAGGGAGGCTTAGATCCCGTTCGTCGGGGCTGCAGAGATGAAAGGTAACTCGCGGCGGGGAATGCGCTCGCTGTTGCAGTGTATTAATCCTTTAATATTTCAAAAACATCAAATTCTTCAATATGAAGCTGTGCATTGGGATATATAATAATCTGCTTGCCGACAATACGTTCAAGGGTGCTGATAATATGATTTTCTTCTCCGTGAAGGAGTTCGGCGATCTCGGGGTTAACCCTCAGCGAGACCTTGGTGCCCATCATGTCCCGTGCTTGATGGACGAGTTCCCTGTATATGTTGTAACAGATCGTCTGCTTGGATATCAGGTACCCTTCTCCGTCACAGTAGAAGCAAGGTTCGCAAAGCATGCGCGTCAGCGGTTTTCTGATCCGCTTGCGGGTCATTTGTATCAAACCCATATCCGACACGGGAAGGATATGGGTTTTGCTCCGATCTTTTTTTAAAGCTTCTTTCAGCGCGTTAAACACTTTTTCCTGGTTGGCCTTTTTTTCCATATCGATAAAATCGATAACAATTATGCCGCCCAAATCGCGAAGGCGTATTTGATAGGCGATCTCCTTAACCGCCTCAAGGTTTGTTTTTAGGATGGTTTCCTCCAGATTGTGCTTGCCCACATACCGGCCGGTATTGACGTCGATCGCCACCAGGGCTTCGGTGTGTTCGATTACAACATAACCTCCTGATTTCAGCCACACTTTACGCTTCAAGGCGCGGGAAATATCACCCTCTATATTATAGGCTTCAAAGATCGGTTCGGTGCCCTCATACAATTCCACGGAATCTTTCAGGCTCGGCATGAACGTGTCGAGAAAACCAAGCACCGACTCATAGCCTTCTCGGGAATCGATGATCAACTTTTCAGCCTCATGAATCAACAAGTCCCGAACCGCACGAAGGCTTACGGAAAGCTCTTGGTGTATCAACGCCGGCGCTGTCGCGTTCTCGTATTTTTTTTGGATATTCTTCCATAAATTTTTAAGAAATGCCAATTCATGAACGAGCTTCTCTTCCTGGACACCCTCGCCGGCCGTTCTGACGATATATCCAAAATTGTCATTTCTTAACGCCAACACCATATTCTTTAAGCGATTTCTTTCAGCTTCGTCTTCGATACGCCTGGATATCCCGATATGATCAGACGTAGGCATTAAAACAAGATAGCGGCCGGGAAGGGATATATGGGTTGTCGCGCGGGCCCCCTTGGTCCCCATGGGAGATTTGGCAACATGAACCATTATCTCCTGTCCTTCGGTTAGCAATTCTTCAATGTTGCCGTTGCGGCGGGCATCGGACATCTTCGGAGCTGCCAAATTGACTTCAACGATATTCTCATATACGTCATTGTTGTGAATAAACATTTCCTCAATATCATTGTAATTGCCGCCGATGACATCATCCACATAAATAAATGCCGCTTGTCCAAGACCTATATCCACAAAAGCGGCCTGCATGCCCGGCAACACCCTCTGCACTCGGCCCTTATAAATATTTCCCGCAATATCGGAAGAGCCCCCCCGCTCAATGAAAAGTTCTGCAATATTACCATCCTCCAGAAGGGCTACCCGCGTTTCGTGTTCGGTAGTGTTGATAACGATCTGTTTATACATTTTCGGAACTGGTTTTAACTGTTTTAGCCTGCCTGATGGCGTCCTCCGGCAAGCTGAAAATTCGACCGATGACCGCAGACGGCCTCATGCTTTTTCCAGGCTCGGACCTGAGCGTCATCTGTAACCGGTCGGGATCTAACAACTCAATCTGTAACACCAGGGTTTTAAGATCTATCTCTTTGGTTTTACCTTTACGATCGGTTTGCCGATAGATGAGTTCAGGCTTGTTCTTAAAACTACTTAATTCTTTTTCATCAAAAAAACCATCTTTTTTTATTACCAGGTAGGTTACCGCAACCGGACTGTTTCGCGCCGGCTTCGAGACGGCCGGCTGGCAATCCGAAACCCTCAGGCCCTCGGGAAGCTGCTGGTTTAATTTTTTAACAATGGTTTGCGGCTCTTGGTTGTCGGCCGCTTCCAGGTAAAAGTGTTCATTCAAACTTTCCAGGCCGATGGGCAGCGGATCATCAAAGGATATCCTTGGCTTGGGGTGAAAGCCCTCTGAAAACCTTACCGTTATTCCAGCCCGTCGGATGGCCCGCAAAAAAATACGGACCAGTTCAAGGTGTCCAAAATATTTCGCCTGGCCCTGCTTGGAATAAGCAATCTTCAACCGTTTATAAAATGTGGCGGCAGGCTGGCCGGACGGCAAAGATGTTTCGACCGTTTCGCTGCAGGTCTCATATACTATCGGTTTTATTCGATCAAAGTCACAGACACCGCAATCGTTGCATTCGCCGTTACGGCAATCAGGTGTTTGATCCCCGTTTATGGCCTTTTTCCATTCGGTTTTCAAAAAATCTTTGGCAACGCCGGTATCGATGTGATCCCATGGAAGCGGCTCGTCCATATCCCGCTTGCGGGTCGTATAAAAATCGAGGTCCACGCCCTCTTCGGAAAACGTTTCTTGCCATAATCGATACTGAAACTTGTCGCTCCAGCCGTCCAACCTACACCCTTTTTGATAAGCAGCTACAAGCAGTCGGCTGAGACGCCGGTCGCCCCGCGACCATAACCCTTCAAGAAAACTGACTTCCGGGTTTTGCCATTTAAATTGAATTCCGGGCATCCTTAGGTTGTCCTGCAGCCATCGCATCCTGTCTTTCGACCGGGCCAGGGATAGTTGCGAAACCCATTGAAACGGTGTGTGGGGTTTGGGAATAAACGTTGCCACGCTGACGTTGATTTTTAAACCTTTTTTATTGTTAACCTTTATTTTGCGAAGCTTTCTAACCAAATCGACAATTGCCTGGAGATCTTGGTCGGTTTCTGTCGGCAGTCCCACCATAAAATACAGCTTTATCACCTGCCATCCCATCCTGGATGCATCTTTGACGGTATCAATGATATCCGCTTCGGAGATGTTCTTGTTAACGGCGTCCCGCAACCTCTGGCTGCCGGCCTCCGGTGCGATGGTAAAACCTGTCTTTCTGACCCTTTTGATTAGCTGCATGAGCTGCGGTGTTAATGTGCCGGCCCGCAAAGAAGGAAACGATACGGCAATGCGGCGAGACTCAAAGCGAGCCATGAGGTGCTCCATCAGCGCAACGATACAGCCATAATCTGTGGTACTTAAGGATAAAAGCGATACGTCTTCATATCCGGTCGAGGCGATGGAAGCGTCTGAAAGCGCTGAAAGCGTCTGAATCGACCGCTCGCGCACCGGACGATATATCATCCCGGCCTGACAAAACCGGCATCCTCGAGTGCACCCGCGGGACACTTCCAGGCGAAGACGATCATGTACAGGTTTGCCAAAAGGGATTATCGGCCTATCAGGAAAAGTCGCCCGGTTCAGGTCGTCGATAACGGTTCGTCTAACCTTTTGATAATGCTCAAACCTGGGCTCCATCTTTTGGAAACCCCTTTCATCATATTCCGGTTCGAAAAAGGCCGGTACATAAACCCCCTCAAGGTTGGACCATTGCTTTAAAAGCGTTTCTTTGTCGCCACCTCCGCTTGCTTTCCATTCGATCCAAATGCGTGCCATCTCTATAACCACCTCTTCCCCGTCTCCGACCACCATGGCGTCAAAAAGTTCGGCAACCGGCTCTGGGTTGCAGGCGCAAGGGCCACCGGCAATGATCAGCGGGTGTGACAGGTCCCGTTCGCTTGCAAAAAACGGAATCTTTGCCAGTTTGAGTATGGATAGTATGCCGGTATAGTTCAGCTCATAAAGCAGGCTGAAACCGATAATATCAAACCTGTTCAGCGGCGTTTGAGATTCCAAAGACGGAATGGAAATGTCGCCGGATTCTAGATACGCCGCCATGTCAAGACCGGGAGCAAACACCCTTTCGGCAGCGATATCTTTCTGCCGGTTTAAAATCTGATAAAGAATCTGAAGCCCGAAATGTGAGGTTCCGATTTCGTAAAGGTCCGGAAACGCCAGCGCCATGCGCAGCTTGACTTTTTCATGATCCTTTTTAATCGTGTTGACTTCCGAGCCCAAATAGCGGCTGGGCTGCTCGACCAACGGCAAGACATCTTGAATGGTTCGAATACTCATGGTATAGAAATAATAAACACTTTAGCGACGTTTACAAACATTTTCTATCTATGGCGAAAGAAATAAATGCTTTTGCACCGTTTCACGTTAAAAAATTCTTTTTTTCTCCTGGCGATGATCGCCATCCTGTGGCTGGCAGCACCTTCCTGCGGCCGCTGCGATGATGACCCGCGCGAAACCCCTGTTGTCAAAGCCGCGAGAAAGGTCAGCCCGGTTGTTGTTAACATTAGTTCCGAATACGAGGTTCGCCAGCGAGTCAACCCCTTTTCAGGATTTGGGCTGGATCCTTCTTTAGAGTCTTTTTTCAAAGATTTCTTCGACCCTGGTTATGAACAGCGCTATCAGAAAGCCAGTCTTGGATCCGGCGTCATAATCGACGGTAAAAGGGGTTTTGTTTTAACCAACAACCACGTCATTCAAAAAACCGCAACCATAACCGTGATTCTAAAAGACGGGCGTGAATTCAAGGCCCAGATCGTCGGTGCGGACCCTCAATCCGATCTGGCGGTGCTGCAGATATCTTCAAAAGAACCTCTGCCGGACATCAAGATGGGCAATTCCGACGATTTGATGGTCGGTGAAACGGTTTTTGCCATCGGCAACCCGTTCGGGTTCTCAAACACCGTCACCACCGGCGTTATCAGCGCCACTAATCGCAGCATCCGCTCAGAAGACATGGTCTATCAAGACTTTATTCAGACCGATGCCTCCATCAACCCCGGCAACAGCGGAGGGCCGCTGTTGAACATCAACGGTGAACTTATCGGAATCAATACCGCGATCTATGCCAAAGCCCAGGGAATCGGCTTTGCCATCCCCATCAATAAGGCCAAACGCATTGTGGCCGATCTTATTAAATTCGGAGAGGTTGTACAGGCATGGATCGGTATTACCGTCCAGAATGTTGATTTACAGCTCTCTCAGTATCTAAAGTTGCCGGATGTCAAAGGGGTTCTTGTCAAAAAGGTCGAACCGTCCAGCCCGGCAAATAAAGCCGCTGTCCAAGAAGGTGATGTGATCGTTTCTGTCGGCAAGCGGATCATCCTTTCGGAAAACGATTATCAGGCGGCGATAAAAGATTGCGCCGCCGGTCAAACCGTCGACATCACCGTCTGGCGAAACGGCGACACTCGAAGTGTTTCGGTGCACACAACCGTCTTTCCGCTTGAACAGGCAATGGCTCTGGCCTATGACCTTATCGGCGTAAGCGTTGAAAACCTTTCCGCTAAAAACCGTTATATTTATCAATCGGTTGCAGAGGAAGGTGTGCTGATTACCGAAATCCACCGTCAATCCTATCTGGCCCGAATCGGCGTCCGTCCGGGAGACGTTATCCGAAAAATCGATGAAATAACGATAAAAAATGTCGCTGATTTTAAAAAAGCCGTTGTAAAATACCGCCTTAAACCGTCGGTGGTGATCCTGCTGCAGCGAGGCCGCCAGCTATACAATATCGGCGTGAAACGGTAACCCTATAGGACCGCTTATGAAACGCATGAAAATATTGACCATTTTAAACTCTGACACCCCTTTAGACGAAGTTTGTGCAAAGGGCTGGGTCCGGACCCGCCGGGATTCGAAGGGTTTCTCTTTTATAGAAATCAACGACGGATCGTGCCTCAAAAACCTGCAGGTGATCGCCGCCGACTCTTTAACAAACTACGAAGCGGTGACCAAGCTCTCAACCGGATCGGCGGTTGCCGTCACCGGCAAATTGATCGAATCAAAAGGTTCCGGCCAGCAGTGGGAGGTGGCGGCAAACAAAATTGACATCATCAGCATCGCCCCTGAAACCTATCCTTTGCAGAAAAAACGCCACAGCGATGAATTCTTAAGAACCATTGCCCATTTAAGGCCCAGAACAAATAAATATGGTGCCGCATTTCGCATCCGTTCGGAACTCTCCTATGCCATCCACAAGTTTTTCAGAGACAGGGGCTTTAGATATATCCATGCTCCCATCATCACCGCTTCGGATTGCGAAGGCGCCGGTGAGATGTTCCGGGTAACAACGCTTGCTTTGGATCTTCTGCCGACCAAAGACGGAAAGGCCGATTATTCGCTGGATTTTTTCGGCACGGAGGCCAACCTGACGGTGTCCGGACAACTGTCCGCCGAAATGTTCGCCCTGGCCCTGGGGGATGTCTACACGTTCGGCCCCACGTTCCGGGCGGAAAATTCCAACACCAGCCGGCATGCGGCCGAGTTTTGGATGGTAGAGCCTGAAATGGCGTTCTGCGATCTTGACGGCAATATGGACCTTGCCGAAGAGTTTGTAAAATATCTGATAGACCATGCCTGCAAAGAGTGTAATGAAGATCTTGAACTCTTTGCAAGGTTTGTGGACAAAAACCTGATGGCCACCTTGGACAATATCGTTTCATCTGATTTCATACGGCTTCCGTATGAAGCGGCCCTTGAAATTTTAAAAAAATCCGGCAAAACATTTGAATATGAGGTTGTTTTTGGAAAAGATCTTCAAACCGAACATGAACGCTATCTGACCGAACAGCACTATAAAAAACCCGTTGTCGTCTACAACTATCCTAAATCGATCAAACCGTTTTACATGCGCTTAAACACCGACAACACAACCGTGGCCGCCATGGATGTTCTGGTCCCGTCGATCGGAGAAATCATCGGCGGCAGTCAGCGCGAAGAGCGCCTGGGTGTTTTAGAGCAGCGCATGGATGAAATGGGCCTGCCGAAAGGTCCTTATTGGTGGTATCTGGATTCCCGCAGGTTCGGCAGTGTCGAACACAGCGGTTTCGGCCTGGGCTTCGAACGCCTGCTGATGCTGATCACCGGCATAAAAAATATCCGCGACGTGATCCCGTTTCCCAGAACACCCAACAGCATCGATTTTTAAAAAGTTTTTTCCTCATGATAATACTGCGAATTCAGCTTTAATCCTCTTTGGCAGTCTTTATTCTGTTTTTTTTCACTGATACGCATTAAGCGATCCATGGTTGTGCATTTTTGCATTAGTGCAACCGAAAAAGGTGTAAATGGGTTGCAAACGCGCAACAGCATCAACGGGCCATAAAAACCACAAACTAAACAATATCAATAAATTAAAGCAATCGGGCTTGATGGCACGATAGTTGCCGTATTACCAGAAAAGAGGGCGGTCTCGCCAACATAATATATATGACAAAGAACCAGGGAACAGGGGGACATGATGAAGGTTTATCCTTCAGAACCTTTTTTTCTAATCAGGTCCGCCGCCGAGGAGGATCTGGACAAGGTTTTGGAAATTGAACAATTGTCATTCGAAGATTTTTGGACACATGATGGCCTTAAAGAGGCTCTAAAGGGTCTTTTTCTCGTCTGTGGACGGAAAGATATTATGGGCTACCTGGTTGCGTGTCCGTGTGAACTCGAAAAAAGAGCTGAAATATTAAGAATTGCGGTACACCCCGACCACAGGGGTAAGGGGGTTGCCAAAAGGCTGGTGGAAACAAGCCTGCGGATATTTTTAAAAGACGATATCAAAGAGGTTGAATTGTTTGTGGATTCTACAAACACAAGCGCAATCAAACTATATGAAAAATTTGGTTTTGAAATAACAAAAATTGCTCCCTTTTATCATCATCTAGAGTTTCAAATTTCTTATGTGTTGAAACTGAATTTGCTTGAACTAAAAGAAACGAGCCGCCGGTTATGGGAAACGCTTTACCTTAAAGAGGCGGATTATACCACGTGATAAGCGGGCAGTATAATCCGGTTGTTTGGGCACGATGCTTTTGTTGCAAATTAGTGATTGAAGCGCCCTGAAGCGGTCATTCTTTGAGACACCTTAGCTTTGCCAGGTCTTCGGCATAGCCGTATAAATGCAGGCCTTTGCTTTCGACGATCATCTCACCGTCTTTTACACCGATTTCACCAGCCATGTAGCTTTTGAGGTTTTGAATCGCAGCCAGGTTTGCCGGCAACCCGCCCCAAAGATCCCACGATCGAAAATATATGATAAAATGAAGGGTGTCGTCCTGTATGCGCGTATCTATGGATCGCAGACAGGGCGGGTCCGCAAGCGTCAGGTCTGAGGGGTGGGCGACCTGAAGCACCATCTGGTTGTTGCGGCTTCCGTATTGTCTATAGGTCTGAACAATCCACTCGATCTGATTCAGATAAATTTGGCCGCCTTCTTCAAAAACAGCCTTGCCGTCCACCTTGCGCTTGTCGATGATTTCACTGTTGTCCGCTTCCCACCAGGTTAGTTTGTCCCCGGTTAGCGGCACCCTGGTCAACCGCTCGCCATAGGTGTAGGATTCTCCGGGCTCTTTATGTCCGGTCATCAGATATTCAATATACGAGCGCTCATAACCCTTACCACCATATATATAGGCTTCCTCAACCGGATTGGGAATGCCGCAGGCCGGCGGAATATCCGGCAACAAAGGATCTGTATATGGATGGGTGACGTGGCCACAAAAATAATCGTATTCCAGCCTGGTCTGGCCGGCATAACTGCCGCGGTCGATGACAAATCTGCGGCCGTGTTCAAGGATATCGTAAACGGCCTGAAACCAAAGATCCGGCAGATCTCTTGCTTTAATTTTATGAATATACATTTTTAGTTATATATCCAAAATACCTACTTCAAGTGCGTTGTTTTGGATAAATTCCCGTCTGGGTTCAACCTCTTCTCCCATAAGAATCGTAAAAATTTCATCGGCTTCAACCGCATCTTCAACTTTAACCCGGAGGAGGGTTCGTTTTTCCGGATCCATGGTCGTTTCCCACAATTGGCCGGGATTCATTTCGCCCAGACCTTTGTAGCGCTGAATACCAAGGCCTTTTTTACCTTCTTCGACAAGGTAAGAAAGAAGTTGCCTTTTATTCTCGATTTGAATCGATTCCGCACCGTTATTATTAAAAACCACAAAAGGCGGGTTATCGTATTTTAAAACATTTTTACCGAGGATCAGGCTTGTCTGAAAATCTTTTGAATATACTAGCCCTCTTCCGATTTTTGCTGGTTTATCGGCCCTTTCCGGCGTTTCGAACGTCATCTGGCCTGTTTTTTTTCTTTCTGGTGGGGTAACCATCAAGTTATAGACACCGCGTTCCGGATTCCAGATTAAGTCTCCGACTTTATGACCGTTTTGGATTAAATACTCTTTTAGATCCGACATTTTTTGATGGTCTGCAAGAAAATCCTTATTTTCAACACCTTTTTTAATAAGAAGTTCTATAAAGTTTGATTTAAACCCGCGGTTTTCCATTTTCGCCATCACCGAAAAATACTCTGCCAGGTTTCCCATAAACCGATAAAGATGGTGATTGGATAAGACAATATCGTTATTCACAATTTTTACACTTTTCTGACTGCATATCCTTTTTAGGACATAATCATTTAACTCCCGATCGTCTTTAAGATATGCCTCTTTCTTACCTTTGCCGACTTTATACAATGGTGGTTGGGCGATGTATAGATAACCTTTTTCAATCATTTCGTGCATGTGCCGGTAAAAAAAGGTTAAAAGAAGCGTTCTGATATGAGATCCGTCGACATCGGCATCCGTCATAATAATGGTTTTATGATACCGGATTTTATCAATATTGTATTCTTCCTCACCCACACCGGTCCCCAACACGGTGATAATGTTTTTAATTTCTTCGCTGCGCAAAATTTTATCAATCCGGGATTTTTCAACGTTTAATATTTTACCCTTAAGCGGCAAGATTGCCTGAAATCTTCTATCCCGGCCCTGTTTGGCGCTGCCGCCGGCCGAATCACCTTCCACAAGGAAAAGTTCTCTTTGAGAAGGTTCTGGATCTTGACACTCAGCCAGTTTGCCGGGGAGGGTTGAATCGATTAAAGATCCTTGTTTTCTGGCAAGGTCTCTGGCGTGTTTGGCAGCATCTCTTGCTCTGGAAGCATCCACGGCCTTGGCCAATATTTTTTTGGCAATCGAAGGGTTTTCTTCAAGAAAGATACTTAATTTTTCATTAACCAGAGATTCGACCAGGCCCTTGACTTCACTATTACCTAATTTTGTTTTGGTTTGGCCCTCAAACTGAGGAGATTTTAATTTAACACTAACAATAGCGGTCAAACCTTCCCTGATATCATCGCCGCTGATCTTGGCATGAAGATTTTTAGGTATATTACCGTTGGTTGCATATTGATTAATCGTACGCGTTAAACCTGCTTTAAAACCGATAAGATGAAAACCTCCTTCGATAGTATTGATATTATTTGCAAATGAAAACATTTTCTCCGCAAACGTATCATTATACTGCAGCGCAACTTCTATTTGAACACCGCTTCTCTCCCCCTCCATTAAAATCGGTTTATGCAGCGCTGAATGTCGCCTGTTAAGATATTCCACAAACTGAACAATTCCGCCTTTATATAAAAAGACATCTTTCTGATCTGAACGTTCATCTTCTATAGATATTTTTATGCCTTTATTTAAAAATGCCAGTTCCCTTAATCGTCTAATCAGAATATCATAACTAAAATTATCGGTGTTTAATATTTCCGTATCCGCATAAAAATGCACCTTTGTACCGCTCTTTTTTGTTTTTCCAATAATCTTTAATTCACAGGTTTTTTTACCTTTCTCAAATGATTGGTAATAAATATTCCCTTCAGTATAAATTTCAACTTCCAAAAATATCGACAGCGCATTAACTACGGAAACACCGACACCGTGAAGGCCCCCGGAAACCTTATAGGAATGATCGTCGAATTTACCCCCGGAATGAAGTTTGGTCATAACAACTTCAACTGCCGGAACATTCTCGCTTTTTTGAATACCTACAGGAATTCCTCTACCATCATCTTCAACACTAACACTGTTATCCGTATGAATAATAACTTTAATATTATTACAATAACCGGCCATGGCTTCATCAATACTATTATCCACAACCTCATAAACCAGATGATGGAGCCCCTCTATATCAATATTTCCGATATACATCGAAGGTCTTTTTCTGACCGCCTCAAGCCCTTCTAATACTTTAATATTATCGGCACTATATGTGTTTGTTTGTGTACTCATATTTTCATCGGCATAATAACACTTAAATAAGTGTCATTATTTTCCCCCTGGATTAAACAAGGTCTTTCCTCGTTTATAATATTCAAATTGACTTTATCTTGCTCAATTACATTAAGTGTTTCGATAAAATATCTGGGATTAAATGCAACTTCAAACGATACTCCCTTATAATCAATTCCCATTTCTTCTTTAGATTCACCAATATCAGGATTTGTAGTGGTGATAATAAGTTTATTAGTTGTAAAATTAAAAATTACACTCTTATATTCCTCAGAAGATAAAATAGACATCCTTTTGAGCATTTTTAAAAACAACTGTCTGTCTAAATTAATAATATTTCCGTCACTTTTTTTAATAATATCTTGATATTCTGGAAAATCTCCTTCAAGCAGACGGATAATAATCGTCTCGGTATCCTTTTTAATAATAAAATTATTATTTTTAAATCCAATCTGAACTATCCCTTCAGAATCAAGGAATTTCATAACTTCCTGAAGACCTTTTTTAGGTATTAAAACACCCGCTCCGGCCGGAAGGTCGGATTCTTTACTATAACTATAATCTACTGTTGACAACCGATTGCCGTCTGTTGAAACCATCCGGATAAGATTTTGATTCTCCTTTTTTATAATTTCAAAATAAATCCCGGTAATATGCGCCCTTCTTTCATCAGCCGCGCCCGTAATAATAACCGTTTTGTCGATCATTTTTTTAAAGGCACTTGAATTGATTTGAAAAAAATCTATCCTTTCGATATGGGGAGTTTCCGGAAAATCTTCGGGATTCATCCCGACAATATTATATTCAACATTTGTATCACCGATTTTAATCCAATGGTTTTCAATCTCATTAACCTGAATTTCATCAACAGGAAATTCCCTGACGATTTCATAAAATTTTCTAGCATTGATCGCGATAACACCTTCAGTTTCAATAATGGCCGGATACAATCCCTTAAAACCGGTTTCAAGATCTGTAACGACAAATGTGACACCTTCATTTGTTGCCCGAACCAATACATTTGCCGTAATAGCAAGATTACTTTTGCGACCGGCTAATCCCTGTATTTTTGACAGAATATCCAAAATATCATCTTTTTTAACTTTTAACTTCATATCCATTTCCTTTTTAAGTATATATATAATTATATTATAATTAATAGATGTTAATAAATATAATAACTTTTTAACCTATTTATTTTATAAAAAAATTTAATTTTAATTATTAACAGAAGTTGTATAATAACCGTATTAAAAACAGGGGATTTTGAATAATAAAAAAGTTTTTGTTTATAACTTATGAATTGTAAAAAAGTTATTATAAAAAAAATCGCCTAATACTGTAATGGTATTATATTTAAAAAATACTATATATTGTATTTTATTTTTTTATATATAGTATATATACTGTTTTTTCAAGAGTTACAAGTAGTTTTTACTATTAAAGATAATAAAAGAGTGATATAAGCGGGTGTTTGGAATTGAATAATTGAAATTAGCAAATTTTTATTTTTAATATATTGAAAATAAAATAAAAAATGAAATTTATTGCAGATTTACACGTTCATTCGCATTTTTCCAGGGCAACGGCAAAAAACCTTAATCTTGAAAATATGTATATAGCGGCCCATTTAAAAGGAATAACGGTTGTTGGAACCGGTGATTTTACCCATCCGGGCTGGTTTGCGGAATTAAAAGAAAAACTGGTTCCGGCGGAAGAAGGTCTTTTTAAATTGAAAGATGAAATCGCCGAAAGATGTGATAAACAGATTCCAAAATTATGCCGCAGGTCCGTTCGTTTTTTATTAGTTTCCGAAATTAGTAATATTTATAAAAAAAATCAAAAAACCAGAAAAAATCATAATCTTGTATATATGCCCGGTTTAGATACAGCCGAAAAATTTAATTCAAAATTAGCTAGAATCGGAAATATTAAATCGGATGGAAGACCGATTTTAGGTTTGGATGTCAAAGACCTTCTTGAAATTATACTTGAGACTTCGGACCGTGCTTTTCTGATACCGGCGCATATTTGGACACCATGGTTTTCACTGTTGGGTTCAAAATCGGGTTTCGATTCAATTGAAGAATGTTTTGAGGATCTTACCCCTTTTGTTTTTGCTGTTGAAACCGGTCTTTCATCCGACCCGTCGATGAATTGGCGGGTATCCGGTTTGGATGGTCTGACACTGGTCTCAAATTCAGACGCCCACTCCCCGTTAAAATTAGGGCGGGAAGCAAATATTTTTAATACCGAGCTTTCATATCCGGCCATAAAGTCCGCCATACAGACCGGAGATTCGGATCGTTTTATGGGAACTATTGAATTTTATCCGGAAGAGGGTAAATATCACCTTGATGGGCATCGAAAATGTAATATTAGGCTCCGTCCGGAAAAGACCCGGGCTTTGTCCGGAAAATGTCCGGCATGCGGCAGCCCCCTAACACAGGGAGTTTTATACAGGGTTGAGGAATTGGCGGATCGGCCCGGCGGGGAAAAACCGGCCAAATATCATCCATTTTACCATCTAATCCCGCTTACAGAAATATTGTCGGAGACATTAAGGGTCGGACCGGGAACCAAAAAGGTTATGGAATACTATCGGATATTATTGGATAAACTTGGTCCTGAAATTGAAATACTAAAAACCTTGAGCATCGAAACTATCGAGAAGGTCGGAGGACCCTTGCTGGGGGAGGCGGTTGCACGCATGCGCCGTAGCGAAATCGTTATCCAGCCCGGATATGACGGAGAATTCGGTACCATTAAAATTTTTGATAAAAACGAGCGGGAAAAATTGCTCGGGCAAAAAACGCTTTTTGTACAATCGAAACCAGAATCGCTTATTCAAATAAAAATAGAATATAAAAAAGAAATTGCGGACGAAAAAATACACACTCCAATTAAAACCATTCCTATCAAAACATCGTCTAAGTCCTATGAAAATTATTTTAAAACATCCACGACCGCCACCACCCCAAAACTTTACATGGACAAGATGAATCCCGAACAGCGCAGAGCGGTTGAACATCAAGGCGGGCCTTTAATAATTGTCGCCGGTCCCGGTACCGGCAAAACCCTTACACTCACACACCGGATCGCGCACCTTGTGACCCGAAATTTTGTTTCGCCACGGAATATTCTGGCGGTTACGTTTACCAATAAAGCCGCCCGGGAAATGCGCCACAGGCTTAAACGCCTGATGCCCGACGCAACACAACTCCCGTTTATGGGCACTTTTCACGGTTTATGTTTAAAGCTGTTAAATGATTATTTGGAAAAACAACCTATAATCATTGATGATAATGACCGTAAAAGTATAATTTCAGACGCGATAAAGTTGGCTGAACAAAGCGGTATACGAGCCTTGGTAAAACCTCAGAAAGTGCTCGACTGGATCATATCAGCCAAACAAAAAATCATCGAACCGTATGATAAGCCTGAGGATATACCCGATCCGGAAAAAAGGATCTTTGCCGCCACATACAAGTTATATCAGAAATTATTGTCTATTCAAAATCTTTACGATTATGAAGATTTGGTAGTAAAAACCGTTCGGCTTTTTGAAAACGACGCTCGGTTTACCAAAACATACCGGGATATTTATAAATATATTTTTGTGGATGAATATCAGGATCTAAACTATGGGCAATATTGCATTATCAGGGCGCTTGCTCCTCCGGGTGCTGCCCGCCGGAATCTTTGTGTGATTGGAGATCCGGATCAATCGATTTACGGGTTTAGGGGCTCAGATGTAAAATATTTTAAAACATTTATGGATGACTACCCGGACGCCGAAGTAGTCAACCTTAAACGCAATTATCGCTCGACCCAGACAATTTTAAAGGCATCGTACCAGGTTGTAAGCCCTCGGAACAAAAAAGCACCGGCATCTCGTATTTATTCTGATTTTAACGGCGTCAAAACCATAGGTGTCCTTGAAACCGTTACGGAAAAAGCAGAAGCCGTGGCCGTGGGCCGGACCATTGAACAGATGGTCGGCGGCATGGGATTTTATTCCATCGATTTTGGAAAGCTTGCCGAACAACACCAATCGCCGCCGCGGGGTTTTTCTGATTTTGCAGTGTTATATCGCACGGCCGCCCAAGGCTTTGTTTTTGCCGAAGCTTTTGATAGGGCAGGTATTCCTTATCAGGTCGTAAGCAGAGAAACCATTTTCAACACCAAGGGTGTTTCAGAACTGGTATCTTTATTAAAAATTGTCGAAGGGTCGGGTTGTTTGGCCGATCTTGAACGAATAGCAAGCTTAATAGAACCTGCCATCACCAAACAGGCCGCAGAAATCTTTAAACACTGGTGTTATCAAAACAATTTTTCGCTGGACACAGCCCTGGTCAATGTCCGGCGGTTTCCGGTAGGCGGTCTGAGCAAGGCCCGGCAAACACGCCTCATCGATTTTTTTGACAGCCTCGAGGCTTTTACAAAACAGACGCAAGCCATGACGGTTGAAAAAAAATTAATATTTCTGACGGAAAACTCAAAACTGGCCAACATGCGGCCCCGTAATCCAAAAACGCAAGAAGCCCTAAACCGGCTGATTGAGATTTCACAAACCTGTAATAATATATTTGAATTTTTGGCCGAAACCGCCCTGCAGGGCGATACCGATGCCTATGTGCCCCAGGCAGAAAAAGTGGCGCTAATGACCATGCATGCTTCTAAAGGGCTTGAATTTCCTGTAGTTTTTATTGCCGGTTGCGAAGAGGGTTTTCTGCCGTTTCAGCGATCCGCAACGGAAAAGGCCGATATCGACGAGGAAAGACGGCTCTTTTATGTTGCCATGACCCGCGCAAAGGAGCAGCTCTATTTGACCTGTGCCCAAAAACGACGAATTTACGGTAAAACAGAAAAACGGACGCTTTCTCCGTTTGTCGGAGAAATCGAAGAACGCTTGCGCTCGCATGAAGCGTCAACTCCCAAAAGATCATCAAGCCAGGGATCGCGGCAACTGAAACTTTTTTAATGCTTACTGATAAAAACAATAAAAGACGGTAATTAGCAAGAATCCGGATCAGCATGAATATTGAAAATCGATTTGTCCCGGTTGTTGAACTGCACGGCGAGCGCTAACCCCGCAGCTTGCTGCGGGGTTAGCGAGCGAATCAAAAAAATGATGGAATTCCTTACAGTCGAAGATTCCCCGCAGCTTGCTGCAGGGTCTTCAAAAAACCGAAAGCGGAAATATATTATTACAAATTTTTTCTTTGACGATAACCAGATACAATCATAGCGCGACTTAAAAAAGTTGAAGATGACAAAATTCGAAGCCAGCGTTGTAATCAAACAACCGGTTGCAAGGGTTTTTGCGTTTGCGGCCAATTTTGACAACCACTCCAAATGGCAAACCGATATTCTGGAATCCAGACAAACCTCCCAAGGACCTTTTGGACCGGGCTCGACCTACCGCCGTGTGAACAAATTTCTGGGTCAAAGCATCGAAACCGATTGGTTTATAATGGAATATGAGCCGGACCGCCGATGCTCCTATAAAATAACATCCGGAACGGTTACCGGCGAAACCAGCCTTATCTTCGAACCGGTTGATTGCGGAACCAAGCTCACAACCACCGGTGCCATAGACCTCGGATTTTTTAGAATGGTTAAGGCATTCGTTGTCCGCAAGGTCAAACAGCAACTGCAAAACGATCTGAACAGGCTGAAAAATATCCTGGAAAATGGTTCCTGAAGGGCGTCATGCTAAAAAACACCTTCCGCCAAGTGCCGGGGATCGGTTTTAAGACTGAACAGCGAATATGGAATTCGGGAATCATGGAATGGGATGGATTTAAGGCGCCCTATCCGCGCGGTTTTTCCCGGCGGCAACTGGATGACCTTGAAAGCTTTTTGGAGGAATCCAAAAAACAGCTCGAAAACCGCAATCCCGGCTTTTTCACCCGCCGCCTGCCGCCGAAGCTTCACTGGCGGCTGTTGCCCGAGTTCAGAGATTCGATTGCATATTTGGACATCGAGACCACCGGCACGGCTGCCGGTTACGACCGCATCACCACCATTGTGCTGTATGACGGCAAAACCGTATACTGGTATGTCAGCGGCCAGAATCTTGAAAATTTTAAGACCGATGTCCAAAAATACGATGTGATCGTCAGCTATAACGGCAAATGCTTTGATATCCCTTTTGTTGAGAGCGACCTTGGTTTGCGTCTTGATCAGGCTCATATCGATTTGCGGTACATTCTGGCAAGCCTGGGATATAAAGGCGGCCTGAAGCGCTGCGAGACCCTGCTGGGATTAGACCGGGGAGAACTCAAAGGCGTTGATGGATTTTTCGCCGTTAGGCTATGGCACGATTATCAGAGAAACAACAACATAAAAGCCCTGGACACGTTGCTGGCTTATAACATTCAGGACGCGGTCAGTCTTGAAACCCTGATGGTTACGGCGTACAATCTGAAGATCAAAGCGACGCCCTTTGCCGACAGCCACCGTTTACCTTCGCCGCCGGAACCCCTGGTTTTGTTCCGGCCGGATCGCGAAACCATAGAACGGCTAAAACGGGAAACCTACTATACCTACTGAATTAAATAAGAACATGTTGTTGCAAAAGAGTTAAATTCCCAAGCCGAGCGTTTTAAATTTAAGCATTTCTAAAATTTAAAACGCTCAGCCTGGGAATTTGTTAACCGACCAAGGAGGTGGATCATGACCCATCAAAACTATCAGGAAACAGCCGAAACCATTCGCAACGATTTGCGGCTCAAAACCCTTCCCGTGGCCGTCAAATTTTTAAAAAACAAGACCGATTTTCCGGAAAAAACCCGACAGCCGTCTGCTGTGCTGGGCAAGCGCGTTACCATCTGTCAGGGTGTTACCATGGCCCGCAACTATGGCTGGACCGTAGGGCTCGCGCGCGAAGACCTGATTTGTGTGCCGGCCATGATCGTTTTTGGCTTCAGCGGTGCTGCCGACCCGGCTGAAACCCTTGGAAAGCTGTTTTGCGAGGTTGACTTTGCCCAAAACGAGCAAAAAGGTGCCGCCGAGATCGAAGCCATGGTTCGCCTGGAGAATAATGAATATGAAGCCGTTGTTTTGGCGCCGTTGCAAAAGGGCTTGTTCGATCCGGATACCATCGCCTTTTACGGCAACCCCGCCCAGGTGATGCGCCTGGTCCAGGCGCTGGTTTATCAGACCGGCCGGCGCATCAAGGGCAACTTCGGCGGCAAGGTGGAATGCAGCGAATACCTGATCGCTCCATATAAAACCCGGGCGCCCCGTATCGCCATGCCGGGGATGGGAGACCGCATTTTTTCCATGACCCAGGATGATGAAATGGTGTTTTCCATCCCGGGAATGCTTCTGGAAGAACTGGCCCAGGGCTTGAAAGCGGCCGGCAAAAAGATCGGTGCCCGCTATCCGGTGACATTCTATCAGAACTTTGAACCGGAATTCCCCAAGCCGTATAAAAAACTGGCCGAAGAACTAGGTCTGTTCTAACTATCGGCTCGCACAAATCCGTTTCTACACACTTAAACGGTTAGCCGGTTGGCCTGTTTGCCAGTTAGCCCGTGCACAAATAAAACCGGCGAACCGGATAACGGGCTAACGGGAAAACCTTATGGAAATGCAACAATCGGTGTATTCGTTACATTTTGTTCAAAAGGAACGTTTTTTGAGAACGGTTATAGCTGTTCATCGACCCACCGAAGGTTTTCCTTGATAAGGTCCGGGATGGGGAGTTGATACGGGCAGCGAGGCAAACACTCCCCGCACTCCGAGCAGTTTCTGGCCTTGGCGATGGCTTCCCGCGGCCAGCCCTCTTGCAGGAAGTTTTTGCCAAATCTTTTGAAAGCGGAACGCACACCCAGAATCAGCTGAATGGGAATCGCCTCGCTGCAGGGCTGGCAGTAATCGCAGCGCCGGCAAAAACTGTTTTCGTACTGTTTTCGGACACTTTCGATCTGCGACCTTTCAGCATCGTTCAGCGCGTGGCTGCCATTAAAGATTTCCCAGTTTTGATCGAAAAGCGCTTTGGATTCAACGCCGGGTATGATCAGGATACCATCCTGGGCCAAGACGTATTTGAGTGCCGGTGCCGGGTCGTCGATGGCGCCGCCGGAAAAGGGTTTCATGGCAATAACGCCGATGTTTTTGGCAAGCGCCCCTGGGATGACAGATTCTTCTGCTTTAGGCTCAAGAAAGCTGTAGCAGACCATAATGGTTTCGAAAAAACCTTCATCGACAACCCGCTCCAACAGGTCCAGGTTGTGGCTGGTGATGCCGATATGGCCGATCAGGCCCTCATCTCTGGCCCGCACCAGACCTTCAAGGGCGCCGCCCGGTGACAGTATCTGCTGATACTCTTGGTCATTGCGCACGAAATGGCACTGGTAAAGGTCGATATAATCTCGTTGCAGTTGATTCAAGCTGGTCTCCAGGTCGGTGCGAACAGCATCCGCTGTTTTGCCCATGGATTTTGATGCCAGGGCAATGCGCTTGTCGGTTTGCTGCAGCGCCATGCCGATATGGAAAAGCATGATCGGTTTACCGGCAATTGTCAACCGCACTCCGGTTTTTATAAAGCAACCGCTACCTCCTTGCTTTTCGAGGCAAAAACGGCATTGAAGTATTAAGAAATTTAGTGCATACTTAAAGCTCAATGTTTTTTCAGCAGGGTTCAAAATATCCTGGTTAAAAAAACGAGAGACCCTGTGGAAAACAGCGATCAAAAAGAGGTGGAGGCCCTGTGTCCGGAATGCGGGCACGGTTTCAAGGCCTATATGGACCGGGTGCTTAACGATGGAAAAGGTCACCGTGACCGTCGGTCCGTCGAGTGTCCTGTCTGCGGGTGTGGCGATTGTAAAATCGGCGAATAGGCAGGGATTCGCCGCCTGCTTCGACCATGAAGATTCCCATTTATCAGATAGATGCCTTTTCCAAGAAAGTGTTCGGCGGCAATCCCGCTGCTATGTGTATTTTAGAATCCCGGAACGAATAAAGCTTTTGCTTTTATGCGGGCGGCCGGTTGGGCGGGTTATGGTGTTATAGGTGTTATAAATGATCAGGGTTTTTACAGGAGGTTTCGGGTGAATCTTATAGAAGTCGATCGACAATCGTGTAATCAAGACGGAATCTGCGCGGCGGTCTGTCCCGCAGGGCTTATTGATTTTCAAATCTTGAACTGGCCGCGACCAGCATGGGTTTAGGGTGCCGCTGGGCCGGATACTTTAACGCTGCCGCAACCACTTTCCCGCCGATGAAAGCGGCGTTATCACTTCCCAGGGAGCACGAAAGCTTTGGCAGCATGATGGTGGGTTATCCCCAATTCAGCTATCTTCGGCTGCCCATGCGCAGGCCTCCTCCAACCGCTTGGCGTTGATCATGACAACGCAAGGAATGTATAAGGAGGTTTTATGAAAAAGCTTAGATCAATTGGCGTCAACACCCAAATTTGCGCTGTTATCGGCAATCCGGTGGCGCACAGCCTTTCACCGGCTATTCACAATGCTGCTTTCGAAGAACTGGGCCTTGATTTCATTTATGTGGCCAGCCGGGTGGAGGATGTAAAAAATGCATTGGCAGGCATGCGGGCCCTGGAAAACTTTCGCGGTATGAGCGTTACTATTCCGCATAAAATTGAAGCCATGAAACATGTGGACGAAATCAATGAGGTAGACCGTGCCATCGGTTCAATTAATACGGTGATTAATGAACGCGGCAAGTTGGTCGGGTTGGGCACGGATGGACCGGGTGCGTTAAAGGCCATGGTTGATGCCGGAGTGCAAATTGACGCTAAAAATATATTGATGTTGGGCTCAGGCGGTGCGGCGAGGGCGATTTCCTTTACCCTTGTCCGCAATGGCAAACCAGGAGAATTATCAATTTTAGATATCAACGCAACCATGCTTCAGCAGTTGACAACGGATTTAATGGCCGGCACGGACGGGTTGATCAAATCCGAGTTGCTGACCGACAGCTCTCTGGCCGCAGCGATGGAGAAAGCCGATGTAATCATCCACTGTACGCCGGTCGGCATGCATCCAAACCAAGACGCCTCCCTTATTCCTGTAGAACTTTTTCGGTCCGAGCAAGCGGTCTTTGATATTGTATATACCCCCCTTAAAACAAAACTGCTTGCCGAGGCCAAATCTCGCGGTCTTAACGTAATTTCCGGAGTGGAGATGTTTATCAACCAGGCGGTCTTGCAATTTGAACGATTTACCGGCGTTAAAGCGCCTGTCGAGGTGATGCGGCGGGTTGTAATGGAGCAATTGAAAACATGAACATCGTCCTGATCGGATATCGTGGTGCCGGAAAAAGTGTAGTGGGGGATCTTCTGGCCGCGCGCCTGCGGATGCCGTGCATTGGTATGGATGCAAAAATAGTTAAAAGGGCCGGCATGTCAATTCCGGAAATTGTAGAGAAATATGGTTGGCTGAAATTTCGCGAGCTGGAATCCGAAGAGGCCCGAGAACTGGCAGGGCTTGATCAGATCATCATTGATACCGGTGGCGGGGTTGTGGAACGGCCTGAAAACATCGAGGTTCTGCAAACGAGCGCCTGCATCTTTTGGCTGAAAGCTTCCGTGGATGTAATTGTTGCGCGAATTCAAAGCGGCACCCAGCGGCCGGCCTTGACCTCCGGAAAAACGTTTACCGAAGAGGTCGCGGAAGTCTTGGAGCGAAGGGTTCCCAAATACAAGCGCGCTGCTCAGTACGAGATTGATACGGACAAATTGACTCCTGAGCAGGTCGCAGACAGAATTGTTGACATCTGGTCCGGGGTAGGCAGGTAAACGGCTTCCCGGCCGATGATTTTTGTGTTAGCCAAAAACGAACATTGCCAAAAGAAGAGGAAAAATTCAATGACAGACAAAACAGCAGACCTGGCCGGACCCGGAATCGGCAATTATGATGACCTGGAGAAGATTTTGCCCGAAGATTACGAAGCCCTGCTTTCCCCGAAAGAAACCATGCAGGGCGTCTTTGCAACAAAGAACTACATTGAGGAGAATCTGTGCAAGGAACTCAACCTGCAAATGGTTCAGGTTCCTCTGATCGTTGACAGAGATAGCGGCGTTAATGATTACCTGGATCGCGACGGCTCGCGGACACCGGTGGAATTTCCGTGCGGGTTGGGACTCGACAAACCCATACATGCCCAAGTTGTCCAGGCTGCCACGAAGTGGAAACGCATGGCGCTCAAGCAATTTGGCTGCAATGTCGGCGAGGGCATCTGCACCGACATGAAGGCCGTGCGCAAGGATTACTTCTTGGACCATGACCACAGTGCATACGTGGATCAGAGGGATTGGGAGCGGGAAATATGGTCCAAGAGATGTTCCCCCGACTCAAGACATCCAAACATCCCGACATTCCCGAGAAACTCACCTTCTTGCATGCCGAAGAAATTCTCGATTTTTACCCGGATCTGCCGCGGAAACAGCGGGAGACGCGGATACTTCTGGAAAAGTCCCCGGCGATTTTTATTATCGGTATCGGCTGGCCCCTGAAAGACGGATACCCTCACGAGATGCGCGCAGCGGACTATGACGACTGGGCTGTCGAAACCATCGTTAAGAACGGCGAGCAGTATCATGGGTTAAACGGGGATATTTTAGTTTGGAATCCGGCGACAAGACGACGCCACGAGTTGACTTCGATGGGTATACGGGTCACCAAAAAGACGCTTAAGATCCAGCTCAAGATGTCCGGACAGGAAGACTTCCTTAAAATTCCCTACCACCAGGCCATCCTCAACGACGAGATTCCGCTGAGCGTCGGGGGCGGCATCGGCCAGTCCAGAACCTACATGTACCTGCTGCGTACGGCCCATCTCGGGGAGGTTAGCGTCGCTGTGTGGCCCAAGGTCCTAAAGGACATGTGCGCCAAGAGAAACATTCATGTCCTGGAGTAAACACGAGAGAATGTTGAGTTTCGCTGATTCCGGCGTTTTATGGTTGGATAATACCCAACCTTCTATGGCAGAGAAAACCTAAAATATTTTTGGTGGTGAAAAGATGGCGAAAATTTTTAGTGGTGAAAAAGCAGCAAAACTGGGTACGGAAAAGAAGCCCGCGGTTGTTACTGTCCAAACAGAAAAAAGATTGAAAGAAGTCGCATCAATCTTTGAAGAACACGACTGGAAATACACAATTGAATTGGGTCCGGATAAACCTGAAGATATTACCGATTTGGAAATATTATTGAACCCTCCCAAGCCGAAGATTGCCGACAAGAAAGTTGGACGCAATGAACCCTGCCCTTGTGGAAGCGGGAAAAAGTATAAAAAATGCTGCGGTAAATAAGGCTGTTTTAGATTTTAAAAGATGGGGTTGGGCACAACCACCTGTTTCGCTCCGACGGCGGGAAGCCGGGACACCGTGGATGTAAAGTATGGCGAGTTGCCAAAAGTGCGGAAAAAAGTTTCCCTGTTTCACAATTCGGAATGTAAGACACCCAAATCCCTCAGGGGATGGGGTTTTATGTGAGCAATGCTATCGGCCTTATGGTCTTGTCTTGGAGAAATATACGACCAGCTTGAAAAATGCCCACACGAGCCCAAAAGCTGCGGCATGGGTTGCCGTTTGCTACATATTGGCTGCCCAGCGGATTAATCTGGTGCGGACGGTAACAGCTGCTATTTTGGGGATCACCGAAACCGAAAACAGTTGGAAGGTGTGCAGACAAAGAGCCATGGAACTTGCGACCAGGGCGATGTCAATGCCTGCGTCTGATTCTGATGGCCAGGCGTTTTTAAAAGGGCTTCTCAAGCGGGCTGAAGAAATAACGGAACCGCCTTTACGAAAAATGCCTATCCAGCGACATGCAAGCGTCTGGGGCGATACCATCCTCGATGTCGAATACGAGGCTGTTATGCGAAGCTGCATCTGTATGGACGAATTGAACGATCTGGTTACATCCCTGTCAGGCCGCCAATGGCTGTTAAAACCTTGAGAAATTAGCCGCCTTTGTTTTTATTGCCGAACGGAATGCTTTTAAAGAAACCAGAACGGCATGAAAAATAGCGGCCATGAGAAAGGAACCTTTTCGATGAAAGTTCTTTTAATTTCGGCCAATACTGAACAGATCAACATGCCGGTGCTGCCTTTGGGAATGGCATGTATTGCCGCAGCCGTCCAAGGCGCCGGGCATGATGTCAAAACAGTAAACCTGATGATGCAGCAAAACACCCGCATGCTTTTGAAAGATGCTGTCGAGGGGTTCGATCCCGAAGTGCTCGGAATCTCTGTAAGAAATATTGATGACCAGATGATGGAACCTGCCGGTTTTCTATTGGATCCGGTTAAAGCCGTGATTGCCGAATGCCGGAGCCTTTCAAAGGCCCCAATTGTTTTGGGCGGGGCTGGATACAGCA